>Ga0315277_10000439_pt1 | contig 66189 bp, 45 predicted proteins | sample YL17G05_15_MG_FD_203695 | JGI IMG/M metagenome (GOLD analysis project Ga0315277, IMG submission 203695) | Sediment microbial communities from Yellowstone Lake, YNP, Wyoming, USA - YL17G05_15 | ecosystem: Environmental > Aquatic > Freshwater > Lake > Sediment | place: USA: Wyoming | collected...
ACCATCATACGCGATTTCCCGCTCTACGATGCGCGCACGGAACACGACGCCTGCGGAGTCGGGTTTATCGTCAACGTGAATAGCGAGCGTTCGCACAGCATTATCCCCCAAGGGATCGAGATCCTTGCGAATCTGACACACCGCGGCGCCTGCGGGTGCGATCCGGAAATAGGAGATAGGGCGGGCGTCACCGTGGAGATTCCATACCTGTTTTTTGCGCGCCGCATCGAAAAGCACCTTATGGGCACATCAACGCTCTCCTGAGCAGGTGAGCTCAGAGGATGAAGAACACCGGAGAAAGTGAACAACGGATGAACAACATCACACTCTATGATACAACGCTGCGAGACGGAACGCAGGGAGAAGAAATCAGCTTCTCCGTTGAGGACAAATTGAGGATCGCTCAATGCTTGGACGATTTCGGGATCCAGTATATTGAAGGCGGCTGGCCCGGATCGAATCCGCGTGATCTCGAATTCTTCCGCCGCGCCAAGTCGCTGAAGCTCGGCCAGGCACGCATCGCTGCATTTGGCAGCACCCGCAGGCAGAAGAATCCTGTTCAGTCGGATCCGAACATTTGTTCACTCCTGGAAGCGGAAACTCCGGTCGTCACTATTTTCGGCAAGAGCTGGCTGTTGCACGTTCACGCAGCGTTGAACATCAGCGAGGAGGAAAACCTTGAACTCATCAGCGAATCGGTTGAGTATCTTGTTCGGCAAGGCCGCGAGGTTGTGTACGACGCCGAGCATTTCTTCGATGGATACAAGCACAATGCTCCGTACGCGCTGAGAACACTTCAAGAAGCTCACACAGCCGGGGCTGGAACCATCGTCCTGTGTGACACTAACGGGGGTTCTCTGCCGGAGGAGGTTGAGAAGATTGTCCGGGATGTTAGAAAGCATCTCATTGGACCAATGGGGATTCACGCCCACAACGATGGCGAACTTGCCGTTGCAAACACGCTTGCTGCGATAGCGGCGGGTGCAGAGCACGTGCAGGGAACGATGAACGGATTTGGCGAACGATGCGGAAATGCGAACCTCTGCTCGATTATCCCCAATCTTCAGCTCAAGTTGGGGCGTCCGTGCGTCTCGAGTGCTCAGCTGGCAACGCTGACGCAGCTCTCGAAGCTGGTCTCGGAGCTGGCGAATCTTTCTCCCCGGAAACATCTCCCGTTCGTCGGTCAAAGCGCATTTGCCCACAAGGGCGGCGTTCACGTGAGTGCTGTCATGAAAAATCCCGCCACGTACGAACATATCGATCCCGAATGGGTGGGCAACCGCCGCCGAGTGCTGGTCTCTGACCTCTCGGGCAGGAGCAATGTAGCGTACAAAGCAAAGGAGCTGGGTGTATCGCTCGACGAGAAATCGGACGCAACACGGCGAATTGTCGAAGAGATCAAATCAAGAGAATATCAGGGGTATCACTACGAAGACGCGGATGGATCGTTGGAGATTCTCATTCGTCAGAATCTCGAGCGCTGGCAGAATTTCTTTGAACTTGGCGGTTTCAAGGTGATAACCCAGAAGGAATCGATCGAGGCAGAACCGACATCGGAAGCTTCGATCAAGGTCCGCGTTGGCAGCGACATCGAACACACCGCTGCGGACGGGAACGGGCCTGTCAACGCTCTTGATCAAGCGCTGCGAAAAGCACTCGAGAGGTTTTACCCCGAACTGAAGAATGTCGTTCTGAGCGACTACAAGGTGAGGGTTCTCGACGGATTTGAAGGGACGGGATCAAAGGTGCGCGTATTGGTCACGATGCGCGACGAGCAATCATCCTGGAACACCGTTGGGGTTTCCTCGAACATTATCGAGGCAAGCTGGAAGGCGTTGGTTGACGGCATTTTCCATTATCTCATGAAACGAAGGCCGCAATCAGAGTCGTCTTGGCGCGCGGAAGCTATTTAATCAACGAGAGGAGTCGGTATGAAACAACAAGCAACTGACCATCAGGCACCCGCGAGTCAACGCGTGGCGATTTTTGACACGACGCTCCGCGACGGCGAACAGTCACCCGGATGCAGTATGAACACAGAGGAGAAGGTCAGACTCGCACGTCAGCTCGAGCAGCTTCACGTGGACGTGATCGAGGCCGGATTTCCGATCGCCTCCTCAGGTGACTTCGAAGCCGTTCGTGCTATCGCACGGATGGCTACATCGAGCACCGTGGCTGCGCTTGCTCGCGCTGTCAAAGGGGACATCGACCGGGCCTGGGAGGCAATTCGCGATACCTCCCGTCCGAGGATCCACACGTTCATCGCAACGTCCGACCTTCACCTGAAGCACAAGCTCAAGAAAACGCGTTCGCAGGTCCTTCAGGATGCGGTGTGGGCCGTGCGGCACGCGAAATCATTCTGCGATGATGTGGAGTTTTCATGTGAGGATGCCTCGCGCAGCGATAGCGGCTACCTCTGTGAAATCGTCGAGGCCGCCATTGATGCCGGCGCGACCATCATCAACCTGCCAGACACCGTTGGTTATTCTGTCCCGCATGAGTACGGTGCGATGTTTCGGACTGTCAGCGAGCGAGTGCCGAACATCGGGAAGGCCGTCCTCAGCTGCCACTGCCATAACGATCTGGGACTGGCGGTAGCCAATTCCATCGCTGCGCTCCAGAACGGTGCACGCCAGGTGGAGTGCACGGTGAATGGCATCGGCGAACGGGCAGGCAACGCATCGCTCGAAGAAGTTGTCATGGCGATCAAAGTCCGGGGCGAATTGTTGCAGCTGCACACCGGCGTCGCCACCGAGGAAATCTACCGGACAAGCCGGCTGCTGAGCAGCTTGACGGGAATGCTCGTCCAGCGAAACAAGGCGATCGTCGGCGCGAATGCCTTCGCTCATGAAGCGGGCATCCACCAGGACGGTGTTCTGAAAAGTCCAATCACCTACGAGATCATGACACCGCAGACCGTGGGCATCAGGCACAGTGTTTTGGTCCTCGGGAAGCACTCCGGGCGGCATGCGTTAAGGCAGAGATACACAGAACTCGGTCACCAGCTCACCGAGCAGGAACTCGAACAGGCATACCAGCGTTTCACCGCACTCGCCGATCAGAAGAAAGAAGTCTTCGATGAAGACCTCGAAGCATTGCTCGAATCGGGTTTGAGTCCGTCAGAGGAGAGCTTCCACCTGGTCAATATTCATGTAGCGAGCGGGACAAACGTCCGTCCCACGGCCACGGTCGAGCTCCAGCACCGTGATGAGAGCTTTGTCGATTCGGCGACTGGTGACGGGCCTGTAGACGCGGCTTTCAAGGCAATAGAGCGGATAACCGGGATCGAGGCCCGCCTCACAGAGTATTCCATCAAATCAGTCAGCCTGGGCCACGACGCAATAGGAGAAGTCTTTATCAGGGTCGAGCTGGATGGCCTTCTCTTCAATGGTCGATCAGCCAGCACTGACATCATCACCGGAAGCGTCAAAGCGTACCTCGAAGCGCTCAACAGGGCGCTTGCGTCAAAACGCCGCAAGGATGTTCAGCAAAAGGAGAGCGTCGAAGAACACACTGCTGCTGCAGAAGTTTAGGCCTCATTTCATTGAATGCAAGATACAGTGGAACGGAAAGCATGAAACAACCCCAAACGTTGTTCGAGAAAGTCTGGAACCGGCACGTCGTCGCACAGGAAGCGGATTCTCCCGCAGTGCTGTACATCGACCTGCACCTTGTTCACGAGGTTACCTCACCGCAAGCGTTCGATGGGCTGCGGAAGCGAGGGCTCGGCGTTCGACGTCCTGACCGCACATTTGCGACCGTCGATCATAGCATTCCTACACTCGATCCATCAATCGCCATGAAGGATCTTCAGGCGGCTGCGCAGATCCAGATGCTGGAGGCAAACGCGTCTCAGTTCAGCATTCGGCTCTACGGAACAAAAAGCGAAGGGCGCGGTATTGTCCATGTCATCGGACCGGAAAATGCATTAACCCAGCCGGGCATGACGATTGTGTGCGGAGATAGTCATACCGCGACGCACGGCGCGTTCGGAGCGCTCGCATTCGGTATTGGCACAAGCGAGGTGGAACATGTCCTCGCGACACAGTGCTTGCTGCAACGAAAACCGAAAACAATGCAGGTTCGCATCGACGGCAAGCTGCAGTCCGGGGTCACGGCCAAGGACATCATCCTCGCATTGCTGGCGCGCATCGGCATCGGCGGCGGGACTGGACATGTCATCGAATACACAGGGGAAACGATACGCTCTCTGTCGATGGAAGAGCGAATGACCGTCTGCAACATGTCCATTGAAGGCGGCGCCCGCGCCGGGATGGTTGCACCCGACAGCACTACGTTTGAGTATTTGGCCGGCAAGAAGTATTCCCCACAAGGCCCGGCGTGGGACAGATCCCTTGCCTACTGGCGGTCATTACCGACAGACGAGGGCTCGCTGTACGACCGGACAGTAACTCTCGACATCTCAGACCTCACGCCCATGATCACGTACGGCACTAATCCCGGGATGGGAATGAGAATCACCGATCCGATTCCCGATCCTTCAGCTGTCACCAACAGCACCGAGCGGTCAACCCTTGAAAAAGCGCTGGCCTACATGGATCTCAAACCGGGAGCCCGGCTCCTGGGTAAGCCTGTGGATGTCGTGTTCATCGGAAGCTGCACAAACTCTCGAATAAGTGATTTGCGCGACGCTGCGCGCGTGTTCCGGGGACGCAAGATCAATCCGAACGTTCGGACCCTGATCGTGCCTGGATCGCAGGAGATCAAGCGCCAGGCGGAAGCGGAAGGGTTGCACGCCATATTCAAAAGCGCCGGGGCAGAGTGGCGCGAATCCGGCTGTTCGATGTGCATTGCTATGAACGGCGACCAGATTCAACCGGGGCAATACGCCGTCTCCACCAGCAACCGAAACTTCGAAGGCCGCCAGGGAAAAGGCGGGCGAACGTTCCTTGCTTCTCCGCTGACGGCTGCGGCCGCAGCAATAACCGGATCAATCACTGACGTAAGAACTCTCTTAAATTCATAGAGACGACGATGGCCCATTTCACATCATTGAAGTCACGCGTTGTTCCGTTGTTGATCGACAACATCGACACCGATCAAATCATCCCAGCCCGGTTCCTGAAATCGACTGACAAGCTTGGTCTTGGCGGAAGCCTCTTTGCTGATTGGCGGTACGAGGCGGACGGGTCACCGAGGAAGTCCTTTCCTCTCAACGACCCATCGAATGCAAACGCCGCCGTACTCCTGGCTGGGGACAATTTCGGCTGCGGTTCGTCTCGCGAGCACGCCCCGTGGGCATTGACCTCGCACGGCTTCAAGGCGGTGATCAGCACATCCTTTGCTGATATTTTCCGCAGTAATTCGCTGAAAAATGGCCTTCTCCCGATCGTTCTCTCGGGAGAAGAACATCAACAGCTTCGACAGGAAATAACTGGCTCGCCGCTGGCCGAGGTTTTCGTCGATCTGGAACATCAGAGCATCACCTTTCCTTCGGGAAAACGTGCAACGTTTCCCATCGACCCGTTTTCAAAATTCTGCCTTCTGAACGGCGTCGACGAACTGGAATACCTCCGCCGCTTCACCAAAGAAGTCGAAGCATATGAGGCGACACTCGGTTTATAGGAAATTGACGATGGCAAAGAAGAAAGAAATCGAACAATGCAATCCATGAGCTGGAGCCTCACGGACTCCGATCGATGTTGATTGACGCCGTAGTGACGGCGACACGCCGCTCCAAAGAACTCAGCAAGATCATGAACCAATCGTAAACGCACTGTCGAATCAGGAATATTGTCGTGAATGCTACCATCGTTGTATTGCCCGGAGACGGGATCGGCCCGGAAGTAACCCGGGCTGCGGTGAGAGTACTGGAGCATGTTGGCTCCCAACGCGGGCACACGTTCGCATCAACGACGCATCTCATCGGCGGAGCATCGATCGACCGCACCGGGACTGCATTAGCGGACGAAACACTGTCGGCCTGCAAAGCCAGCGATGCTGTCTTGCTCGGAGCCGTGGGTGGGCCGAAATGGGAGAATCCCGGCGCAGCGGTTCGTCCCGAACAGGGTTTGCTTGCGCTGAGGAAAGGGCTGGGTCTCTACGCCAATCTGCGCCCGGTAAAACCGTACACCGCGCTCATCGGCGCATCGCCGCTCAAGCCGGAGTTGTTGCGCGATGTCGACTTCGTCGTGGTGCGTGAATTGACCGGCGGGCTCTACTTCGGCCAACCGAAAGGCCGGGATGTGGTTGAGGGTCGCGTCCGGGCAGTCGATACGATGGAGTACTACGACTACGAAATCGAGCGGATTATCAAGCTTGCATTCACGCTCGCCCGCACAAGAAGAAAGAAAGTGACATCCGTCGACAAGGCGAATGTGCTGGAGACATCGCGCCTCTGGAGACAGATCGCGACACAGCTGGGCGAACAGGAACGAGGAATCACGCTCGAGCATATGCTCGTCGATACCGCCTCGATGCGACTCGTGACCGCTCCTCACACCTTTGACATTCTGGTCACGGAGAATACCTTCGGGGATATCCTCACCGATGAGGCCTCAGTGCTGACAGGATCGATGGGAATGCTGCCCTCAGCGTCACTCGGTGATGGTGGGCCCGGATTGTATGAACCCATTCATGGCTCGGCGCCTGATATTGCAGGAAAAGGAATCGCGAACCCCGTGGGGACGATTCTCAGCTCCGCCCTCCTCCTTCGATACTCGCTCCGGCTCGACCCGGAAGCGACGGCGATCGAGGCGGCGGTCGAACAAGCCGTCAACGACGGGTGCAGAACTGTTGACCTCGGCGGGAATCTCGGAACGGAAGAAATGACAAACGAGATCATTCATCGACTCTTATTGTAAGAAAGGAAGCTTCATCACCATGAAATCGAAATTTGTCTGGATGAATGGCGAACTAGTCGAGTTCGAAAAAGCCACGGTGCATTTTCTCACCCCGGCGCTTCATTACGGCCTGGCAGTCTTCGAGGGAATACGGTGTTACGCGACTCCCGACGGCCCGGCGGTCTTCCGCCTCAAAGAGCACGCCCAACGCCTGGTGAATTCCGCTCACGTTGTTGGGTTCCGATCGCTGGCGTACACGGCGGACGATATCCGGAAGGCAATCAAGGAAACCGTGGCAGCGAACGGATACAGCGAATGCTACATCCGGCCTCTCATTTATCTGACAGACGGCGGATGGAATCTCAACGTCGACGGCGGTAAGCCAAGCGTCGGGATCGCTGTCTGGGAGTGGACAAACTACCTCGGCAAAGATGCACTCGAGCGGGGTGTGCGCGCTAACATTTCTTCGTTTACACGTCATCATCCGAATGTGATGATGACCAAGGCAAAGATCTCCGGAAACTATGCAAACAGTTTCCTGGCCAAGACCGAATCGGTTCGACTCGGGTTTGAAGAATCGATCATGCTTGATCCGCAGGGATACATTGCGGAATGTACCGGAGAGAATCTCTTCATGGTCAAGAACGGGATCATCTATACGCCGGCGCTGGCACCGGTGCTCGAGGGAATCACACGCGACGCTCTCATCACACTCGCCAATGACCTTCGCTATGCCGTCGTTGAATCCCCCATCTCCCGCGACCAATTATATACGGCAGATGAGGTGTTCGTCTGTGGAACGGCGGCGGAATGCATCGCCCTGTGGGAAATCGATTTTCGCACAATTGGGAGCGGGTCCACCGGACCGGTTTGCCGGGCCCTGCAGAAAGAATTCCACGCCGCAATCCACGGAAATCACCGTCGCTCTCAGGAGTGGCTCGACCATGTGTCCGATGTATCGCAACACCGATTTCGTCGTACCGGGTCCGAATAGCGCCAATAGATAATCACAATCCTTCAAAACTAGCTGGAGATGTTCACCTCATGGCAAAACTCAACTTTGGTGGTGTGATCGAAGAAGTGGTGACTCGCGAAGAGTTTCCGCTTTCAAAAGCACAACAGGTTCTGAAGAACGAAGTCGTCGCGATCATCGGGTACGGTCCCCAAGGATATGGACAATCGCTCAATCTGCGCGACAACGGCGTCACCGTCATTGTCGGACAAAGAAAAGGCGGCAAAGGGTGGGAGGACGCGATCCGCGACGGATGGGTCGAGGGGAAGAATCTTTTCTCGAGTGTCGAAGAGGTTGTTGATCGTGCAACCGTGATCCAGTACCTCCTTTCGGATGCGGGACAAAAGGAAATGTGGCCGGCGATCAAACGTCATCTCAAGAAAGGTCAGGCCCTTTATTTTTCTCATGGGTTCTCAATCGTTTTCAAAGATCAGACAGGGGTGGTGCCGCCGCCGGATGTGGACGTCATCCTTGTCGCTCCCAAGGGATCGGGCAGGACGGTGCGAACCAATTATCTCGCCGGAAGCGGCATCAATGCCAGCTTTGCCGTTGAGCAGGATGCAACGGGCCACGCACGAGAGCGGGTTCTGGCGCTCGGGATCGCGATTGGTTCGGGGTACTTGTTTGAAACGACATTCGAGCGGGAGGTCTTAAGCGATCTTAGCGGTGAGCGCGGCGTTCTTATGGGCGCGATTGCCGGGATCATGAAAGCACAGTACGAGACTCTCCGCGCCATGGGCCACTCCCCGAGCGAAGCATTCAACGAGACCGTCGAAGAGGCCACGCAAAGTCTTTATCCGCTTGTTGGCCAGAATGGCATGGATTGGATGTTTGGCGCGTGCAGCACAACCGCACAGCGCGGCGCGCTCGATTGGTCCAAGCGGTTTGAGGCGGTAACGAAACCGTTGTTCGAGCTTCTGTATCGTGACGTCCAGTCGGGCGTCGAAACGAAGCGAGTCCTCGACACGTGCGGCGCGCCTGACTACCGGGAACGCCTGCAGAAAGAGCTCGACGAAGTACACAATTCAGAAATGTGGCGGACCGGTGCCGTCGTTCGATCGCTCCGTCCGGAAAACGCCCAGAAGAAATAACAAACGATGACAGTGAGTTGTGACGTATGATTATCGTGATGAGAGCTGGTGCTTCCCAGCAGCAGATTGACCACGTATTTGAAAAGGTGCGTATACTTGGATATCAGGTCCACCCCATTTTCGGCGAGCAGCGAACCGTTATTGCCTGCGTCGGGGATGAGAGAGGCAAATTCCGACTGCAGGCGCTCGACTCGCTCGACGGCGTCGAAAGCGTCGTGCCCATCCTCAAGCCGTTCAAGCTTGCGGGACTCGAGTGGAAGAGCGCCCGGTCGAGCATAACACTGCGCTCTCCCAACGGTTCTACCGACACAGTGATCGGGAATAGTCACGTGGTGGTGATGGCGGGTCCATGCTCGATCGAAAGTCGAGAGCAGATTTTGCTTTCAGCCGAACTTGTAAAAAAAGCTGGTGCCCGTGTTTTGCGCGGCGGCGCATTCAAGCCCCGCACATCACCGTACAGCTTCCAGGGATTAGAGGAAGAAGGGCTGAAATTGATGGCCGAGGCACGGGAGAAGACGGGATTGCACCTCGTCACCGAGGTTATCACACCGGCCGATGTTCCTCTGGTGGCCGATTATACAGACATTATACAGATCGGCGCCCGGAACATGCAGAACTATTCGCTTCTCAAAGAGGTGGGAAAAATCCGAAAACCCGTCTTGCTCAAGCGCGGAATGTCGAGTACCTTAAAGGAGCTTCTGATGTCCGCTGAGTATATCCTTTCGCACGGCAACTACGAAGTCATATTGTGCGAGCGCGGCATTCGGACATTTGAGGAGTACACTCGCAACACGTGCGATATCTCTGCCGTGCCTGCGCTCAAAGAACTCAGTCACCTGCCGGTGATTGTCGATCCGAGTCATGGCACCGGCGTGCGCAGCCTCGTGACCCCGCTGGCCAAAGCCGCAATCGCAGCCGGCGCCGATGGGCTGATCGTGGAGGTGCACCCCAATCCAGAAGAGGCATTCTCTGACGGAGCGCAGTCTCTTATGCCGGAGCAATTCAGCGAAATGATGGAATGGGTGAGAAAACTCGCGGCGCTCGAAGGACGAACAGTGTAACAGTCGTGGCCGAAAGAGAGAAGAGCATGAACATAGCTGTTGTCCAAACGGACCCGGTATTTGGTGCTACAACAAAGAATCTCGAGCAAGCTGTTGCTCTCATGCGGACAGTCCAGGCAGACCTGTACGTCCTGCCGGAGCTCTTTGTCAGCGGATACAACTTTACGAGCAAAGAAGAAACCCGTTCTCTCGCTGAACCATTTCGACAGGGGCAGGTATATTCCACGCTTGCCGCGCTCGCGGCAACAATGAAAACCACGATAGTCTACGGTTTTGCAGAACGTGATGGAAGCGAGGTGTACAACTCAGCCGCGATTGTTTCTCATGACGGTACAGCGGGACTCTACCGAAAGCTCCATCTCTTCGACAGGGAAAAACTCTTCTTCGCACCCGGCAACCTCCCCTTCCAGGTTTTCCCAACACCTGCGGGGCCGGTGGGGTTGATGATCTGTTTCGATTGGTATTTTCCGGAAAGCATGCGGACTCTTGCCCTCAGAGGTGCGCACATTGTTGCCCATCCATCGAACCTTGTGCTTCCCCACTGTCCGGATAGCATGACCGTGCGCTGTCGCGAAAACCGCGTGTTTGCTGTGACGGCGAACCGGGTAGGGACGGAAAATCGGGGCGGAGTGTCACTTTCGTTTATTGGCCAGAGCCAGATCACATCATCGCGCGGAGAGATTCTGGCGCGAGCCTCCGCCACAGGAGCAGAGATCCACACCTGCACCATAGATCCCAAGGAAGCCACGAATAAACGTGTGACGGGTATGAATGATTTGTTTGAGGACAGAAGACCCGAGTTCTACGAGTAAGAAGGAATTTTTTCGATTTTCCCCGCCTGCCCTTTTGAACTCCATGAGGCGGCCGGGGTTGTCGATTTTCGCTTTCCGATTTCTTCCTCAATCTGTTCACGATTCACGGTTCATTTGTCCGCCGGAGCGAAGTCGGACTATTCACCTCGCGGTTCAAGCATAGACTCCACCCTCTTCACAAACTGAATCGGCAATCCCCACGGATCACGGAGCATCAGGATAGTGTCTCCGCCAGGAGTCGTCGTCAGGTCCTCCGCAATCGTCGCTCCCACGGCGAGCAATTTCTTCCTTGTCAGGGCAACGTCTGGCACCATCGATGCAATATGAACTGCCATATAGCTTACCTTGGGCAAATCAAGCATCGGATGCTGCGAATTCTGATATAGTTCCAGCATCATGTGCTCATTCGTGTCGGCAATGAACATGCCGAACGTCGGCGCTCCCCCTTCACGTTTGACCCTCATTCCAAAATGAGTTTGGTGCCATTGTGCTTGTGCCCGCGAGTCTGAGACGTTAAACGCGACATGTTCCGCGCGGAAGTGGGTTTGCACGAGCATCGGCGAGGAGCGCTGGACGAACTGGAGCGCAAATCCCCACGGATCGCGCATCATCAGCACTTTATCTCCCGTTGGAATCTTGGTGATATCTTCCGCGACCGCTGCACCGACCTCTAGCAAAGCCCTCTTCGTCCCGGCAATGTCATCTGTCATAATTGCAAGATGGAGCGTCATGGGATGCAACTGTCGCAGGTCTAGCATCGGGAAATTTGTATTGCAGAACAATTCCAACATGATGTTGCCAGTGACGTCTCCGATGAATGTTGTGTGCGTTGGCGGCCCCCCTTGCCTTTTCACCTTCATCTGAAGATTGCGCGTGTACCACTCCACCATCGCGAGCGGAGCGGCTACATTCAATGCGAAATGTTCGGGCCTGTTAGGGATTGGGTATTCACTATCTGAGTTCATCGAGTTGTTTCCAGTCGTGAGAATTCGTTGATAGAAAAACGGTTGTCGCAACGCAAAAAAACCAGACCACATTTCACATTCTACATCCTGCAATCTACATTCTGCATTCCGCATTCAACATTTCACCTGTAGGTCTTATCATCGACACGGCTCAGATCAATTCCATCCGCGAAGACGCCGACCGTCACGATCGCGAACGTATACACCGTTGTTCCATTCTCGAGGTGTCCACCGAAGGCTTTCTCAACATCCGCCATGGTCAGATGCGCATGGACGCGACCGTCGATCACATAGCCATTCATACTGACAATATCGGCCGGCGCGGTGGGATCCTTGACGTAGATGTTCTTCGATGGAAACGTGCGATTGCTGACGACATGGAAGCTATAGCTTCGGACTGATCCGGCTCCTGCCAATATCACAGCGTTTTTGATCTTCTCCTCTTTCACCTTCTTCTCCAACCCCGAAAGGAGATCTGCATCGTACTTCAACCGCAGTACCACGATGCGGGAAAATTCGCCGTTCAGGGCAGTGACATCAGGCACATCGCTGCTATTTTCCTTCGAGTCTTCTGCGACCGAAACGGCTTTCGTCACTTCCGTCCTTGTCTGTTGCGCCCATGCCGTCGTACCCACAACCCCTAGCACCAGTACACATATCAGCATTCTCATTGGAGTGTTCCCTCTTGTGCTTTCTGCAGAGCTATTATTCAAACTTCATGAATTCCCGCGGTTTCAGGCTTCGCGGCGTTATGCGGAGCTTGCAGATTGCTCCTTTGAACCAGTACATCTTGTTCTGCCTCACGCCAATGGACATTTGTCCGCCCTTAAGGGGGGAAAATGGTACGCCTCCCGCTAGCTCGTGGGTCCCATTCACGTAGGTATCCATCATTCCGTTGTTGACTGTGACTGCCACATGATACCAGCCACCTGCGGGATGAAGTCTCGTGCTATCAATCAGAGTCTTGGCGGAGTCACCGGATCTGAGGTGTGCATCCAGATACCATTGGTGTTCTTTCATCAGGCGCGTTTCAACCATGAGGCGGTCCCTTCGCAGATCGCCGATATGGAGAAACCGCTGTTCGCGCATCCCGTCCGAATCCGGCCGGAACATGACCTCGACGGTGAATTGCGAGAGGTTTGCCAAAGGATTTGAATCGAGGAAGATCGCGTCGCCAACTCCATCGAATTGCAGAGCTCTTCCATAGCGGCAATCGAATGATTTCGGGTTGCCGATCACAGTGACGCCGTGATCGGAAGGACTAAGCAACCCGAGCTCCCATTCTGCTATAGAGCTTGCCGCCAATGTATCGATCCCGCCTCCGCTAAACGTTGATGCGAACAATGACCCGGTGACAAGAAGCTGAGTGGACAGTAAGACAACCGCCGCTAAGAGTCGCCCTGGTCTGCTTCGATCAGTCTGAGTCCTTTTCATGCCATCGCCTTTCGTGGATCGTATCTTATGCTTTCATCAAGGTACAGAAGAGGGCTCAGATCGGCAAGGGCTAGTTGTCTTTCTTCTCTTCCTTCTCTACATTTGTGAGGTACACTCTGTTCATTCCACAGGAACTCCAATGACAACATCTGCCTCAGGCTTGCTGAAATCGTTCCCGCGCGTTTTCTGGGTCGCGAACACCATGGAACTGTTCGAACGCGCGGCATACTACGGCATGAACTCCGTTCTGGCCATCTATTTGACCGATTCCATCCAACGCGGTGGCCTCGGGTTTTCTGAACAGTCGGTCGGGTTCCTGCAAGGTCTCATCTACGCCATTACCTACGTTGTCCCGATTCTCGGCGGAGCGCTCGCTGACCGGTACGGTTACCGGCGAATGCTCCTGGTCGCCTTTGCATTGCTGACGACAGGATACTTCGCGACGGGTCACATGTCGGCCTATGGCGCCGTGTTCGCCAGTTTGTTGGTAATGGCCTCGGGGTCCGGTCTCTTTAAGCCGATCATCAGTGGAACAATCGCCCGAAGCACAACCGAAGAAAATTCTGGATTTGGATTTGGCATCTACTACTGGATGATCAACCTCGGTGCATTCCTTGCTCCGATGATTGTCAGTTACCTGAAAGGGTTTTCCTGGACATACGTTTTCATCGCTTCTTCGGTGTATTGCGCCGCAATGCTGATCCCAACGCTCTTTATCTTCAAAGATCCGCCCAAGCCGGAGAACACACGATCGTTCAAGGATGTGCTCGGCAGCGCCGCCATGGTTCTGGGCGACGCACGTTTCATGCTGATGATTGTCGTCTACTCCGGGTTCTGGATATTGTATTTCCAGAATTTTGGCTCGGTGCTCTGGTACTTGCGAGACTTTATCGACGCCACACCTGTCGATCGGCTCTTCGCCCTTCTCGGAGTGTCTATCAAGTTCGGGCCCGAATATGTCACGATCATCAACGCCGGGACCATCATTCTTCTGCAGGTGATCGTCAGCCGCATCGTCAAGAACACAAAGCCCCTGCCGACGATGATCACCGGAATGTTTCTCGGGTTCCTCGGCTTCATTCTCCTGGCCTTCTCTTCGACCGTCTGGGTCTTTATTGCCGGCATCGTTGTGTTTTCCATCGGCGAGATGACGGCACATCCAAAGTACTACAGCTACGTGGGCCTCGTCGCCCCAGCAGACAAGAAGGCCGTCTACATGGGATATGCATTCCTGTATGGCGTCATCGGAAGCCTGGTGGGATCGAGCCTCGGCGGTGTACTCTACGAAAGCATCCTCAAGCCCATCATCGGACAACCCGATGCGGGTGGCACGATACGGCTCTTCTGGCTGCTCTTTGCAGGCCTGGATATCGCTGCCGTTGTAGGGCTCATGTTCTACAACCGATCGTTCGCCCTTGATACGCCGGAAACGAACGCCCGAGCCCGAACGATCATGATCGGTGTCTATGTCTTGTTGCTTCTCATCGGAGCCTGGTTCTTCTATACCTCTGTTTTTGCGGGAGCGGAGATCAGCTACAAGACCATGATTCAGGCGATTATCATGCTGCTCATTGGCGGAGGGGGCGTGATAATAAGCCTGAAGGGAAGACAGTAACCGCTCCAACCCCGCGTTTCCCTCTTTGAATGACGCTCGTTAAGTAACCCCGCGCCGAATTCCAGAAAAACGGCAGCATGGCAATTCCTTGGTGGATTGCCTGTCTCCCGCGGCTGCATCGGTTTTGGAGACAGACCTCCCGATTCTTGCCATTCAAACACTTCCCAAAGACTCTTGCAGTGATCCGTTCGCAAATTGAGTGCTATGCACTGACGGCTTGAGGGTCTTTCCTTGCGTCACGCAACTCAATAACCATGAGAATTACTACGGGAAGGTACTCCAGCGCCAGGACAAGAGCAGACTGTTCCCAGCTGCCGTAGAGCTTGTACTGAACAATGGTATAGGCGGTGACACTTGCGGCTGCGGAGTAGACAATCCCTGACCAGCGCCTGGCAAACGGGAGAAGTACTGTCAACCACGACACATACCAGGGATGAACCACCGGAGAGAATAGGAGAAGAAGAAGTACCGAGTAATACAGTTTGTCGAGGACTCCTTTCTTACTTCGGTACAGAAGAAGAAGTGAAACGATGAGAAGCGCTGCACAGAGAAGGCGCGATGTCTGATTGTTCACGAGATACAAATCCAGCGTTTCGAACACAACGCCGTTGAATGTCCAATGGCTGGCAAACGTGAAGAGCGCCTCAAAGGGATTGGAGTGGAAGACGTACGGCAGGAATTCTCCTGCAAGAATGATCGACGGCACCACAACAACCTTTGCCTTCTCTCGTACTTCCCTTTCCTGCAAGAACAATAGTGGAAGAAGAAGCAATGCAACCGGCTTGATGGAAATCGAGAGCGCAAATAAGATGTACGAGAGCACCTTTTTTCCATCAAGATAGAGCACCAATCCAAAAATCAGCAGTGACAATCCCGCCGCGTCAATATGAGCGTCGAGACCAAATTGGAGAATGGGCAATGGACACAACGCATAGAGAAGCACATACTTCGGCAAAACGCGGAGCTTCTTGAGAAGCGCGAAGAGACCGGCGATCGTGGCAATTTGAGCGATCAGGAGTATGAGCTTATATCCCCAGATGCTCTCGTTGCTCAACCTGTAGCAAGCACAGAATATCCATTGGCTGAGCGGAAAATAGACACTCTTCATATCGGGATGATTTACCGACGCCGGAATCAGTGAAGAATGAAGAGTGTCGAGCCGGGTATCGTTGGGAAAATAGTGATAGGGATTGATTCCGGAAGCCTGAACTTTGCCATCCCACATGTATCGATAGACATCATCAGAGCCAATCGGACTCAGATTCAGAAAACTCAATTGCACGAAGAGTGAGACAATGACCGCAAGAAGGATAAACCGTCTCGACGGTTCCGATGAACGGAGGACCAAGGCAAACCAGAGGAAGATGAGCGAAGTAGAAACGAACACAACAGCATAGGTCACCGCGGGGCTGAAGGGGAGCCAATGAATGAGGAGCAGGCCGACAAAGACAAGGCCAACTCCCACAGAGAGCTTCGTGATTCCCGAGTTCATCACAACTGCGTTCTCTTCCGTTGCCCGCATGGCTTAAAGTAGCTGGCAATCGGAACAAATGCAAAGCCAGCACGATGAGCCCGATGGCGTGTGAGAATGACAAGATTTATCGCTATCATTGCTTACGCATCAGTGGTCGCACCTCCCACCACGAGTTTCAAGAAGAACATGCGGCATATGAGACATTACGACGTACTGCCGAGAATCGGATGAATCGAGCATTATTGTTTCTCTTATGCCTTGTCACACTCGTATTTTCTTCCTGTTCATTCCTCTCTTTGTTCCAGGAGCGTGACGATTTCATCCGCGTGCGGGGCACTCAGTTTATTCACAACAACAAGCCGTACTATTTCGCGGGCACAAACCTGTGGTATGGATACTACCTCGGTGCACCGGGCACAGCAGGTAACCGGCCACGGCTTCTTCGGGAACTGGATTCGCTGAAAGCGAACGGCATTGTGAACGTGAGAGTGCTCGCAGCATCGGAGGAATCGTACATACGTGGATCGGTCAAGCCCGTAATCCAGCCAAGACCCGGCGATTTTGATGAATCACTGCTTCAGGGACTCGATTTCTTCCTAGCTGAGATGGCAAAACGCCGCATGCACTGCGTCCTCTTTCTCAACAACTACTGGGAATGGTCAGGAGGGATGGCGATCTACAACGTCTGGTCCGGCAAAGAGGCGCTAGATCCTTATGACACGACGAAGGGTTGGAACGCGTTCATGGATTTCAACGGCTCATTCTACTCCAACCAACCAGCAAACAAACTGTTTTGCGACTACGTCCGGAAGATCGTCACACGAACAAATACAGTCAACGGCAGGGTTTACTCAGAGGATCCAACAATCATGGCTTGGCAGCTGGCGAATGAGCCGCGGCCAGGAACCGTCAGCCCCAGAGGAGTGGCCAATCTTCCCTCCTTCAATCGCTGGATCGACGAGACAGCGCTCTTCATACACTCTCTCGATACCAATCACCTCGTGTCTACAGGAAGCGAAGGAACCGTCGGCTCGCTCCTCTCTGCGGAGAATTTTCTACAGTCGCACTCGACACCGCACATTGGCTACCTGACGATGCACCTCTGGCCTCGCAACTGGGGCTGGTTCGACCCGCAGCGCGCTGTCGAGACCATGCCAGAAACACAAGAGAAGGCAACGGAGTACATCACCAATCACCTGGCGCTGGCGCGGAAGCTGAACAAACCGATTGTGCTCGAGGAGTTTGGTATTGACCGGGATAGCAGTGAGATCCGTCCGGGAACGCCGACGACGGTTCGCGACGGATACTACGAGATGATCGTCCGGATGGTGTATGATTCCGCCCGGGCAGGAGCGCCAATCGCGGGATACAATTTCTGGGCGTGGGGCGGAGAGGCGTCAGCGCGACATGCAGACGGGGTCTGGAGAAAAGGCGACCCTTTTGTGGGAGATCCGCCGCAGGAACCTCAGGGGCGCAATTCAATATTCTTGAGCGACACATCGACGCTGCAGATCATACGAAACAACGCGATGAAGTTTATGAGGCTCGGGAACGCCGATCCGCTGGTCACGGCCCGAAGACCGTAAGAGACTCGCGGATGTCACCTCAATAGCACCGATCATGTCGGCATCAAGGAAATCAGCAACCCCATGATGGATGATCTCGATCCCGCTCATCTTGGAATCACTGAAGAGATCGTTGTACCGGTTGCTGAAGACCAGGATATTCAGGCCCCGGGACTCGAAGTACTCGAGTTCATTGAGCTTGAGAGCCCGACTGCTGTCGACCGGCTGATCGGCAAAATGAACCAGAAACGATAGCAATGTCAGACCGAGAATCATGGTTACTCCTGATAGTCTTCGGGTCGAGGCATTCAGTTCAGTGCTGACCCAGAATTGCCCGCTTGCTGAATTTCTGAAAATACGCGAGACATGTATCTCTCCAGATCGCCGCATCAACAAGTTGTTTTTCCAGCTTCTCCCTGACACTCGAAAACACCTCAGGGTCCACCGCGCCGTCGAGCGAGAGCCATGTGTCGTGCATGCCACGCACGTAATCTGTGCCGGAAGCATACTTCTCGCACAGTTCTTCCCACAATGTCCTGCCCGAGCTCATACGGTAATCCCAGTTCACGTGGTGAAACCAGAGCAAGTACTTCTCATGGCACGCCTCGAGAGTGTCGAAAACGGATCGCAAGGGAGGAAAATACTGTCCGACCGCATTGCTGCCTCTAGAACTCCGGTCAAATCCCAGGCCATTGTTGTCCGCACGATGGTAATAGATCGACCTCCAGTCTTCTCTTCCCTGATCATGCTGAGGCCCGGGGCCATAGTGAACGTCGACCTCCATGATGTGATGCAATCCAAGCGGAGTCATGTAGTTGATACACGCCTCCCAGGAGCCCATCATGATCGAAGATATGGTTGCGAGAGTTCGGGGATCGTTCGAGAGCGACATTCTGATCCATTCATCTGCAATTTGCTCTGCGCTGAGGGAGTGATCCCAGGCAAGACGTCCAAAGGCAAACCAATTGGCCTGTGCGAAGAAGTGCCCGCACCAGTTTCGGTCATCGCCGGTATTTGCTACGCCGGCAATACCGCTCATGTGCGTATTCCTAAGACTGCCATCGACAATACTGGCGAGAGTCGATCCAGGCCCTTTCGCGAACAAGTCAAACTGAAGGTACTCTTTCCACATCGGCGCGAGGTACACCAGGTGAGTCGAATGGCCCAGATATTCCTGCGTAATCTGAAGTTCAAGCATCATCGGAGTCCTGGTCATGGAGCCAAAAAGCGGTTGAACGGGCTCCCGCGGTTGAAAGTCGAGCGGGCCGTTCTTTGCCTGGACGAAGACATTGGGGCGGAAGAGGCCGTCGAGAGGAACGAATTCCAGTGCAGCGCGTTTCACGCGGTCGGGGTCGACACCGGCGTCATAGACGAATGCGCGCCACATGACAACTCCGTGAAGCGGCTCCAGCGCCTCGGCGAGCATGTTTGCTCCCTCCGCATGAGTCCGGCCATAATCCTGCGGACCTGGCATTCCCTCGGAACTTGCCTTCACCAGGAATCCGCCAAAATCCGGAATCAGCGCGTAGATCTCTTTCACTTTGTTCTTCCACCACAGCCTCACCTTTGGGTCGAGCGGGTCCGCAGTTGGGAGGTTTCCGATGCCGCCTTTTCGATTCCCTTCCTGCTCGAACCGAGCCGAAATTGGCGAGGAAAAATTGGCAGAGAGAAACACGCGAATACCGTATGGCCGAAAAACATCGGCCAGCGCTGCCACCTTTCTAAGATAGTCAGCGTTCAGAATCGCCGGATTCGCGTTGACGCTGTTCAGGACGGTTCCGTTGATTCCAATCGAGGCATTTGCGCGTGCGTAGTCGTAGTAGCGATTGTCGATCTTCCCGGGCAGCTCATCCCATTTCCATAGGGATTTGCCGGCATACCCGCGCTCGATGGATCCGTCAAGGTTATCCCAATGATCGAGAAGCCGATATCCGATTCGCGGGGTTGAGACGACGTCAGGGCGATCAAGCGGCTGGTGGGTCTGGAGAATTCTCAGAAAATGAAACGCGCCGTACAGAAGTCCGATATCGCGATTCGCCGCAATGACGATGAATCTATTTTTGCCTTTCGTGACCGATGTGATGAGATACCCTTCACTTCCCAGGTTGCGAAACTTGCCCTCACGCTGCAACTTTCGGACAATGTCCGACCTTTTGGGGGTCCCGATGACCAGTGCATTCTCTCCCGCTGCTGCGGCCCGGTAGCGCATGTCGACACCGAGCATCACGTCGAGGCTCTTTTTCAGTTCGTTACGGATGATCCGGAGAGTCTTCGATTCGCCGGGCACCATGACGCATGCGATGGCCTCCCGATACTGCTTCAGGAGATGCTCGTCGTTGATCTTTCTGTACTTCAACCACAATTCGTATCCGTCATCTGCCGGAGCCTCACACGTGAAGACAAGAAATAGCAGGACAACTGCGAATGAGACTTTCGATTTCCAACGATTCTTCATCGATCAACCCCGGATATATTCTTATGCGTAGGCACGTCTTCGAATTCAAGTGCAGGCAAGCCTACCGTGCAAGATGTTCGACATTGGCTTTGACGACCTCGAACACAAAATCTTGGCACGCATCTCCTGTTTCCGATTGATAGGCCTCACCATTCGTTGTATTGTCGGAGACAACACGGATACCAAGAAATGCAACACGGAACAGTCCCGCGATCTGCGCAGCAGATGCCGTTTCCATTTCTTCTACCGTAGCTCCAAACTCCTTGTGAAATCGGGCGATGCGGCCGAACTCATCGTTCCACATGTCGCTCGATCCGATGATTCCCTCCACCATGCGTCCACGGGTATGGAGCGGGGCTACGCGTCGGGCAACACTCAGGAGCACACTATCGCCTGCAAATCGTGCGATCGTGTGCCTATTCGGATCATTGCCCGCGCTTCCCTCCGAAGCCAACAGATTAAGGGGCCTCCAGTCGAGAGAATTGCTCCCTCCTCCCGCAGGTCGGTATGGAGTTTTAAATGCCCCCAGGCTCACCGAGCTGGTACCGAGGACGATATCAAACAGCTGAAGACTCGGTTCGAGCCCCCCTGCGGTGCCCTGATTGATGATAGCGATAGGATAATAACGCTCGATAGCGATCGCAGTTGCTGCCGCGGCGTTTGCGATACCCTTCAGTGTACGTGAGAGGATAACAGGATAGCCATCAACAGTGCCGCGCCAGAATTTCCAACCACCGATCTCCTCAAAGCAAACATTCTCAAGCCGGCTCACCAGCTTCTCGGTTTCCGATGGCATCGCTCCCTGCACAACCACAGCTCGCAAACCCCTTGCGGACCCTTGCGGGAAAGCCACCACGGGGATCCAGAGGCAGATTACTAGCAGGAATGCTTTGCAGCGTACCATGGAAGACCCCTTCTTGCAGACACACTTGCTCTGATGAGCTCAGAGGCGAAAGCGATTTTGCGGTTCACTACTGATAGGATTGCCAGGAGAGAAAATATATAGTCGCTCCTCAAATGTCAAACGGTTGGCAGTCGTGCTTATTCGTACTGCGCCGATTGAACAAACGGCCTGCGCACCTTCACTCGCGGCTCGTCAACCTTGAACGCTACCCAGATCGCCGAAGCAAGTGCCAGCAGTCCGGCAATGAGAAATACCGCGTCGTATCCGAACCGGCTCGCGATCCCGCCGGCTACGAGGCCGAAGAGGACAAAAGGTGATGTCACCAGGTTGGTCAGCGCGACGTACGTGGGCCGTTCTTCTTCAGAACAGAGCTCGGCAACGATCGAGAGGCGCGAGATGCCGCTCAGACCGATTTGAAATGCCACTCCCACAAACACGACCAGATACACTCCTGCGTTCGGTGCGACAAGCGCCATGAAACAGGAGAGCGCCGTCGACGCAGCCGAGAGCACCAGATTCACTTTGTGGCCATAATGATCCGCGAGGTAACCGAAAAACATGTTGCCCACAATCATGCTGCACATCATCACGATCGTAAATGTGCCAGCTGAGGAGTCGTCCAGCGAGAATTTCTCGATCGCGTGGACGGCATAGAAGGCTCCTGCCATCGTCGCTGCAATGAGCAGCGCGTCAGAGATCAGATAGTTGCGAAAATTCTTCTCGGCTCTCAAAATACGGGGGAGGTTCCGATAGTAGTCAAGGATATGAATATCTTCCGAAACGGCCGACGGAGTTTCTTCTTTTAACCGGATCAGAGCCCAATAAGAGATCGACGTGAAGAGAAAGGCGAGAGCGAACAACACACCATAGCTTGTTGGATATTCGATAGTCGCCAGAACCACTTCCACAACCAGCCCGGCGAGAATGCCAAGTACCCCGCCAAGAAGATTGCGCGCCGCAAAGAGTCGGCCCCGGAGATCCACCGGCGTGAGCTTCGCAATGACATCGAACCAGACTGGGAAACAGAGACTTCCCGCGATTGCAGCAAGTGCAAACAAAGTGAAGAACAGAATGGTACCAGCCGAAGGACTCACCTCTCCAAGTACGATGAACGACAGCACTGCAAGGAGGAACCACGGCACTCGCTGAAGGAATGCCGTCTGCAGGAACAGCCGTTTCTTGAAGGGAAAGCGTTCCACGTAGCTGGCAATGAAGATCTGGGGAGCATTGAACCCCGCCGTCCAGATCAACGGCACCAGTCCGACAGCAAAACTGCTATGGCTGATGTTTTTCACCATGACCGGTATGACGGTCTGGATCGATACAAAACCAATCCCGAACGCATACATCGCGCCATCGAAGATGTTCGCAGCAAGATTCCTGCGCAGAACTCTGGGCGCTTGCCTTATCCCCGATCCAAAAAACCAATCAAGCACAATGCACCTTTACGTTGTTTACCTCAAGAGACGGCGGGAGTGATGTTCCGGAATCATCAATCCTTCTGCTCCCCAAAGACAACAAAGCCGACCCGTCTCCGGATCGGCATTTCATTCCACATTCCACACTCTGCAATCTACATTCGTTTGTACCCCCAACGGGTTAACTCGGCTTTGAAAGCTGAGGACTCCGAGTTGTATTATACGGCGGAATTGGAGCAGATCCAAGGTGCGGAGCTGTGAACAGAGCAAGCGTTACCACCCCCATGAGAAGCTCGCATCCTATCGGCATGCCATGGGCTGAGCATGTGAATTAACTTGACATTGGCACCACTACAGGGGGCTGGTCAGATGAGATTATTGAGACAATGCAGGTTCTTGAACTCAAGCAAAGACACCGGTCACTTACACATAACCTATTTCTCTTTCTACAAGATTCTTCTATTACGACGGGAATTCATCGGTCTTACTCATCACTGTATACTGATCTATATACCACTTTCGCGCTTTTTTTCCCTTGTGTTCAACCTACCAGAATTCCTCATTGATTCTGAGCGTTAATTTCACCAAACTTAACATACCGACCGGTCGGTTTATGAGCAATTCCAAAGAACATATCCTAAGAACTTCGTTCTGCCTTTTCCTTCAGAGGAGCTTCAAGGAAGTTACGATGAACGAAATCGTGAATGCCACCGGACTTTCCAAGGGAGCCTTTTACCATTATTTCCAAAGCAAAGAACATCTTTTTGTCGAGGTCATCAACACGTTCTTTTTCGATCAAATGATGATCGACTGCCGTAAACTGAGTCAGAACTCCCTGTGGGAGTTCTATCATGACTATGCTGAACAATTCAAGAAGACACTCATCGCCTGCAGACAGTACCTGAATTATTGCGACACCAAGGCCAACATGAACTATTTAACCTTGATGTTCGATGCACTGAATCTTTTCCCGGGTTTCCGCGGCAAGTTACGAGAAGCGGAACAGAATGAGCTTGATGCCTGGACATCTGTCGTTAGAATGTCCCGCAGCAATCGAGAGTTTTCCTCTCCGATGTCCGACGAACAGATCGCCAGAATGTTTATTTATTCCAATGCCGGTATCGGCTTGCATCTGCTGCTCAATGGAGATTTTGATACGGTCGATCATGAAATGCTCACACTGTGGGATAATTTCTATCGGGAGCTGAAAGATTGAATTTATAACGGCGGTACGCAGTATATGATTTCTAAAGGACCTACAGAGGTAATCGTCATGATCCGAAGCAGAACGCTTTGCATGCTCTTTCTCGTGATGTCAATAACATGGACTATGATCTATGGACAGGCTGAGAAGCGAATTGTCTATCTGTCATGGAAAACTGTAGTCGATATTTCATTGAAAGAGAATCTCAGCCTGAAGTCAAAATCACTCGATTATGATATTCAGAATCTGGAGACTTGGAAATCTCTCTCCTACCTCTTGCCCTCGCTCAGCTATCAGGGATTGGCACAGAACAATGTTGAACTGCCGGTCTTTGTTTTCATGGGTCAGCGATTTGTTGTAGGAACTCCCTATACGTTCCAGCATTCATTGAGTCTTTCGTTACCGATCGTTACCGGCGGGAGCAGGTGGTTCAACTACTCCATCCAGAGGGACATCAAGAAATCTCTGGCAGAAGAACTGCGAGGCAAAGAAGAAGAAACAGTCCTGAATGCGATGCAGGCCTACTATGGGATCATTCTCTCCAATGAGTTGACCGGAACCGCCGAGCATGCCGTCACAGTGGCACAACAAAATCTATCTCAGGTTCAAAAATTCTACGATGCCGGGACAGCGACAGAACTGGATTATCAAAGGGCAAAGGCACAATACTCGTCCACCCTCCCCTTGCTCGAATCTGCCGTCGCGAACAACAAACTTTCTGTCCAACGCTTAAAGAGTCTTTTGGATATTCCGCTGACGGACTCCCTGGTGGTTATTGACGGCCTGGATAAAACAGAATTTCTCAACGAGTATGCCTCTATGTCGCTCGAACACCTCAAAGCCCTTTCGCAAGAAAACAGGAACGACATGAAGGCACTGCGGTACCAGCAAGAGGCAGCAAAGACGGGCACACATCTTGCGCTTGGACAATTCACCCCGTCGGTCACCTTCATCGGGAGCGTCGATCACTCGGCTCCGATCGATAACGCACGGGTCAGATGGTCCGATTACATCAGATCGAAATCCGTCACGCTCTCAATGTCCTGGCCGTTATTCGAAGGCGGGAAGCGAATACTTAATTATCAGACTGCAAAAATAAAGTCCGACCAGATGGATCTTCTGGTCAAACAAGCGCGGCAGGGTATCGAACTGGATGTTGAACAAAGCTATTATAACTACATCGAGACGTTGAAAAGTCTGCAAGCTCTGAAAGACGCGCTCGAGCAGTACAACGAAAGTCTGAGAATATCAAACCTGCTCTATTCGCAGGGCATGAGCAACCAGCTGGATGTTCTCAATGCGCAACTGTTGTATACAAAGAGCAAAAGCGATTACCTGCAGGGAGTATACCGTTACAATGTCAGCCAGCTCGCGTTGCTGAAATCAGTCGGATTGTTGGATAAAATCTGGAAATAATGTTCGAGGATACCATGCGCCACAGAGTCCTGTCTCTACTCTCTCTTATCGTGCTTGTTGTTACTGGTTGTTCACAGAAAGCGGAAGAAGACACCGCGAAAACAGTGCCGGTAAGAGTCTATGCAGTGAAATCGGAATCCATATCAAACTACGTCCGTGCGACGGGTTCGGTGGAAGGGGATGAAGACGTCATCCTGTACAGCAAAGTCTCGGAGCGGGTAGAGAAGGTGAATATTCGCCCGGGACAGGCCGTAGCAAAAGATCAAATCCTCGTTGAGCAGAAGAATGAAGTTCTTAAACAGGGTCTCGATATCGCCCATGCTGGGTTGAAAACAGCCGAAGCCCAGGCAAAATTAGCCGCCATCGATTATGAGCGGATGAGCAAGCTCTATTCCGAAAAAGCCATCAGCCCGCAACAGTATGATCAGGCTAGAACCGCGAAGGAAACTGCAGAGCATGCCTCTGAGCAAGCACGATCGATGCATGAGCAAGCCCGCGAGCAATTTGAAAACAGTCTCATTAAGGCGCCATTTGATGGAGTTGCGGCTGCGGTGTATGTGCAAAGAAATCAGACGATTGCCATGGGTCAGCCCGTAGTGCAGATCGTATCACCATCAAAGATGAAGGCCAAGATTTATCTGACCGGGGCCGACATTCAACAAGTGAGAATCGGTCAACGAGTACTGATACAATTCCCGACCCTCCCCGGTAAAGAATTTTCCGGCAGGGTGGATAAGGTCAATACCGCAATCGATCACACATCGAAAACACTGGAAGTCGAGATAGGATTTCTCTCAAACGACAAGAGAATCACATCCGGTCTATTCGGAGAGTTTTCTATCGAGACGCTGAAGAATGCCGATCGGCTGGTGATTCCTGAAACGGCGTTGATTCCACAGACGGAAATCCGCATCAACAGGGAGACAGGTTTGCAGAACACCGTTAAGAAATTCTTTCTCTATGTGATTGAAAACCGCACGGCTCGCATGAGAGAAGTGAAGACAGGAATTGCTAATAGCGGACAGATCGAGATTACCAACGGACTCGCTCTCGCCGACTCGGTGATTATAGTCGGGCAGAATATTGTGAAAGATGGTCAACCTGTTAATGTCATAGAATAAGGACTCTGTCACTTATGCTGCTCACAAGATTTTCACTCAAAAGGCAGATCACGCTGAGCATGATCTACGCGGTGATCATCCTCTTTAGTTTTTTCTCATTCTCCCAGCTCAAGATCGACTTCTTTCCGGACATCACCTTTCCATTTGCCGGAGTCATTACCAGCTATTCGGGTGTGGGGCCCGATGACATAGAGACCCTGATCACCCGGCCGATCGAAGAGGCGGTCTCCTCTGTCAAGAACATCGAGAAGGTCAGTTCACAGTCTTCCAAAGGTAACTCGATCGTTACGCTGGAGTTCAAGTACGGCACGAATATGGACAAAGCGGAGAACGATATCAGGAAGAATCTAGATTATATCAGGGACTATTTGCCAGCCGACGCTACAGAGCCGCTTGTGTTTGTGTTCGACCCCTCGATGATGCCGATAAGCTATTTCACCATCAGCTCACCGTATCTCGGTCCCGCTGAACTCCGGAGGTTAGCCGAAGAGAAGATCGAGCCGATGCTGGAACGAGTCGACGGCGTTGCTTCGGTTCAGACAATGGGAGGTTCGCAGAGACGCATAAACGTTAACATGAACCCTGTGTTGCTGGCATCGTATCATCTATCCCCCAGCGATGTTACGCAGGCAATCCAGCTTGGCAGCAGTTTGCAGCCCTCCGGCACCATTCGCACAAGAGGCAAGGATTACAACCTTCGGGTGCTCAGCGAGTACGCGTCCCTGGATCAGATCAAGAAGACCATCCTGACGTATAAGAACGCCGTGCCGGTATACATAAGTGATGTCGCAGCAGTGGAGGATGGATACAAAGAAAACACAAACGAAGTCAGGGCAGATTATGGTGAGGGCGTCATGTTGATCATTATGAAACAGTCCGACGCCAACACTATTCTTACGAGCAGAAAAGTCAAAGAAGCGATCCCCGGAATCATAGCGGCATTGCCGGAGGGAACGAAGCTGGTCCCCATTTTTGACCAATCGGATTTCATATTGAAGTCCGTTAGTAACCTGCGGGATTCTGGGATCATAGCCTTTGTATTATCGTTTGCGGTAATCTATTTCTTCTTACGGAATATCCGCGGCAGCATCATCATGGCCGTTTCAATTCCCGTATCCGTGATAGCGACGTTTGCTGTGATGTTCGCCGCGAACGTAACATTGAACATCATCTCCATGGCTGGTCTTGCGCTTGCCATCGGCATGTTGGTGGATAACTCCATCGTCGCACTTGAGAACATCTACCGCCACCATGAGATGGGAAAAGATCTCATGGATGCCGCAAATATCGGAACGACCGAGGTCGGCATGGCCATTACCGCCTCAACCCTCACAACCATTGCCGTGTTTGTACCGGTGCTCTTTGTACCAAACATTACCGGGCAGTTGTTCAAGGATATGGTATTGACAATTTCGTACAGCCTGGCCGTATCGCTCCTTGTTGCCGTGACATTGGTTCCGATGATGTCCACCAGACTACTGAAGCTTGAAACGAAGAAAAAGAATAATCGAATTGCACAAATTAAGGATACCATGGGCGACTGGTTAATTAAGATGTCCGACAATTATAGTAAGTGGTTGCATTGGTCTATCTACCATAAAAAAACGGTGTTGATTTCCGTTACCATTCTCTTCGTCCTTTCACTGGGATTAGCCGCGTTGCTTGGCGGTGAGTTTATGCCAAAGTCTGATCAGGGCATAATCGATGTTATGATGGAATCACCGTCGGGCACTCCCATAGAGCAAACAAGGATGTATGCTTACAACATTGAAGATATTATCAAGGAAACTGTCGGCAAAGAGGAGTTTGAGTCGCTCTCAATATTTTACGGTGAACGGGAGGGCCTCGGTGCATTCGGCGTTACCTCAAGCACGATAGAGACTATGGTGAAACTCACTCCAAAGGAGCGAAGAAAGACATCGCAGTTCGCCATTCAGGACAAACTGCGCAAGAGATTCGATCAGATGCCCGGCATTACATATACGTTTCAAGAAAACGCTACTTTTTCTACCGAGCGAGAGATAGATATCAAGGTGGTCGGTTTTAATGTTGCGGGCGCTAAGGCCATCGCCAATGAACTGAAATCCAAAATGGAAAAAGTCAAAGGCCTCGTGGATATCTCGCTGAATACAAAGGAGACGACAGCGGAGCTGCAGGTACACCTCAATAAGGATTTGTTGAACCATTACAGCTTTTCGACAATGCAGGTCGCTGCAAATATTTCTACGGCCATCCAGGGAAGAGTGGCTTCTCAATATCACGAGAAGGGCGATGAGTACGATATCTATGTCCAGTTCGCGAAGGAATACCGGAACAAGAAAGAATCACTCGAACAGCTTGAACTGCCATTGCCAGCAGGCGGCAGGATAAAACTGAAAGACGTCGCAAGTATCACGGAAGAACAATCGAGCCCGACGATCTATAGAGAAAATCAGAACAGGTTTGTTTCGGTGGGATGCGGCCTCTCCGGCATGGACCTTTCCACTGCTGTCACTGCCATAAACAAGATTATTGCCGATACCCCTATTCCATCGGAGTATCAGGTAATCCTTGGCGGCACTGCCGAAGATCAGCAGGAAGCATACTTTTATTTGGGATTAGCGTTCATTGCTGCCATCTTGTTGGTGTATATGATTATGGCTTCGCAGTTCGAATCCTTAGTTGATCCATTCATCATAATGTTTACGGTTCCTCTTTCGATCATCGGCGTGTTCATCTTTCTTGCGATGACCGGAACGTCCTTCAGTGTTATGGCGCTTGTTGGAATTGTCATGCTGGTGGGAATTGCGGTGAACAATGGAATCGTGCTCGTTGATTACATCAATCAGCAACGGCATCATGGCATGGAACTGTACGAAGCAGTCGAATTCGGCTGTAAAGCAAGATTAAGACCGGTGTTGATGACGGCCTTGACGACAATTCTAGGGATGGTTCCGCTTGCTGTCGAAATGGGATCGGGTTCTGAGACATGGTCGCCGTTGGCAAGAGCCGTTATAGGGGGATTGACCACCACAACGGTGCTTACCTTGATTGTAATTCCTGTACTTTATATTGTTTTTGAACATGCCGGCGAAAGAGTGAAAACCTATTTGAGGAATAGAAGACAAGCTTATTCATAATCTTGAAGTCTTAGCGACAGGAAGAAAAGTAATCAGAGCCAGGAGACAACAAAGCCGACCCCGAACCCGGATCGGCTTTTCATTCTACATTCTACATTTGTACCCCCAACGGGGTCTACACAGCATTGAATGCCGAGAACTCTGAGTTGTACTACACAGTAGAATTCGAACAAACGCCAGTCTTGGAGGCACAGCCCGAGGAGATGTAACCCACCACTCAGAAAAGACGGCAAGAGTGAACATGTTGCAGGTTCAAGTCGGGGGCCGGGTACTCACGGCAGTTGCAACCATTGAAAAATCGTTTGAATTCGCATTGTAGCTGGTGACTCTGTCCTTCCGAGGACAAATCCTAGGAGGAGCTCAATCTGGGAGTTCATGATGCATTTCTGGCCTAGATGGACTTTTGAAGAGGGACAACGACAAAGTATGACTGTTCATGAAACAGAATCAACTCTGGGTGGGGTAACTTTGACAGGGGTCAGTGGGAAATGATCTGGCCCTGGAACTGGGGAATCATCTGACCCTGGAGGCCTCTAACCTGGGGAATTGTGGTGCCCTTGACAAAAATGGAATACAATAGTTGAATACCTTCATTGCCATTTTATTAAAGCCTTCTTTCTCCCTTCAAAAACGTAGGCTTCCTTTTTTTCAAGAAGAACAGGTTTTTTATCTCCTTCCTAGTTCCTCAAACATCACAATAGCTTTGTATAAAACACCTGCCGAGCCACGAAAAGTACCTGAGCCTTTTGGTTTATTGTCAACCGTGTACCACTCAAAGAACCCATCGTTGTCTTTCACCCGTTTTACCATGGGCTGTATTTGTTCGTAAGCTTCTTTCACAAAACCATTCCTAATGAGTTGTTGAATCATTCGTCCCCCAAACCATGTCCAGTCGCCACCATTTTGATATCCATATGAATACATGCTTCTATTTTTGAAATAGCCGTCAGGATAAGGGGGATACATTGTTAATCCGATGGAACCGGCGCCGGAGGCATTTACATTGGCAATCATTTTTTCAAGGGACACTTTTATCTCTTCTTTTGAAAGTAATCCGGCTTCAATGGCAATTGCCGTCCCGCCGTGATAATAAATTTCATTCTCATTGAAATCTTCCGGGAAAGGGGAACCATTGAGATATACATGTGGAATGAATTTCTGTTTTGTCTTATCCCATAAATGAATGCGTATATTTTCTGATATTTGATCTCTGATGGCTTGCCATTTGTTTTTTTGATCGGGAATGAGTTCCATGAGATTATCAAGCGCAATAATGAACATCGCATTATCGTATATATCAATTGCGTAATGCGTATCGTCTGAAAGATCTACACCCAACGTGTGCTCAGGCTGAACATCTCCCCAATCGGCAGTTGTTGCCCCCCATAGTAAACCGTACTTTTTATTGAAACGATGATTCATCAGAAACTGCATAGCCCAATCAAGTCGTTCAGCAACGGATTTATCGCCAATCTTTTCATTCAATATTGCTTTATCTCCTGCAATGCGTACATATTTATAAAGAGCTTGAACTAAGGAAGACTCTTGGTCTGTTTCAACCGTATTTTTATGACCGGCGTAGCGAGGTTCCAGCTCTGTATGGATGTAATCGTAACCTTGCCCATTTGTTTTGTCTTTTGGAATAAAACCATCGATAATATTTCCATCATCGCCTTGCATCTTGAAAAACACCAACAAGTTGTCTTTTAAAACCACGTGGTCAAAAACTTCTGCCGAAAGTTCAATAAATGTGTTGTAATCACGTATCCAGACTTCGCCATAACCATCACCGGCGTTGAATCCGGTTTTAACAACTGCAAGGGCTTTTTCTTTTGTGAAAGAGAAAAGTTGATTGGATACGATATTGTTATATAGATCCTGGTTCTGCGATTTTATTGTCGAACAACTCATTAGGAGTAGTAAAAATCCTAGAAATATGGTTGATTTCATCATTTGAGTCTCTATCAAGTATTCATTCCACTGTCTTGGTTCATCCAAATTCGCTTTGTTTTGTTAATCAAACTTATTTTAGCAGCAAAATGTTATCTCTCTATCATCGTTTTCTGAAATATTCAATTCGACGTTTTGTAGTATACTGGGTTTTGCCGATATAGCATCTTCGAGTCGGCTTGCCGGATTCCCTCCGCTATCTTCCCCCGAACCAGAATAGAGTCCGACCGATCCTCTCAGCTATCTTCCTCTCTTCGATCGCGGGATCATCGCGATACAGAGTTCAGACAAATGCGAGTGATTGATCAGAATAGTTCAATGGCACAGACCTCAAATAACGAACGCGTTCTGAAATCTCGCACTATTGACTGTTTTTCGGGAGGACCGTCTCACACATCCTGAGTGACACGTATACTCAGGCAGCGACATCATCTCATCGCTTGGTTTCATCGCTCATAGAGAACGGCCGATCATCCTTCATCCGGCCGAAATCCCCCTGCGGCCGGTCGCTCATCCGGAACTCGACGGTGCCCCCCGTCACGATATCGCCATGGTTCAGATAGGGCTTGGTGTAGGATCTACCATTCAGTCTTGCCGATTCGATATAGACCTGCTTTTCTCCATTATCGACACTCTTGATGACAAACCTTTTTTCGCCTGGCAGCGCCAGCGTAATCCGAGCGAAGCCGGGGCTGCCGATCACGTACTGCGGGGTGCCGGGACAAACCGGATAGAATCCGAGCTTCGCAAAGATGTACCAGGCGGACATTTGTCCCGAATCATCATTGCCGCTCAGGCCCCCGGGCCCGGAACCGTACTCCTCCCGCAGAACACGACGCACAATCTCCTGCGTCTTCTCCGGTTGACCAGAAAAACAATAGAGATAGATGACTTGATGACACGGTTCATTGCCATGCCAGTACTGGCCGGTCGCAAAAAGAGTATCCAGCTTAGCATTGAAGGGTGCCTCGCCGCCCATCAGCCTGATCAGTCCAGCAATGTCGTGGGGCACATACCACGTATAATGCTGCGGCGTCCCCTCGGTGATATAAGGCATGCGCTCGGTTGCTACAAACCGTTCCGCCCAACGGCCGTCTGCGTGACGTCCGCGCACATAGCCGACCGCCGGATCGAAGATGTTCTTATAATTGAGCGCGCGCTCCTTGAGAAGCTCATAGTCTCCCATTTTGCTGAGCGATTTTGCCGTCTGCGCGAGTACAAAATCATCATATGTATACTCGAGGGTCCGCGAGACCTGCTCCCCGGTATGAAAAGCATGGAGCACCGGGTCTTCGAGGGGGATGTAGCCGTAACGCAGATATGATGTGAGCGATCTCCGGCCCTTGCCATCGATGTAGTCACTGGTATCGCGAGGCGAAACGAAGGCATTCTGACGCATGTAGGAATAGGCCCGATCTATGTCAAATCCCCGGATCCCTTTGCTCCAGGCATCCCCGAGAACGGAGATGGCGTGATCGCCTATCATGGCGCACGTGTAACTGTTCCAAAGCGGGAAGATCGGCAACCATCCCCCCTGTTCGGCCTTGAGGATCAGGGAGCGCATCATATCGGCGCTCTTTTCAGGGTAGAGGAGATTGTAAAGGGGATGCAGAGCACGATATGTATCCCACAATGAAAAATCGTCGTAATAGTCGAAACCTACCGCTTTGTGAATCGTCGGATCTCCGGCGAAGCCGGGATACGAGCCATCACAGTCGCTCATGATCCGAGGTTGCTGCAGGCAGTGGTATAAGGCAGTGTAAAACTTCACCATCTCTTCGTCGTTCGCCCCCTCGATCTCTATGCGACCTAAGAGGCGGTTCCACTCCTGGCGCAGACTGCTGCGGATCCGGGCAAAATCCCAATCCGGCATCTCAGCTTCGAGATTTCTTCGTGCCTCTTCGATGCTCGTGAATGAGGTGCCTACGCGGGCGGATACTTGTCGTCCCTTCGCCGGCGCATAGCTGACAAAAGCACCGACCTCACGCTGGTCTTGGACGCTCGCACGGCGATAGTGCACATATTGCTGAGTGTATACACCCCAATTAGCAAACGGCCGATCAAATTGCACGACGAAGTAGCCCTTGAAGCCAGCATACTTTCCCCATCCTTGGTAGATCCGGTGCACCGGATTGTATCCGACGATCTCGTTGCGCTCGGGATCCACACGCACGAATCCAAGCCCTTCATCGCTGTTGGGATTGACGATGATGTGCGCCGAGTCGCCGCCGGAGAAGGTGAAACAGAACATGCCGCAGCGGGTGGTGGCGGTCATCACTACCGCCACCTCGTGATCTTCCAACAACACCCTGTAGTAGTCTGGTGCGGCTGTTTCATGCTTGTGGGAAAAACGGCTGGCCCGGGCCTCCGGCCGACAGCGCAGTTCTCCCGCTACAGGCATGATCGTAAAGCTGCCATAATCCTGAGTGCAGGAGCCGCTGAGCCAGTGTGAACCGCGAAAGCCTTGGATCAGGGAATCGGTGTAGTAATAGGGGGCACGGCATTTCTGCTCAGTGTCGCGGGTCTGCGGCGTCCAGTTTGTCATTCCAAAAGGCATCGTGACCGCCGGCACGACCTGGGCATTGGCCTCGAGTTTTTCGGAGTGCCTGAGGGCTCCGGGGGTCCTTGCCGGGCCAGTGCCAATCAGGGGATCGACATAGTCGATGAGGGTTTTGCCGCTGCGGACGCCGCAGGCGGTGGCAAGGATGAACGCCGTCAACAGAGGTAAGGTACATAGAATTCGTCGCATGAAGTTCCTAATCATTTCTGCGCCTTTAGAGCCGGAAGCGGCCCCATTTCCAGTTCCAGGAGTCCACCCTTCATGAGCTCTTCATGGGAAAAGAAAAGCTTGTCGAGCTGTGTGCCATTGAGCTTGGCGCTCTGGATATATTTGCAGGTCGGTGAGTTGTTTCGCGCCACGACGCGGAACTTCCGACCGTTCTCCAAGCGGATGGTCACGTCGGCGAATTGGGGACTCGTAATGGTATATGCAGGAATGCCGGGCGTGATCGGATAGAAGCCCATTGCGCTGAAGACCACAAAAGCTGACATGCCGCCGCCATCCTCGTCGCCAGGAATGCCGAAGATCGAATCGTTGAACCAGGTCTCGAGGAGAAAACGGGTCCATTTCTGTGTCTTCCAGGGCGAATCGGTGAAGTTGAAAAGGTAGGGAATATGGAAGCTAGGTTCATTCCCCATGGAGAATTGTCCGACCAGACCGGTGGCATCCGGGAAATTCGCCCAGAAACTGGACTTGCCACGGCCGAGTCCCTCACGAAACAGCTGGTCCAGCCTGGCCTCGAAACCGCTTTTACCGCCGAGCAAATTAATCAGACCGGAGATGTCATGCTGGGTCTGCCACAGGTAGGTCCAGCCGTTGTTCTCATCGTAGTAGTCCCGACCGCCCCTGCCGCCGTCAAACTTCGGATCGATATTGATCCAGTTGCCAAGTGTATCTTTCGGCATGAACATTTTATTGTCCGGATTCCAGAGGTTGAGATAATTACGCGAGCGCAGCCGATATCGTTCGGCCACATCGCCGCGACCAAGCTCCGTCGCCATCTCAGCCATAGCCCAATCGTCGTAACTGTGCCCCAAGGTAACGGCGACGGCTTGCCGTCTTTCAAAGGAGTCAACCAGGGCGCAACTGTCCTTTTCGCCTGGATGAAGAGCCGGAAAGAAACCTCGGGCCACGTAGAAGCTGTCCAGCTCACACCGGGGCCCGTTGCGCCATGGCACCATCGTTGCCTGGTCGCCGTTTTTCAGCATGCCCGCAAAGGCAGAATCGACCGAATAGTTCCTAATCCCTTTCCGATAGGCATCCAGAAATACAATAGAAGAATGGAATCCATTCATGCACGCGTGGTCGCCATAGACGACCGGAAAGGTTGGCATCCAACCACTCTGCTGGTACATGCGAACATAGGACTGCAGCATGTCGGCTTCCATGGTTGGGTGGAGAATCATTCTGAGAGGATGATGTGCCAGATAAGTATCCCATGTCCAATCATCGACGTAGAAAGGTCTTGCATCCACGTGGATCTGGTTATCAAAGCCGCTGAAGTAGCTCTCCGATTCTGAGATGTTCACCATGCGCTCACAACAGCGATAGAGGGCAGTGTAGAAACTGCGCTTCCAGGCCTCTGTGCCGCCGTTTACAGTGATCTGGTTGATCAGCTTGGACCAGGCATCTTTGCCTCTGCGGCTGAGTTCTGCAAAACTGACACCCTTCAGTTCCCGGTCGAAATTGATGCGAGCCTGCTCTTGGCTGATGAAGGAGATCGCGTAGCGGAATTCCAGCACCGCAGGGCTGTCTTCTGAAAAGGTGAGGCGCAACCTCTCGCCGCTGCCTTCGACACCAGGCATCGTGCTGACGCGGCCGTAGAGGTGGGTCGTAACATTCTTGAATACCTCGACACCGGTGATCTCCTGACCGTTTGCCTGTAACGTTCCGCCCTTATAATAGTGTCCGAAGAGCAAGTGCTTTTTTACTGTACGCGGAAATGTGAACCGGAGAATTGCTGAACGCGCGCCCGGCGCATACTCCGCCTTCACACCCATCTCGATCAGATCCGTTCCATAATACCAGGGGCGGTTGATCTCGAGATTGTGATCCCAGGTCATCCTCGCATTCCAAGCCGAGTCGTCCGACGCGCCGATAGCCGGTTTGATATTGAAGGCCTTGGCTATGCGGTGCGAGATCACCGCCAGCGGGAAACAAGAGATCTGATCGTCAAGATGATCCCGGCGGTCCGGATGGAACCGCATCATCTGGTTCGGCAGATGAACTGTCGGCCGTGTGGGCTCGAGCAGATGGCCTACGTTGCCAATGGTCATGTCAATGTACTTGAGCCCATTCTGACGCGCCTGGGCGCTTGCTCGGGCCACGATGGTAGCCAGCAGGGCCAGCACGATTGCTCTGCCGAAACTTGAACGGAGCAAAGAGGCGGATTTGATTCTCATGCCAGGAAATCCTTTTTCCGAAATGTACTTTAGTTTCAAATACGGCAACGGCATGATCGCTATGCCGTTTCATACTAGCGATTCTCCTCATCATGCGAGAGGGAATACGGAACATCGGCAGGATCGATGCCCCGCTTCATGTTAGGCACGGGACTCATGTCGAAATCGAGGCGGCCGCCGTTCATGATTCCGCTATGGAGGAGATAGTTCCTGGAAAAACGCGTGCCGTTAAGGTCGGCGGCGCTGATGTAGACATTTTCACGGTTGTTGTTGTGGGCTGTGATCTCCAGCTTCTTCCCGTTTTCCAGCTGCAACGTCATCCGGCTGAAGAGGGGCGAACCCAGGGCGTATTGCCCGGCGGTCGGGCAGACGGGATAGAAACCCATGGCCGAAAAAACATACCATGCCGAAGTCTGGCCGTTGTCCTCATCACCGCAGAGCCCATCGGGATCGGGAGTGTAAAGCAGCTCCATCACCTCGCGCACATGTTTTTGCGCCTTCCAGGGTTCGCCGGCCCAATCGTAGAGATAGATGCCGTGCTGGATCGGCTGATTGCCGTGGGCATACTGTCCCATCCCGGCGATGACCATCTCGGTGATCTCGTGAATCTGACGGCCGTAATAGGAGTAGTCAAAGGTCGGCGCGGCGGAAAAAACCGCATCGAGCTTGTCGATGAATCGGGCCCGCCCTCCCATCAAGTCGATCAAACCCTGAGGATCGTGGAACACCGACCAGGTGTAGTGCCATGCGCACCCTTCCGTGAAGGCATCCCCCCATTTGTCGGGTCTGAAGGGGACCTGGAAACTGCCATCTTTGTTGCGGCCCCGCATGAAGCCGGTCGATGCATCGAAGAGATTGCGATAATTGCGCGCACGCCCGGCAAAACGCTTGATCTCGCTTGCGGGCCTTGAGAGCACCTGGGCGAGTTTCATGATGGCAAAATCATCATAACTGTACTCCATGGTCCGGGCTGCATTTTCACTCACCCCGATGTCATAGGGGACGTAGCCGAGCTCATTGTAAAATTTCACGCCGAGGCGTCCGACCGAATGCAGCGGTCCCTCCTGATCTGAATTCTTGAGGAGGGCCTCATAGAGGGTTCCGATGTCATAGCCGCGGATGCCCTTCAGCCACGCATCAGCGATGATGGAGGCAGAATTGGAGCCAATCATGCAATCCCGGTGGCCGGGACTGGCCCATTCCGGCAGCCAGCCGCTCTCCTTGTAGGTATTGACTAGCCCTTCCATGATCTGGGAGACCAGCTGCGTCTGCATGATGGTCAGAAGAGGGAAAGCCGCCCGGAAGGTATCCCAGAAACCGTTGTCGGTGAAGAGATAGCCCGGCGAGACCAGTCCGTTGTAGGGACTGTAATGCATGACCCGCCCCTCCCGGTCGTATTCGAAGAACTTTCTGGGGAAAAGCATCGTCCTGTAGAGCGCAGTGTAGAAGGTAACTGTCTGGTCCTCCGTTCCTCCCTCGGCTTCTATCCTTCCCAATCCTTCGTTCCAGATCGTTTTGGCTTTGATCATGGTCTGGTCGAAGGAGTCGCTGCCCACTTCACGCGCGAGATTGATGTCGGCCTGCTCCGGGCTGATAAAAGAGGATGCAACCTGCAGATGAACGGCCTGACCGCGCCGGGTCTTGAACTGTAGCAGGGCCCCGACGTGATCGCCCTGCAGCTCCAGACGGTCCGGCAAAAGTTCATTCCCCGCCCAGGTAGCAGCCGATGTGATCTCCACGTCGTAACGGATGACAAAATAATTATGGAAATTGGCCGGCACCCCGCCCTGGTTGTTTCGGCAGTAGCCGATGATTTTCTTTTCTCCGGGCAGGATCTTGATGTACGAACCCTGATTGAAAGCGTCGATCAACAAAGAGGAACTATCCGATGCAGGATAGGTGATCCTGAATTGGGCGCAACGCTCGGTCGGCGCAATCTCGGTCCAGACATCGTAATCGCCCAGGTAGACGCGGTAATGGTAAGGCCGGGCTGTCTCTCTCTTGTGACTGAACCAGGAGGCGCGCTCCTCCTGGCCAATCCTGGGGCGGCCGGTCTGAGGCAGGATGGCGAAAGCCCCGTAGTCACCGATCCAGGGAGAGGGCTGGTGGGTCTGCTTGAATCCGACGATCTTGTGCGCCGAATAGGTGTACTGCCAACCGTCACCCATCCGACCGGTCTGGGGTGTCCAGAAATTCATTCCCCAGGGGAGAGCGATGGCGGGATAGGTGTTGCCGTTGGAGAGCAGACGCTCCGAATCCGTGCCAACCAGGGGATTGACATAATCGGCATAGTCAACGCCCTGAGCGTTTGTCACCCGCGTACCGCCAGAAAAGAGGCCGAGCAGGAGTAAGAGTGCGACCTGAGTTTTTATCATACGTGCATCCTTGGTATGGTCCCGCAGGAGGACCAGTGATTTCAAAGAGATACGAAACTTGGTTGTTCAGGATGAGGCGGCCATCATGTTATTGTACCTTCGCTATCAGGCAACATTATTCACACAATGGTTATTCTTTCCTGACTGGGATCTGACTGCTCAACGGAATTTCTTTTCTCAGCATTTTTGCGGCTTCCCCTGTCAGCCAGAGATAATGATCCGAAGGTTTGCCTTCCATATTTATAAAAACAGCTTCAGTGCTTACAGGTGGATTATCGGTGCATTTGAAAATGGCGGTACTCTCATTGACTTCATCGAACATCGCGATGAAGAGCATTTCCGCACCAGACTGAACACAATTGTGCACCTGTTTCCAGTAGAATGATCCTCCGTTCCGTGGCTTGGCGTTCGAAGGAGTGTCTTTCCTCAAATTGTGCCAGCTGAACCCCGGCCATACCACGGGTGCATAGTCCACATGATTCTGTTTACACCAGACAACATCCTTTGCAACGTTCTCTTTGAATGCGTCATAGTTGTACTCGTCGAACCTTCCAACCATCCATGGAAGAACGATGTCCGCCATCCTGATAATTTCATGCAGGAGGCTATCCTTGACACAGTCTCTTCCCAGCTCCCGAAAATATGTCGGGACTCCGACCAGAACCGAGCAACCTCCATAGGTCGGATCATTCTTGAGGAAGTCAAGCAGTTTCAACAAGCCTATTTCCCTCATGTTGTACGGACGGTCAGGGAATCCGATCCCCCATATGGCAACGAGTGGTTTGCCGTTATGAAAGAGGTGGGTCTTCTTCCCTTTTTGATTGGTCACTCCGATGGAGTCCACCAGATACTTCCAGTCTTCAATAATTGGTGTACAATCTTCCCCTGAGGCTCTCAATCCCGACAGATCGTATTCAACAGCTATCGCCCTGTTGTATTCCGATGCCGCCTCCAGAGCGTTCCTGAGCATGTCAGAAAAGATTGCTCTTTCCTTGCTTCCACGACGAGTGTAGTTGAAGAAGCGCTGCATGAAGACACCGTCGATCCCATACTGTTTCATCCATTTGAAATGGAGCTCGATGGTGCTTTCATCCGTAGCGCTGAAAAACGTTGCAGTACTCCCATCAGCATATCTGAATCCAGTCGGATATGACTTTTCGTATTCTCTCATATCCGGCCACATATCGATCTTGATTTTCGCTGGGTCAGTGTACATCTTCCCATCTTTCTGAATGAACCACCCCTGGTAACCCGCCATTACCAATCCTTTGTAGGTAGGATAGATTGTTTCTCTCGAATGCTTGTTTTGGGCGGATATTCCCGTCGAAACAATGATCAGGAAAAAGAATGGAATAACATGTCGTATCAAGCGGCGGCCTATCCAACGATCATTTTGCATGATGATGCGATCCCTAGGTTTGTTGTTTGTTGCGTTCTGTCTTTTTCTGCGAACTGAATAGCGTACCCGGGCAAATGAGAGAAGATGGCTTGCTGTGGAATCACGCGCCATCATCCGCGCTTGTGGAATCGCTTTCTCGTGCGCTTGCGATCCCATACGCACCTCACTTAAGCATCGGATTGACTCGCTTCAGAAGATGCAAAGGCAATCCCCACGGATCTCGCAGCACAAGCACAGAATCACCTTGCGACGTGTTGTGCATTTCAACCATTGTTGCACCGGCTTTCATCAAGAGACTTTGTGCCTTTGCGACGTCGTTTGCCATGATTCCAAAATGCACTGAAAAGGGATTGATGGTTCGAAAATCTTCAACGGGATATTGAGTGAACTGGTACAGTTCGAGCATGAGATTCTTGCCTGCATCGGAAGTGAAAATCGCATACGACGGTGCGGTTCCATCCCGGATGACGGTGAACCCCAGATTCTCCGAATACCACTTTGCGCGAATGCGGGAGTCTTCAGTATTAATCGCAATGTGTTCCAGGTATTGTCCCTTGCGCGACAGCATGGGAGTTGCACGCTGCACAAACTGGAGGGCAAATCCCCAGGGATCCCGCAGCGTGACAACCCGATCGCCAGAGCCTATTGTTCTCATGCTGTCGGCGAGAGTAGCGCCGGCAGCGAGAAGTGATTTTTGCGTTTGAACGATGTCCGGCGTGTTGAACGCAATATGGAGAGCCATATGATGGATGGACGAAGGATCGAACAAAGGATTCTTCCCTTGACATTGGAACTCCAGCATCATGTTCATGCCGGAATCAGCGATGAAACTTAAATATGCCGGAGGACCGTCTGCGCGTACAACTTTCATCCCCAGATACTTGGTGTACCATCGAACAATAGCCTGTGGATCAGAAACGTTGAAAGCCAGATGTTCAAAGCGCGCTGTGAGCGGAGTTACGGAAGCGCTTTGCGGCAGTTCTTCTGTTTGACTCATACCCGTGAGGGTGCCGAGAGTGACAAACAGCGAAACAAACACGAACAGACGTTTGATTTTCATTGGTTCTTTCCTGAAATAGTTCGCGAGCGAGCACCGGTCAGGTTTGACGTTGGATCAATGCGCACTTCATCATCAGTCGACAGATCAGATACTACCTGCTGCACCCCGAAATCGATGATAGAATCCTATATGAGTTCTCGTTCTTTCACTCCGTTATAGTGTTTGGAGTGATTCTTTCGAAGCCATTCTAATAAATGTGCGCGCAATTCTTCAGCCTGCTCGACATATGCACCTCTTTTGGGATTCTTACCAAGCAGATTAGTCCGTTCAAAAGGATCATCACGAAGGTTATACATGGCATTGATAACTTTAGAGTCTTTAGAATAAGGGGCGATCAGTTTCCAACCCTCTTTGACAATCATGTAATTGGGCTCTCTATCGCCCCTGTAATCCCATTCCGTAACCACGTACTTTCCATGTTCCGGATCTGTTCGCTCAATTAATCCCCGAAGACTCTTTCCATCTGATGGGCGTTCCCTTATTTTCAAATAGTCTAGGATGGTGGGAAAGAGATCGACTAAGGATATATATCCATCAACTGTTGTTCCGGGTTCAATTTCACCCGGGAACCGGATGATCAAAGGTATATGTGCGGATTCTTCGTAGAAGACATTCTTTTCACGCATACCGTGAGCTCCAAGCATTTCGCCATGATCGCTCGCAAAAATTACCAGAGTATTCTTTGCCAGGTCCAGTTCATCCAGTTTATCTAAGATCCTGCCTACCCAATCATCTATCTCCTTGACAAGTCCGTAGTAACCGGAGATCATATACTTGATTTTTTCCGGATCAGCATATTCTGTTAATTCCAATCTGCCATTAGTGTTCTTATAGGGTGAATTCTCCATGTCGTCATTGATAGTCTCCGGTGGCACCATTTTCTCTGCAGGATACATAGCATAGTAAGGGGCCGGAGGTAACATGGGTGCATGTGGAAAATGAAATGAACAGGTAATGCTAAACGGTTTGTCTTTCAATCTCTCGATGGCTTCTATGGTTTCTTTCGCCTGAAATGCCGTGAAACTATACTCTTTGGGAATCATAACCTGGCCGTGCAAATCCGGCTGCCGTCTGAGAGGTTTTTTTTCCTCAACTTCTTTGGCAGACATATGGTAACAGTTATCCAATGGATCTTTCCGGTAAGGCCGTTTTGTGAAGGTATCGTAGAGTTCGCCCGGTCCCAGTTCCCGCACAGGAACGTATTTATCGATGCAGTCCCAAAACACATACTCTTGCCCACCGTGCTCAAAAACTGATTTCCCATTCTTTGCGCGGCTCTTCGGATTTCTATATACTCCGGTATGTGAAGCCTGGCTGTGCCATTTGCCGTAATATTCACAGTGGTATCCGTTTTCCGCCAGAATTTCATCAAAAGTCGGCATGCTCATCAGACCTTCTTCTCGATAAGAATAGGCCTTTTCATTCGTACTCATTCCCGTGTTCTCGACCGTACAACCAGTAAGGATTGACGATCTTGCGGGAGCGCATACAGCGCAAGGAGTGTACGCATTTCTAAAAAAAGCGCCTTCTTTGGCCAGGCGATCAAGATTGGGCGTTTTCAAAATACTATTGCCGGCAATGCTTAACGCATCATAACGCTGTTGATCGGTCATAATGAACAGAAGATTCTTCTTCTTGGCTGAAAAGGCTTTTGTTGTCAACAAACCGCTGAATAGGCTGGCAGAGAAGACACTCGAATTCTTTAAGAATTTTCTTCTCGTTAGCATGATGACTCCACCATGTCAGCGTTGAACCCTAGGTACAGGAATATTTTGTCCGAAAGCGGAATTGTCTATACAAATCAAGAGAAACAGAAATGAAATAGTATATCTATTCTATGCCTTTTCGTTTTGATTACCTATCAAACATTAATTTGCTATTTAACATCAATCACCTGATTGAGTCTTATGTCTTCTGATGAGCTTCCCAGGGTAAACTTGAATTCACCAGGCTCAAAGCTCCAGCTATTAATGCCTTCGTCCCAGTACTTTAACTGATCTCTGGCAACTATAAGGGAAACAGTTCTTGTCTCGCCTTTATCCAGCGACATTCTTTTGAAATCAACCAATTGTTTGTTGGGCCGTTTTACAGAAGATTCCAAATCGGTACAATAGAGCTGTACAACTTCATCACCTTTAATATCGCCAGTATTTCTTATGTCAGCAGTAACAACAATACTATCACCTGAAATAGAAATTGACATATTACTATATCCAAACGAAGTATAACTTAAACCATAACCAAAGGGGTAAAGTGGCTCCCCCTTGAAATACATATATGTTCTTCCTTTGTAAATATCGTAGTCATCAAATGGAGGCAGATCATCTATAGATTTGTAGAAAGTGAATGGAAGTCTGCCGCCCGGATTGTAATCGCCGAATAGAACTTCCGCTATTGCTGTGCCTCCGCTTTCGCCAGGGTACCAAGCTTCGACTATCGCCGGAATATTTTCCTCCGCCCAATTAATGGCCATGGCACTTCCTGCTATGAGAACCACAACTATATTCTTATTCTCCTTATAAATCTCCTTTAGATAGTTTGTTTGCTCCAAAGGAAGATCAATAGTCTTCCTATCCAGTCCTTCTCTTTCAGTCAATTTATTAATACCCATTACCGCAATAACACAATCACTTTCCCTTGCTGCTTTGATATCTTCCGCAAATGAAACTGTAGTGCCAATGCCGGGGACTTCCCAAAACAATTGACAGATCTCATCGTCTCTATTCACATAATACTCAAGCTTCACGGCATACTTCTTACCGGCTTCCATTTGATACTCAATCTGATCCGAAGTTTCTGCACGATCACGCCACTTGTCTATTACTAACTTGTTTTCTACCCAAAACCTGATTCCGTCAGACGAAGTAATCCGGATTTTATAAGAGCCCGATACACGAGGTGTTATGTAACCTGTCCATCGTATTGACATCGGGGCATCTGATATCACTGGATCGGGGGGCTGGCTGACTGCGTCATAATTGACCATCTTATCTATTCGGGTTCTTGGAGTACCTTTCAGATTCATGGTATTATAGTATTCTGCGTACAATCCCTCTTCAACTGATCTATCATTGCTCAGGAATTGCGGTTCGATCAGAACGAACTCTCTTGAAGTACTTTTCCACTCAACATGCTTAATCCTGCCATCAGCACCCGCTTTGGCTATGATTCCATCTAATACCGAAACTGGTTTGATTACCGGTTTACCGCTGTAATCTCCAAAGACAATATTCGATGCGTTTGGACCGAGTACGGCAATATTCTTATGCTCATTCTTATTAAGAGGTAATAGATTGTCTTTGTTCTTTAGAAGAACGATCGATTCTCTTGCTGTTTCCAAAGCAATCGCCTGATGTTTTTCAGATCCGATGACATCAGGAGATATTTTTGTGTATGGATTATTTTCGGCACGGTCGAACAACCCCAACTTAAACCGAGATTCAAGAACTCTGTAGGCAGCCTGATTAATAGATGACTCTTCAACCAATCCTTCCTTGTATGCTTTCAACAAATAATCCTTATAAACGTCATCTCCGCACTCCAAATCTACACCCGCCTCAATAGCTGCTTTAGCTGCTCTAATTTTGCTGTCTACATAATGGTGCCCGCTTATTAGAGTTTTCATTGCGCCGCAATCACATACTACATAACCGTTAAACCCCCATTCAACCCTTAACAAATCATTCAGCAGCCATTTATTTGCTGTACAGGGTACTCCGTTGATTGCGTTATATGCACTCATAATCGACTGTGCTTTTCCTTCTCTAATACATGCCTTAAATCCTTTTAAATAGTATTCCCTAAGTGCTCTTTCAGATACCTTTGCGTTACATTCAAACCTGTTATGTTCCTCGTTATTGACGGCAAAATGTTTGGGGGTTGAGACAACCTTAAGGTATTTTTCATCCTCTCCCTGCAAGCCTTTGATAAAGGCAACCCCGATTCTGCTTGTCAGAAAAGGATCTTCGCCATAGGTTTCGGGCGTACGACCCCATCGGGGATCCCGCGCCATATTTACAGTTGGCGACCAGAACGTTAGTACGTCGCTGAAATAGTTCGTTTGGCCTTTGCCCTGAGTATAAAAATTCCATTTTGCCCTGGCTTCATCAGAAATTACTGTCGCCACTTCTTTAATCAGCTTTGGATTCCATGTTGCGGCAAGCGCAATTGCCTGAGGAAACACAGTGAAACGGCCGGGTCGTACCACGCCATGCAACGCCTCGTTTCCATGGTAGTATTTATCAATTCCTAACCGGGGAATTCCTTCGCTTGAAGCAATGAGCAGGGAAACTCTTTCTTCGATAGTTAACCTGCCAAGCAAATCATTTATCCTTCTTTCATGCGATAGTTCAGCATTGCGAAAGGGGTAATCACTCTGAGCAAAACAATCTGCCCATAAGAAGAATGCAATGAGAATTGTGAGAATGTGGCTATGCATATGTTTCTACCGTTCACTCATTGAATCAATGTGCTTGACCAACTCAATCCGGTCCGTTTTCAGACTCACTTTGATTTTCTGTTTGTTTTCTGCAACATTCTGCTTAAATGTAATCGCGAACATATTCCATCCTCTCTCTAATGGAACATCGCTTAAGAGTGTTTTCTAATTTCCGTTGAAAAGAAAACTGAAATCCGCTACATTTTGAACATCTATACTTAGCTTGGGCAAATTCGGTTCAGCTAATAGATCCACCAGAGACCTCGGACTAAACACCCAAACACCAATACCTTCCGGCTGATCCTTAAATTTTATCAGGTTACCATTCACATCCACAGCTCTATTGCTTTCGTGAATTGAATTGTCAAAATGAACACCCAGATTCGATAGCATTAAGCGAATCGGCGACTCAGATTCAACGGTCATATCCTGAAAGTCGAAAGAAGCCAGCATCACATCTGATTTACCCTGCTTAAAAGTTATTAAAGCATTACCAATCCATTTTTTTCATTTCGCTCCTGTAAACACTACCTATTTTAGATGATTCCGGACGATTGTTCCATTGCTGCCACTCAGAATTGCAAGCGGTTAGCAAAACAGTTGCGTTTCTAACTATTTCACCTGTCATGCCATAATTCAAAGCAGTTTTACCTCTGGGCAAAACTTCGGAAAAGTAAAAATCACTATTCTCTAATCCTGAAAGAATGGGTGCATCCTGCATTTTGATAAACGAAGTTGCTTTTCGGGGTTCAAGAGCTAGAGGAAATTGTAAAATTGCATTCAGTTCTGTTAATATTTCGGGTGATACACCCCAGATTAGCACTCGTGCACGTGCATTTACAGATGTTTTTTTAAGATTGTCAATGTATTCCCTGATGGCAATGCCAGCAACATCAAATTTGCACATCCTGCTAATTTTCGAAATTCTCTTTTATTTATTATTTCATTTTCATATTTTCAGCAAATAGACTAAAACCTTCCGATTGGTATTGACGCAACAGGTGTAATCTTCACCGGCCCAATTAGCCCGGATGGTCTAAGATCGTCCTCCGGTTTGTAAAGTTGAGTCTTGCAATAAGTGTAAGGTTTGTTGCCGGGGTTTCGCAAATCACCAAGAATGCGGTTTGTCCATTCGTTTGAAACAGTTACTTTGATCAAATTCTTCCCCTGCTTCAAAGCTGCAGTAACATCAACAGAGAAAGGAGCATACCAAAGCGTTCCAAAGTTCTTGCCGTTGATTTCCACATCGGCGATGATATCTACCTCGCCCAGGTCAAGAATGAATTTTTGCATACCATCAAACCATTGTTTTGGGGAGGTAAATTCCGTGCGATAAATTGCCATGCCGGAGTAGTACCGAATTCCATCATTTGGATGCTTACTCCAGTCCGAAAGTAAAGCAAACTCAATGTCTCCTGTTGGGGCGCCCCTCCCGGAAACAAACTGGACCTGCCAAGGCTTATTCAAAATCAATGACGTATCGACATTCACTTTGCGTTGAATATCTTTCCCATCATTAAATTTGATGGTGAAATCTCCTGCTTTAGTGGTTTCGAGCTTCAGAGTTCCCTCGGCGTCATAGATCAAATTCACACCATCCATCGACCGTTCCTTAAAAACGTCCACTTGATTGCATAGAAATGCTTTTACGGCAGGAGCGGATTTATTCTTACGGAAAGATACAACAAGCGACTGCTCTGGTTCAAGCATTAAAGGCATCTCCACAGCATCGTCGTTTCGCTTCCACACTGCCGGAGACAAGACCTCAGTGGTAAGCGGATTATATACCTCAGGCGATCCGCTCTGAACCCTGAATGAAGCAATCAGGTTTTGAGATAACTTCGATTTATTCGCAATGAAATAAACGTCCTCTCCATTGATAATGCGATGAATAAAATTCACCTCCCGGATTGCTGCAATTTGGTCACCAGCTTGTTCGGTGGTTCCATCTTTCCGTACATAGTCGAAATCCTTTTTAAGTCCCCGAATATTTAAAATTTCTTCTAAACTAACTCCGAGCGTTAACATTCCTTTACCAATTGGGAGCATTTTCGTATTAACACCATCGAGGTTACCGAATAACATATTCGAAAGTTGCTTGACTTCGGCATTATGCGCTTTGTCTAGACCCGGCGCACGAGTGGGCTTAACCGAGGCAACGACCACAGCCCCAGCGTTGACAAGCTTCCACACTTTCTTTAAAAACGCCGACGAAGCTTCTTGATAATCGGGCAGCACAATGATTGAGTATCCCGTTCCAAGCGGGAATTCAATAGTCCCTGTGCTTCCGGATATGGCTTGTGTAACCAAACCATTCTGCGTCATATAAATACGACCGTAACCGGGAACCAATTTATCTTTTGCCATATTGGCCATTCGAACCACATAGCTAAAAGACTGGGGCATAAACTCTGGCTGGATAAATATGACATCTCCAGTTCCTTTACCCTGCTGCAAAATACTCTGGCACCGAGCCAAATAATTCAACCAAGATGCGGATTGATTCCACCATGTGTTGGTTCTTTCAAAGTGTATGCCGTTTGGTCCCATCGTCATCCCCGGCTCGCGATCAAGCCAGGGTTGATGCGCATAGCGATGTAAAATAATCCTATTCACACCGAAGGTGTACATCAGATCGCCAAGGTTTTTCATATCCTTTGGACTTAGAGTCCATCTCTCAAGATGTGATGTAAAGGCCTCAGCTGGAACTATTCTTTTACCATAGACTTGCGCTGCAGATTGGGCTTGATAGGCTATATGGCAAAACTTGGTTAAATCGGGAACATGGTTTCCCCAGAATTCGGTCATAACAGCGTCTAAGGCTGGAGTAACATCCAGCGCATCAGCAAACATTGAATGATAAGTTTCCGCCCATGTTTGAAGTCCATTTTTATGGCAAAGCATCGCATAAGTATTGAAGAAATTCTCATTAACAAGTTCGATCAAAGTGTATCGATAATCTTCAAGAAAACGTTCGGATGTTTCACCAGACTCTATGATACGCCCCGACAGCAGAATTGGGAGATACGGTGTAAGATCATAGCCCCGCCGTTTTAGAAATTCCTCCGGTAATTTGGCTGTCCAATTCTGCGCTCCCACTTCCCAACTATCAATCTCAAGGCAGTTGTAGGATTTCCCAGCCAGATCGCCACAGGCTTCAGCAAGACGACCAGGGTAATTACTGTAATGTATCCGCGTCGCCTCTGCATCCAGCTTATCCGTTTCAAGGGAGGTGCCTATTCCAAGGGGGAGAGGACGTGGAGCAATACCGCTGGCCGTATGGCCCATTCTCACCACTGTCCATGTTCCATCAGGAACACTCCACAGCAGAACTCCATCAGCACTCATTTTATCTGTCAAATCCACCACTTTCTCCAGTTGCAAACTTGTTTTGACTTCATTTTGATCTGAGTTCCATTCGTAAATATCACCATTATGACTTGTATAATATCCCGCTTTTTTCATCCAGTTAGAAAGAACTGGCTGAAATAGCAACTCCAACTCACCTATCTGAAAAACGTTTCCATCTTCTTTGTCGAAAACAAGTCGGAATTTGGTTGCGGTGGAAGGGATGCAAGCTTCACCAACCAAACCGATGTTGAATTCGCCATAACCACCCAACTCAAAACAACCGATATCGCGAAAATTACCCAAATTATCTTCCACCTGAAACTTGCCTCCCGAGCAGGTTATGTTTCCATATTCTACATCACGGGAGTACTCTGGCGTGGCATGCGTCAGCCTCACCCCATAAACCTTTTGCGGCTCTGTAAAACTAACTTCCAGATACCTTGATTTACCCTTTGCAACCGGCACAATAGGTACAAAAACATCAGATTTCCCGTCCATTAGTCGATTCTCATCATCCGAAGAAAAATTTTGTGAACCACTCAAATGCGCTCCTGCAGTGTGCATCGTTTTGACCGATGGATAAGCAATGACCTTGGTGTCTCTGTAATAACCCAAGTTGGCTTGTGGCTGCGGCAACACTATCTTTTGTTCGTGCCCATTGCCAGAAACGAAGGTTTCAGTTGTTCTGATTACCTGCATATTATGCTCCGGGGTAATCCACGGACCACCCGTGTTAGACCATCCGGGTCCGCTATGTATTCCAATCTCCACGCCATATCGAGCCGCCTCTTGAACGGCATGAGTGAACAGATTAATCCACTTTTCCGACATAAACGGAACAGAAGTTGGCGAGGGTTCTTCACTCTTTCTTATTGCAAATATGATCGCCTTCTTAATGTTTTTTTCACCCATCGCTTTCAAGTCTGCCGAAATACCTTCCTTGCTGATCTCACCATCCATCCAGAACCAAATGACTCCGCAAAGCGCATCTCCCACTGGTTGACGATAAAGTTCATCGCGAAGCGGTTTCTCACTTTCATGAACCATCCCACTCATAGGATTGAATACGTGATTGTAAACAGTTTGAGCTTGTACTTCTGTTTTGCAAGCTAGAATTGCAAAGAGCAAAAACAGGCTCAGGAGGATGTTCTTTGTCAATGTCCGTTTTTCGTTTGAAGTGATGTGTTTCATATTACAATTTGAAATTGCGAGAATTCTATTTGGCATCTATTTTATTCAAGAACCGATGATGGTTACCCCCTATTTCATATCCTTGTCAATCATGACCCCTCTGGAGGTATTCACATAGGCTATTGAATTCGCGACAACGATACCATCAGCACTCTGAGTGGAAATGGTAACTTGTGCGGTTGCGCCTTGATTGAAATGGTACTCACCAATATCAACGGAAAAACCATTGTCGTCCCCCTGTTTCATATTCCATGTCTTCTGATCAATAATACTGTCGTTGTTTCTTATTAATATTCTGGCATTCGAGGCATAGTTCGAAGAAGGAGGATACAGTATGGAAATCTTATAGTTTCCTGATTCGGTAATAGGGATAGAATAAGTGATCGTTGACAGGGATGAGGGCTGGGTTTCTAATACGCTGAATTTAAAAAGTCCCCATAAACCTGAAATTATTTTTGGTGACCAATTTCCCGAAATCGTCACCTGCGCTGTATCGGAAAAATGAATGACACTGCTGTTCTTGAACCCGTTATCGCTCAGATTTATGCCGATGGCAGAGTCTCCTCCGGGGCCCACCTGATTGACAAAGGGGGGCGTGATGAACATGCCTGATGTTACATTGTTGGTGATATCAAGATTCTTGTTGCCCATAATCGTTTTAATATCACCTTCGAACGTATTGTAGATGTAATTGGATTTTACGGTTGTGTTGCTGGTGGCCCAATCAAGAAAAATGCCGTTGGCCAGACGCCTCACCGGGATGCCGTTTGGCTTTTGCGAATAGCCCCAGATATCGTATAAACAATTGTTCATAATAAAGTTCGGAGCGTTTTCATGCGTCATTGTCGCGAAATGAATAGCGGCGCCATCTATTGTCGTCTGCATGCCGTTATGAATACGATTGAACTCAATGATATTCCCGCCCTGGTTCCGGAAGGCAAATACTCCATTGCGGGAGAGATCCTCAAAGTGGTTATGGGATATGCGGTTACCCGGCATCATTGCCATACAGGCCGGCCGGGAATCCATGTGCACACCCCCGCCATAGTAACGGATCTTGCCGCAATGCCTCACGGTATTTTTCGTGATGTAGTTAAGGTAGGGCGCTACTCTTGAGGCTGCCTCTCCCGGTGTGTAGATCTTGGTGTCGTCCATATACGACAGGCGGGACCCGGTCATGAGCACGCCGCCACCGCCGGCATCCAATACCAGATTGCCATTGAAACGGTTGTCGATGCAGTCAAGGTGCATCCAGAAAGCGTAACCGCCAATGTTTTCGAAATGACAGCTGTCGACCCGGCATGATTGCGCGTTTTCAAACATCACCGCGGCGTCGGTATGAACTCTGGGTTCAATGTGACCTAGTGTAAATGTCGTATGGCGGAATTCCAGCCCCTTGAAATAGACATAGTTAACATGGGTGCCGCTATTCACATCACCCTTCAGGTAAACAATGCGATTGAGAAACGGGGCAACTATCTCCATGGAATTCGGGTTTTTTCCCTGTGCCGGCATATAATAGAGCTGTCCTGCGGCATGGTCAAGATACCACTCTTCCGGCTGATCCAATTCCGATTTGACTCCTTCGATCCAGAACCAGTCTCCATTGATAACCGTTGTGTTCCGCTCACGATTGCCAAAACGAAGTCTACCGGCAGCAGTGTCAACATCAACGATATCATTCCACTGGTTGAAGAACCGCCAATTGATCACGATGTTGATCTGAGCGTCCGGTTCACCATTCCATGCCGCTTTGGTCTGACCGGCAGCTAAGGTGAGGTAGTCAATTGCTCCGCCCGTTGCATAGAGAAAGGGATTGGCAGCACTCTTGTTCGGATAACGTGCCCTGATAGCCCGATTTCCGTCGACAAACAATTGGCGGAATTGCCATGGTCCGATAGGTTTCTGTTGGTACACTTCTGCAACATTGGGATTTCGTATCCAGCCCTTTGTGTCGGAAATATCAACCCGCCAGATTTTTCCATCGACATTTGACCAGGTACCTGTGATCAACCTTCCCCCGCTGAACACAACTTTCTCTCCCTCTGCCGCTTGCCAGATAATCGGCGCTGTTTCTGTTCCGGAATCCTCGGGTTCGAGAAAAAGAGTTTCTGACAGATAATACGTACCCTGCCTGAAAATGACGTTCACCGGGCCGGTCAGAGGGCCGCCTGATTTCAGCGTTCGTATGGCATCACGAGCACGCTGGGGAGTGGCAAAAGGATTGGCCGAGGTACCTGCACCCAGGTCGCTGCCGGTTGGGGAAACGTAGAAGTTCGTTGTCTGCACTTGGAAAGAAAGACAGGGTACTGACAGCAGGAAAACGAATCCAATGATAAGAGTGAAAGGATTCATGATCATTTTATTCAGATCGATAATCCTGTGCGATTGATGAACTGTCGAATACTATGGCAGATACGCTTCCGGCATTCTATATATATTTTCTTCTCGTTACTATGATGGTGTCTCCACTATGGTATTACCGTGTTGCGTGGAGCCGCCCCAAGGTATTCAGGACATGTAGCCACGAGCAGGAAAGAGCTCTTCGTGACGCATCAGACCTGCTGCATGTTCAATGAACTCGACTGGAAGGCGGACACCGCTGTAGAGCAACGGTGGATCGCGATGGAGACACTCCCCGCCAAAAGCCATGATGTGATCCAGAATCTTGTTCGCGTTGGTAAAAGCATTGCCGGCAGGAAAATCTTTGACCAGTCTGAAACACTCCTCTATCACCCTCCCGATCCGTTCCGACAACGCCGCGGCTGCGTGGACTTGACCTTCATCCAGCTTGGACCGCACGGCTGTGAGTTGTTCGGCAAAGACATTCGATGAGCTGAGCAGGAAGCCGTGGTACGGACCCCCCGCGTTCGTTAACCAGCGATGGTACTCCCCTTCAGCGCCGCGCACAAGAGAAATTCCGTGGAGGTCAAGACTCGATCGGGCGACCAGATCGTTTCCGCTGGTGTCCTTGAACAGGTAGAATCCTGGAAACCGGGCTGCCAGGGTCTGGATCGTTTCAGCCGTCAACTCATTGCCTGTAACTTGTGGGAGTTGATAAACAGCGAGCGGCACCCCTCGGTCGGCCACAGCTGCGACGGCATCTGCCAGGGCTGACTGAGACAACTGGCTTCCTTTTGGCGGGCATACGGTGAAACCGGCGACATTGGACCTAAGAAGCGCTTCGTCAGCCGTGGAGGCCCCTGTCCGATGTCTGAGAAAGGTCAAGGTGGTATCGATGCATTCCAGCATGGAAGAAAGGTCGGTCTTCAACACGCCGATGAGCATGCGCATGTTCATTGCCTGGCCGGCATCCAGTACCGTTTCCAGCAGACGCCGGATATCATCGTCGGTCATCTCCCAACCCTCTCCGGTTGAGCCCGGTACCAGGACGCCTTTCACATAGGGCGAAATGTGTTGCCAGTGATACCGTGTGCGCATTTCATCCAGGCAACCCTGCTCGGAAAAATGCGTGAGCGCGGGGCACCACAACGTCGGTATGCCCCCCGGAAAAAAACGTCGAGTCAGGTCATTCCTGGCTTGGCGAGTGCTTGCAATGGATTGAACCGTCATCGTCTCCGAGTTCCTGACTGAGAAGAGCAAAGCACCGTATAACGATTTCAGGCGGTCACCGGTTGATGCTTCTTGATGAAGTCGGGATCCAGTTCAACGCCGCATCCCGGACCAGTCGGGACCTTCATTTTGCCATTGGTCACTTTGAGCGAGGAGGTGCGGCATTCAAAGGGCACAATCGTGCGCAGCCCCTTGAATTCGTGATGGGCACCTGCGTTGGGCAGTACCGACACCAGATGGCTGTTGTAGACAAAACCTAAACCGCCCCCCGACATGTGTGGAACAATCGACTTGCCGAATGCCGCCGCCATCCTGCCGACCTTTATGGATCGGATGAATCCACCGAAATAGTAACTGTCCGGCTGTACAATGTCGACGACGTCGTTGGCAATGAGCCAGCGGAAATGGACGTAGCTCTGCTCCTGCTCGCCATTCGCAATGGGGATGCTCAATGCGTCGGCAACCTTCTTGATGGCCTCGAAATCGTCATACATGACCGGTTCTTCGAAATAGGCGTAATTGTATTCCTCCAGCAATCTTCCGATGCGGATCGCTTCGTCAACATCATAATAGCCGTTGGCATCCGCATACAGTGCCATGTCGCTGCCATAGATCTCCCGAAGAAGCGGAATCAGCTTTTCAGTTTTTCCTGACGGACCTTTGGCATGCATGTCTTTGGTCATGAACATCAGATAGCCGACCTTGATCTTGAGCGCCCTCGCGTCATATTCGGCCACCGCGTTCTTGATGAGCTCGACGGTTTCCTCCAGGGGCTTTTCCCGCCACTCCGTGGCGATGTACACTGGCACTTCGGGATGATGGATCTCGCCAAGCAACTGCCCCATTGATCGGCCCGCAATTCGACCAAGCATGTCGAAGATCGCGAACTCGATCGTTGCCAGGGGCAAACCGAGAGCAATACCGTTGAGACGAAAATTGAAGCCATAGACATAGATCTTTTCCAGGATCAGATCCAGCTCGCGGGCATCCTTGCCGATAAAGAAGGGCTGTAGATTTTCGAGAAAGATGGGATAGAACTTCTTCATGTCGCTGTGTGCGACCGAGATGCCCTCGGCGCCGTCGGCGGACCGGACCCAACATAAAAAACTGTTCTCCCAGCGCAACAACTCCACACTCTTGATGATAACCGGACTGGTGAACAACTCTCTTTTGAGTACCGGTTGTCGCAGGATTTCGAGAAGCCTGGCGTGTTTTTCCGCGATATCAATTGAACCTGCTGCAGCGAGGGAGGAGACATTCGACAGCGGAAGGGCCCATGCCGCCGCCCCTGCGCTCGCAAGAAATGACCGTCGACTGGATTTCATTCGAAGTACCTCCGTGTTGAATCAGGATCTAATTTCTTAATAGAAGCTATCTCAAAAATGTCACGCCCGCCTGCCTCGAAGAATGTCATCAGGCGGGCAGGCAAAGCCGCCAAGCCGCAAAGAGGACCGAGGAGTCCATATTTTTCGCGACTTTGCGCTTCCGCTCTATGAATCCCGCCCATGAGCGGAATCTCCCGCTCTTGGATCCCGCTATTGGGCGGGATCCTGAAAGCGGACAGGAGCGGGACTTTGCGTGAGACTATTTTCTTTCCACAGCGTGTTTTTGAGATGGGTTCTGGTATCGTGTCTTGGAAGAACCTTGATTAAGTCAGAAATCCAACCGAAGAAGCACACACCCCTCTGCTCCCCTCTCACATCCCGCTAGCCAACGCTCAAGAGGGGACGTTTCGTTCAAGAAGCCTCACACATCATAGTTTTAACGGTCCCCTCTGTGTGGAAGCATGTGCGGGAGGGAGAGGGGATGAAAGGGGTGTGTGCCTTTCTTCCGAAATAGTGCCCCTTCTTTTCCACCTATCACCTGGTTCCGGCGCTGACTTATTCAAGGTATCTCCAGGACACAACACTAGCCGAAAAGAATGAAAAGGTCCTACTCACCGTTCAGCTTCAGGCCAGCGCGTACCGGAAAATGATCACTGGGATAGCGCCCCTGCTCGTTATAGTAAATGATCTGGATTTCGACCGGCGTGAATTGTTCTGTGGCAAGTATCCAGTCGATGCGAACCTTGTCCTTCCTGCCGGAAAAGCCGCTCGAGGTGCCGGCATTCACTTCCGATTTCCCAAGCAACTGCCAGCAATCTCTGAATGCCCCGAGAAGGCCAGGAGAGCCCGCTTGGCCACAGAAAAGCCTATGCGTCGGCGAATCGGGTGACATGTTGAAATCTCCCGTGAAGATCGTCGGCAGCGTTCCGGCAATCTTCCGCCAATAACGCATATTGAGTTCCGCCGCATTTGTGACATAGGGTTCGTTCCAGTGGAAATGCGTGTTCATGACAGCGAAATCAAGTCCGCTCGCCCTATCCTTAAACAATCCCCATGTCGTAATGCGCGGCATGTTGTTGCCCCACGTCATACTCGCTGGGATTTCCGGCGTGTCGCTATGCCAGAAGGTTTCACAGTCTTTGAGGTCGAACTTCGTCGAATCAAAAAGGATATTACAGGATTCACCCGCCATGGTTTCATGAGGCCGGTCAGGTACTGCAATCCCCTGATACCTGCCAACACCGACGGAACGCATGGTCGGAAAGGCAGCCTGGATAGATCCAATTTGAAAATCGAGCGCTTCCTGAACACAGAGAATATCCGGCCTGTTGTCGCGGATGCAGTTGATGAAGATCTCCTTGCGGTACGGCCAGGAGTTCAGCGAATCCTTGGCCGTCCCATACCGAACGTTAAATGTCATGACGGCAATGTTGTCCATCGCCTTCTGGGCACAGGCCGGATTGCTGGAAAGGAACAAGAACGCACAAAATGTGAATGTCCAGATCAGACCTGACAACTCCGCATGATTTGGTTTTGTGGAGTTGCTTGTGCGTGCGCTACGAAACGTTAGGATTCTGGGCATTTGCTGTCCCTTTGCTGGAATCGAGTGGGATGTCATCCATGCCGATTACGCGTTCTATGAATCATCCGACATAGTCGGCGAGGAAGTAGTTGTCGTGTCCCGGTATGATGATGTCGGCCATGGCTGCAAGCTTATCAATGGTCCGGGTAGAAAGCTCAAAATCAACAGCATTACGATACCCACGCCGATCGCGGAAGAAATCCTGTGTTATCGCTGAGTCACCGGCGACAATAATGCGCAGACCAGCGCAGTCGAAAACTAAACTATGGTGAGCATGAGTATGTCCGGGAGTAGGTATCACTTCTACGGCATCGAAGAGTTGGTCCGTACATCCCTCAACAACACGCGGCAGTTTGCCGGATTTGTTGAGAATCTCAGCTACTGCAGGCGCTGCCAGCCACCGGGCATCCGGGAAATGTGCTATTCCCTCATAATGGTCTGGGTGCTCGTGCGTAACAAAGACCGCGGTAACATCTCGAGGCTTGGCGCCCGTCCGACGGTCCAGTTCGTGCTTCATTTGGGCAGCGTCGGCCAAGGATGGGTCCACCAGGATCCGGAAACCATCGCCTGTTATCAATGTGGTTGTACATAGAGTACTCCGCACTCCCATGTCATCGCTTTCGCCCCAGTACCGATTTCTTGAAAGGTTGCCGATTGTAATGACATCCCACTGTTTGATTTTCGAGCCCTTGAGGCCTTTTGACGCGTGCGCTTTGACGGCAGCGGATTGTCCACCCAGGCAACCTGACACCGCGACAGTGCCCCCGACCAATACACCAACGGCTTGTTGCAGAAAGGTTGCCCGACTGATTCCTTGTCTTTCGTCCATAACATTCCTCTTCCTATTGTTTCAGCCACACCCATTGTGTGGACGTCGACTGGCCATCCCCCTGCCGCGAACACCGTTTTTCAGCCGACAATTCTTTCCAGTTCCTGTCGCTCCGTAGCCGTCATAAATGTGCCTTCTTTCACGATTGCGACATTTGCCTTCAGTTCGTCGATTGAGTCGACGCCAATCACTGCAACAGAAACCGGCAGGCCGAGTGCGTAGCGGATCAAGGACGCGGCATCAACCTGATGATCTGTTTGGTCATGGTAGGGCAGCAGCATCTTCTTCGGCGGATTCCCGGTTGCCAAGCAACCATTTCCGCCGCCCATAACCTTCATGGCGATAACGCCCATCTTTTTGCGATTGGCCACGGGTAACAGCTCTTCGCGGTAGGCTCGCCGGTTGCTTGTTGGATTGAGAGCTGCCAGCAAGGTGTCGAATTCATACATTTCAATCGACCGACGCAACACTTCGGCATTGTCGTGGCCCGTGATCCCGATGAAACGGGTTACCTTCTGGTCACGCAATTTGTGGAACGCAGTCAAGACACCGTCAGGTTTTCCCCAAGCCACCGGATCATCCTTTGTTGTGACACCATGGAGCTGCAGCAAATCCAAATGATCCGTCTGCAAGCGTTTGAGACTCTGTTCGACAAGGCGCATCGTGCCATTGTAGGAGCGATCTTGTGATTTGCAGGCAAGAAAGACATCCTTCCTGCGCTGAGCAAGCACATGGCCGAAGTTGGTTTCCGACTGTCCTTTGTTGTAGGCCGGCGAGGTATCGAAATAGTTGATACCCAGTTTGAGTGCCGTTTCGGCAATCGCGACAGGGTCATGATTCTCCGAAGGCGGTTGTTGCATACCAATCACGCCTCCAAGAGCAAGGATGCTCACCTCAACGCCGGTGCTACCCAGCACATGTTTGGGCATCGCCTTTGGTCCGCTGAGACTTCTTACACCCATCGCACAAGAGTTGAGCCCGCCGGCCGCCGTGATCGCAGCAACTTTGATGAACTCACGTCGTTTCATACTGCCTCCAGTGTGATTGATATTGAATTTGATTTCTCTTTGATGATCGCCTGCCGTTTAAGTATGCAGCACTCTGTATAGCTGCTCCCTGAATCAGGGCACACTCGACGTGAATCACTTCACGCAGTGCGGTTCGCATCGATCGATTTCAGAGCAAATGCGTACGCTCCGATCGAAATGGCTTTGCTCGTCCCGATTTTGGAAATACCTACGCCAATTCTCATCTCTGGATCGTGTATCACCGTACGCGATCCATTTCTATCGGACCACGTCCGGTTCCAGTGATAACGGGCAGAACTCCCTCCTCACCGATCCGGATGTTACTGTGTAGAGGTAATATCCTCTCTGGTTTCCGGACCCCAATTGAAAACTCAGCGCTGTGTTGGCGTACACGGTGATATTGCCATCGGTCTTCGCGGCGTTCACGTGCCGGTGGCCCGCCAGATAGTACCGCGCATTGTGTTTTTTCATCAGAGCGATGATGCGTTTCCGGTACGTCGGGCCGATGGAGAAGTACCCAGTACTGTCTTCGGTCTGTCCGTCAATGAACAGAGGCACATGCGAGCAGACAAATTTATTGGGAACAGCGGCATTGGCAGTGAAGAAGCTATCCATCTCGATCAATTGCGAATCTGCACGGGCCAGGACAGAGAGAACGGTCGAAGAGTACGCTTGAGTATTGAGGACGAAGAATGCGCCGATGCTCCTTCGCACAAATCCGTAGTACTCCCTGTTACCGGATCCCCGTCCATAGCCACGTTGAATCCACGCAAGGAGTTTTTCCTGGGTCGCCTTTTGGGGCTCAGCGCCCACATCGTGATTCCCCGCCATCGGGTACCAGGGCAACGCGGTCTGCAGTGCTGAATCAAACATCGCGTACTGCGATGAAGAGTTGCTGCTTTCGATCAGATCACCACCGAGAATGATGAACTCGGCCTTCTTGCGCTCGATACCGAGCAGGGCTTCCTTCAGCCACTTCGCCGGGAATAGAGGCTCACCGTTGTAGTCAGTCTTACCGAAATGAAGATCCGAGACGAAGGCGAAACGAAGGGTATCTGGTGAGATCTGACTTTCGGCGCGTGGCGCGGGGAGAATCACCGATGCCACAGCCAATGCGTGAAGGATTCTCGTTGGTCTGCGAGTTTGCATGGCTCGGTTTCTCCAGCGGAACTGCTTGTCTTGCCGAATCGGAGGCAAGCTCATCGACGGAGGTACAACTTCAGGTCTCGTCCCCTCGTTTTTGCTCGGGCGAGGTCCCATCTCAAGCGCGAGAGCCTCACGGGGTGCGAAATCCACTTTGGAAATGCCTACACCAATTCTTATCTCTGAATCGTGACACATTGTACGGGAGGAACGGAGAACTTTAATCTTTTTTGTTGACCCCTTGAGGAATCTCTCCTTTGTCTCGGGATACGTTGGTCAGACTTTGGGGTTTTTCGAGATAGGTTCTGGTAACGTCTTGTGTTCTCGATTAGGGAGCCGGTTGACTGCATGCAAGCAACCACAAATTCGAAGCTCGTTTTCTCAGATGTCCACCTTCCGTGGTCAATCCTTGAGAGCGTAGCCGTCCTTCCCCTTCGCAAACACCCACTTGTACGCCACGGATGCTCTGTTGATGCTCACTTCGAGCTCATTGGTATTTGATTGAACGAGCTTTGCCGTCTTTACGATCTCCTCAGCTTCCTTCTGATCGTTGGCCGGCAAGACCAATGTGACAATGATGGATGTGCTTGATTTCGCCGTTGTGACCGTTTCAAAATAAGGGAACCAGCTAAGTAACGCATCCTCCCTCACGGGAAGTGACGGGAGTCCATCTTCGACGATCTTGAAGCTGTTATTCAGTACCAAGGGAATCAGCACAAGATTATGTCGTTGAGAAGTGAGCAGAACATAATCGCTGGAGACTTTGTAATCGACACCAGGCGCCTGAGGGGGTCTCGCTACTTGCGTAGTACGCGTAGCAGGCGCAGTTGTCACGCCCGGAAAGAACCTTGCTTCAATTGTAGCACCAGGAGCAGAGCCAACCTCATCAAGGATCACCGTCACGACCGGCTTTTCGAGTATGATATTCCGTCTCCATTTCTTCAGTTCTTTGCCGGGGTATGCATGCGTCGGGTCCATTAAGACATAATCCCGTTTCTCACTCGTTTGGAAATCCAATACCTTTCCTCCAATCCCTTCCTTCCATGGTTGATCCTTCCGCTTGGCAGAGATCTGAAGCTCGCCATTGACGAAAATCAGGTTGTTTCCAGCGCTTGACGCGTGTGGATAGAGCCAGCGATCGTCGTTGAAATAGATTTCATCATACCCTCCACCGCCAAGGTCCCGTATGAATGGGACGCCATACCAGGTCAGGACAAACTGACCGCAGTCGAGATGGCCGTGATGAGGATCGTCATTGAGGCCCGCCTTGGTGGCGATTGTTACCGTTGAGGGATCCAGAAAATCGCTGCGCATCATTGCCCAGTCGATGCTTTTGAAGAGCTTTGACGGTTGTTTCGGTTCGATCGGTTTGACGGAGCTCTTTGGCCAGATGACATCGAAAACGCCGCTTCCCGGGTTGTTCTCGGTAAATACGTTCAAGAACTTGTCTCGATACCACGCACCCGTCCCGTCGCCGGTTTCATCAACCAGCTTATTCACCATGAACGAGGGACCCATGGGACCTCCTCCGCCATCTCCAAAGTTCGCTGTCAACGTGTAGAGGAGAAAGTCGAGTGGATGGCTTCTTACATTCTTATGCTGAAACAAATTGTACGTACCGTTCGAGGTCCTTTTGAGCGCGTCCATGAACGGAAGGCCCAAACGCATCATGGCCTGGTAATACCCACGGCTTTCCTGCCAGCCGCCATCCTCACCGATATTGTCGAATGTCAGGCCGAATCGATTGTATGCTTCGGCGACTACATCGATGACCACTGGATCGTCTTTCAACAGAGTCAGCGCAGACATCCCTAATCCGTTATTGCAGATGACCGACCAGTTGCACCGGTAGGACGTTGCCCACCAGAAGAACTCGTAGTTGCCTCGCACTTTCGTGATCGCTTTCTCGAGAAGTGCGCCTCGTACCTTATCTCTTTCCCATTTTGTGAACGCCGGGTACAGCCAATCATACGCGATCGCGATAGTACTGGCACGCTCTGCTGCCATGTGGTCATAGGAAAAAACCACCCGGTCGTCGGGAACATTCCAGGGCCAAACACGGGGATAGATGATGTCGAACTTATGAACCCAATCGGTCCAATCGACCATATCGCTCATTGCTAATGCAAATGCAATCCCCTTTTTTGCGTAGGCTATATCTCCCGTCATTTGATACACAAATCCCATGGTGAGCGCTCCTTCAGTCAGTTCGGAGCAGTACGTAAAGTATCCGCGACTGTCAGCCGAATAACGTGGATGACGAGGGAATTCCGGCGGCGGATCTTTGATCTGAAAATAGAGCCATCTGTGCGCTTTCATCATCAAACCGGCCCAGACATCCTTGGTTTCAGGGTCAGTTTGAATTCGCTTTTGGATCGCCGGTATCTCATCCTTCGTGAAGAAGAGATACGGATGCTGCAATTTGTCGATCTTGATGCTCTTGAGCATGTCTTCTTTGCTCACTTGAGCATTCAGTGAAAAAGAGATCGCAAGAACCAAGATGAAAACAAGCTCGGCTCTCATGCCTTGCGCGATGGATTTCAGTTTTGTGGTCATGGAATCTCCCTTAGCCTTGTTTTCTCAAATTCCTTCCTTCCGTGGTCAATTCTTTAGGGCGTAGCCGTCCTTGCCTTTCGCAAACACCCACTTATACGCCCCCGATGCTCTGCTGATGCTCACTTCGAGCTCATTCGGATTCGACTGAACGAGCTTTGCCGACTTTACCAGCTCCTCGGCTTCCTTCTGGTCGTTAGCCGGCAAGGCCAGCGTCACTATGATGGAAGTGCCTGACTTGGCCGTTGTGACAGTTTCAAAATAAGGGATCCAGCTGAGCCTTCCGTCTTCGGTCACGGGAAGTGATGGGAGTGCATCTTTGACGATCTTGAAGTCGTTCTCCAGTACCAGAGGAATCAGCACAAGATTATGTCGTTGAGAAGTAAGCAAAACGTGATCGCTTGAGACTACGTACCCATCACCACGCGGCGAGACCCCTGGAAAGAACCTTGCTTCAATTTTAGCACCGGGGGCAGAGCCGACTTCATCAAGAATCAGCGTGATTACTGGCTTTTCGAGAACGATACTCCGTCTCCATTTCTTCAGTTCTTTGCCGGGGTAAGCGTGCGTGGGATCCATCAATACGTAATCCCGCTTCTCGCTTGTCTGGAAGTCGAGTATCTTCCCTCCAATTCCCTCCTTCCATGGCTGATCCTTCATCTTGGCAGATATCTGCTGCTCACCGTTGACGAAAATCAGATTGTTTCCGGCGCTTGACGCTTCAGGATACAACCAGCGATCGTCATTGAAATAGATCTCATCATATGCTCCGCTCCCAAGGTCGCGTATGAAGGGAACGCCATACCAGGTCAGGATAAACTGCCCGCAATCAAGGTGGCCGTGATGCGGATCGTCGTTGAAGCCGGCCTTCGTGGCGATCGTTACCGTGGAGGGGTCAAGGAAGCTGCTGCGCATCATCGCCCAGTTGATGCTCTTGAAGAACTTTGACGGTTGTTTCGGTTCGACCGGCTTGACGGAGCTCTTTGGCCAGATGATGTCAAATACACCGCCCCCTGACTCCATCTCAGTGCGTTGATTCAAGAACTTGTCTCTATACCATGCACCCGCCGCATCGCCGGTTTCGTCAATCAGCTTATTTACGATGAAGGAAGGACCCATCGGCTCTCCTCCGCCATCTCCAAAGTTTGCCGTCAACGCGTAGAGGAAGAAGTCAAGGGGATGGTTTCTTACATTCTTATGTTGAAACAGGTTGTACTTTCCGTTCGAAGCCCTTTTCAGCGCGTCGCTGAACACGACGCCCGTAATCATCATGTAGTCGTAATATCCCCGACCTTCCTGCCAGCCGCCGTCCTCACCGATTTGATCAAAGGTCAGACCAATTCGATTGTATGCTTCAGCGACTACATCGATAACCTGTGGATCATCTTTCAGCAGGCTTAGTGCAGAGAGACCCAGTCCGTTGTTGCAGACCACCGACCAGTTGCACCGGTAGGATGTTGCCCACCAGAAGAATTCGTAGTTGCCCCGCACTTTTGTGACGGCTTTCTCAAGAAGTGCGCCTCGTACTTTATCCCTTTCCCATTTTGTGAACGCCGGGTACAGCCAATCATAAACAGTGGCCATCATAGCCGCCCTGTCTGCGGCCATGTGGTCGTAAGAAAAGACCACCCTGTCATCGGGAACATTCCACGGCCAGATACGGGGATAGATGATATCGAACTTGTGCGCCGGATTGGTCCAGTCAACCAGATCGCTCATCGCTACTGCGAGTTGAATCCCCTTTTTTGCGTAAGCCATATCCCCCGTCATTTGATACACGAACGCGAGTGTGAGCGCCCCTTCCGTCAGTTCCGAGTAATATTCGTCTACTTTGGAACCGTTCACCACATACCGTGGATGGCTGGGGGGCATCGGAGCCGGATCCTTGATCTGGAAATAGAGCCATCGGTGCGCTCGCATAAGTATGCCGGCCATGATATCCTTGCTTTCCTGGTCGGTTTGAATTCTCTCCTGGATGGCCGGTATCTCATCCTTCGTGAAGAAGAGATAGGGGTGCTGCAACTTATCGATCTTGATGCTCTTGAGCATGTCTTCTTTGCTCACCTGGGCATTCAGGGAAAAGGCGATCGCAAGCATCAAGACACATGTAAGCTTGCCTCTCATGCCTTGTGCGACGGTTTTCAGTATCGTGGTCATGTTGTCTCCCTTCGCCGTTAGATTGACGTTGACGCCTGAGACCTCAGAACCTCTGGGGAGCATGGTTGCGAAGCGGCCGTCTGATCTCTCAGACGGCCGCCATCACAAACGGACGAACTTGCTAAGACGGCATCAATTCTTCGCCATGTGACGCTCGTCTTCTCAGATCCCCGCTTTCCGTGGTCAATTCTTGAGAGCGTAGCCGTCCTTCCCCTTCGCAAACACCCACTTGTACGCTCCGGATGCTTTGCCGATGCTCACTTCGAGCTCATTCGGATTCGACTGAACGAGCTTTGCTGTCTTTACGATTTCTTCAGCTTCTTTCTGATCGTTGGCCGGCAATATCAAGGTTACGATGATGGATGTGCTTGATTTCGCCGTTGTAACCGTTTCAACATAAGGGATCCAACTGAGCACCGCATCTTCGGTCACGGGCATTGACGGCAGTGCATCGTCGACGATCTTGAAGCTGTTGTCCAGTACTAAGGGAATCAGCACAAGATTATGTCGTTGAGAGGTAAGCAGAACATGATCGCTTGAGACCTTGTACTCGACAGCCGGTGGCGGCGTGAATCTCGCGTTCCGTGCCCCTGTCGAACCACCCGGGAAGAACCTGGCTTCTATCTTAGCGCCGGGAGCAGAGCCGACCTCATCAAGAATCACCGTGATTGCTGGCTTTTCGAGAACAATATTCCGTCTCCATTTCTTCAGTTCTTTACCGGGGTACGCATGCGTCGGATCCATCAAGACGTAGTCCCGTTTCTCACTCGTCTGGAAGTCGAGTATTTTCCCACCAATGCCTTCCTTCCATGGCTGGTCCTTCATCTTGGCAGATATCTGCTGCTCACCGTTGACGAAAATCAAATTGTTCCCTGCACTTGACGCTTGAGGATAGAGCCAACGATCGTCGTTGAAATAGATCTCGTCATATGCTCCGCTCCCGAGGTCGCGTATGAAGGGAACGCCATACCAGGTCAGGATAAACTGACCGCAGTCGAGATGGCCATGATGTGGATCGTCGTTGTAGCCTGCCTTACAGGCAATCGTCACCGTTGAGGGATCCAGAAAATCGCTGCGCATCATTGCCCAGTCGATGCTTTTGAAGAGTTTTGACGGTTGTTTCGGTTCGACCGGCTTGACGGAGCTCTTTGGCCAGATGATGTCAAAGACACTGTTTCCGATACTCATCTCGCCGCCTTGCATCAGGAACTTGTCTCTATACCATGCACCGGTTGCGTCCCCGGTTTCATCAATCAGCTTGTTCACCAGCCATAAAGGTCCCATCGGGTTTCCTCCGCCGTCTCCAAAGTTCGCGGTCAACGTGTAGAGGAAGAAGTCAAGAGGATGGCTTTTCACGTTCTTGTGTTGAAACAAGTTGTACGCGCCGTTCGACACTTTCTTCAGCGCGGCACTGAAATTAACGCCTGTCCGCATCAGATAACCGTAATATCCCCGACCTTCCTGCCAGCCGCCGTCCTCACCGATTTGATCGAACGTCAGACCGATTCGATTGTATGCTTCAGCGACCACATCGACAAGCTGCGGATCCTCCTTCAACAAAGTGAGGGCAGACACACCCAACCCATTGTTGCAGACCGCCGACCAGTTGCACCGGTATGAAGTTGCCCACCAGAAGAACTCGTAGTTGCCTCGTACTCTTGTGACTGCCTGTTCAAGAAGGGCGCCTCGGATCTTATCCCTTTCCCATTTCGTCAACACCGGGTACACCCAGTCATACACTGCTGCAATAGTAGCCGCCCTGTCTGCCGCCATGTGGTCATAGGAAAAGACGACTCTGTCATCG
>Ga0315277_10000440_pt1 | contig 66170 bp, 59 predicted proteins | sample YL17G05_15_MG_FD_203695 | JGI IMG/M metagenome (GOLD analysis project Ga0315277, IMG submission 203695) | Sediment microbial communities from Yellowstone Lake, YNP, Wyoming, USA - YL17G05_15 | ecosystem: Environmental > Aquatic > Freshwater > Lake > Sediment | place: USA: Wyoming | collected...
AGTGAGCTAGTGGCCACCTAGCCGTGATCGCACAGAGGCCCCGGCCGGCTTGACCCGGCCGGGGCCTCCCCTCTCATGGATGGCCGACTCCCCCGAGCATCCTCACGCGACCGGACCACGAGCAGGGTGCGGCCCCGTTGGGGCGAATTCCGTTACCAGCCGCGTCCGTTGCCGCCCGCGGCGTTAGCTAGCCACTTGAGAGACACCAATTGGGAGGCAGCGGAGCTGCGCTCCGCCGTTAGTGGAGGGTCGCTCACAGATGCCAAGCGCGAAGAGACGACGACTCCTGACCGGGCAGGCCCCGGCTGGGCAGGTTAGCCTGAGCCGTCCGCGGCCGCCCCGCGCCATTATGCTCCGGGAGATACGGGCGGCGCCCGAGCGGGTTGAGCTGATGATGGAGCGGGAGACCACGCCTCTCGAGCGAGCGCTCGCGCGATTCCGGCGGCAGCGGCCGCCGCTCATCTTCGTGGCCGGGCGGGGCACCTCTCATCACGCCGCCATCTTCGCCCACTACATTTTCGAGCGCTTTCTGGCCACCCCGGTGTCCGGCGCCGCCCTCTCCCTCTTCACCCTCTACCCGGCCCCGCTCAACCTGAAGGGGGCGCTCGCCATCGGCATCTCCCAGTCAGGTGAAAGCACGGATGTGGTGAAGGCGCTGCGCTCGGCGCGCCGACTGGGCGCCTTCACGGTGGCGGTGACCAACACCTCCGGCTCCTCGCTCACCAAGGTCGCCCACCACTCCCTCCTCCTGCACTGCCAGAAGGAACGGGCGGTGGCGGCAACCAAGACCTATGTCGCCTCGCTGGTGGGGATGGTGATGATCGCGCGCGCCCTCGGCGCCGACTTCGGTGCCAGCGAGGTGGAAGGGATACCCGACGCCATTCGCTCGGCGCTCTCCTGCGAGGACGCCATCCGCGAGGTCGCCCCCTACTACCGCTATGCCACCGCCTGCATCTGCCTCGCCCGGGGATTCAACTACTGCACCGTGCGGGAGACTGCGCTCAAGCTCCAGGAGACCTGCTACCTGGGCGCCAGCGGCATGTCCGCCGCCGACTTTCTGCACGGCCCCATCGCCATGTTGAGCGAGACCACGCCGCTCGTCACCTTTGCCGCCGACGGCCCCACCTATCCCTTCATGCTCAAGCTGGTGCAGGACCTGCGCCGCCAGAACGCCGACATCCTCACCTTCAGCAACCGGGAGCGGATCACCAAGCTCTCCACCCCCGGCCGGGCAGGCATGGGCATCCACTGCGCGTTCGAGCTGCGGGAGGGCCTTTCCCCGATTCCCTTCGCCACCCTGGGACAGCTTTTCGCCTGCCACGTCGCTCTCACCCGGGGCAACAACCCGGATGCCCCCCGCCGACTGCGCAAGGTGACGCGCACACTGTGAGCCGCGCCCGACGCACGGCCCCGCGGCCGGACACCAGAGAGGCACAGCCGGTGGGCGTCCGCGGTTGACTTTTTCCGCGCCCACGGCTACTCTTGCATCGCGCCGGGCCGAGGCCCCACCGCGCCAGCGAGGGAGAGGCGTTCTCCCGTAGTGAGCAAAGCCGAACCATGAAACTGATCCAGTTGCACGTGGAAGCAGTGGCGATGGACTATCGGGGCTACCCGGTGGTGGTGCTGCGGGAGAAGGGCGGCCAGCGAGCGGTCTTCATCTGGATCGGCCTGGTGGAGGCTGGCGCCATCAGCATGCACCTCGAAGGCCAGCGCCCACCCCGCCCCATGACCCACGACCTGATGGTCTCTCTGCTCTCCCAGCTCGGCATTCAGGTCAAACACGTCCTCATCAGCGATGTGCGCGACGAGACCTACTTCGCCGAACTGATCCTCGCCATGGGCGATGCCACCAAGTCCATTGACTGCCGGCCCAGCGATGCCATCGCCGTCGCCGTCCGGGTGAAGGCCCCCATCTTCATTGACAACGAACTCCTCGACCGGCTGGAAGACGCTCGCAAGGACAGCGAAGATGCGCTCTCCAGCGAAGCCACCTTCGTGGATTCCGGAGAGACCACTATTCACTGAATGGCGCAGTCCCTGCGGCCGTACCGCTCCCTCACTCCTCACACCGACACGGCGTCCCCTGGCACTTCGGGCAGCCCCCGGTGTACTTTCGCACCGCCGCTTCCAGCTCCACTCCGTGGATGCTGGCGAGCGTGCTCAGCCAGGCCAACACATCGGCGCACTCCTCCGCCATCCGCTCCCGGCCCTGCGCCCCAAGGGCGTCGGCGCGCAGAGCGTGCGCCAGCTCCCCCACCTCCTCCACGAACCAGCGGAATGTCCCGGCCGACCCGCGCGCCCGGTCCTTCTCCAAGTAGATCGCCTCTATCAACCTCTGGAACTCGGCTATCTGCATCCCCTGACCTCCCTGGCCGCGCAGGCTCCTCAGGCCGGCCCTTCTTCAGTAACCCTGATCCCACCTCTGGCCGTCACCGGGCGGAGCGCAGCCTGGCGCCGCGCGGTGGTGTGCAGGGCTCGCAGGGCGCCGGCTTCCCCGAAAGGTGGCGCACCAAGCTGGGGCGGATGAGTCTGCTTGGCACCTGGCGCCTGGCAGGCGGGGAGAAGGCTGCTGTCGCCCTCCTGTCGGAGCCGGCCGCGGCTTTACAAGCCCTCCACGCTGTGCTAGAATGCAGCCTGCTGTGGCTGGTTAAGCCAAAGGGCTGCGCTGAGCGAATTGGCGTGCGCAGGAAGGGAACGGACGGGGGCGCGTGGTAGGCCAGGGGGTGGCGGTCGGCAGAACCGGGCCGGCCGCGGGGAATGCGTGTGCCAGGGGCGCACGTGAAGGGTTAGCGGCGCGTAGGATGCGCGCCACCGGTCGTCCGCCTTAGGCGGACGACACGCGGGAGTCGGTGCGCCGATGGCGCACGTGAACTGCGGCGTCGCCGGTGGGCCGCCGCTTGTGAAGGAGACGAGCGACCATGCGTACGTTCTCAGGCGGGCGACTGACCCGGGTCATCGCCCAGGCTCTCACGCTGACGTTCCTCTGGTCTGCGGTATTGCTGAATCTGCCGGTCCTCCCCGCCAAGGCGCAAATCTCCATGCGGACCGCGGCCACCCAATCGGTAGCGGTGGTGCCCTTCAACAATCGGAGCCAGTTCGCGCTGGGGACGCTGGGAGAGGAGGCGTCGCAGGCGGTGAGTGTGGAGTTGCGGGAGCGGCTGCTGCTCGACGTTCTCCCCAGCTCGGAGGTGGAGATGGTGATGCGCGACCTGGGCTCCGTGCCTCCGCTCAACGACCCGGAGCTGATCCGCCTCTGCTCTGAGCTGGAAGTTGCCATGGTGGTTACCGGGGAGGTGAGGCGCGCCGAGGTGACCCAAACTCGCTCCGGGCGCCGCGGAGAGGTGACGCTGGCGGTGCGCCTATTCGACCGGGTGGCGGAGGACGCGGTGAACGGCGCGCTGGTGGAGGCGTTCAGCCCGTACCTTGCTGACGCCGACGATGCCACCCTGGTGCGCAAGGCGCTCGAACAGGCCGCTTTCGAGACGATCCGGGAGATGCGCACTCGTCCCAGCATCACCGCCACCGTGCTGTGGAACCGCGACGATGTGGTCTACGTGAGCGTCGGCTCGCGCGCCGGGCTGCAGCCAGGCATGCAGATGGCCGTCATCCGCGGCGGCCAGCGCATCGGTCTGGTGGAGATCACCTCCGCCGAACGCGTGGGGTCGTACGGCAGGCTGGTCAGCGGTCCCCAGCTTCAGTCGGGCACCCAACTCCGTGCCATCTACCGCCTCCCGACAAGGGTGGGGGCGCCTCCCCCCGAGAAGGTGGCCCGCAAGAAGAAGGGCCTGGAAACCATACTGATGGGGGCTGCCGGTCTGCTGGGGCTGGCCAATCTTGGCTCCGCGGCACGGCTGCTGGGCGAGGGCAACATCGCCGCGCCGGCGTTCGTCGCCTGCGATCTTGCGAACGAGCTGGAGTCGGGCACGCTGCCAGCCGCCGTGTTGCTGACCTGGGGGCAGTACGCCGAGCCCACGGAGAAGACCCGGTTGATTGGGCACGAGATCTGGAGCGATAAGGCCGGGCTGGTGGAGGTTGTATCCACGCAGTTGGATCCGCTGTACTTTATCCATTACGTCACCGGATACCCCGATGCCTACCGGGTGGCCGCGTTCACCATTGATTCCGCCACCGGTGCGGTAGGTGTCGCCAGTACCTGGGAGACCACCGACGATCCCGAGTCCGTTGACATCGGGATCGTGTGGGGGGAAGGGAGCACGACGATTGAGTACACGTGGTGGCCTTTCGGCCCCGTATGGGGCACCCCCAACGACTACTACATCAAGCCAGTGCTTGCGGTGCAGGACGTAGACGGGCTCTGGACTCTGACCCGAGCCACGGAGCTGTCCAGCACAGCCAACCGGGTTATGCCCCTCCTGCCTCCGATGACGTCGGGCGTCTACATCCACGGCATGACCGCCACGTTCGATTTCTATACCCCCATGGGGGCTGACGAGGCGATCATCCAGATCGCCCGCGATCCCTATGATGAGTTCCAGGTCGGGCGTATCTACTCCAAGGCTATCTCCGGGACCTGGACCGACGTGGACCCCTACGCCCTCGCGCACATAGACGTGGACCTCAACCAGGTGCTCATCCTCCCCGGCAGCGGGGATTACTACTGGTATCGCATCGGCAGCCGGAACCGCCACGACACTACCCTCCCGCGGCCATACCCAGACGATGTGAACGATCGCGGCTGGGTGTGGTCGGACGTGCAGAGGATCACTCTGTGGTCGGCCGCTGGCCGAGAGATGGCCATCCACAGGGAGAGGGAGGCGCTGGCCCGGTCGAAGCTGGGCCGGACCAGATTGCTTACCCGGCACCGGGGCGACCGCGACGTGCACACCCAGTGACCGAGAGATAGGCGAACCGGCGGGGCCGCAAGGTCCCGCCGGTTTCTTCAGGCTGATCAACCGGTGTTAGGCTAGATGCCCACCATCCGACACGGCGTCCTGGGGCTTTTCCTCATCCTGGCATGTCTTCTGCTCGCCGCCGCGGCCGGCCCGGCCGGCGCGATCGGCACGGGCCTGCGGGTGAGCACTGATCGGGATCGCCTCCCTGCCGATGGCAGGAGCCAGGTGGCGATTACCGTGGAGGTGACCGACAGCCTGGGGATGCCGGTGGCGGATGGCACGCGGGTCCACCTCGCCACCACTCTGGGCAGGATCGTGTCCCCCGTGCAGACCGTGGGGGGGCTGGCGCAGAGCGTCCTCACCGCTCCCAACGTGCCCGGAGTAGCCACTGTGTCGGCGATGGTGGGCGCGAGCCGCGCCTCGCTGCAGGTGGAGTTCCTGGCCCAGCCCGGCAGCCAGGGGCGGGGGTCGGCAATAGTGGAGCTATCCGCCGAGGAGATTTCCTACAGCGCAGACAAGCGGGTGTTCATCGCCATGGAAACGGCGGACCTGCGCTGCGATCGCCTGAGGATCACCGCCGACGGCCTGCAGTATGACATGGAGCGGAATGTAGTCTGCGCCCAGGGCAACGTGTCGGCGCGCGTGGGGCCGCGGCTGACCACCGCCGACGCCATGCGGTTCGACCTCGGGGCGATGAGGGGAGATCTCCTCCGGCTGGGCGATACCACGGAAAGGCTGGTGGTGGAAGGCGAGGACCTGGAGGAGAAGCCTTCTCCGAATGCCGACCCCTGTCTGTGGGAGCCCTTCGACACCGGCGACACCCGTACCTGGGTGAAGGCGAGGCGGGCGATCATTGACCCAGGAGAGAGGGTGATCCTGGATCACGCCACCTTCTATGTCAACGACACGCCCATCGTCAGCCTGCCGCGGCACGTTCTGGACCCCTCGCTCGGGTCCGCAGTGTTCGGGAGGACGCTTGATTACAGCTCCGCCTCGGGCATCAGCTTGGACCTGCCCTGGTACTACCGGGCCAGCGCCCACCGCACTGGCTCCCTTCACATCACGCGCAACCGCGCGCTGGACGGCTCCGGCGACGAGCTCGGATGGGCGGTTGGGCTGCGGGAGGACTACCTGCGCGGGGACGACGTGTCCGGCGGCTTCACCCTGGACGATCTGAGTGATCCCCGCCGCGGCCTGCACTGGGAGCACCGGCAGCCCATCGGCAGGGTGGGCCGCCTGAGCTTGGAGGCGGGCGCGGTGAGCTTCGAGGATGACAGCCCTCGCTTCCGGACCGGAAGCCTGAACTATTCCCGGCCGCTCTCCGGCGGCAACCTCTCCTTCATGCTCTCCCGCATGGGCTACGGCGGGTCACAGCAGAGCCACGGGGACCTGACCTATCGCTTCGCCGACCTGAAGGCGGGGGGACGGGTGTCCGTCAGCCCATCCCTCCACCTGCGCCATTCCCAGGCCGAGAACTCCGGGGAAGACGTGCTGGTGGACACAGGCACGGGAGAGCCACTGGTAATGGCGGGAGAGTCCAGCCAGCGAAGCAGCTCCGTGGGCATGGACCTGAGCTTCCGCGCTCCGGCGCTGAGGCTCAGCCCCCGCACCGAGCTGACACCCAATCTCACCACCGGCTACTTCAAGACCGTCTCCGGCGGCTCCCAGAGCTTGCTGGACTTCCGACTGTCCTTGGATCACAGGTTCTCTGGAGGGGCAGGCGAGGCCAGGAATCGGGCCACCCTCACCTACACCTACTCCGCCAACCCCTCCGCAGGCGAGGCGAGTCTCTTCACTGCCCCGCGGCAGATGGTCGGCCTCAACACCGCGCTCGAGATCAAGGGGTGCTCGGTGAGAGCTAACGCTTCTCAGGAGGTCGGCGGCTCCCGGCGCTACGGCTCCTTCAACCTGTCTCGCCCGCTGCCGTTCGGACGCGACCCACAGGGGGTGGCCCTGTGGTCCCTGCGGCTCAGCCATTTCTTCACTCAGGTGGACCAGTTCTCCGCCGCCCACAGCCGGCTCTCGTTGGGCAGACGCATCGGCCGCTATCGCGCCTCTCTCTGCTACTCCCCTCAGGGGGTGGGAGACTTCGACAGCCGCCCGTGGATCAGCGCCTCCGGCTACGGCTACACTTACACTGGCGGGCGGAGCTTCTGGCTGGAGCTGAGCGCGGCCGGCGAGTGACGTCTGCGTGCCATCCGCTCTCCGAACGTCTGTGCTATAATCCCTCGGAAGGGCCGCCATGGCACGCCAGTTCGAGCTAGTCTCCGAGTTCCAGCCTAAGGGCGATCAGCCGGAGGCGATCGCGCGCCTGGCGGAGGGAATGGAGAAGGGGCTGCGCTTTCAGGCCCTGCTGGGAGTCACCGGATCCGGCAAGACCTTCGCCGTCGCCCACCTCATCGCCCAGGTGCAGCGGCCCACCCTGGTCCTCGCCCACAACAAGACCCTCGCCGCGCAGCTTTGCAGCGAGTTCCGGGAGTTCTTCCCCCACAACGCGGTGGCCTACTTCGTCAGCTACTACGACTACTACCAGCCAGAGGCTTACCTGCCGCAGACCGATACCTACATCGAGAAGGACGCCTCCATCAACGAGGAGATTGACCGGCTCCGCCACTTCGCCACGCAATCCCTGTTCGAGCGGCGGGACGTGATCGTGGTGGCGAGCGTGTCCTGCATCTACGCGCTGGGATCGCCGGAGGAATACGCGCGCTTCACCTTCCAGGTGAAGGCGGGCGAGGTGTACGATCGCGACCGGATGCTCCGCCGCCTGGTGGACATGCAGTTCAAGCGGAACCACACGAATCTGACCCGCGGCACCTTCCGGGTGCGGGGGGATGTGCTGGAGATCTTCCCGGTGGACGAGGAGCGCATCACCCGGGTGGAGATGGACGGCGACGAGGTGGAGCGGGTGCTCTCCATTGACCCGGTGACCGGCGAGATCACCGAGGAGCGGCAGGCGGCGATGGTCTTTCCCGCCACCCACTACATGTCCAGCGAGGAGCAGCAGGAGCGGGCGCTGGCCACCATTGAAGAGGAGATGGATGAGCGCCTGGGCTACTTCCGGGAGCGGGGCCTGCTGCTGGAGGCGCAGCGCCTGGAGCAGCGCACCCGCTACGATATGGAGATGATCCGGGAGATCGGCTACTGCCAGGGGATCGAGAACTACTCCAGGCACTTCGACGGCCGCGCCCCCGGTCAGCCGCCCTTCACCCTGCTCGATTACTTCCCGGAGGACTTCCTGTTGGTGGTGGACGAGAGCCACCAGACCATCCCCCAGATTCAGGGCCAGTGGGCGGGAGACCGTTCCCGCAAGGACAGCCTGGTGCGCTTCGGCTTCCGCCTGCCCTCCGCCTATGACAATCGGCCCCTCACCTTCGAGGAATGGGAGCAGCGGATCGGGCAGGTGATCTTCACCTCCGCCACCCCCGGGCCATACGAACATCGGGTCAGCGAGCAGGTGGTGGAGCAGATCATCCGCCCCACCGGGCTGGTGGACCCGGAGGTGATCGTGAAGCCGACCAAGGGACAGGTAGATGACCTGATCGGCGAGATCCAGGGGCGACTCGGCCGCAGCGAGCGGGTGCTGGTGACCACGCTCACCAAGAAGATGGCGGAGGACCTGGCCGAGTATCTCGCCGACGCGAACATGAAAGTGCACTACCTCCACTCCGAGATCGAGACCCTGGTGCGGACGGAGATCCTGCGCGACCTGCGCCTGGGCGTCTACGATGTGGTGGTCGGCATCAATCTGCTGCGGGAGGGGCTGGACCTGCCGGAGGTGAGCCTGGTGGCGATCCTGGACGCGGACAAGGAGGGCTTCCTGCGCTCCGAGACCGCGCTCATCCAGACCATCGGCCGCGCCGCGCGGCACGTCTCCGGGCAGGTGATCATGTACGCGGATGAGATCACCGATTCCATGCGCCGGGCGCTTGACGAGACCAACCGGCGGCGCGCGAAGCAGGTTGAGTTCAACCAGGCGCACGGCATCACCCCCGAGTCGGTGCGCAAGGGGATCCGCGATCTGCTGGTCGCCGAAGTGGCGGAGGAGCCCGCGCCCTACCTGGCCGGCGACGGCTTCACGGGCAAGGACCGGGATACCATCCTCGCGGAGCTGGAAAGGGATATGCGGCTGGCCGCCCAAGAACTGCGGTTCGAGGAGGCGGCAAGGCTGCGGGATCATATCCGCGCTCTCCAGGGGCAAGGCGATGGTCCGGGGGTGTTGAGGACGCGACCGGGGAGTGGCGGAAGATCCCGCCGTCGCGGTCGTCGCTCCTGAGGATCGGTGGGCTAGCTGCCTCTTGTTCTCTGGCTGGTGGGTTGAATGGCAACTGACAAGCTGATCGTCCGCGGCGCGCGGCAGCATAACCTGAAGAACATCACGGTGGAGATTCCGAGGGACAAGCTGGTGGTGATCACCGGCCTGTCCGGGTCGGGGAAGTCCTCCCTCGCCTTCGACACCATCTACGCGGAGGGGCAGCGACGGTATGTGGAGTCGCTGTCCGCCTACGCGCGGCAGTTCCTCGGTGAGATGGACAAGCCCGATGTGGACATGATTGAGGGGCTGTCTCCGGCCGTCTCCATTGACCAGAAGTCCACCACCCGCAACCCGCGCTCCACGGTCGCCACCGTCACTGAAATCTACGACCACATGCGGCTGCTGTGGGCGCGCATCGGCAAGCCGCACTGCCCGGAGTGCGGCCGGCCCATCGTGCAGCAGGCGGTGGAGCAGATCGTGGATCAGGTGCTTCAGCTTCCCGAGGAAACGCGCATCCTCATCCTCGGTCCGGTGGTGCGGGGCCGCAAGGGCGAGTACCGGCAGATCTTCGAGGACATCCAGCGGCAGGGCTTCGCCCGGGTGAGGGTGGACGGCAAGGCGATGGAGCTGTCCGAGGCAAAGGAGCTTCGCCTCGCCCGCTACAAGCAGCACAACATTGACATCGTGGTGGATCGCATCTCCGTCCGGCCCGGGGCGCGCAAGCGGCTCGCCGATTCCATGGAGCTGGCGCTAAGGGTGGGAAACGGGGTGGCGATGGTGCAAGTGGTGGATGGGGAGGAGATGCAGTTCAGCGAGCGCTTCGCCTGCGTCCACTGCCAGCGGAGCTTCGAGGAGCTGCAGCCCCGCCTGTTCTCCTTCAACACCCCCTATGGCGCTTGCCCCGAGTGCACGGGCCTGGGCACCAGCAACGAGCTGGACGAGTCTCTGGTGGTCCCCGACCCCCGGCTCACCATCAACGAGGGCGCCATTCTGCCGTGGCGAAGCCTCACCTCGCACTACCACCGAGCGCTTCTTAGGGCGGTGTGTGAGGAGTTTGAGGTTGACCGCGACAGGCCGGTCAGCCGCCTCGCCAAGGAGAAGCTCAACATCCTCCTCCACGGCGCCGAGCGGAAGGTGCGGGTGCGGTTCCGGGGTGCGGGCGGGCGATTGCGCGTGGTAGACACCTACTTCCGCGGGGTGCTCTACTACCTGCAGCAGGCCTACCAGGAGGGCGACTCCGAGAGCCAGCGCAGCTACCTCGATGCCTTCACCGCGGTGAAGGCCTGCCCGGCCTGCAAGGGAGCGCGGCTGAAGCCGGAGAGCCTGGCGGTGACCATCGCCGACCGGAACATCGCGGAGATCAGCGCGCTGTCCATCCGCCGGACGATGGAGTTCTTCGGCGACCTGCCGCTGTCCGCAAAGGACCAGCAGATCGCCCGCCAGGTGCTGAAGGAAATCCGCACCCGGCTCGGCTTTCTCATCAACGTGGGGCTTGATTACCTGACTCTCGACCGATCAGCCGCCACCCTGGCCGGCGGAGAGGCGCAGCGCATCCGCCTCGCCAGCCAGATCGGCTCCGGCCTGATGGGTGTGCTCTACATCCTCGACGAGCCGAGCATTGGGCTCCACGCCCGCGACAACCGCCGCTTGCTGGGCACTCTGGAGGAGCTGCGCGACCTGGGCAACACCATCATCGTCGTCGAGCACGACGAAGCCACCATCCGCACCGCCGACTGGGTCATTGACATCGGCCCCGGCGCGGGCGAGCATGGTGGCGAAGTGGTGGTGGCTGGGACTCTCAAGGAAGTGTGCGCTCATCCCCGCTCCATCACCGGGGACTATCTGACCGGCCGCCGGAGCATCCCCATTCCGCCCCGCCGCCAGAACAACGGTCACTTCCTGACGGTCAGAGGCGCGCGCCACCACAACCTCAAGGACATTGACGTCCGCCTTCCCCTGGGGGTGTTCACCTGCCTCACCGGGGTCTCGGGCTCCGGCAAGTCTACGCTCATGGAGGAGATCCTGCACCGGCGGCTGGCCTATCGCCTTCACGGTGCCCGCACCGCCTGGGGCGAGCACGACGCCATTGACGGGGTCGAGCACATTGACAAGGTGATCGCCATTGACCAGTCTCCCATCGGCCGCACCCCGCGGTCGAATCCCGCCACCTACACCGGGGTCTTCGACCGCATCCGGCAGCTCTTCTCACAGACCCCGGAAGCGCGGATGCGGGGGTACAAGCCGGGCCGGTTTTCGTTCAACGTGCGGGGCGGCCGGTGCGAGGCGTGCCGGGGGGATGGCATCATCAAGATCGAGATGCACTTCCTGCCCGATGTGTATGTCCCGTGCGAGGTGTGCCGCGGGGCGCGCTACAACCGCGAGACCCTGGAGGTCCACTACAAGGGCCGCACCATCGCGGATGTGCTCAACATGACCGTTGAGGAGGCGGTGGAGTTCTTCCGGAACATCCCCGGGATTGCCAGCAAGCTGAGAACCATCCACGATGTGGGGTTGGACTACATCAAGCTCGGCCAGCCCGCCACCACCCTCTCCGGCGGAGAGGCGCAGCGGGTGAAGCTGGCCTCCGAGCTATCGCGGCGTGACACCGGCCGCACCCTCTACCTGCTCGACGAGCCCACCACCGGCCTGCACTTCGCCGACATCCAGAAGCTGCTCGACGTCCTCCATCGCCTCACCGCCGCCGGCAACAGCGTGCTGGTGATCGAGCACAACCCCGAGGTGATCAAGTGTGCGGACTGGATCATTGACCTCGGCCCGGAAGGCGGAGACGAAGGCGGCTATATCGTCGCCGAGGGAACGCCGGAGAAGGTTGCCGCTTCGCGGAAGTCGTACACGGGGAAGGTGCTGCGGAGGATACTCAAGCAAGCGCGTGTCCCCGTCCGCCAGCGGAAGCCGTCCCCGCGCCACCCTCGCGGAATCGCTCGCGCGGCAGCGTCGTGACCCACGCGGACTTGCTGCTCACTAACGGCCGCATCCTGACCATGTCCGGCCGCGCCGCGTCGGCTCTCGCCATCCTCCGTGACCGCGTCATCGCCGTCGGCGATGACGGCGACATCCTGGCGCTCCGCGGCCCGCGCACCCGCGTCTATGATCTCGGCGGCCGCCTTGCGCTGCCCGGCTTCACTGACAGCCACCTCCACCTCGCCGGCCTGGCGCGCCGGTTCTTGCAGGTGGATCTAACCGGGACGCCGACTCTCTGGCGCGCGCTGAGCAGGATCGCCGCCAAGGTGAAGCGCACACCCAGGGGCGAGTGGATCACCGGCGCGGGGTTGGACAAGAACCTGTGGGGAGACCAATGGCCGAGCCGACATGATCTCGACCGCGTAGCGCCCAGTCATCCCGTGGCGCTGCGCACCCGCGACGGCCACACCGCCTGGGTGAACTCGCTCGCCCTGAAGCTCTCCGGCATCACCGCCCGCACGAAGTCGCCGCCAGGAGGTGTGATCCGTCGCGACGCGAAGGGCCGGCCGACCGGAATCTTGCATGAGACGGCGATGCGCTTGGTGTACGGCTCTCGCGCGTTCCGGCAACCAGAGGTGGCCCCGGCCGAACTGAGGACTGCGCTCCGGTCTCTGCTTCGCCAGGGGATTACCTCCGCGCACGTGATGGGTGAGGCGGAGACGCTCGCGCTGGCGCAGGAGCTGCGCCAGCGCGGAGGACTCGATCTGCGTCTCACCTGCTACCGGGCGGTTGATGCGCTCGACGATCTGATCGCGGCCGGCATCCGCAGCGGCTTCGGAGACGAGTGGATTCGCATCGGCGGCGTAAAGTTGCTTGTGGACGGCGCCCTTGGCAGCCAGACCGCCTGGATGTTCCGCCCTTACGGTGGCGCAGGCTCCCAGCCTGCGGGTGTGCCCGGCGTTCCCTTCGACTTCGCTCAGGGCAGGCCTATGCCCGCCACCTACGGCGTGCCCGTCCTCTATGGTAGGGAGCTTCGGGAGATCATCCACCGCGCCACACATGCCGGCCTCGCCTGCGCTATCCACGCCATCGGGGATCGGGCGAATGCGGAGGTCTTGGATGCCTTTGGTGAGATCGCGCAACTCGGGGCAGGAGCTGAACTCCTGCCCAACGTGGCAGACTGCAAGTCTGCCCTACCGCACCGGATCGAGCACGCGCAGCTCTTGCGGCCGCGGGACATCCCCCGCTTCGCACGGCTCGGAGTGATCGCCTCCATGCAGCCCTGCCACATGCTCGGCGACATCCCTATCGCCGAGCGGTACTGGGGCCGGCGGAGCAGGTGGGCGTACCCCATCGCCAGTCTGCTGAAGGCCGGCGCGGCTGTAGCCTTCGGCTCCGACGCGCCGGTGGAGACCAGCGATCCGATCAAGGGCATCTACGCGGCGGTCGAGTGCAAGATGCTGAATGGCGAGCCGAAGGGCGGCTGGTATCGCCGCGAAGAGGGCATCGGAGTCATGGCCGCGCTGCGCGCATACACCGTCGGCCCCGCCATCGCCACCGGAGAGGTGAATCTCAAGGGCCGGCTGCTGCCGGGGTTCCTCGCTGACATCGTCGTGCTCTCCGATGACATCACCCACCGCCGCGGCCGCAGTCTGCTCGATGCCCGCGTGGACATGGTGTTCGTAGGCGGCAAGGTCAGGTACCGGCGGCGTCTGTAGGGTGGGTACGTCACTCCATCACAGGTCGTGGGAGGTCCACACATGAACGCTGCCGTGAAGATAACCGTGCTCAAGCGCACCGTCACAGAAGGCCTGGTCGGCGAGTACACAGACTACCAGTGGGAGCGGTGCGAGCGGCTGCGCGAGGGCCAGGAGTTCATCTCGGAGGGAGCGAACATGCCCGCCGGCTTCTGTAGTTGGGCCTGGAGCGACATTCAGAAGTATGTGCTCACCCTCGCCCGCGGCGGGAATCTGCTCGGCCCCAGGGCCGGCCGGTTCGTCACCTGCTGCACCGATGGGTTCCGACCCGTCCTGTTCGGGCTGGAGAGGATCGAGCCCGAGGGAGGGTGAGGATTCACCGCCGGCTACCACCGATCCGCCTCCCGCGGGTATAATGTAAGCGTCGCCACACCCCGGCCGCACCGGTGTCGTCCACATGACCCTGCAGGAGAAACTGGATCAGCTTCCGGCCTCCCCCGGCGTCTACCTGATGAAGGACATCTCCGGGGATGTCCTTTACGTCGGGAAGGCGGCCTCCCTTCGCAGCCGCGTGCGGTCCTATTTTCAGCCGAGCGCTGATCTGGAGCCGCGCATTACCTCTCTGGTCGCCCAGATCAGCGACCTCGACTTCATCGTCGCCGGGTCCGAGCAAGAAGCGCTGGTGCTGGAGTTCAACCTCATCCAGAAGCACCGGCCCCGCTTCAACGTCCGCTACCGTGATGACAAGAGCTATCCCTACCTCCGGGTTGATCTGCGCGAGCCATTCCCGGCGCTGTGTGTGGTGCGCCAGTACTTCGTGGTCAACGATGGCGCGCGGTACTTCGGGCCGTACCCGTCCACCAGGGCGATGTGGGGGACCATCCGTCTGGTGCGGCGGCTGTTTGGAGTTTCCCAGAAGCTGGTCGCCTCCGCGAAGAAGAGAGGCGGCTGCACGTGGAAGTTCGTCGCCGGCTCTCCTCCCCGCCGCCGGCCGTGCCTGGACTACTACCTCAAGCGCTGCCTTGCTCCATGTGCAGGCGGGGTGACGCAGGAGGAGTACCGCCGGGCCGTCGCCAAGACGTGTGACTTCCTGTCGGGCAGACAGGAGACCGTGGTCCGCGAGCTCAAGCGCGAGATGAAGCAGGCCTCCACCGATCTGCGCTTCGAAACCGCCGGCCGGATTCGCGATCAGCTGCAGGCGCTGGAGTCCATCATCGGCATCGCCCAGCGGGTGGTGTCCGGGCGCCGGGAGGATGTAGACGCGGTGGGCCACGCGCTTCGCGAGGACACCGCGTGCGTCGCCGTGCTGCAGGTGCGGGAGGGAAGGCTGGTGGGGCAGGAGCACGTCCTGCTCGACGGGGTCTCCGGTGTCGCCGCGCCGGAAGTGCTGAACGAGTTCATCAAGCACTACTACCAGAAGGCTGCTTCTCCTCCGCGCACTGTGCTGCTCTCAGTCAGCGTGCCCGACGCGGCCCTTGTAGAGGCACTGCTAAGTGAACGGCGGGAGGCGGCGGTGAAGCTGCTGGCCCCCAGCAGAGGTAGCAAGCGAAAGCTCGTGCAAATGGCCGCCGACAACGCAGCCGAGCATCTGCGGACAGTGCTGGAGCGGGAGAGCGCAGAGCAGCGCAGGGGAGAGGAGGCGGTCGCCGATCTGCAGAAGGTACTGGCCCTGCCGATGCCTCCCAGGCGAATCGAGGCCTTTGACATCTCCAATGTTCAGGGCAAGCAGGCAGTGGGCTCCATGATCGTGTTCGAGAACGGCCTGCCCAAGAAGAACGACTACCGGCGCTTCCGCATCCGGCTGAGCGAGGGCGAGCCGAACGACTACGCCATGATGGAGGAGGTGCTCTCCCGAAGGCTCAAGGCGGCGGTGTCGGGCAATGTCAAGTTCCGGCGCCTGCCCGACCTCATGCTTGTGGACGGCGGCCTGGGGCAGTTGAACACCGCCCGCAGGGCATTGCATGCCCTCCATCTCAAGCTGCCTCTGGCCAGCCTGGCAAAAGAGCAGGAGATGGTCTACTTGCCGGAGAAGCCGGCCCCGCTGGCCCTTCCGTCGCACTCGCGCGCGCTTCACTTGCTCCAGTGGGTGCGGGATGAAGCCCATCGGTTCGCGCTGGCCTATCACCGCGGGCTGCGGGCAAAACAGGCGCGGGAGAGCGTGCTGGACGCGGTGCCGGGGATCGGCCCGGTGAGGAGGCGGCGGCTGATCGGCCACTTCGGCAGCATCAGCCGCCTCCGCCATGCCCAGGCCGAGGAGGTGGCCGCGCTGGCGAGATGCAGCCGCGCGGTGGCGGAGGCGGTGCTGGCCGCCGTGTCAGAGGAAGGCGTACCCACCTATGCCGCCAAGCGTCAATCAGGGGCCTGAGCAATGGGTTTCCGGGTAAGAGAGCTGCAGCGCGGTGAGCTGGACGGCTTCCTCTCCTGTTTCCAGGCCGCCTTCGGCGTGGACGAGTCCAGCGTCTCCGTGATCCGCAACTCGCTCGTCAATGACCCCTACTTCCATCCCGAGCGGGTGCGCGTGGGAGTGCTCGATGGGGTGCTGGTGAGTCACGCGGTGGTGCTTCACCGGGCGGCCTATGTGGGCAATCAGGTGATCACCGTCGCCGGCGTCACCGCGGTGGGCACCAGCCCCGCCCACCGCGGCAAGGGCTTCGGCGCCAGGGCGATGCAGGACGCGGTTAGGCTGATCCGCCAGCGCGGGTATGACCTGGCCATGCTCACTACCCGTATCCCGCGGTTCTTCGAACGCTTTGGCTTCCGGGAAGTGCCCCAGTGCATGGGCTATCAATGCCCGGCCGCGGGACTGGCCAGGGTGGAGGTGTCGGACACGTACACTGTGGAGAAGGTGGACTACAACCGCCACTGGCCCGCGCTAGCCGCCATCTACCATCAGTACAGCCTGGGCCGCACCGGCCTGCAGGTGCGGGACATGCGCTACTGGGAGACCTGGCCGCGCCGCGGCACCTTCCCCCACGGGTTCACCTACGAGCTGGACGCCACCGGCCTGATTGCTCTGGCGAACGGTCAGATGGTAGCCTACCTGGCGGCATACTGCCCACCGGATCTGCCGCATCTCACCATCGCGGAACTCGCCCACCTCTCCGGGCACGACCAGGCGGCGCTGCTGCTGGTGAGAGATGCGGCCCGCAGTTTCCTGCAGAAGGGAGCGGGACGTGTGATCATCCACATCGGGGGAGACGCGCCGCTGCTGCCCCTGCTGGAGGCCCAGAAGGTGCCCTTCGAGCCTGAAGCAGGCCCGGGCCTGATGATCCTCATCCCCAACCGCGGCTGGCTGCGGGCGGCCGGCTTCGCCAACGCCGACGACGCCGTGGAACACCTCTTCCGCTCCACTCCCCCGATCCGGTGGCACCGAGATGGGTACTAGCGCCACCTCTCTGCGCCACACACCGGAGGCCGCCTTCCTGCACACGCCTCTCGGCTGGGTGTGCCTGGTGGCCAGAGACCGCCGCGTGATCGCCGCTTCGCTCGCCCCCACCAAAGCGGGGGCGGCCGCGGTCGCCCCCGCCGACTGCACCTTCGCCGGCGCCAACCGCCTGCTGCGCGCAGTGATGCGCGACCTCGGCCGCTACTTCCGCGGCGAGCCCGTTGACCTGAGCCGGCATCCTGTTGATGTGTCCGGCCAACCGCCTTTCTTGCGGGCTGCGCTGCTCGCCGCTCGCGGCATCTGCTACGGGCAGGTGCGTACATATGGATGGCTGGCTGGCGCCGCCGGGACGCCCAAGGCGGCGCGGGCGGCGGGGCAGGCGATGAGCCGGAACCCTATCCCCCTGCTCATCCCGTGCCACCGCGTGGTAGGGGCCGGGGGCAGGCTGACGGGCTTCGGCGGAGGACTGCCGCTCAAGCGTGCCCTGCTCGAGCTGGAGGGAGTCGCCTGTGACAAACAGCGGGTGAGCCCGGGCTCACACCGCACGGCGCCGACGAGAGGAAGATGAGACTGCTGATCCGCTGGGGAATCGCCTGCATCGCTCTGCTGGTGACCATCCGCCTGGTTCCCGGCATGGAGATGTCCGGGGGCCCGCTGTGGATCGCGGGCGCCACCCTCATTCTCGCATTCCTCAACGCCTGCGCGCGCCCCGTGCTGTGGCTGATGAAGGTGTTGACCTTTCCCCTCTCCTGCCTCACCTTCGGGCTGTGGAGCTTCTTCCTCGCCCTGCTGTTCAACGTGCTTGTCTTCTACTACGTCGGCGCTCACGGATGGGGGTTCAGGGTGCACACCCTCGGGGCCGCCATCCTCGGCGCTCTCGTCATGCGCGCCGCGGCCGCCATTCTGAATGGCTTGTTTACGTTCGTCAAAGGAGAGGACTAGGCATGTGGCCCGTCAACGGATTGGGCGCGGGGAAGTACATATGGGAGTGTTGAGCGGTAGCTGCCTGATCGGCCAGTCCGGCGGCCCCACCGCGGTGATCAACGCCAGCATCTGCGGCGTGATCCAGGAGGCGATGCGCCATCCTGAGATCGAGAGCATCTACGGGGCGCGGCACGGCATCCTGGGCGTGCTCGACGAGGACCTGGTTGACCTGCGCCAGGAGGATCCGGAGGAGATCGAGCTGCTGAAGTCCACCCCGGCCGCCGCCCTCGGCTCCATCCGCCACAAGCTGCCGCCGCTGCCTGCCCGCCCAGGGGAAGAGGACACCGCCGAGTACGACCGCATCCTGGAAGTCTTCGCGGCCCACCACATCCGCTACTTCTTCTACGCCGGCGGCAACGATTCCATGGACACCGTCCATAAGGTGACCGCGTACGCGGCGACTAAGGGCTATGAGCTGCGGGCGATCGGCATTCCGAAGACGGTGGACAACGACCTCGCCGGCATTGACCACTGCCCCGGCTACGGGAGTGTGGCGAAACACATCGCCGCCATCACCATGGGGGTGGGGTTGGACATGATGTCCGTCCACCTCACCGATCCGGTGGTGATCATGGAGGTGATGGGGCGGAACGCGGGTTGGATGACGGCGTCTTCGGCCCTGGCGCGGCGGCGGGAGGGTGACGCGCCCAACCTGATCTACGTCCCGGAGGCGCCGTGGAACAGGGGCCGATTCCTCAGAGATGTGAAGGAGAGCCATCGGAGGTGGGGCTGGTGCTTCGTGGCGGTGTGCGGGAGCATCAGAGATGAAGCGGGCAATCATGTCGCGATGCAGACCGGCAGGTTTGCCAAGGACGCCTTCGGCCACGTGCAACTGGGGGGCGTCGGCAACTTCCTCGAGCATCTGGTGCGGGAGGAACTGGGGCTGAAGACCCGGCTCATCCGCATGGGGCCGGCGGAGCGGATCGCCATGCACTTCGCCTCCCTCACCGACCGGGACGAGGCCTACCACCTCGGCGCGTTCGCGGTTCAGTCGGCCGTCACCGGCGTGACCGCGAAGATGGTAAGCCTGGAACGGGTGAGCAACTCACCCTACCGGTGCGAGCTCACCCTCACCGACCTCGAAGTCTCCGCCAACCAGGAGAAGAAGATCCCGCGGGAGTGGCTCAACGAAGCCGGCAACGACGTCACCCATGACTTCCTCGACTACGCCCGCCCGCTCATCCAGGGCGAAGTCCCCACTCCCATCGTGGATGGCCTGCCGCGGTATGCGAGGTTGAGAGAGGTGGAGGTGGGGAGGGTGGTCGGGGAGTGGGGAGGGGCGGCGTAGTGTGTGGGCAGGAGACTCGCTCCTGCCCTACGAACACCGTCACTCAGGGCCGCTGCTGCCGTTCGCGCTGGCGCGTGCACCGCGGGGTGGGCAGGATCGCGGCGCCGACGCTCGAACCCTTGTCCAGCTTTGTCTGCAAGGAGTGAGCGATACGTGTCCACAGTGAGAGATCGCATCTGGTACTGGGGCCTTCACTTCGGGGAAGGTCACAACCCCACCGACCCCCTCGACTTTTTTGGCATCCCCAACGGGCTGGTCATCATCGTGAAGAACAGGCCCGAGCCGCCTTTCCAGCCGCTGATGCGCCAGATCACGTCCGTCAAGCGCGTGGTCTGGTCGGTGCTGGGGGAGAGCCTGTCCACGCGCAACGACCTGGAGCCGGTGCTCGCGCTGGCGGAGGAGTTCCCGAATCTCGTCGCCGGGATCATGGACGACTTCTTCACCACCCGCTCGGATGATCCGCAGAAGATCGGCCGGTTCACGGTGGCGGAGGTGGATAACATCCGCGACCGCCTCCACGCGGCCGCGCATCCGCTCGAGCTGTGGACCGTGCTGTACGCCCATCAGCTCGATCTGCCGGTGGGTCCCTACCTGGGCCCGTGTGACCTGATCACTTTCTGGACCTGGTGGGCGAAGCATCTGCCCGACCTGGAGGCGAACTTCGCGCGCTTCGAGCAGATCGCCGGCGAGAAGCGCAGGATGTTGGGCTGTTACCTCTGGGACTGGGGCGATGACCGGCCCATGCCGCTCGACCTCATGCAGCACCAGTGCCGGCTCGGCCTGGACTACCTGCTCTCCGGCCGCGTCGAGGGCCTCATCTTCCTGCCCGGTCCGGTCCCCTTGCGCGAGCTGGAGACCGCACATTGGGTGCGGGAGTGGATTGCGGAGGTGGGGGACAGGGCCCTGTAAGACCCACCACTCCAGGTCGGCTTGGGAGGAAGCCGCCGCGCTACTGGCGCACCCTCGGCCCATAGTGCGGCATCTGCTCCCCCATCTCATACGCCCCCAGGTCCGGCGCCTTGCCCGCGTAGCCGTCGTTCAGGTTTGGAAGGACGACTCCCGCGTCAACGGCTTTGGAGCCCGCGGCGAGGCGGAGGTCATTGGCCTGAATCGGGAACTGCGTCTTGTGGTCAGCCGGTACGTCGATGCCTGAGGCGAAGGGCGACTGATCGCCGAGCCAGGTGGCATGGCGCTCAATGCCGCTGTTCGCACGGAACTCCTCGAACGTCTGGTACCGGTCCCCGTTCCACTTCGCGAATAGCTCGAACGGCCCTCCGGCGAACCCGTCGTAGTCGAAATCACACGCCGTCATCCGCGGCGAGAACTCAAAGGCGTAGTCGGCCTGCGATCCGATCATCAGGTTGTTGCGACTGACCACGTGCTCCACCTGCTCCGACGTGTGGAGCGGCCACGCCACCCCCACCTTCACCACGGTGTTGTGGAAGTACAGCGCCCCCACCGTGTGGTTGTGCATCTTGAACTCTGTGTACTCCAGATTGTACATGGCGTTGCGGAAGATGTAGGCGGGGCCGCCGTAGAGGGGCTGGGTGCTGATCCCCTCGAAGCAGTTGGTGATGTGGTTGCGGAAGGCGCGCACGTTGGTCTCGCCATAGTCCAGCTCGATGGCGTCGTCGGTGCACTCCGAGATCTCGTTTCCATAGAAGTCAATCGCTCGGTTTGGCGGGCAGCTCATGATGTCAATCCCATCGCCGAAACCGCGAATGCGGTTGTAGCAGACCATATGTCCTTGGCCCGACACCTGCACGGCTCGCGCATCCTCGATCCCCTTCGTGCGCGGCCAGGTGCTCGGCCCCTCGAACAGGTTGTCGGCGATGAAGAAGCCCTTCATCGGCAGGTCCTGGCGATAGCCGGCAAAGCCGTATTCGTTGTCGTAGAAGTGGCATCGCCGGACCACCACGTTCGAGGCCCCGTGGGGCACCATCCCGAACTCGGAGTTGCGGATGCTCAGACCCTCGAAGAAGACGTCGTGGACCAGATTCGCGCTCACTCCCCGCCCTGCGCCCTTGGCATCAATCACCGCCTCGCCGTCGCCAGCTCCGCGCCACACGATCGGCGCCTCCGGCGTGCCGCTCTTGTCGGTTTCGAAGGTTCCCTCGTAGACACCCGCGTGGACCAGGAACAGATCGCCGGCCTTGGCAATCGCGTTCGCCGCCGCCAGGCCGCGGATGGGATCGTCGGCCGTTCCGGTTCCGCCCCCGTTCCCGGGCTTGACGTGCAGCGTCCGCTTGGGCTTGGGAGCAATGGGCTCGCCCCGCGTTCGCGCCTCCAGGGTCCGCGTCGCGGATCCTCCGTCGGGATCGGAGAGCACTAGCTTGATCTCATAGGCCGTGTCCGGCTTGAGATCGAAGATGCTGCCCGCGAACAGGTTGGGGAGAGGCGACGGCCACCGGCGGTTGATTTCCTCGCTCAGGAACGGCTCCTCCGCACCCGCCGCGTCCGAGCTGCCGACGCGGAACAGCGGCATCGCCTCGCGCCATTGCTGGTCTCCCTTCTGGCGGTAGCTCATCTTCACAGCCGCGTTGGCGTTCTCATCGCCGCTGACATACCACCTGACCCCCAGGCATAGGAGCGTCGGCTCCTCCAACACCAGCTTGCCAGGGGTAACGGGGTTCTCGTTGGCGGCACACCCGACCGCCGCCATCACCAAGGCCACACTCAACAGCAGAGCTGTTCTCACCGTTCACTCATCTCCTATCTCGCCGTCAGGCGGCGGTATGTCTCCGGCCGCCGGTCATCCAGCAGCCTATTCGACGATCCGTATGTGACTCTCGGCTCGTCCAGGTCAACGGTGGCGGTGGCCACTCCCTCGCGCCGGCCCGTTTCCGCCAGCACTTGCCCATCCCAGTCAATGATGGCGCTGCGGCCGATGTGCACCCCGGCTGGATCAATGCACTTCTGCGCGTAGTTCGCCGACACCAGGTACACCTGGTTCTCGATCGCGCGCGCTCGCATCAGAATGTCGGTATAGTGTGCCCGCGGCTGGGAGAACATGGTGGGCCAGAGGATGATCTCTGCCCCGGCCAGCGCCAGGCACCTCGCCGCCTCGGGGAAGTTCAGGTCATAGCACACCAGCGCGCCTACCTTGCCGAAGTCCGTTTCCCATACCGGGTAATCGCTGCCCGGAATGGCGACTTGTTCCTCTCCCGGCGGCAGGTGGACCTTGTGGAACTTGCCGACGAGCTTGCCCTGGCGGTCGAACAGGGCGACGGTGTTGTAGACGCCGTCCTCCTTCGACTCGTAGAGGCAGCCCGCAACATACATGCCATGCCGGCGCGCGCCTCCGGCCAGCACCTGACAGATCTCGCCCTCCGGCACCGGCTCGGCCGCGGCGCGGCCGACCAGTTCGGTGTGCTTGGTGGCAAAGAGCTCCGGGAAGACGACCAGGTCGCTCTTCCGATCTCCCGCCACCTCCATCATCCGCTGTGCCTTCTCCAGATTCCCGGCCTTGGTGATAGGGGGATGCTCTTCCCCGGGATCGGGGAGTTCGTAGCACACCGCGCTGATGGCGACTAACCTCTTGCTTGACAACATCATCTCTCCGTTCCGTGCTCCTCAATCGAGCGCAGCACCATCTCGTTGGTCGCCCGCACATAGCTCCTGGGCTCGGCACAGTACTCCGGGGCCGCCACCAGACAGCGGCTCTCCAGGGCTTTCCTGCCCTCCTCCTCTGGCATCGCCGCGAGCGCAGCATCCCTCGTCGCAGCATCGGGGAAGACGGCGAACGTCAGATGCTGGAGGCTCACCCGGTCGCGCACCATCAGGATATGGCAGCCGTCGTCCTCGTATCCGGGCAGAGCCTCTAGATCGGACTCGCGGAAGAACAGCCGCACGCTCGGCTGGTAGTCGTCCTCGAGTCCTTCGTCCAGCCAGCCCTTTCGGTGGGCGTTCGCTACCTTCTCACCCGCATAGTGAATCGGATCGGAGCTTCCGAAGATGACACATTCGGTGCACCGCCGCGGGTCCAGCAGGTACTTCACCCCCGGCGGTTCGCCCGCGAGTAGCCCTCGGCGCACGCATTCCGCGAAGCTGTAGAGCGCGCCGTGCGCGAAGATGCTCACCGCGCGCTCTGCGGTGGTCGAGTGCACGACGAAGCCGGAGATCGGCGGGCCGTAGCCCGGCGAGTGCTTTGGGAAGCCACGCGCCTCCCCGGCCCGGTGTCCAGCCAGCAGGCGGATCTCCTTGAGCGCGTCAAGGATGCCTTCGCTCTCGGCCGCCCGCGTGCCGAGCCTCGTCGCCTGCAGCAGCTCCGAGGCATGCTTCACTCGCTCGAAGTAGTGGTCAAGAGGGGCCGCGACGGAGACCAGTTGCGACAGGTCATCGCTCTCCTCGACGCACTGTGCCGCCTCGAGGAAGCGACGCATGAAGATCAGGGAGGCGGCATGGGATGCCTGGGCACAGGCGCGTGCATCTCCCGCCTCCGCCGCGCTCAAGGCGGCGTCCACGGAAGGACCCGCTTGCCTACCGGTCTCCCGCATCCACTCGATGATACTGGTCAGCTCGGACATGGTGCCTTACCTTGCGGTACTTCCCTGTGGCGCCGCCGACTCCTAGAGGCATCTGCTCGGGATGACAGAAAAGGGCCCGTGCATCCGAGGTGTCATCGTTGATCTACAACTTCACTCTCGATCCCTACCAGGAGCGCATTGAGAAGTCCTCCCGCCGGGTGGAGGCGGCGTTTTCCTTCGAGCGGTCCGACCAGGTTCCGGTCTCCATCAGCGTAGGCGGGAGCTTCTTCTGCAAGCTCTTCGGCGTGAACATCGCCGAGTACTTCCAAGACCGGGCGCTGATGCTGGAGGTGCAGCTTCGCGGGTGGCGCTGGTGCTTCGAGGAGCTGCGGGATGACCGCACCGACGCCGGCATCTACCTGGACATCGGACCCATCGCCGAAGGCCTGCTGTTCGGCGCGGAGATTGTGCGTCCCGATGATACGTCGCCGTGGAGCAGGCACATGATCCTTGACCCCGCGGATGTGGATCGGCTGGAGGTCCCCGATCCCGCCAGCCACGCCGGGGTGCAGTGGTACTACCAGGAGTTGGAGAAGCTGCGCGAGCTGGCCCGCGGCCGCGGCGTGCGCATTCCGGTGAGTGGCGGCCTCGGGATTCACCCGCCTCTCTCCGCGGCCTGTGCGCTGGCGGGGCCGGAGCGCATCTTCCAGTGGATGTACGAGTGCCCCGAGGTGGTCAGGCGGCTGTTCGACAAGCTCTTCACCACCTTCTGCCGCTTGGTGGACCACCGGGATTCTCTGGAGGGCCAGCGCCGCACCTCCATCTACCTGGCTGACGACCACTCCGCTTTCATCTCCGAGGCGATGTACCGCGAGTTCGAGATGCCCTACACGTCGGCGATCTACCAGCTCTACGGTCGAGACGGGCGCTCGCTCCACGCCGACGGCCCGAACGACCATCTCTTCCGTCTGTACGCGGATGAGCTGCACCTCACGGACATGGACATCGGCGGCTTTTCTAACCTCACCATCGCCAAGAACGCCATGCACGGCAAGACTGTGATCTACGGCGGGATGAACTGCAAGGACTTGTACGTCGACTTCGAGAGCGCTCGTCCGAAAGTAGAGGAAGCGATCGCTATCGGGTACCCCGGCGGTGGGTTTGTGTTCGGCGTCGGCGGCGAGACTTACGCTGGCGTGAATCCTGAGACGCTCGTCAATACTGTCGCGTACGCGCAGGAGATCACGCGGAGTGGATAGGGCAGGTCTGGCTCCCCGCCTAGGGCGGCCTGTCCTACTAGAGCAGCCTAATCCTGATTGCGACCCGCGCCTTGCCGTCGGTCACCTCCACATCACACAACACGTAACTGCCTGAGCATAGGAGGAGGCGCGCCAGAGTCGTCACACTGCGCGCAAGGCTGCGAGAGTCAACCGGCAGTTCGCTCCTCTTACGCAGCGTCCGCGGCAACCACGCTCGCGCCAGCCATGCGGCCGCGTACAGCACGGCGGATGGAATGGGCAACCACAAGCGGCCGAATGGCAGCTTGCGGTGCCGGATGCTGACAATGGTGAGCAGGCTGGGGCGGCTAATCTACCGTCACCTCCACTTTCACCTTCTCGCCAGCCTCACCCGAGACGTCCACATCCACCAGCTTGCCCTCGGCGCCCTCCTTCACCATCTGCAGGATTGCGCCCATATCCATCCCGCTAAGCTTCTTCACATACTCGCCGAGCTGGATGGTCTCCTCTCCCCGCTGGATCTTCGCCCCGTCCGCCAGCTTGAGCGCCAGATCGGCCAGCGCCACGGGGAGATTCAGGTTGACCGCCACCTTCTCGCCGTCCTCTCCTTTGACATCAACGCGAACGCGCACGAAGCGCGGCTTGCTCCCCGGCGCAACGATTGCCGCGGAGGGCTTCTCCTTCAGCGCCGCCAGCAGTTCCGAGCCCTGCTCCGGGCTGACTCTCCCCTCGCTCACCATCTTCAGAATCTCCAAGGCTTCTTGGTCCATCTTCATGCTCCTATTCCTTCAGCGCTCGCAATGCTTCCTCGGGCGTGATCCGCCCGGACGTCAGGTCCTCCACCACCTGCCTGCGGCGCTCCTGGCGGTCCAGGGCGGATGGCGGACTGACTGCATAGCCCAGCGCCTGCAGCAGGTCGTCCAGACGGGCGCGGGCGGTGGGGTAGGAGACTCCGAGTTCTCGCTCCACCTCTCGCAGGTTCCCGCGACGGGACACGAACAGTCGCAGGAATGCCAACTGCCCCTCCGGCAGGGCACAGAACTCGCACCTGCGGAACCGCCCCTTGACGGCGATCTCGCACTCAGGGCAAGCAAGCTCTTGCACCTCCAGCCGGCCGCCGCAGCTTGGGCAGTGGGTCACTTCCTTGGTCTCGTTCATGCATAGATTATACCTCAGAGGCATACTTTTGTCAATCTGTATGCGCTCAAGAGTTACTTTTTATTAGGCGACGCTTTCCTGTTGCAAGGGAAGAATGACGCCTCGGCGGACGCGGAGGGGCCCAGGATGCCCGCCAGCGCAGGTATGGGGGGCGGCAGAGGGAATTGAGGGGGGTTCAGATCACCTGTTGGGGAGGAAGCGATGCGTCATCTGAAGTGGAGCATCCTCGGAACTGGGAGGATCGCCGCAAAGTTCGCCAGGGGCGTGAATAGTACGGACAAAGCGACCTTGCTTGCCGTTGCCTCGCGCAGGACAGAGACGGCGAAGGAATTCGCCAAGCAGCACAGCGTCGCGCGCGCCTATGGGTCATACGAGGAGATGCTGGCCGACCCGGAGGTCGAGGCAGTCTACATCTCGCTGCCCAACCACCTGCACGGCGAGTGGAGCATCAAGTGCGCGGAGGCGGGGAAGCACATCCTGTGTGAGAAGCCGGCGACGGTGAACGCGGCGGAGCTGGAGCGCGTGCTGGAGGTGGTGAAGGCGAAGGACGTGTTCTGGATGGAGGCCTTCATGTATCGCTGCCATCCCCAGTGGCGGAAGGTGAAGGAGATCATCGCCGCGGGAACCATTGGCGAGGTGCGGGTGCTGCACAGTGCGTTCTCCTTCAACATGGGGCCCGCCTACGATGACTTCCGCCTGCAGAATCATCTGGCCGGGGGCGGGTTGATGGATGTGGGCGTGTACTGCGTGTCGTTCTCGCGGTTGATCGCGGGCGAGGAGCCGTGTGATTGCCGCGCCGTGGCCCACATCGGGGAGGTGAGCGGGGTGGACGAGTACATGGCGGGAGTGCTGAAGTTCCCCTCCGGCATCGCCGCTTCATTTGTCTCCGGTATCGAGTGCAATGTGCCCGTTGCCGGCCAGATCTATGGAAGCGAGGGGAGCATCACGCTCACGGCGCCGTGGACGATGGGCGCGGCGGACACGGAGATCGTCCTGTCGGCCAAAGGGAAGACGGAGACGATCGCGGTGAAGACGCCCATGGACATCTACGCGTTGGAGGCGCTGCACGTGGCCGAGCATCTGGATCAGCGCCAGGGGCCGGCGATGAACTGGGCCGACAGCCTGGGCCAGGCAAAGGCGGTGGATGCAGTGCGCGCGAGCATGGGGCTCGCCTGGGATTTCGAGAAGGGATAGGTAGGCGATGAAGACGATTCACATAGCGAACCTGAAGCGTGACGCGTGCGCGCTCGGCCTCGGGTCGGTGAACTTCTCTACCGCCAACTACGCCAAGGCCGCGGAGGTGGCGGATGCGTACGTGCGGCACGGCGGCAACTTCATTGACACCGGCGAGGTGTACGGAGGGGGTGACTGCGAGCGCTCCCTGGGCCGATGGGTGAGGGAGCGCGGGAATCGCGCCGATCTCATCATCATGGACAAAGGCTGCCACCATCCGCCGCACCCGTTCAGTCCGGCGGAGATTCACAGCTCGATCAGCCGGTGCCTGGATAAGCTGGAGACCGATTACCTGGACATCTGGGCCTTCCATCGGGACAAGCCTGGTGAGCCGGTCGGGCCGCTGATGGAGGCGCTCAATGAGGAGGTGCAGCGCGGGCGCATTCGCGCGTTCGGCGCCTCCAACTGGACCGCCTCCCGGATCGCCGAGGCGAACCAGTACGCGGAGCAGCGCGGGCTGATCGGCTTCGCCCTCGCCAGCCAACAGGTCTGCCTGGCCACGGCCCGCGAGCCCTACTGGGCAGGCTGCCTCGCCGCGACAGAGGAGGAGGTGGCCTACTACGCCAAGGTGGGATTGCCGATCGCCGCCTGGTCCTCACAGGGGCAGGGGTTCTTCCGCGACGATTCGGGGCCGGAGAACACGAGCGATCCCGATATGGTCCGTGCCTATCACACGCCCGAGGACTTCGAGAAGCTGCGGCGGGCCCGGGAGCTGGCCGCCGAGAAGGGTGTGGGCGCGATCCAGATCGCCCTCGCCTATGTGCTCCACCTGCCCGCTCCGATCATCGCCCTGGTCGGCCCACAGACGGTGGCGGAGGTGGAGTCGTGCTTCGCCGGCGCCGAGATCAAGCTCACCAAGGCGGAGATGGGGTGGCTGTCGCTGAAGGTGGGGGCTAGGGGGTAGCGGCTCTGGGATCGGCTACGGGTTGCTGCGGCGGGGCCTGCGCCCGCTCCGCTCAAGGAGCAAGCAAGCGGGGGCGGCCTTCGGGTCGCCCCCGCGGTTCACGTAGGGCAGGAGTTCATCTCCTGCCCCATGCTTCAAGTCTTCACATCGGCAGTCGAAATGCCCTCGTCACATATACGGCCATCTGATCGCGCGTCACCGTGTACTGCGGCCGGTAGGTGCCGTCGGCATAGCCGCCGACCACGCCCTTGTCCACTACGTACTCCACGTGCGGGTAGCACCAGGCCGAGGGGCCGGTGGGGCCTACATCCGAGAAGGTGGGGATGGAGGGCGGAGGCGGCACCCCACCCTCTCCGCCGGCGAGGGCTCTGGCGACATATACCGCCATCTGGCCCCGGTCCACCGACCAGGTTGGCTGGTAGGTCCCGCTGTCAAAGCCCTGCACCACCCCGTGGGAGTAGGCGTATTCGATGTACTTGTAGGCCCAATGGGAGGTGCCCACATCGGAGAAGTGGGGAATGGCCGGTCCCTCGGTCACCTCCGCATCACAGCCGGCGAGGGCGCGGGCGATGTACACCGCCATCTGGCCGCGGTCCACCAGCCAGGCTGGTTGGTAGGCCCCGTCTTCATAGCCGCGGACGATGCCATTCTCATAGGTCAGCTCCACCTGCAGCACCGCCCAGTGGTTCCAGGGGACGTCGGAGAAGGAGCCGTTCACCACCTCCACCGCCACATTCGTCTCCTTCTGCTTCGGCACACTTGGGAAGTACACGACCGCTTGCATGGCGATGGTGCGAGCCCGGCGAGCGGTGGCGGATACCTCCACCTCGAAGAAGGCGCTCGCCCCCGCACCAGGTGCGAGGGTCCCCACCTCCCACAGCATGGTGCGACTCCCCGGGTCATAGCTCATCCCCGCCGGCAAGCTCAGCGTGTTGTCGTCCAGCCGGGGGTCAAGGGTGAGGATGGCATACACGCCCTGGACGCTCACCGCCTCCTCGTTCTCGCACTCCACCGTGCCGCGCAGGAGATCGCCCCGCTCCACTCCGCCGGGGGACCGGGAAGGGCCCCGCCGGGGTGCCCCCCCCGCCTGCTCCATGATCACCCGGTTCGGGTCGGGGATGGACTGCACCAGGCTGGTCCAGTCGGAGGAGTTGTTGAGGTAGGTCAGCTCCGGGGAGTAACTCACCACATAGGCGGTGTTGGTGACTTCGGCTCCGCTCGGGGTGACCGGGTCCAGCAGCAGGCTGAGCACTCCGCCCCAAGTCTCATCCGGCGCCAGCGCCGCGAAGCCGTGCACGATCCGGTCTCCGCCCCCCATCTCCAATGGCGCCAGGTCCTTCACCGTCACCCACTCCGCCGGGACATAGCCGCCATTGCCCACGGTGATCTGGTAGTTCACGGTGTCGCCGGGACACACCACCGCAGGGCCTTTCTTGCGCGCCCACAGGTCCGCACGGAGGTTCTCGGCAGTCATCACGTACTGGGGCAGCAGGTCCTCGGCGCTCGGGTCACCGGCCGGCGGGTCCTGCCAGACCATCATGCTGCCGATGGGGCCAGTGGGAGCAGATGGGCCAGTGGGCACCTCCACCTCCAGGAGGAGGTAGCGTTCCTGGCCGAGATAGGGCACGGTCACACTCCACACCGGCTGGTGTGGGTCATCGCCCACATAGCGGGTGGGGGAGATGGGTTCAGATGCGACCAGGGTCAGGTCCTCCGGAAGCACCAGGCCCACCTCCATGGTGTCGCTTCCCTGCTCACCAGGCGTGGGCGAGCCGCCCACGATGGGATAGCCGTTGCCATAAGCCAGGGCGTGGCGCACCGTGGTGCCCTGGACCACTCTCTCCCGGCCGCTCACGGCGGCATAGAGGTGCTCCGGCACGGTGTCGGGCGAAGTGCCGCCCAGGGTCATGTCCGCGTCATCAAAGCACACCGTCTCCAGCGCGCTCCCGCCTGAGCCGCACACGCCCATGACCGCCTGCGCGGGAGCGTCCACACCCGGGGCCACCGAGTACGGCCCCACCGTCTGATCTCCCACCTGGAGGGTGAGGGTGTGGCCGCTGCGGTTGTAGCTCAGCTTCACGCACTGCCAGCCGGCAGCTCGGTTGAGCGCGGGAGCCGGCTCGTATAGGTCGGCGCGGCCGAGCCGGAGCAGGCCCGTGCCATCCGCCAGGATCTCATAGCCGAGAGCAGTGTCCCAAGGGGTGGGCAGTGCAGGCCCGCCCTCCTCCACCGTGAAGCCGATGAAGGTGGATGAGTCCTGAGGATTGGGCTCCACGAACTGCGCCCAGGCGCGCAGATCAAGCTCCATGGGCCAGCTCGGAGTGACCGGCAACGCCAGCCGCAGGCCGGTGATCCCTTCGCCCACCACGTCGGCCAGCATCTCATATCCACCGGAGTGGGCGATGGGGGCGGTCAGCCCGCCCCGAGGTATCTCGGACCCACCCAGGTGACGCCAGGTGGTGGCTGTGCCAGCCCCAAACTCGGTCCAGGGGTAGCGCTCCTGCTCGAAGTCGGCCGTGGAGAGCGGGTGCGCGCCCGGCGAGAGCACAATCGGGGTGGAGGACAGGAATCCCACGGGCCCGCTGTCCACCCCCCCGCCGTCAGGATTCCAGGCGGTCACCAGGAAGTCGGAGGCGTAGTTTGTCTCATCAAAGGTGACTTCCGCCTCCACACTGCCGATGGGGCTGGTCACCCCTTGCCAGACCAGCTCCCCGAACTCGTTCTGCACCCGCATCGTGGCCCCGGAGATGGGCTGCCTGAACTTGTCGCGGACGAGGATGGGGAAGGAGCGGATGATAGTGGAGCCGGGAGCCCACTCGTCAACATCCCAGAGTGGCAGCACCTCGGCCGTGCCCTCAACGCGCGCTCCGGCCGCGCCGTGGAAAGCGCTCACCCGCGTATCGCCAGGCCCAAAGTGGGCCGAATCAAGCACGAGTGTCGGAGCGTAGGGGGCCGCCTCTCCGTACAGGTCCCACCAACTGTGGAACAGGACAGGTCCGCCAACGGTTGAGCGCCGGACAGTGATGGTAGTGTGCGGCCCGTCAACCCACAGGCCTAGTAGGCTGGAGTCCTCAGCGGTGAACTCAGCGTTGGAGGTGTCGGGGATGTACCAGCCGAATATGCCACCTCGCAAGGTGCTGCCGTCCGCGACCAGCAGATGGGAGTGGTCTCCGACAACCGCCTCGTAGAGCGTGGACTGCGTGATATGGTTCTCCGATCCCCTGGCGCCTCCGTTGTCGCCGAACTCAAGATAGGTGATCTCCACGCTGCTGTTGACAAAGTCCACTCGGAACGGGCTGTTGCCAGAGATGATGGCGGCCGTCTGCGGGCCGACGCCGCCGGTAGAGTCATGGTAGTTGTCAACGGCGATATCAACGGTGCTGTTCGCGTCCGGGCACGGGACGCCGCCCCGCCCTGCGGTGTGGTGCGTCGAGGTCCAGACGTAGAGGTATTGCGTATGGCTGTCCAGCAGGGCCGTCTGCGAGTGGTCACAGCACAACACGTCTGCCATCTCGCAGCTGTCTATGGTGACGTGCGCATCGCCATGGGCGCTAACGCAGTACCGCGCGACAGTGGTGTCAGCCAACGTGACAAAGGGGTCAGTGGACAGACCGGACGGAATCGAGGCGGACATCGGTTGGTCTGGCGCCAGCCCCGCTAGCTCTACGGTCGCTCCCGAGAAGGCGAGCAGATTCAGATTCCGCGTGAACGTGCAGTGGTCGAGCACGTTGACGGAGGGGACGTCGAACTCGAAGTCGTAGAAGGTGCAGTCGGTGAAGGTACTCGCGGCCGTATCCGCGGCCCAGCCATAGCACCGGATCTCGCAGCCTGTGACATGGTTGGTGCTCCGGCCCTGGAACGCCGGCTCCACAGTGATGGAATCTGGCCCGTCGAAGACGCAGTCTGTCAGCGTGTTGTCAGAATCACCTTGGAAGTAGGCCCACCAGAAGCTCCTGGAGAAGGTGCATCCCGATATGGTGTTCGTGGAATCGCCATCGAAACAGGTCTGAGCGAGGTCGAACATGCAGTTGGTGAAGTGGTTGACGCTGGAGCCAAGCGCCTGCACATAGACCACTTGCCCGTATCCGCCCTGTCCGTCGCTGGTGGTGAAGGTGGTATCGCTGGCGTCCACCTGTCCGTAACTGTACAGGCCTCTTGTGTGAGGGAAGCGAACGATGAGGTCGCCCGGAGATCCCTGGGCTTTCTCGAAGGTCAGGTGTCCGTAGACAAGGATGTTCGCAGGGAAGGTGTAGTCCTGATCCCAGGTGACTTGCTCACCCTCCTCGATGATCCAGTCTCCCTCCACCGGCGGCCAGGGGGAGGCCAGAGAGATAGTCGAGAAGGCGAGAGCAAGGGTGGCGATCAAGGGCAGGAGGCAAGTCGCCTTCGCCCAAAGGCTTCGGCGACCGTAGGCTCCTGCCGAACGGACAGAGGCGAGGAGGAGGACCAGGAATGGCAGGAGCCGCCGCTCCTGCCCAGCGTGCCGCCGTCGGGCAGCGGGGTTCGGAGATCCCGCCCTACAGCTAGAACGCCGTGTCTGTGCCATCTCAGTCACCCTCCCTGCGGCCGGGAGAACCCATCCTGCTTCGCCCTGCTGGGAGCTTCGCAGGACTGCGCTTTCGTCCGGAGCCGGCCGATCAAGGTAGGGGTTAGGTTCGGCCTAGGCGTCGGGTTGTCCTGCCGGAGGAAGCGCATTCACCACCAGAACACAAAGACGCTGGGGCGACTTCTCGGCCGCCCCAGCGTTGTCTGTCTTCGCCCAGTTGGGCAGTAGCAGCCCGCCCGGGGCGGGCAGACTCCTGCTTCACCCTCCTTCGTCCGCCGGGGGCGGACTACGAAGGACAAGCCGGCAGGCTTGGCAGCCTGCCGCACAATGCTATTGCGACAGGCTCTCGATCTGCGCCGTCAGGTAGTGGCCGGTTCGCCAAATGCGGATGGTGAGGGGTTGACCTTTCCCCAGCTTGGCGATGCTCTTCTGGTAGCTGTCCACGTCGGTCACTGGGTCGCCGCCGATCCTGACGATGATGTCGCCGGCCCGGATGCCGGCACGGGCGGCATCGCTGAGCGGCTCCACGGCCTTCACCAGGACACCGCCGAAGAGGCCGGACTTCTCCTTGACCTCTGCGCTCAATGATTCCACCGTGAGCCCCAGCTTCTTGGTCTCAGCCTGCACCGGCTTCTGGGCCATGCTTTCGGCAGTCAAGGCCTCCACCGTGATCCTGAGCTTGACGGGCTTCCCCTCCCGGACGACCTCCATGTCTGCGGTGGTGCCCGGCTTCGTGCCTTGGACTACGGTTACGAACTGGTCCGGGCTGGTGACCTGCTTGCCCGCGAACTTGACGATGACATCGTCCATCTTGACGCCGGCGCGGTCGCCGGGGCTGTCCTTCTCCACCTCGTTGACGAAGACGCCGTGCTCGACGCCGTAGTCATGCTTGATGGGTTCGGTCACTGCCTCGATGGAAACCCCAATGCGGCCGCGCACCACCGGCGCGCCGCCCTTGAGCTGCTCCACGATATCCTTGGTCTGGGAGTTGATGGGGATGGCGAAGCCGACGCCGATGTTGCCCATGGTGAACCCGCTGGTGAAAATGGCCTGGTTGATGCCGATCACCTCGCCGCGGATGTTGACCAGGGGCCCGCCGCTGTTGCCGGGGTTGATAGGGGCATCGGTCTGAAGCAGATTGCGGAAGGGCCGCCCGGGCATATCGGAGCCGATCTGGCGGTTGGTGGCGCTGATGACACCGAGGGTGAGGGTGGGTTCGAAGTGCATCGCCTCATCGAACCGGCCGCCGCTGCGGCTGCCGCCAAAGGGATAGCCGATGGCAAGGGCGAAGGAACCGACCTTCACCGCGTCCGCGTCTCCGAGCTTGGCCGCGGTGAGCGGTTGCTTTGGCTCGATCTTGATCACCGCGAGATCGGAGAGCTTGTCAGTACCCTTGACCTCTGCCGGATAGGATTCGCCGTTGGCAAGGCGGACGGTGACTTTGGCCGCCTCTCCTACCACGTGGTTATTGGTGATGATGTAGCCGGAGGGATCAATGACCACGCCGGAGCCCTGACCCACGGGCGGTTGCGGTTGGCGCTGGGGCCGGTCGGGGTTGAAGGGGGAAGGGCGCTGCGGCGCGTCCGGCCCGAAGAAGAACCTTCTCCACTCCTCCGGAAGGTCCGGCATCCCGAAGGGCGGCTCCTCCGGAGACGGGTCCGGGTAGAACTTGTACTCTTGCGCAGGCTCCACCTTGCCCTCCACCTCGATGAACACCACCGCCGGCCTTACTTTGTCTGCCACCCAAGTCAGGCCGCTCTGAACCTGCTCGAGGCTGGCGACCTCAGGAGGCGGGGCCGCGGAAACGCTCGTGCTCCAGGCCTTCCCAAACGAGACCACGCCCACGCTCAAGGCCACCGCTAGTGCCAGCAGCGCCAACGCCAGTGCCGCGCGGTCTGATCGTCTCCTACCTGCTGTTGGTTCACTCATCGTGCATCTCTCCTTCCGGGAACACCGGCAGCAGCTCGCTCGCAGACCAGGTCCCGCTAAGGCCACCTGTACCCCGAACGGGCTGCAGTTATGCCACCGTCCGTACCATCTTTAGACTGGCGATGGCGGCTGATAGTTCCAAGCACCTTCACTGCCACCCCGGCCCCCCGATCAGGCGAATGGCGAGCGCTTCCAGCGCCAGGTCAATGTTGGCGTTGCGGGTGAGATGCTGTCTGGCCAACAAGATTGCCTCAATCGCACCGCCCGCCTGCTCGGCCGCCTGGGCGTCCGCCCTGCGGGTCAAGGCCTCGGCATAGTCCTCGTTGAACAGCTCCCCTCCGCTGGCGGCGGCCATCCGGTCCCGATACCAGGAGGCCATCACCTCCAGGCACCAGGGAAGGGCGGCGCGCAGGGCTCTGCCCGGAGTAGGCGCGGGTCTCCCGTCCGGACCTGGATCGGAGTCCTGCTCGTCCTCCTCTCCGGCGTCTTCCTCCGGCGGGACCGCAGCGGCGAGATACATTGCCTCTTCCTTGATCCGCTCGGCGATGCGGAGGCTGGCGCCCAGAGGCTTGGCTTCCGTGTCCGCGCAGAGGTCGAGCAGGCGGTTGCGAGCTTCCAGAAGCTGTGGCTGCTGGGCCGCCCGGATGGCCCAGCCTGGTCGGCCGCCGGAGAGCATGGCAAGGAGCGCGGCGGTGGGCTCTTCCACACCCAACCGCCGGAGGTGAGCCCGGATGGCATCGGTGCCCGCAAGCTGGAACGCGACGGGCTGACACCGAGAGGGGATGGTGGGTGGGAGAGACGCGGGTCGTGAAGTGACCAGCACGATTACCACATGGGGTGGCGGCTCTTCGAGCACCTTGAGGACGGTGTGAATGGCGAGGGGAGCGGTCCGGTCGGCGGGGTCCACGATGTACACCTTGTGGCGCCCACTCACCGGCTTGAGATGGACGTCGTAGACGAGGCCCCTGCGGATCTCCTCGATGGGGATGACGGAGGTCTCGTCCGGGCGCTCCGGAGCCAGCGACCGGACATCCGGATGGTTCCCATTGGCGATGAGGAGGCAGGAACGGCACCGGCCGCACACCTCCACCTCGCCCCCATCCAGGACGCGCTCGCAGTTCAGCGCCTGGGAGAAGAGACGGGCGGCGGTGGACTTGCCCACTCCGTCCGGACCATGGAAGAGATAGGCGTGGGCCACCCGGTCCCGGCGGACAGCGTTCCTCAGTACCGCCACAGGCCGGCCTTGGCCGACGAGACCGGCGAAACTCGTCGGCGAGCCGTTCACAGCTTGTCGAACCGCTCGACGTCGAGGACGAAGACTGTCGCCCCTCCCACCTGGACCTTCACCGGGCTGGGGATGCAGGTGCCGATGGGCTCGATGGTGGGCGGGAAGACGTTGACGAGCTGCTCTCGGGTCTTGGAGTGGGCCTGGATGAGACCGATCACGGCATCCACCTGGTTGGGCTCCACGCCGATGAGCACGGTGACGTTCCCCTCGCGCAGGAGGCCGCCCGTGCTGGCGACAGTGGTGAACTGATAGCCGCTCTCGAGCAAGGCGTCGGTCACCTTGCGGTGGTCTTTCTGCTGGACTACCGCCATCACCAGTTTCATGTTCCCTCCCTCTCGCGCCAGCGCTGCTTAGAGCGTCGCACATGGACGCAACGGCCTCTGATCTCTCTACTGCCTTCCAGCCTGGTCTGTCTGAGTTTCGCTGTTACTTCCTCCGGCAAGACTCAGCAGGACTTCGTTTACCACCGCGGCTACACGCCCGTGGACGGTGGCGATGTCGCCGGTTCCGTCCACCAGCTTGACGCGGCCCGGTTCCTGTCGGGCGAGGGTCCTGAATCCCTCCGCCACCCGCGCGCTAAAGTCCCGGCCCTCCAATTCTAACCGATCCAGCCTTGCCTCGTCCAGCCGGACCTTGTCCGGGGGAACATCCAAGATGATAGTGAGATCGGGGACTAGGCCGCCGGCGGCGACGGCGTTGAGGCGGCGGAGCAGCTCCATGTCCAGGCCGCGGCCAGCGCCCTGGTAGGCAAGGGTGGAGTCGGCATGTCTCTCGCACACCACGACGCGGCCTTCCGCCAGGGCTGGTCTCACAAGCTGTGCGACATGGAGGGAGCGGTCTGCGAGGTAGAGGAATAGCTCCGCCTCTGGGGTAATCACGCGTTCGGGAGAGAGCAGGAGCTCGCGGAGCGGCTCCCCCACCTCCGTTCCGCCCGGCTCCCGGGTCGCCCGCACGTGGTAGCCGCGGCTGCGCAGCCAGTCCACCAGCAACGCGGCCTGGGTGGACTTGCCGCAGCCGTCAATGCCCTCAAGGGTGATGAAGAGTCCTGACATAGGCGCCCGCTCAGCATCCCAGCAACAACTGGGTCTCGGATTGGTCTGACACTGGTTTCCCGTAACGCCCACCTCCACCTGCCAGCATGGGAAGAGTTCCCTCCCGGGCGCGGATGACGAGCCCGGCGAGCTTGGTCCCCACCACCAGTTCGAGCTCGCCCGCCTTCGCCTCGTGCAGCACTCTCATCTCGGTGCCGAATCGGTTGAGCAGCTTGCCCAGGGCGACCGCGCCGATCCCCGGCATCATCTGGAGCGGCACCTGGTAATGGTAGGGCGGCCGGTGGTCTGGGGGGCGCGGCTCCGGGTAGTCTGCGATCTCCACGATGCGATCGAGCACTCCCTTGACGATGTTGTCCCCTCCGCACACGTCGCACGCCAGCACGGGCGGGTCGGCGACGGTGATGCGCTCGCACGCCAGGCAGAAGGTGCGATGGTACTTGCCCAGCTTCGGGTCCAGACCGTAGTTGGCCACCACTCTCCGCCCATGCTCTCGCCGCAGCGCCCATACGAGATCCTGGAACGTGGGGCAGGAGTTCAACTCCTGCCCCACATCCTCGATCTCCAGCACGCTGTATTCCCGTGCGATCCTGGGCAGAGAGTGGGCATCGGAGTTGGCGAGGAGGGTGATGGGGGCGAGTTCGGCGATGCGGTCGGCGAGGTAGCTGTCCGCGCTCAGCCCCAACTCCACCGCCGCCAGCTTGTGTAGCCCATCCTCGCCGAACATCTCGGTCAGCCGCCGCACACAGGTGCCATAGGGGCTCTTGTGGGGGGTGAAGGCGTGGGCGGGGACGAAGGCGCCGCCGGTCTCCTCGGCCATGCGAAGGAGCTGGCGGGCCGGGATGTGGCAGCGTTGGGAACTCAGGTCCAGGTTGGTGACCAGTCGGCGCAGGAGGCCGACGAACACCCTGAGCTGCTCGCGAGTGGGGAAGTAGGAGACGTGGTGGGAGGGCGAGCCGTCGTCCTCCACCGTCTCCAGCTCACAGCCGAGTATCACCGTTGTCGCGCCCTGGTAGCGCAGGCCGCCGGCGGGCAGCTCCACCATCTCACCGGCCTCCACCAGCCGGTCAATGTCGGCGATTACCGCCGGGGAGCCGCAGTCCACGATCCCGGCGATCTCGATGCCCTTGCGGACCGCGCATTCCTTGGCGATGTTCTCGAAGGTGAGGTCGCGGGCGGCGGTGATCTTCACCGGCTGCCCGGCGCTGGTCCGGCCGATGTGAATGTGCAGGTCAGCGTAGACTCGCCTCATCGCCTGCGTTCGCCTCTCGCTATCCCCCAGTAACCTTCGCCAGGACTAGCCTGACCACTTTCCCCAACAACCGCTCCCTCTTCTGTGACTCGTCCTTGCCGCCCGGGATCACCAGGTCGGCGTGCGCCTTCGTCGGCGCGTTGAACTCTCGGTGGCGGTAGCGGACGGAATCGAGGTAGAAGTCGCAGATACCGTCGAGGTCGTGTCCCCGCGCCACATTCCGGCGAATGCGGCGGACGATGCGCTCGTCCGCGTCGGCCTCCACGTAGAGCTTGAGGTCCATCAGGGAGCGCACCTCGTCGTCGCAGAGGATCAGGATGCCTTCGGCGATAATCACCTCCGCGCTATATTCCCGCGCCGCCCGCAGGTCGGCGCGGAGGCGCGGTAAGTCGAACGAGCCGGGGTGGTTGTGGTCGGGCCACTCTTTGGTCCCGTCGCGGTTGGCGTGGTGCGGGAGTCGGTCGCTGGGGAGGAAGTACTTGTCCTGGTTGATGATCTCCACTCGCAGGGGGGCCAGCCGCGTCTTGATATCCTCCGCGATGGCGGATTTCCCCGAGGCGCTGCCGCCGCCGATGCCGATCACGAAGGCGGGCATGGCTACTGCCCCGTGTGTCCGAACCCGCCGGCGCCGCGGGAGGTGTCGTCAAGCCGATCCACTTGCTTCACCGTGACTCGCGTCACCGGCGCGATCACGAGTTGGGCAATCCTGTCGCCGCGCCGGATGATGAACGGCTCCGTCCCGTGGTTGATGAGAATGACGCGCACCTCGCCGCGGTAGTCGGCGTCCACCGTGCCCACCGTGTTGAGAACCGTCACCCCATGCTTCGCCGCCAGGCCGCTGCGCGGCCTTACCTGCCCCTCATAGCCGGCCGGAATCGCCACGCGAATCCCAGTCGGGACCACCGCCCACTCCCCCGGCCCCAGCGCGACCTCACCCTCCACCGCCGCGCATAGGTCCATCCCCGCCGCCTGGTCGGACATATACCTGGGCAGGGGGAGGTCAAGGGCGGAGGGTAGTTGTTCGATGAGGAGAATGGGGTCGGTCACTTTGCCGCAGGCCTGGAGACGGTCTGGCAGGGGAGTTCTGCCTGGGTGGAGGTGATCCCTGCCCGGGGCAGCGCGGTGCGGTGCCTGGTCCACCACATTGCACAAGGTACGCGTAGGTTGCAGGAAGGAGCAACCCGGCCGGCGAACAAGAGCCCAGCAAAGAGCAGCGCAGCCGTGGAGCGCTCTAGGGCGGAGGGCAAAGGGGGACAAGCATGGAGGGGCAGGAACAGCAGGAGCGCACCCTCGCTCGCACCCCTGATTCGCTTCATCCCCGTCCACGACACAGGTGGTCGGCACACCTGTGACAAGGGCTGTTGGCAAGAGGAGCAAGGCATATGGAGATCGTGGTGCACTACACCCGGGAGTACGCCCAGACAGTATTGGCTGTTCTGTCGATCATCGTGATGCTTGTCTCGCTCGTGTACGCGCTCGGGTCACGATCTTTCAGACATATGCGAATGCGTCCGATTGAGCTGGAGGCGCCGAAGAGGGAGCTTGATGAAGCGCGCTCCCTCATTGCCGCAGTCTCTGCCCCACACATCGGGGGCGCGGCGGTTCCGTTCGAAACCGAGCACCTAGCGCGTTACTACGCGCAGATTCTGCTGCAGTCCAGAGTTGCCTTCTGGTTCAGCCTCGTATTCGCTTCACTGGGTTTCTTCGTCATTGTAGCAGGCGCGCTCTTGTACGCACAGGACAAGGCGGCTCAGGCCATAGCCCAGGGAATCGCCGGATTGGTCGTCGACGCGGTTGCAGCGCTGTTCTTCGTCCAATCGAAAGGCGCACAGTCCTCCATGACAGAGTTCTTTGACAAGCTCCGCAAGGACAGGCAACAGGCCGAATCGCGGAAGCTATGCGACGAGGTCGAGGACCCAAGCGCGAAGGACGCCCTGAGGATCCAGCTATCCCTCTATTACGCGGGACTTGACGACCACTCCGCGGTCGCTCACCAGATTGCAGCCGATTGCCTTGCGAACAGCGCAGGAACTACAACCAAGGAAACTGCCGGCAACTCATGAGGCAGTAGTGAGCTTGCCCGCTCAGAGCCAGAGAGATTGGACCGCGAGGGCAGCGCTTGAGCTTGCGCGGCTAGCGCCGGACGATCATCCTGGCAAGTACCACCCATACGGTCATGTGTGCTCAGTATGCGCAAGACAGTGAACACAACCACAGCCCGAGCTCACTTCGGCCAGATGCTGGACGCGGTCCGGCTTCGCGGCGACCAGTACATCATTGAGCGCTCGGGCAAGGCGATAGCGGCGGTGGTGCCGGTCGAGCAGTACGAGCAGTGGCGCAAGGAACGCGAGGCGTTGTTTGCCCTCGTTGACGAAGTGCGCTCCGCGAACACGGGTGTTGCCCAGGAGAAGGTGCAGCGCGACGTCGTGGCCGCTAAGCGGGCGGAACGTGGCCAGCGAAGGGAAGGCCTCGGGTAGGTCGCCCCGAGGACGGGGCTCCCACAGGGGCAGGCGCGCTAGCTAGCCCTGCTCGCCCCCGCCAAGCTCTCGTGGTGGTCTGCTCCCCTCCGCAGAGCTACGCTTCTCTCGCCAGCCCCTTCAACACCTCCCCCGTCCACCCCACATACTCCGGCTGCCGCGCAAGCTGGCAGGCGCAGAAGATGCGCAGGCCGTGCAGCTTCCCGGCGTTGATATGGTCCACGTAGAGGCCGAGGAGGCCGGTGAACTCCTCCTGAGTCAGCCAGCGCCCCCGCTGGGGCCCGCTGGAGAGGTAGAGGCCGCCCATGATGGTCTTGCCGGCGTGCTGCGACTCCGTCTGCACCAGGTGCCGCTCGGCGTCCTTGATGTAGGCCGGGTCCCAGACGTTGAAGATGACCCCCTGGTAGTCAATGTCATAGGTGCGCTGCTCGTTGGCGCGGTGGGGATAGTGAGGCACCCAGATGGCGAGGCGGGGGTTGGCGGCCTTGGCGGCGGCGATGATCTCCCGCCACTGCTCCAGGGTGCGAAAGCCGTCCTCGACCTCATCGTAGAAGTCATTGAGATAGACGGCGATGATCCCGGTGTGTGTGCGAGACAGCTCGCCGATCCACTTGGCGTGCGCCAGCGAGCCCTCGTGAGTCTGCCCCCACTGAATGCGCTCGATCTTCGCCATCACGTACCGCACCCCAGGTACCTGAAGCGCCCGGCACAGGTGGCTTTCCTCCCATCGTTGCCCCTGGTAGGGCGGGTCAGACGTCCACACCATGTTGAAGCCCAAATCCCTGACCAGTGGTGCGATGTCCACGTCTTGCCGATGCTGCCAAAGGGAGATCAGGGGTGTAGTCGCGCCTTGCGCACTCGCCATCGCAGGTGCCTCCTATGAAAGGATTCCCCCGGATCAGACAGACGCCGCCCCGAGCAAGTGGCGCGCCGGCGAGGGCCTACATCACCCTCCTCGCCCCCACATATCGCCGCTGATAGTACCCCGTATCCAGCCGGTCGGTCTTCACCTTGCCGCCGCTGGAGGAAGCGTGGACGAACTTGCCGTCGCCCATGTAGATGCCGACATGGGAAATACCGCGGCCGCGGGTATTGAAGAACACTAGGTCGCCGGCCTGGAGTTGGTCCCGGGAGACCGCGGTGCCCAGCTTGTAGAGCTCGCGGGAGCTGTGAGGGGCGCGGATGCCGTGACTGAGGAGGACGCGGGCGACGAGGCCGGAGCAATCCATGCCGCGGGTGGTCATCCCGGCCCAGCGGTAGGGGACGCCGCGGTAGCCGAGGGCGGTGTCAACGAGGGCGCTGCCGGAGGCGTTCTCCGCGCCTGCCGTGTTCGGCGGGGCTGGGCGGCCCCGCGCTGCAGATGCAGAGGGCATGCGGAGGGTGCGGCCGGCGCGGATACGATGGGGGTTGGTGATGCCGTTCTCACGGGCAAGGGCGGCCACGCTGAGGCCGTGACGCCGGGCGATGGCGCCGAGGGTGTCGCCGCGCTTGACGGTGTAAGTGGTGGGCTTCCCGGGGGCCGGGGCAGAGCCTGCTTGCGCTTGCCCTCGCTCGGGCACGACCAAGGACTGCCCGGGGTGAAGGACGGAGCGTTCGGTGAGGTGGTTGGCGGCGAGGAACGTCGCGGTGGAGACGCCGAGGCGCTTGGCGATCTTCCACGCAGAGTCGCCCTGGCGAACGGTGTAGGTCTGCGCGCTGAGAGCGGGAAGCCCAATCAGGAGGACTGCGGCAACGCCCCCCAGCGTGGTGATGAGTGCTTTGCTGTGTCTGGTCATCATGCCTTGCTGCTTTCCCGTGCCACCCATGAGGGCCACGCGCGATCTGACACGCGGGCACGCTTCGCCTGTGTTCTCGGAACATCCCCAGCCCCGTCCCGGGCCGCCTCTCGACCGGGTCTCGCTCGCCTCAGGCGAGTCCCAGCCCTGGACGGGCAGGCAGGTGAGTCGCCTCTGAGCCGTTTGGCCTCAATGCAGAAGGCTGTGGCAGCTTGTCTGACCTTACCACAGAGCGGCCTGACGCGCAACCCCTGGGATCAGAAAAACGCGACCCGCGCCAGCCAATCTGCGGCGACGATAGCCCAATGGGGGTACAAACCAAGCACGAGCACGACGGCGATGAGGAGGATAGCCGCGCCCGCACGCACTCCGCGCAGGCGCTCGGGGAATGGGGGGCGCAGAGCGCCCAGGGCAGGCCACATTGCCGCCCAGCTCGCCAGCAATACCAGCACGGCCAGTCCGGCCCAGTCCAGATCCAGGAAGCAGCGAACAAGTACCACCTTGCTATGGAATCCAACGGTGGCGGGAAGCCCGACCAAAGAGGCCCAGGCGAGGCACCGGCCGAACAGCGAGAGGGAGCTGGGGCCGGGTTCCTCGGGGCCGGTGGGAGGGGAGCATAGCCCGGAGAGAACCATCGCCATCGCCACCGTCAGAAGCTGCAAGGCGGCGGCGCGGCCGCCGTCTCCGACGGGGTCCCGGGCGGCGGCGCCGAGGGCGAGGATGGCCTGGCCTACGCCGGCCAAGGCCACCCACCACAGGCTGGTCGCCCGCGAGCGGCCGCGCAGCGCCAGCACGGTGGCGACAACCACCACCCCGCCCCCGAACGGAAGGGCGAACCAGGTAACCGCCGGCATGGGAGGCGGAGGTCCGCTCATGGCGTGGGCCTTAAGGTAAGAACGGTGCGGTAGGCGAGGTCTGCCCATCCCTGCCAGGGGCCGGACCAGACGCCTGCGACCACCAGAGCAAGAGTCGTGAGCAGCAGGGGGAGTTGGAGCGCGAGGGAGCTCCTGCGTAGATCGGGCGGCGGCTGGCCGCGCAGGAAGACACGCCGGAAGGAGTCCAGGACCACATAGGCGATCAGCACGTCGGCCGCCAGCAGCGCGGCCAGGAGCGCCCAGCTTCGCTCGGCCGCCACTGCGGATAGCAGCAGGGACTGCTCCCGGAAGCCGGCGAGAGGCGGCAACCCAACCAGGGAAAGCCCCCCGACGAGCCAGGCGAGGCCGGACAGCGGCATCCTGCCGAACAGCCCGCTCAGGCCGGCCAGGGTGTCACCGCGGGCTCGGGCGAGCACCGTCAGGGCGGCAGCCCAGATGGCCAGCAGGCCGAGGGGGGCGAGAGCGATATGCAGGGCAGCAGCCTGCAGGAAGGCTGGGTGGGCGTCCGGCCCGGTGGCGCCGGTGATCGCCAGGAGCAGATAGCCCGCCTGGGCGACGGTAAGCCAGCCGGCGCGGCCTCGCAGGTCATCGGCTCGCCAGGCTGCGAGCGCCCCGCCCCACAGGACGATGACGGCTGCCCACAGGCTGGCCGCGCCCAGCCCGGGAACGGCTGGGAGCAGCAGTGATCCGGGGAGAAGGCGGAGCAGGGCCACGCCGCCCGCGAGCATCAGGAGTACGGCCGCCAGGCCAGCCAGACCCGGCGCGGCCTTCACGGTACGCATCCAGCGACCATAGCCAGGCGCGCCGGCAAGCAGGGGGAGTAGCCCGAAGAGCGCAAGCAGGCTGGCGGCACGGAGAGCAGACGGATCTTTGGTGAGCAGGAGAAAGGGAAGCTGGGCCAGGGAGGTGTCGCCGGACTGCCGCCACATCAGCATCGCCCCCAGCAGCACGGCCAGCCACGCCAGGTGGGTGTTCAGCAGCAGAGCGTCCCGGCGCGGAGGGGCGTCAAGCGAGATGAGCAGGCTAAGAGTGACCACCGTCAGGGCGAGGCAGAAGACGAGCAGGACCAGGTCGGCGGCCGTGGCTGTGGTGATGAGGAATCCCTGGGCAAGGAGCAAGAGGGCGGCGCGCCGGTGGAGGTGGGGCTGGGCCGGGGAGCCGGCGAGGTGGAGGAACATGACCAGCCCGCAGCTGTGGACCAGCAGGCTGGCGACCACGGAGATGGCATCGGCCTGGAAGCGGAGGTGATAGAGGTCGCGGGTCCAGAGGTAGTCGGCGGTCGCCGTCTCTCCGTGAGCGAGGAGAAAGGTGAGGCGGATGGCGAGGGAGAGCCCCAGCACATTGGTGAGAACGGCGAAGTAGAGCGGGGCGCGCTCCATCTGCTCCGCCTCTCTCGGGGAGTGAGTGGCGATGGTGAACCTTGGGAAAAGGGCGGCGGCGAAGGCGCCGAAGAAAGGAAGCGCCAGCAACCAGTTGAGAAGCACTATGTTAGGGATGATCACCGTTGCCAGGACTGACCCCTATGGGCTGTGATCTTCTGCGAAGGCGCCGCCGGCGGCCCAGCGCCCTACTTCGCCGCCTCGCCAGCAGCGGGCTTGGGCGCCGTGACCGTGTAAACGCTCACTTGATCTATCAGCAGAGTGTCGTCCTCGGCGAAGAATCGCACGCGCAGGATGTGGGATCCGGGCGCGAGGGTGGAGGTGTCCCAGCGATAGCCGTAGGGCTGCGCGTTGGTCATCGCTTTCGTCTGCCCGTCCACTCCGAACATGGCGTAGCCGGCGGGCGGCCCCGAGTAAACTGCCAGCACGTCCACCACTCCGCTTACCTGCTGTCCTGGCTCGGGGAGCAGGACCAGGGTGGGGTTGGGATAGCTGATAGGAGCGCGCTCCTCGAGGGCACGCGCCTGTGCCGGAGAGGCGGGCGCTTCCTCTTCCCATTCCCCCTCCAGCGTCTGGGAGGCGGCCGTTTCCGCGCCGGAGGTCTCCTGCGCGTACTCCTCCTCGGCCACCTCGCCCTGGAAGGCGCCCACCCACATGCTGGGAGGGGCGTACTGAGGGAGGAAGATGTAGTCCAGGAGGTCGCCTTCGTAGTAGGCGTACTGGATGCAGATGGCCAGGCCGGCGAGGTACTGGGTGGCCGAGAGACGCTGCCCGTCGAGCCACACCGCGGTGGGAATGGTGTGCAGCCGGTCTATCCAGTAGACGGTGTCCGCGCACCAGGCGAGGAAGTCCTCGGTGGGAATGTCGCTGCCGGCCTCGGGGTCGTACTGATCTCCGGGGAGGTCCTCCGCATCCAGTTGGGGAGGGTCGACCTCCTGGGGGGCCAGGGGAACAGTGGCTGGGAGTTCGCCGGTGTCGTTCCACAGGTACACGGTGCGCGCCAGCAGTGCGAATACCTCCGCGGCAGAGACGCGGCGGAGACGGCCGTTGACGGTCTGGACCTGCGACCAGTCGGGGATGGTGCCGCTGTCGTTCAAGCAGCCGCAGATGAAGTCGGCGAGGTCCACCACCGCCTCGCCGGTGACGGCCTGATCGGAGAGGTCGGGAAGGGGGGCAGTCTGACTCTCGGCAACAGGCGCAGTCTCGGCCTCACCACCGGGGGCCTGCGCGCAGCACCAGCCGGCCAGCAAGCCCAGCAGCACGAAGACGACCAGCAGCGTGCGGAGCATCTTGCCAATCCCTCCCTACTCGGTCTCGCACCAGACCTGTGCTCAATCTGCTGCTCTGTTTCGGTAGAGGCGAGCCACGCGGTTGCCGATGAGGGTGGTCACCTCGTGGACCACTCCGCCGGACCACCGCGCCACATCGTTCGCCGTGATACGTTCGTCCCCCTGCCGGCCCACCAGCACCACCTCTTCGCCTACTCGCGCCTCGCCCAGGCTGGCGAGGTCGAGGATGGTATGGTCCATGCAGACCTTTCCCACCACCGGGCAGCGCATGCCCGTGACCAGGGCATAGGCCCGGTTTGAGGCATGCCTCGGGTAGCCGTCGGCATACCCAAGCGGGAGCACCCCTGTCAGGCCTTCATGTCCCACGAGATAGGTGCCGCCGTAGGAGACGCGGCTGCCTGGTCGGAGGCGGCCGACGAAGGCGAGGCGGGTGCGCCAGGTGAGCGCCGGGCGGAGGTCAATGTGCGCCAGGGCGGGAGCATCGGGGAGGATGCCGTAGGTGAGCAGCCCCGCCCTCACTCCGCCCAGGCGTGTCTCCGGGAACCGCAGGGCGGCGGCGCTGTTGGCGAGGTGGCAGATTCCGGGGTCAATGCCGGCCGCGCGAAGGGAGTCCACGACCGCCCGAAAGCGATCGAGCTGGAGGCGAGTGTAGCTGGGGTCTTCGGCTTCCGCGCTCGCCAGGTGGGAGAAAACTCCCTCCAGGCGAAGGCCGGGCAGGTCGAGGAGGGCGCGCGCGAAGGGGGCCGCCTCCTCGGGGGACAGCCCGAGGCGGCCCATGCCAGTGTCCACCTTAAGGTGTGCGCGCGCGGGTTTGCCGAGAGCCTGCGAGGCGCGGGACAAGGCGCGGGCCACGTCGGTGCGACACATGGTCTGGATGAGGTCGAATCGCACGGTCTCCCGCGCCCGCCTGGGGTCGCCAGCGCAGAGGAGGAGCACGGGATGAGTGATGCCTGTCCGGCGGAGCTGCGCCCCTTCTGAGAAGGTGGCAACAGCCAGGCCGGCCGCCCCGCCCTCTACCGCGGCGCGTGCGGTCTCGACCAGGCCGTGGCCGTAGGCGTTGGTCTTCACCACCGCCCACACGCCGCAGTTGGGTCCGAGGAGTTCTCTCACCGCGCGGAGGTTGTGGCGCACGGCGGCGAGGTCAACCTCTGCCCAGGAGGGAGCGATGGGATAGCGGGTGCGGGATCTCACTCCGGTGACCTTACGCTTTGCAGTTGCCTATCCCAGGGGGAGAGCGAAGCTGAACGCGGAGCCCTCGCCGACAACGCTTCGGACGGAGACGGTGCCGCCGTGGGCGGCAATGATGGAGCGAACGATGGCGAGCCCAAGGCCGGTGCCCCCTTCCTCTCGTGCGCGTGAGGGATCTGCGCGGTGGAAGCGCTCCCAGATGTATGGGAGCTGGTCTTCGGGAATGCCCGCGCCGGTGTCTGTGACCTCCACCTGCAGCCAGCCGTCGCTGGTCCGCGCCGCCACTCCGATCTTGCCCTGAGGGCGGTTGAAGCGAATGGCATTCGACACCAGATTCACCATCACCTGATACAATCGGTCGGCATCTCCCCTTACTGCCGGCAGGTCTCGCGGCAAGTCCAGCTCCACGAGCATGCCCCGCTCCCGGATCTGGGTCTCGAAAGACCCCAGCGCCTCGCGGATCAGCTCCGCCATGTCCACCGGCTGGAGGTTCAGCTTCACTGCGCCGGACTCGATGCGCGAGAGGTCGAGCAGATCGTTGGTCAGGCGGCTCAGCCTTCCCACCTCGCGGACGATCACGGAGGCGCTGCGGATGCGTTCCTGCTCGCTGTCGGCGGTACCATCGGCGATGGCGGCGGCGAAGCCGCCGATCGCGGTGAGAGGGGTCCTAATCTCGTGGGAGGCATCGCTGATGAAGCGGCTGCGCATCTCCTCCAGGCGGCGGGACTCGGTGACGTCTCGCAGTACCGCCACCGCGCCCCAGCGGCTCTCCTCACCGGTCTGCACAGGCATTACTTGGAGGGTGAGGAAGCGCTTGGGGTCGCCCAGCGCGAGCTGGGTGGAGCACAGGCGGTTCTCCCGCAGGCATTCCGAGAAGCGGTCGGTGATCTCTTGGGGCAGGCCCAGCTTGTCAATGTAGTCGCCGACGCTCTGCTTCTGTCCGACGCCGAGGAGCTCGGCGGCCTGGGGGTTGATGAGGGTGACGCGGGCCTCTGCGTCAACGGCGACAATGCCCTCGGCGACGGAGGCGAGAATCCCCCGCAGCCGGACCTGCTCGCGCTGCAGCTCGTCCAGGGTCTGCTGTAGGCTGTCGGCGAGGGAGTCGAAGGAGTCTCCCAGGATTCCGATCTCATCCCCCCTCTTCAGCCGCAGACGCTGGGTGAAGTCTCCCTCGGCCATGCGCGCGGCGAGCGATCTCATATTGCGCAGGGGGAGGGTGATCCGCTCGGAGAGGAGGAGGGCGATCAGCGCGGAGATGACCACGGCTACCCCGCCGGCGAAGGCGACCAGCCTGCGGAGCCGGGCGACATAGACTTCCACAACGTCGGCGTAGGGGGCGCGCAGTTGCAGAAACCCTTGTCCCCCCGGGAGGGAGGCGGAGGCTGCGACCATGGGCTCTCCGCAAGCGAGCACGGTTTCGCCGGTGAGCATGGTGGCGACACCGGGCTGGGCTTGCTGGGAGCCGGGACCGGCCTTGCCGCCAGGCTTTCCGCCTGGGCCGGTGCCGACGACATCGGCGCCGGCGCCAGGGAGCACCAGGCAGATCTGGGTATGGGTGCTCATCTCCATCAGGGTGATCAGCTCGCGGAGTTCCTGGGGCGACTTGCCGGCGGCCACGGCAGGCGCCAGCGCCTCCGCCATGTCGTGTGCCCGGGCCACCATCCACTGCTGGACGAGGCGTCCGTAGAGGGTTTCGAACGCGCTGCTGAGGAAGAAACTGAATATGACGAGAGCTACGGCAAGGGTGATGAGGTGGGCGAGGAACAGTTTAGCGAATAGGCTGCGCATGGGGGACCACTACCTCCGGCCGGCGCTGGCCGGCCGCGTGCTGCGGCTACTTGGTCGCCGTTGGGCGGGTCTCAAACTTATACCCCATTCCCCACACTGTGCTAATGGCAAAGGGGCGCGATCCGGAGGCCTCGGTCTTCTTGCGGAGACGCTTGATGTGGACATCCACAGTGCGGGCGTCGGACTCCGAGTCATATCCCCAGATGCGATCCAGCAGCTCGGCGCGGCTGAAGACTCGCCCGGGATGGCTGGCCAAGCACCAGAGCAAGCGGAACTCGGTGGGAGTGAGATGCACTTCCTTTCCATCCACTTCCACCAGGTGCCTCACGCGGTCAACCCGCAGGCCGGAGAAGGCGAGCGTCTCGGCCTCCTTTCCCGCCAGCGCCCCCCGCCGGAGCACCGCCTTCACCCGCGCCACCAACTCGCGCGGGCTGAAGGGCTTGACCACGTAGTCGTCCGCCCCCAACTCCAGCCCCACGATCCGATCCACCTCTTCGGTGCGCGCGGTCAGCATGATGATGGGGACCTGGGAGCTGGCGCGAATCTGCCGGCATACCTCCCAGCCGTCCAGCCCAGGCAGCATCAGATCCAGGATGATGAGATCGGGACGGTGCTCGCCGTTGAGCCGCAGGCCCTCCCGTCCATCTCGCGCCTGGATGATCTCGAACCCCTCCTTGCCAAGGTAGAGCCGAGCCAGCTCGCGGACCGGTTCCTCATCCTCAATTACCAGCACCTTGTGCCCGCGGCCAGCGGTCTGGGCTCCCTTTGCCGGATCGTTTTTCGCTTCTGGCACCTGTGAGGCCCTCATCTCTCCTCCGCCCCTGCATCAGGAGCAGCCTGCTCTGCCCGGGTAGACGGCCCCATCCCACCGGCCTGAAGCTCATCGAGGATCGCCTGTCGGACGTGGCTGCGTACCAGCACCCTCCCCATGAGCTTGAGTTTGCCGTTCACGACCAGCGCGGGCGGGTTCACCACACCGTAGTCCAGGAGCGCCTCCAGGTCATCGGTCTGGTCCACCCGGGCGTCCGCCACGCTCAGCTCCTCCAGCAGTTCGTCCACCAGCTTGCGCAGGGCCTTGCAGAAGTAGCAGCCCTTGCCGATGACGGTGATATCGAGGCCCATCTCGCGGGGATTATAACACCCGCTTGTGGCCGGAGCAAGCAACAGCGTGTGAACTAATCGTGACGGGTGTGTGTAGCTGCCAGCGTTCTGGCGCCAGCGACCGCGAAGATGGCTCCCAGCGCCAGCAGGAAGACCGCGCAGCCAACATAGATGCCGCGGAGCGCGGCCGGGGAGAGAAGGGCGCGGCCGGCGGACAGCGCGGCGGCCACGGCGCAGTACCAGAGCACGTCTGAGAGCACGTGGCCGGAGAAGTATGTGCCGCCGCCGAGGCGGCCGCGGTGGGTGGCCCACCCCACATGGGCCACCCCGATGGTCGCCCACCACAGCCACCAGTAGGGGTTGGTCATGCTCATGAGAGCGCCCAGGGATATGAGCCGGAGGATGGTTGGCAGCCCGAGGGCCTGCGCGGCCGTGCCCACGCCGACGCGGAGAGCGGCGGCGCCGGCCTCTCCCGAGGTGCCGAAGGTGAGGTAGCCGAGGTAGACCAGCACTCCGCCGCCGACCACCCCGATCAGCCCGCGCACCCGGCGCGATCTGGCGAACCTGATCAGCCCGGTGGCAAGCAGGATCACTGCCACCAGCTCCAGCGCGCCGTGCCCGATCATCATCAGTGGCCCGGCTTGCCAGCCGACGCGGACGGACTCACGCACCACTACCGCGAGGAGCGAGCCCGGCACCACCGCGCCGGAGAACCCAGTGGCGAGCGCGACCCCGAAGATGACGGGGAGGCTGAGCCTGGCAGGGAGCGCTTTGCTCATCCCTGGATCAGCTCCAGGTTGGCGCGGGGCACGCGCGCTTCTTCGCCCGAGTCCAGCCTGACGACCGCGATCCGGACATGGGACTCGGTCTCGATCTGCGTTAGCTCGGGGGGAAGGCCGGTGACCTGGCCTAGCGCGCCGAAGTGGGGCTCGCGGATGATGCGGACGCGGGCGCCGATGGCGAGGGATTGGTCTGCCGGTGCCGCGGGCGTGGGCCCGCCCGCCCTGCCAGGCGCCTCCTGGTGGGGAACGATGATCTCCGGGCGGATGACACCAGCGCGAATCTGCGTGGCGCCGTTGATGGAGGCGAGACGTCCTTCGAGGGAGGCGAGCAGCTCCCAGGTTCGGTGGGCCATGGGCAGCTCGCCGAACCCCTCGGTGATGATCAGCGTCATGGGCAGATCTTCCTGGCCGGTGATGGCGACGCCGATGTCGTATCCCACGTAGGCTCGCAGGGCCGCGTCGCTCACGGCTCCCACCACCAGCCCGGTGGCGCCGGCCTCGGCGGCGCGCCTGATGGCGTTGGCGTCCGCGCCGGAGCCGGCGACCAGGACACAGCCCTGGCAATCGGCGAGCGAGTGCACTGACAGTGGCTGGTCCGGCCCCTGGGCGGCGACGCGCAGCGGGCCGCGCTGCTCTCCGCCCACGCCGAAGATGCCCTGGACCACCGCTCCGCGGGCCTCGACGACCGCCCCTTCGCCCTCCAGCACCTCCACCACCCGGCCGGCGAGGTGGGCGAGCACCTCCACGCGCCGCGGAGGCTCGCGCAGGCGGAGGTGGCCGGAGGTGGTGACGACCTCCTCGATCACCCCGGTGACCGGAGAGCGGAGTTCGCTCTTGAGCAGACCCCACAGGCCCGAGGTGCGAGCGATCACCTCCCCGGCCTGCACCATATCGCCTGGTTGTCTGACTAGCAATCCGGGAAGCTCCTGCGGCTCCACGTGAAGGGTCTGCGCGGCGCGGAGGGTATGGAGGTTGCCGGGCATCTCCGCCTGCGCCACTGTCTGGTCGGGGGAGACAGGATCCCCCACCTTCACCAGCACCTCTCCCCTCAGGGGCAGGCGGCGCTGCTGCCTGAGCACGGCGTCGGGGGAGACGCGCAAGCCTGGAGTGTAGGCGAAGGGCATGGCTAGACCTCTCCCGGGAGCGCGTTGACCGCGCACATCCATTCCGTCAGCTTGGCGACGCGCGCCCCCTCGTCTTCGGGCAGTCGCAGGGGCCGGCCGCGGCCGTCGAGAATGATGCCGGCAGCTCCGCCAGAAAGATTGCCCTCCCAGCGATGGCCAGCTCCCTCGCCGATGTCCAGGCCGCGTCGCGGGTGGAGCACCGCGGGGACTTCCTGATCGGCCGGAACCCTAAGCTGGCGTATCTCGCCGGCGCGCAGCTCCCCTCTCTCCCGGCCGATCTCCCACTCGAGGATGGTCTCCCCCTCCCTGGCCCGGCCCACGGGGGATACCACGGTGCCGAGGGGCACTAGGCAGTCGCGGCGGAACACCTCCATGGCGGCCTCGGGCAGCACCGACGCCAGCACTCCTAGCTGAGGCATCATAAAGATGGAATCAACCGCCAACCTGGTAATCCCCTGTGGCTGGAAGGCGTCAATCATCATCAGGGCGGCCTGCTCCCGGCGCGGGGCGTGAGAGAGGATGCCGCCGCTCCCGATGATGAGCCCCAGAGACATCATATCCACCAGGGTTTCCCCGCTGCCGGCCTGGGTGAAGAGGTCGGCCATGGTGCGGGCCTGCTGCACGCCCTTGAGACCGGAGGCGAGGGCGGAGTGGTGGAGGAAGGCCAGGCGCAGCGCCTCCCTGGCCACCGCCTGCTCGATGAGCAAGTCGTCGAGGGTCTGGGGGATGGTGGTGGGGCGGATCATCTTGTTGCGGAGCCGGTTGCGGATTTCGCCCTCCCCGGTCGGAGAGGGCACCCATCGCCTGATGCCGGCCGCTCCCGCCTCGGCGAGGACGTTGCAGATGCTGTAGCTAAGGCCCAGGTTGGCGGAGACGGTGCGGTTGAACCGGCCGCCGAAGACGGAGAAGACATCGGTGGTGGCGCCGCCGATGTCCACGGCGAGCACGGACACGCCCTGCTCGCGGGCGGCGAGCTGGACCATCTCGCCCACCGCGCGGGGCGTGGACATCACCGGCGCGCTGGTCCAGGTGAGGAGCTTGTCGTAGCCCGGGGCCTGGGCCATCACGTGTTCGAGGAAGAGGCGATGGATGGCGTCTCGGGAAGGCCCCAGGTGCTCCTCTTCGAGCTGTGGGCGGAGATTCTCAACGGGCAGGAGATCCAGGCGCTCTCCCAGCACGGCCCTCACACCATCGAGGGCGGCGGAGTTGCCGGCATAGATGACAGGCAGGCGGAAGCTCCGCCCCAGGCGGGGCCGGGGATCGGCGGCGACCAGCAGCTCGGCGGCGTCGAGGACCTGCTGCACCGCGCCCCCTTCGGTGCCTCCGGACATGAGGATCATGTCGGGTCGAAGAGAGCGGATGCGGGCCACCCGTTCGTGATCCGCGCGCCCGTCATCAACGGCGATGACGTCAATCACGATCGCCCCCGCGCCCAGCGCCGCCCGCTGAGCGGACTCGGCGGTCATGTTTCTGACCACCCCGGTGACCAGCATCTGGAGGCCGCCGCCGGCGCTGGAGGTGGAAAGGTAGAGAGTCGTGCCACCTCCGTCAGCAGGAGCGATGCGCACGCGCCCGTCTGCCAGGAAGCGGCGACCGATCAGCTCCTCCAACTCGCCGATGGCATTGAGCACACCCACGGTGACGTCGTCGAAGGGCGCCTCCACAGTAGTGGGCGCCTCGCCGCGGCCGCGCAGCCGGTAGCCTGCGTCGGTGCGTTCGATGAGAATGGCCTTTGTGGTAGTGGAGCCGCAGTCTGTGGCAACAATGGTGGTGACAGCGGACATGGCGGCGGCATGATAGCACGGTGGCTTTCGCGGGGTCAACGCGGCTGAGTTATCGCGCGTCTGGCCGCGCCGCCCAAAGGGCGGCAACGACTGGGCAGCAAGACAGGTGCAACCGATGACTACACCAGAGCCGCAGTACACAGAGGTCACAATCCTGGTCCACCCGGAGGCGGTGGAGGGGGTCTCGGACGTGCTCTTCGGCCTCGGGGCGACCGGGGTGGTGGAGGAGCGTCTGCCTCTGCAAGTGAGAGTCACCGCCTACCTGGTGGCGGATGAGCGCCTGGAAGAGCGCATCAAGGCGATCCGGCAACGGCTGTCGGCGCTGGAGCGCCAGGGGCTCCGGCTGGGGCCTGGGACCGTCACGCAGCGTACGGTCTCGCCGCTGGCCTGGAGCGAGCTGTGGAAGGAGCACTTCAAGGTCCAGCATGTGGCGTCTGGCCTGGTGATTGCCCCAAGCTGGGAGGAATACCAAGCGCAAGGTGGCGAGTGTGTGGTGGTGCTGGACCCGGGGGCGGCCTTCGGCACCGGGGGGCACGCCACCACGCGGCTGTGCCTGAAGCTGCTGGTGGCGCATGTGAAGCCGGGCAATCGGGTGGCCGATGTGGGGTGTGGGAGCGGCATCCTTGCGATCACTGCGGCAATGCTGGGGGCGCGGCAGGTGGTGGCCACGGACAATGACGCGGGCGCGGTGGTGGCGGCGCGCCAGAATGTGCGGCGCAACCGCGTGGAGGAGGGGGTGCAGGTGGTGGAGGCCGACTTGCTGCCGGAATCGTACGGGTCCTTCGATCTGATCGTGTGCAATATCCTCGCGGAAGAGGTGATCCGCATGGCCGGAGAGCTGCGTCCCCGGCTCACGCTCGGGGGCCTGTTCATCTGCTCCGGCTTCCAGGGCGCCTCGACGGCGGGGGTGGAGGATGCGCTGGTGAAGGCCGGGCTGCGGATGGTGACCACGGTGGGTGACGAGGGGTGGGCCGCCTGCGTGGCGATGCGGCCGGCGCTGGGGCGTTGACGGCGGATCGCAAGAAGGCGGAGACTCTGCCTGAGCAAGCGTGCAGCACCGCTCAAGATGCTGACCCCGGTGGCGGAGTTCGAGATGAAGGGAAAGCTGTGGCGTCGGCGGGAGGCGCGGGGGCGAAGGCAAGGGGGGCGGAGAAAGAAGAAGGAGTAGGTACGGCTGTCCCATGCTCACCTCTCTTGGCATAGACATTACCGAGACGAGCCGCATCCGGCAGGCCTTGGAGCGCTGGCCGGAGATGAGGGCGCGGCTGTTCACCCAGCGGGAGCGGGAGTACTGCGAGCAGAAGGCCGATCCCGCGGCCCACTACGCGGCCCGGTTTGCCGCCAAGGAGGCGACGGCTAAGGCGGTGGGACGATGGCTGCGGTGGCAGGAGGTGGAGGTGGTGTCGGGCGAGCGGAACCGGCCCACCCTGGAACTGAGCGGCGAATCGGCGGAGATCGCGGGGGTCACTGAGGGCGCGCGTTTGCTGCTTTCGCTCTCCCACAGCCGGGAGTATGCGGTGGCGGTAGTGGCGCGGGTGGCGCCGGATGATCGCAGGACATCTGAAGGCAACCTGGCCCACGGAGGGAGCGCGTGAAAGTCGTCACCGCGCAGCAGATGCGGGAGCTCGACCGCAGGGCGATCCAGGAGCGGGGCATCCCCGGCCTCGATCTGATGGAGCGCGCCGGCCGGGCGGTGGCAGAGGCGGCTTGCAGGATGGCGGGACCCTGTCCTGACCGGCCGGTGGTAGTGGTATGTGGGGGAGGCAACAACGGTGGAGACGGGTTGGTGGCGGCGCGCTGGCTTGCCCAGATGGGGCGCAGTGTGGAGGTGTTCCTGGTGGCTGGCCGCGGGGAGCTGAGGGGCGACGCGCGAATCAACCTGGAGCGGCTGGAGGAAGGCGGCCTCACTGCTGCAGAGGTCCGGGAGACGGAGGCGGTGCGGCAGGCATGCCAGCAGGCGGCACTGGTGGTGGATGCGCTGCTGGGCACCGGGCTTTCCGAGCCCCTGCGCGGCCTGGCGCCGCAGGTGATCGAGGCGATCAACGCAAGCTGTCGTCCGGTGCTGGCGGTGGATGTTCCCTCCGGGCTTCATGCCGACTCCGGCAGGCCGCTCGGCGATGCGGTGATGGCCGCGGAGACCGTCACCATGGGGCTGCCGAAGCTGGGGCTGTTCATGTCCCCGGGAGCGGACTGCGCGGGACGAGTGACGGTGGCGGACATCGGCTTCCCCCCCGACCTGGTTGCGGAATCGCCATCGGTGGGGGAGCTGATTGAGCCGGAATGGGTGCGGCTGCTGCTGCCGTTGCGGCGACGGACGGCGCACAAGGGCGACTTCGGGCAGGTGCTGATCATCGCCGGGTCAGTCGGCATGACGGGGGCGGCTTGCTTGTGCGCAGAGGGGGCGCTGCGAGTGGGCGCCGGCCTGGTGAGGGTGGGGTGTCCGGAAAGCCTGAACGACATCCTGGCGGTCAAGCTCACAGAGGCAATGACCTTTCCTCTGCCTGAGACCTATGAGCGCACACTCGACACCCGCGCCCTGGCCCTCATCCTGGAGCTGGCGGAGGGAGCGAGCGTGGTGGCGATCGGACCCGGGCTGTCTCGGCATCCTGACACCGTGCTGCTGGTGCAGCGGCTGGTGGGGAGGATGGACAGGCCAATGGTGATAGATGCGGACGCCTTGAATGCCCTCGCGGAGACACCCACGCTTCTGGAGAGCAGCCACGCGCCGGTGGTGCTCACTCCACATCCGGGCGAAATGGGCCGGTTGCTGGGCGTGCCCGCGGCGGAGGTGCAGGCGAACCGCGCGCATTTCGCGCAACTGGCGGCGAGCCGGTTCCGCGCTGTGGTGGCGTTGAAAGGCGCCTACACTCTGGTGGCGGAACCCGGCCGCCCCCTGTCCATCAACCCGACCGGCAACCCGGGGATGGCGAGTGGGGGGACAGGGGATGTGCTGACTGGGGCAGTAGCGGGCCTGATCGCCCAAGGCCTGCTGCCGTTTGAGGCGGCTTGTGTGGGTGCCTATCTGCACGGTTTGGCCGGCGATCTGGCGGCTGCCAGGGTGGGGCAGGCGAGCCTGGTGGCGGGGGATATTGTGTCGGCCTTGCCGGAGGCGCTGGCGCGGACTGTGGAAGGGAAGGAAAGAGGCAACTGAAGCCGCCGGGATCCGGTACCCTCGGGGAGGCCTGAGAGGAGTGGCTAAGCCAGCCATGGCCGAGTGCCACGGCGGACCTGCGGGCCTTGCCATTCGAGGATAGGTTCTGTGTTTTCCTCTGCGTTGGGACAGGCAATCACATCAGCGCTGCTGCTGATGGGCGTGCTAGTGCTGTATCTGAGGCGGTTTGCGCGCTCCTGGCGATGGGTGGCGGTGGCGCTGGGGGTGTGCGTGCTGGATCAGGCAGCGAAGACACTGGTCTCTCCGGCAACCGCTGACCACGGGGTCCCGGTGCTGGGCGGCTGGGTGCGGGTAAGCTACCTCCAGAACCCAGAGCAAGGGTTCGGCGGCAGCTTCTCCTATCTCTTGTTCGTTACGGCGATCTGCGTGGTGGTGCTGTTTCTGCTATACGATCGCCTTTCGAGGACCAAGTATCGGATGTCGGTGCTGGCGGAGGTGGGATGTGCGCTGATGATCGGGGGCTACCTGGGCATTGTCCTGGATCGAGTGAGGTTGGGGTTTGTGGTTGACTTCCTGGAGGTGGGGCGGGCGAGCCCGTTTGTCTACAACCTCGCCGATCTGGCGATCTTCCTGGCGGTGGCGCTGCTGGTGGTGAGAGGGCTTCAGTACCTGGCGGAGGCGAGGGGGAAGGGGATGGGCCTGCGCGACAAGGTGCTGTGACGGGTGTCTACTCTTTCGAAGAGCACCCCGGGTCCATGCCCGTCCACAAGGCAGCGCAATGTCAAGGAATCATCCTAGCCGAGAGATTGGGGAGCCGAAGGCGCTTGGCCGCCGGGTGGCAAGGCGGTTCATCACGCGCGGGAAGCGGCCGGAGGTGAAGGCGCTGGCCGAGCAGTTGGGCGTCAGCGTGGTGGAGCAGGAGGCGCCGCCGCCCGCCCAGCCTGATCTGCGCAGCGAATACCGCTCCTCGCCGCCCCGCATCATCCTGTACCGCGATCCTCTGGATCAGCTCGACGCGGGCGTCCGCGTGGGGCAGCGGTTCGACATGCTCCGGTGCAAGGTGGACGATGTCCACATCGCGCACGAGCTGTTCCATCACCTCCAATCCGGGAACCGCTTCGGGCCTCTCTACCCGGAGGAGGAAGAAGAGGCGGCGCACGCCTTCGCCCAGGAACTGCTCGGGCTGGAGTTCCACCCTACGGAGTACCCTGCGACGGAGTAGCGGCGGGGGGGAGGCCCCCTTCGGCTTCGCTCAGGGCAGGCCTCGACAAGCTCGGGTCATCCGGGCCCTACAGGAGGCTTTTCAGGTAGGCGAGAGAGCGATTGGCGATGGCGCCCACATCGAGGGGGAACTCGAACGGCTCCAGCGACACGTAGCCCTGGTAGTTGATCTCGCCTAGCGCAGCGAGGATCGGGCGGAAATCCACGTTCCCAAAGCCAGGCGCCTGGCGGTTGGCGTCGTTGGCGTGCACGTGGGCGAGCAGGTCCCGGTTGGCGCGGATCAGATCGGGCACGGGAACTGACTCGCGGCACATCGCCTTCACATCGAGCAGCAGCCGGAACTTGGGGTGTGCGACCTCCCCAATCAGCTTGCGGGCCTCCGCGGCAGTGTTGACGAAGTGGGTCTCCTCGGTGGTGAGCGGCTCGAAGCAGATGGTCACCTCGCGCTCCGCGAGCGTGGGCAGCACGCTGCGGAACGTCTCCACCGCCCAGCGCCACGCCTGCTCCGGCGTGGCGCCGGCCGACCCGCCCCGCTGGTTGGGTGAGCCGAACACCATCACCTTGCCGTTTAGATCCGCGCAGAAGTCGGCGAGCGCACGCAGGTAGTCCGCGGTCCGCGCCCGCACTGCCTCGTCCGGATGCGCGATATGGAGGCCCTCCGGGCTCGCCAGCAGCCAGTGCAGGCCGACGATGCGCAGGCCGGCATCCTCCGCCACCTTCCGAATCTCGGCGCGCGCCGATGGCGAGATGTCGCACACATCCCTGGCAAAGGTGTAGGGCGCGATCTCCACGCCGTCATACCCGGCCTCCGCCAGCACCGCGCAGACCTCTCGCCAAGGTCGGTCTCCGAAGCCTTCGTTGCAGAAGGAGAAGAGCATGGTCATCATCTCAAGCGGGCTATTGAGGATCAGTCTCGTCTGGCTCGGCCGCCTCCGGCGCGGCGAGTTCCCTGGGCTGTGTGTCAACGGGTTCGACTTCGGGGAGCTCCGCGCTGGTGGCGGCGCCGAGGTCGCGGAAGCGGCGCGCGGAGGGAAGGACGCGGGTCTCCAGTGAGCCGACCGCTTGGTTGAAGGCTTCGGTGGCGTTCTTCAGGCGCTTGCCGACATTGGAAAGATGGCCGAGAAAGGTGGAAAGGCGATCGTAGAGAGTGCGTCCCAGGTCGCTGACCTCCTGGGCGCTCTTGGCGATCTGCTCCTGTCGCCAGGTAGCGGCGACAGTGCGCAATACGGCAATCAGTGTGAACGGAGTGGCGAGCACCACATGTTTCTCCATGGCTTCCTCAATGAGCCTGGGGTCGGCCAGTGCGGCGGCGGACAGGAAGGGCTCCGCGGGCAGGAACAGGATGACGAACTGCGGTGCTGGCGTGAACTGGTTCCAGTATTCCTTCGCGGAAAGAGCCGCGATCTGCTCGCGAACCTGCCGCGCGTGACGGGTCAGGCACGCCTTGCGCGTATCCTCGTCCGCAGCGTCTATGGCGTCGAGGTAGGCGTCCAGGGGGACCTTCGAGTCCACAACCAGGTTACAGTCGCCGGGCAGGTGCACTACCATGTCGGGGCGAAGCCGGGCCGTCTCCGTGGTGGCGGAGACCTGTTGTGAGAAGTCGCAGTGTTCTGTGAGGCCTGCCAGTTGAACGACCCGGCGTAGGGCTACCTCGCCCCATCGCCCGCGTACCTCGGGCCGGCGCAGGGCGGTGACAAGGTTGCCGGTCTCCCGCTGAAGCTGTTGCTCGGCCTGGGCTAGCTGGCGGAGCTGGTTCTGAAGGCTGCCGTACTGCTCCTTCGTGGCGCCGTCTAACTGGCGGACGTGCTCCTCGTACCGCCCCAGCGCCTCCTGGACCGGCTCCAGGGTCTGCTTCGCTCGCTCCACGAAGGCCTGGCTGTTGGCCCGCAGTGCCTCAGAAGAAGCCGCTTCGACGACAAGTCGCGCCTGATCCAAGAAACCCTTCTGTGCCTCGATCTGTTTTCCGATCTCCTGCAGGCGCGCTTGGGCGGCGGCCTCGGCGGATACGAGCTGCTCGCGCTCGGCCTGCGCCTGCGCTCTCTCCGCGGCGGCCGCCTTCTGGGCCCGCGCGCTGGCGGCAAGCCAGCCGATAATCAGGCCGGCGGCGATCCCGACCACGACCGCGATGATGATCGGCAGTGCGTCCATGTCTCCCCCTTCCTATCTCCGCCGCGGGGCGGTGCGGATGAACTCCCGCGCTTCCTTCAAGTCGGCCTGGCTGGTGGCGCCGCCGGGGGCGCGGATGGACATCGCACCACAGGCAAGGCCCAGATCCATGCCGTCCTCCAGGCTATCGCCTGCCAGATAGGCGTGTAGGAACCCGCCGTTGAAGCAATCGCCGGCGCCAGTGGTGTCAACCACGTCAACCGCGAAAGTCGAATGGCGAACGGTCTCCTCACCCCGGCGCGCCACCGCCCCGTCGCCCCCGAGCTTGACCGCGACCAGGGGGATCTGCTCGCTCAACGCCTCCAGCGCGCTCTCCACGGTGGCGCAACCGGAGAGCAGTGTCGCCTCTACCTCGTTGGGCAGGAAGACGTCGAGGTAAGGGAAGGCCTCTGCGGGATGGCCCGCCGCCTCCCCATCTGATGGGTAGCCGGTGTCGAGTGACGTGGTAAGCCCCAGCTCCTTCGCTTGTCGGAAGATGCGCGGGATGTGGGGCTGGAGGTTGCGCTGGAGGTAGTAGGAGCTGATGTGGAGGTGCTGGCAGCGGCGGACCAGGTTCCAGTCCACGTCCTCCCATCTCATCTCCTGGATGGTGCCGAGCTGGGTGAGCATGGCACGCTCGGGGCCTACGGCGATGGAGACGGTGAGCCCCGAGGATCGGCCGGGCAGGATCGTCACATGCTCGGTGGATACGCCCTTCTCCTGCAGAAACTGCAGGGCGCGCCGGCCGAACTCATCGTCGCCGAGCTTGCTGACGAACACCACTTCATCACCCAGCTTGGCGAGCTGGCAAACAAGGATGGCGGAGGAGGAGCCGAGGGTGAGGAGCATATCGTCCACGATCAGCTCCTCGCCCAGGTTCGGCAGGCGGGGCGCGCCGAGGATGATGAAGTCCAGGTTGATCTCGCCGATGATGGCAACCGAAGCCACGCTAGCTCTGCCCCTCAGTTCCCGTTCAGCAGTGGTATCGCTTCGTGTAGATTGGCGAGCACAGCCCTCGCCCCTGGGAACTGGAGATGCTTGGTGTACTGGTTCGGCACCGCGTACACGATCACCCCTGCGGCGGCGGCGGAGGCGACGCCGGGAGGGGTATCCTCAAAGGCTATGCACTCCTCCGGGCTGACGACAAGGCGAGCGGCGGCGAGCAAGTAAATCTCCGGGTCGGGTTTGCTTCTCGTCACCTCGTTGCCGCAAACGAGGGCGTCGAAGTACTCGGCCGGGTCGGGGCGCTGCTCGAAGGCGCGGCGGAGGGGGAGGAGCACCTGGTCTCTGGTGCTGGAGGAGACGACCGCCTGTTTCAGTCCTCGTCGCTTCGCCTCCGCGCTCAGTTCCCAGAAGCCGGGGAAGACCGGGATGGTCTCGGTGTGCAAGAGCTGGACGTAGAGAGCGCGCCGGCGGGCGATCATCTCCTCCACCGGTCCGGGCAGGTTGTACTCGCGCTTGAGGTCGCGCATGTTGTCTATCTCATGGTAGCCGACGAAGTCTGACATCACCGATTCGGGCAGCTCGTGGCCGTGCTCGCGCAGGAACTCGCGGAAGGCGAGGAACTGAATGGGTTCGGTGTCAACGATGAGTCCATCCATGTCGAAGAGGAGGGCGCGGATCACTGCTTGCTCATCTCCCAGGGATAGATAGTGACCCCCTGCACGACACGGTGGATGACGCCTGCTCGGCTGGGAGTGTCGGGCTTGAGGCCGAGCTCGAGCGACGCGAAGATGCCCAGGAGCTGCCCGACGACGGTCACCACCGGGGACTTCGCGTGGTCGGGAAGCGCCAGCTTTCCCTCGGGATCGAACTCGATCAATTCGTCGGCGAGGGACTTGAGGTCCGCGTCGGCCCGGTCCGTGACTACGAGATGGGCGAGCCCGATGCCTTGCTGGCGGTTGGCGCGGAGCAAGTCGAGTTCGTACTGGCTGACATAGGGGTCAGAGGACAGGAAGCAAACCACCAGGGAGTCGTCGTGAATCGCCGCCCGCGGTCCGTGCCGGAGGCCGAGGAAGCTGTCGTAGAGGCAGACCACGTCGCCGTCGGTGAGCTCCTGCAGCTTCAGGTGACACTCAACCGCCGCCCCCAAGAGCGCCCCGGAGCCCAGGAAGCAGGCGCGGCGCGGCCGCCTCTTGGCCAGCCGCTCGGCGATGTCGGGCGCGACCTCGAGCACCCGCTCGCCCGCCTCAGCCATGTGGTCCACCAGGGCCACGTACTCGTCCACGCCGTCGAGGTAGGCGAGACCCAGGCCGGCGACGACCATGGAGGTGAACGAGCTGGTCATGGAGAGGCCGCGGTCATTGGTGCGAGGATGCAGGACGACCACCTCCGCCTGGTCTCCCTGCTCCCTCCCCAGACCAGCCAGCCTCCCACTCTCGTCACAGGTGATGATGAGGTGCCGCACCTGGGGCCAGCCCTCGAGCGCCATCTCCAGGGCGGCGACGCTCTCCGGGCTGCTGCCGGAACGGGCGAAAGAGACCATCACCGCGGGCCGACCGGAGGGGAAGGCCTGCTGCGGGTGGGTGACAATGGTAGTGGTCGGGCAAGCGGTCGCTCTTGTTGCCAGGCCGCGGCTGACCGGCTCCTCCAGGCAGCGGCCGACGAAGTCGGAGGTGCCGGCGCCCGCGAAGACGATCTCCGCGCTGCCGCCTGGCAGCCCAGCCTGCGCGAGCAGCTTACGGATGTCCGGCGCGGCGGCCGTGAAGCGCCGGGCGGTGTCCCGCCACATCTCCGGCTGCTGGGCCACCTCCGCGGGAGTGGCCTCCACGCCGAGGTCGGCTTTCCCCCGGTCGTTCAGAGCCAGCAGTCGCCCGAGAGCGTTCATCGCACAACCTTCCTCCCCCGAGAGGAACAACCTACCGAGCGTCTCATTCTACGCTTACCGCGCCGTCGTACACGGGCGCTTTCTGCAGATGGGAGATCGCCCGCGTCTCTCTTCCAGCGCTCTTGACGAGCTTCCTGCCGCGGCTGCCTGGAAGGAAAGGCGCGGTTGTGGCCGCTTCGCTGGAAGCCATCTCCAAACCGGCGCTGGACAGGCTACTCTGGCCTGCGCCGGAGTCCGACTGTCCTACTGCCAGGCTCGGCCCGCGGAAGTTGACTGCGCAAGGGCTCTCACGCCACCATCCCCGGCGCTCGCTCCCTCGGGTCACGGATTTCCGAAGCCGCTCGCACCGCGGCCCCGCGCGGGGAGAAGGGAAACCGGCGGCCGCCGGGGTAGATTGCTCTGGAAGGCGGGCCGGCGTGGGTCGCCGTGGCGCCTGCGGGCGCAACATCCAGGGACATGAAGCGAGGTGCGAGATGGCTGACAAGGTGAAGATCGGGATCATCGGTGTGGGGCAGATCGGCAAGCGCCACCTGGACAAGTACAGGGAACTGCCGGTGGAGGTCGTGGCGTTGGCCGACATTGACGTCCCGGAGGGCAAGCGGGTGGGGCAGGTATACGCCATTCCCACCGTGCTGACGGACTTCCGCAAGCTGCTCGCCATGGAGGAGATCCAGGCGGTGGACGTTTGCGTACACAACAACCTTCATGCGCCGATGACCATTGCCGCGCTGGAGGCGGGGAAGCACGTGTACTGCGAGAAGCCGATCGCCGGCGCCTATGCCGATGGCAAGGCGATGGTGGAGGCGGCGAAGCGGACGAAGCGGATGTTGAGCATTCAGCTTGCCACCCTGTTCTCCGCAGAGACGCGGGCGACGCAGCGGCTGATCGAGGAGGGCTATCTCGGCGACCTCTACTTCGCCAAGTCCATTGGCTACCGCCGCCGCGGCCGGCCGTACGTGGACGGCTACGGCACCAACTTCTTCGTGCAGAAGAGCATCGCCGCGGGTGGGGCGATGTTCGACATGGGCGTCTACCACATCGCGCAGATGCTCTACCTCCTTGGCAGTCCCGCGGTGGAGACGGTGACCGGCGCCGCCCACCAGGCGATCGGGATGTACGAGGACAGGCGCAAGAGTGGCAAGTATGATGTCGAGGAGCTGGGGCTGGGGTTCGTGCGGCTCGCCGGCGGCATCTCCTTCGCCATCGAGGAAAGCTGGGCCTTGCACATTGGAGAGGAAACCGGCAGCAAGCTGTTCGGCTCGCGGGGCGGAGTCTGCCTCAGCCCATTCTCCTTCCACTCCACCGTCGCCGACATGGAGATGGACGCCACCTTCGATCTGAAGCAGGCGGATTGGCGATGGCACCAGTGCATCGCCAACACGGATGCCTACGATAGCCCGCAGGGCCACTGGGTGGCCGCTCTCCAGGGGCGAGCGCCCCTCGTTGACACCGCGGGGCTGGCCCTCGCCACCATGCTGATCAGCGAGGGGATCTACCTTTCCAGCAAGCTGCAGAAGGAAGTGACGGCGGCGGAGATCGAGCAGCGATCCAAGTCATCCGCCCTCGAGGTGTAGCTCCCGCAGGATGATCATGCCCGCGGCTCACGGCCGCTTGTGGTTCCGCCTCCCACCGGCCGTGCGTGTTGCCCTTGCGGGGCCAGCCTTGCTGGAGGTGCCGCTCGCGGCGTTGGTGGGCATCATGTCCTGCTGACGCTAGAGGGCAAGTGGCACAACAAGTGCTCGCTCTCCGATCGGCATGTTGCCGTGTGGGCATGGTGTTGTGCGTCTCTGTTCGCACGTTATGGCATCCCGCCCCCTCGGTTGTCACTCTCACCCCTTTGTGGTAAGATACCAGTAGAAGGGCAACCGCGGTCGCCAGGGCGCCGACGACCGCGCAGTCTGGCATGGGTAGCCGGGACCGATCACAAGGGAGGCCTGGGTAGATCTGGTGGGACCGTGTGTGTACATAAACGGGGAGTTCTTCTCGCCGTCAGAGGCTAAGATACCGGTCCTCGACCGAGGCTTCCTCTATGGGGACGGAGTGTTCGAGGGGATTCGCGCCTATGACGGTCGGATCTTCCGCCTGGACGAGCACCTGGACCGGCTCTGGCGGGGCGCGAAGGCGATCTGCCTCGCCATCCCCATGGGCCGTGAAGAGCTGAAGAAGGTGATCGTCGAGACGGTCCGCCGGAGCGGGCTGAAGGGCGCCTACATCCGGCTGGTGGTGAGCCGCGGGTCGGGAGACCTGGGGCTGGACCCCCGCAACTGCCATACCCAGGCCACGCTCGTGGTGATCGTTGACAGCATCGCCCTCTACCCGCGGGAGGTTTATGAGACCGGCCTCGAGCTGATTACCTGCGTCACGCGGCGGAACCTGCCCACCGCCCTCAATCCGGAGGTCAAGTCGCTCAACTACCTCAACAACATCCTCGCCAAGATCGAGGTGGGAGAGGCGAAGGCCCACGAAGGGCTGATGCTGAACCACCTGGGATTCGTGACGGAGGCCACCGGAGACAACGTGTTCATCTGCCAGCGGGGAAAGATCATCACCCCTCCGGTGAACGCAGGCCTTCTGGAGGGGATCACCCGCCAGGTGGTGATCGAGCTGGCGGCGGAGATGAGCATCCCGCTGATGGAGGACAATCTCACCGTGTACCAGGTGTACACTGCGGACGAGTGCTTCCTGACTGGCACCGCCGCCGAGATCGTCCCGGTGGCGAGAGTGGACGGCCGGGTCATCGGCGATGGCAAGCCTGGACCGATCACGAAGCGGTTGATGGCGCGCTTCAAGGAGGTGACGCTCACCGAGGGAGTGCCGGTCGCCTGACCACGGACCGGCGACTGGGGGGGCGCGTGC
>Ga0315277_10000441_pt1 | contig 66143 bp, 49 predicted proteins | sample YL17G05_15_MG_FD_203695 | JGI IMG/M metagenome (GOLD analysis project Ga0315277, IMG submission 203695) | Sediment microbial communities from Yellowstone Lake, YNP, Wyoming, USA - YL17G05_15 | ecosystem: Environmental > Aquatic > Freshwater > Lake > Sediment | place: USA: Wyoming | collected...
GATGACGCGCAACAAGTGCTTCGAGTGGACGCCGGCAAACCTGTGACCGGCTCGGAATGGCAGCGAGTGAGCCTGGTGCCTCCAGCGTCCCCGGCGAGAGCGATGAGCGTGCGGGTGGTGGCTGTGGCGCGCGGAGGCAAGGTCTGGTTCGACGATTTTGAATTGTTGCGCCTCCGCCCGCGCGAGCGCCGCATTCAAGTGTTCGTCAATCAAGTGGGCTACGATGTCGCAGGACCGAAGTCGGCGATCGTGGCGGCGAACTTCCTTCCGCCCGCCGGCGGCGAACTGAAGGTCCAACTGCTCGATGCGCACGGCAAAGTCACGTGGCAGCAGCGTGTGTCTTGCGCGGGGCGCGTCCATGGCGGAACGACCGATGACTGGGGCTGGTATTTCTGGCGCGCGGATTTCTCGCAGTTCCGGCAGGCGGGCGTCTATCGCATCGCGGCGCAGGCCGGGAGCGCGCGAGGCGAATCGCCTTTGTTTCACGTTGAGCAGGATTTGCTGCTGAAGGAAACCGCGCAAAGCGCCGTGGACTTTTTCTTCGTCCAGCGATGCGGGTTCGCCGTTCCTGGCTGGCACAAGGCCTGTCACCTGGACGACGCGAAGCTGCCGGACGGCGCGCACATAGACGCCACGGGCGGCTGGCACAGCGCGGGCGACTACAACAAGCTCATGTATGAAAACGGCGACGGCGGGGTGGTGTTCGCGCTTTTGAACGCGCAATCACGGGCGCCGGACATTTTCAACAAGTTCCATCGCGAAGGCGGCGCTTGGTGCGACGCGCTCGACGAAGCGCAATGGGGCGCGCGGTTCGTGGCCAAGATGCAAATTCCGGAAACCGGCGGGGTGCGCAACCACGTCCACCAAGGGCCGGGCCGCAATTGGACGAAATGGTCCGCGCCGGAGGACCACACAGACAACGTGGTTGGCAACGCGGATGATCCAGTCATTCAACCCGGCGAAGGGAGTTCGCCTCTGGTGATCGGCGGCTGGGCGCGGCTTTCGATATTGCTCAAGCAACGGGGAATAACGAATGATTTCCTGGAGCGCGCTGTGCGGCTTTGGAAACACGCGAGCAAGGACGGCACGCAAGTGGGCAGCCCACACCTGCTCTTGAGCGCGCTGGAGATGCATCGCGCAACCGGCGAAACCGCTTACCTCGACTACGCGCGGCGCAGCGTTGAAAGTTCGCTCGCCCAGCAGGTCACGAACGGTGTTCACCGAGGCGCGTTCGGGGGCTACGGCGAATTGAGCGCGGGTGCGCTGGCGAGCTTCGCCCTCGCGCATCCCGAGAGTCCGTTGACGCCGGCGATCAAGCGGGCGCTGACGGATTACGTGACGTTCTGCACCAGCACGGCAAAGAATCCCTTCGGCCTCTGCACACGCTCGGCATCTGAGACGGAAGGCTTTTTCCCCCCGGACCTCGGGAACAACTTCCAACTGCTCCAGCGCGCGTGGGCTGCCGGGCTGGCGTATCGCGTGACCGGTGAGTCGCGCGCGCTCGTGTTCGCCGCGGATCAAATGGACTGGATGTTCGGCAAGAATCCGGTCGGCCTATGCATGTTTGAAGGCCAGGGAACGCTGAATCCGCCGCGCTACCATCACCGCTATAATGTCATCCCCGGCAAGGAGCGCGGCGCCGTGCCGGGGACGATTCCCAACGGTTTCGTGCGCGAAATGGGTTTGGCGGACCGTGCGGGATTCGACATGAGCCGGGCGGGCGGGCGGGCGCCGTCGTATCGCACGAGCGAGCCGTGGCTGGTGCACAACATGTGGTATCTGCTGGCGTTGAGCGCGTGGCACGACGCGGTGTCCGGCACAGATGCCGGCACCCGTGCGGGCGCTAGTGGAGCGCGGTGAGGACGCAAGCGCGTCCGCAAGGTTGCGTTCGTCACACCTACGGTCGAAGATCCGTTTTACGAAAGCGCGATCCCTCCGGGCGACTGGACCGGGGACGAATCCGCCGCCGTGCAAAAGGTGCGCCTCAACGGCGTCGAAGCGGATTCGGCTGACGGGTTCGCGGAAGTCCACAAGGCGCACCGCAACCGCCTGATCACTCCCGCTCCGGCGTCTGTTGATCGAGGACTGCAGGCGCTCAAAGCCTCGTGCACCAAGCCCGTACGGTTGATCAAGCCGCCTTCGCCAGCGCCGCGCTGTTCGCGTGAACCTTCCGAATCGCTTCCAGGATGTGGTCCATGTCGCCGCGGTCGGCCAGAAGCATGTTCTGCGTCATGGCCACCGTTGTCTCGCAAACCTGCTTGTTGCCTTTCAACTCCTTGAACCTGTCGCGATACGCTTTGAGCCGCTCGGCGCTCCAGAGCCGTTTGTAGCCACGCGAGGCGATGGACTCGTCCAGCAGGCCGTCGAAATATTGCTCGCGGTAAATGCCACCGCACGGGACGCCTTCGGCTGAAACCGCCTTGGCGAACCTGTCGCGCGAGAGACCGTTGAACTGCGCCGGGTCATAGCGATACGGATAGAGGTGCCACACCGCGCGGCTGTTTTCCGGCAGGCGCACCGGCGTGATGCCGGGAATCTTGCCGAGGTTGGCGCTGAGGTAGTCGGCATTGGCGCGGCGGGTTTCCGTTTCCTTCACCAGCTTGTCGAACTGCTGCATGAGGATGACGGCCTGCGCCTGCGTCATGCGGTAGTTCATTCCGCGGGTGAAGCTGCCCTTGCCCTTGTTCGTGCCAACTTCGCGACCGCAGTTGTGGAACGAGTTGCACTTGTCAATCAACTCCTCGCTCATGCTGCTGACCGCGCCGCCCTCGCCGGAGGGAATGTGCTTGGATTCCTGGAAGCTGAAGCAGCCCAGGTCGCCGATCGTGCCGCACTTGCGGCCCTTGTATTCCGCCAGCCACGCCTGACAGGCGTCCTCGACAATGGCGAGCTTGTGATCCTTGGCGGTGGCGACAATCGGGTCCATGTCGCACGGCATGCCGAAGATGTGGACCGGCATGATGGCCCGGGTGCGCTCGGTGATGCGGCTTTCGATGCTGGCCGGGTCAATCGTGAGCGTCGCGGGATCGGAATCGGCAAACACCGGCAGAGCTTTGCACGCCAGGATTGCGTTGTAGCTCGCGATGAAGGTGTAGGGCGACACGATTACCTCGTCGCCGGCATCCACGTCCGCGACGTGCAAGCTGACGATGAGCGCCGTCGTGCCACTGGCGGTGGCCAGGCATTTCTTGGCGCCGAGCAGTTGAGCGTAACCTCTTTCAAACTCCGCCACCCGCTCGTCCGAGCCGCGGAACCAGCGGCCACTGCGGAACACTTTAAGGACTTCCGGTTCCCAAGTTTCGCGCCACTGCGGCCACTTAGCCCAGCCGCCTTTGTGCACGGGCGTGCCGCCGAGCAGGGCGGGTTTGTCGGCCTCGGCGGCGAATACGTTGGGCGACCGGCGTGCGCTCAGCCAGGCGAAACCCAGCGAACCTGCGGTCGTCGTTCGGATGAAAGTGCGTCGTGTGAGAGGATTCTTCATGGTGTTTTTCCTTCGGTTGGTTGGCGCGCAAGGGCTGGAATTATGGGGCGGTTGTTCAGGCAGGCATCCGTACCGGATTCGCCTGAAGGAGTCTCTGCCACAGCTTCTCGCGACATCCACATGCGGCAAGCATAGGCTGGTGGGTGCGCTGGGCAAGCTCCGAAGTGCTGCCACGGGAGGACCGCCCCTCCCGCCGCTTTCCGGCTGGCAACGACGGCGGCTCAAGCGCAACCTCCGCGCGTAGAGCATGAACGCTTTGGAAGCCAGCCTGGTCCGTCGTGAAAGCAAGGTGGTCCAATCATCGCCTTGGAAGTGTCTCCATTGGGTCTTCGTCGCCGCCCTGTTCGCGGGCTCGGTCGCCGGGGCCGAACAAGTTTCCCCAACTGCCAAGGTACAAACTCGCCGCGGTCTTCACAGCGAATTGCCCAATCCCCTTCCCGATCATCCGGGCAACGTGTTTCTCGAAGGCGAAGGCGTCAGCATTCTGTTGCCGCAAGCCCTGACTTCGACCAACAAGCAATGGCGTCTGCTGGATGACCGGCACCGGGTGTTGCGCTCCGGTGTTTTGTCGGCTGAGGAGGTGGATCGCCGGACACCGTTGCAACTGGGGATGCAGGACATCGGTTGGTACCGAGTTGAATTCGGTCCCACGAATCCGCCCGAGCAATCTTTCACCACGCTCGCCGTGCTGCGGAAATTGCATGCTCCCACGCCAACAGACTCGCCGGTAGCCGTTGACTCTGCCGCCGCCTGGTTTGCGCACGACGATGTGGCGAAGCAGAGGAAGCTGGCGAATCTCGCCGCGCTTGCCGGTGTGAGTTGGGTTCGCGACCGCTTGCGCTGGCGGGAAATTCAACCGCTATCCGGCGCGCTTAAGCCGCCGCCCACGACCTACGACAGCTCGGCGGACGCGCACCGGGAGGCGGGGCTTCAACTCCTCCAAGTTTTCCACGACACGCCGCCGTGGGCGCAGGGGGAGCCGAACACCGGCGGCCAGTTCGCTCCTGACCTTCGCCACGTTTACGAACTGGGCCGGAAGCTGGCAGTTCGTTTCAAAGGCCGGGTTGCGGCATGGGAGCCGTGGAACGAAGCGAACGTCGCCACGTTCGGCGCGCACACGGTGGACCAGATGTGTTCCTGGCAGAAGGCCGCGTGGCTTGGCTTCAAAGCCGGCGATCCGGACGTGATTGTCGGCTGGAACGTCACGGCTGCTGTGCCCACGCCCGCGCACACTGAGGGCGTGCTCGCGAACGAAACTTGGCCTTACTACGACACCTACAACATCCACACGTATGATTGGTCGCACGCTTACGCCGATTTGTGGAAACCGGCGCGCGAGGCTGCCGCCGGACGCCCGATTTGGATCACGGAAGCTGACCGCGGGACGCCGCATCTCAAAAATCCGCCGTGGTACGACCAGTCGCCGCGTTTGGAGCGCCTAAAGGCGGAATGGATGGCGCAGTCGTATGCGAGCAGTCTCTTTGCGGGTGCACAACGCCACTTCCATTTCATCCTCGGCAATTATCAGGAGGCAAACAGGATTCAGTTTGGTTTGCTGCGGCTTGATCTGACGCCGCGACCCGCCTACGTGGCGCTGGCCGCCGTGGGCCGATGCCTTGCCAGCGCGAAAGTGCTGGGCCGCTGGCAGCCTGGGCAGCATGTCCAAGTGTATGCATTCCGCGCTCGGCCCGACGGACGGGAGCGGGACGTGCTCGTGGCTTGGGCCGACAAGGAAGTGGACTGGGATGGCCGCGGAACGACCACCGCCGACTGGAAACTTCCAACCCATCTGAAGGTGCAGGAAGTGGTGGATTATCTCGGCCGGTCTCGCGGCACGAGTTTCCCGGCGCCGCTGACCTCCGCGCCGGTGTCTGTCTTCCTTCCGTCAGGACAGGCGGCGAGTTTGCCGCTCGAGGCGCCGCCCAAGCTCGCTCCACCGCGGGCCGGCGCCGCCTCGCCTGTCGTGCTGCAACTGACGCTGCCGCGTTCCGCGGTGACGAAAGTGGAAGATCTGCCCTGGTCGGAAGGCTACGCGTATCAAGCGAAGCCGGGGCAGACTTTGGACTTCAAGCTCCACGTTCACAATTTTGCCACGAACACGACCGCTGGGGTCCTGCAAGTAGCCCGACAACCGGGGGATTGGAGCACGACGTTGGCGACAGCCGATTTCAAACTCGCTTCGATGGAACGCGCAACGCTGGCCGGATCGCTCCGGCTCCCGAGCAGTGTCTCGGTGCGCGATGGCTGGGTCGTGCTGCGCGCGAACTGCGGAGAACACGGTCGCCCAGTGTTGGCCTTTCGCGTAATCGTCCGCGAATAACGAAGCTCAAGTCCGCGGGACGCGACGAACCGAGATCGCGTCAATCGCTTGACCCCATCGCGAACGCGCTTAGCCTGCGGGACATGACTTCGAGATTGCCGGTCCTCACATCTCGTGGCCTGCCTGTTGCGCCGAATTTCGCACTGCTGTGCTTCTCGTTCTGCGCACTTCTGTCGGCCGCTGTCTCTGCCACCGCCCAGTCGAAACCGCCGAAGATTGCTCCGAACCTGAATGAGCGCGAGGACGCCTACCTCAGCCGCCAGGCGGAGGCATTCCTGAATGAAGCGCGAACCACGCTGGCCAGGTTTCCACCGCAGCATCCCGAACCTCACGAGCGCTTCCTCGGTTTGCTGCTGCTCGACGCGGTGCTTCACGACGTGCATGCCGCCGCGCGGCCCGCTGTGCAAAAGTTCTTCCACGACCGCATGGAGACGGCGTTGAAGGAGATGGAAACGACGCGTGTCGAGGAAGGGGCGAGGATTTGGAAGCTTTACAACATGGGTTTCGTCGTCCGCACGAAGTCCGCGACTGTGGCCTTCGATCTGGTTCGTGGTGACTCCGCGCGCAACCGGGATTTCGCTCTTCCGCCTGAAATCATGAACCGCTTCGCGGACCAGTGCGACGCGCTGTTCATCAGCCATCGCCACGGCGACCACGTTGATGAAGCCGTGGCGCAGCGTTTGATTGACCAAGGCAAACCGGTTGTCGCGCCGCCGCAGGTCTGGGCCGGCAAACCCATCCACGCCTCCATCACGCACCTCAAGCGCGAGGCGCACACGGAGCAGCCGTTGCGCATCCAGAACGGCAAACGCGAACTCAAAGTCGTGGCGTTCCCCGGCCATCAAATGGAGAAGACCGAGAACAACGTCTCCCTCGTCATCACACCGGAAGGCTTGTCCTTCGCGCACCTTGGCGACCAAATCAACGAAGCGCCGTTCCTCGTGGACTACGCGTGGATTGACGAGGTCGCGAAGCATCACCGAGTGGACGTCCTCCTGCCGCCGTGCTGGACAAACGAGCTCCTGCGCATCGCCAAAGGCTTCAATCCCGAGTTAATCCTGCCCGGACATGAGAACGAACTCGGGCATCCGATTGATGATCGCGTGCCGTTCTGGGGCGACTCGGAATTCCTCCAGCTCACCTACCCCGAGCTAAAGCGTTCGGCCTACCGGGTGATCGTGATGACCTGGGGCGAGAGCATCCGCTATCAACCCCCGGTGAAGTAACCCGGCGCGTCAAGAGCCATCGCCGCCGAGGAAATGCGCCAGCGCCACTTCCGTCTCGATCCGTTGCACCTCGCGCAGAATTTCGCGATGAGCTTCCGACTTTGAGCCCGCCGTTGCTTCGCACGCATCCACAAACGCAAACGGATCCCAGCCGCCGGACGGAACGAGTTTTGCCAGCAGCTCCGGCTCACCTTTGGACTCCAGGAAAGCGGTAACCCGCTTTGCCAGTTCCGGGAAGCACGGATGCTGACCCACGCGCCGCCACCAGTATTTCGAGTTCCAATAATCCGGCTCGCGGCGGTGCATGATGGCGTGGACCAGGCTGCCGTCCGGCGTTTCGATGGCTTGCACGATGCGATGCGCCGCATGCAGGTGGTCGTGCCAGAGCAACACCAGCGCGCGAACGAGTTGGCGCGACTCTTCCGAGAGCTTCGTGTGGCGAAAGCCCTCATCCAAAGCCGTGCGCAGTTCTGCCTCCGCCTGCACACCGGACCGCGGATCGGGACCGAGTTCAGGCGGCTGCGGCGTGGCGATGAGGGCTTCGAGGTTTTCAATCGGCGGCATGGAGAAAGGCTAGCCCTGAAAGCCGGGCCGGCAAGTTTTGGGCGAACAAAAACGGCCTTCACCTGTCCATAACAACGTCCGGGACGCCCGGAGCGATCTGACCGCAAGCGCACACTTGCGTCGGGGCGAGCCACCGGCACAATCAACGGACGCAATGGCACGGAATTCCACCAACGGGTGTTTCATCCTCCGGTTGGGTTCGAGGGCGCCGCGCGTGGCCGGGCTTATCCTTGGCTCCGCGGTGGCGCTGTTGCTTTCCGCGCATCTCCAAGCCGCCTCGTTCACGACCTCGCTGGACCGGGACACGCTGACTTTGGGCGAGAGCGCCACGCTTTCGCTGACTTTCGAGGGCGGTGAACCGCAAGGCACGCCCTCATTGCCTGCCATCGCCAACCTCCAGTTCACTTACGTCGGCCCTTCCAGTCAGTTTTCGATCGTGAATGGTCGGTCGAGTTCCTCGGTGACTCACGTCTTTACCGTCACGCCCCGCCAACCGGGCAGCTTCGTGATCCCGGCGCTGCAGGTGACCATGGGCGGCAGCGTGCTGACGAGCCAGCCGCTGCGACTTACAGTGCTGAAGGCCCAAACAACCGGCGACAATCCCGCATCAAACCAGCTTGCGTTTCTCCGGATGCTCGTTCCGAAAAAGGAGGTTTACGTCGGCGAAGTGTTCACAATCGAAGTGCAGCTCTGCCTCCGCGACGCCGTACGGAACATCGGCAACGTCCAACTCACGCCGCCCAAGGCGGACAGCTTCACGGTGCTGAAGAGCACACAACTGCAGCAACGCCGCACGATGGTCGGTAACAACGTCATCACGGTCGTCCCGGTTGTTTACGCGCTCGCGGCAGTGAAGCCCGGCGCCGTGACGCTCGGGCCGGTGGATTGCTCGCTGGTCGTGGAACTCGCCGGCACGCGCGCTCGCCGCCGGGATTTCTTCGACCCGTTCGGCATGTTTGAACCCACCGAGCAACGGCCGGTCAACGCATCCGCCGAGGCGCAAACTCTCCAAGTGCTGCCACTCCCTGCGACCAACGTGCCGCCGAGTTTCAACGGCGCGGTGGGCAGCTATACGATGACCTTCAGCGCTGGCCCCACCAACGTCGCCGTTGGCGATCCCATCACCGTGAAGGTCCAGTTCACCGGACGCGGCGTTCTGGATGCGTTGACGCTGCCGGAACAGGCGACGTGGAAGAATTTCAAAACCTATCCGACGACTGCAAAGGTGGAGACCAGCGACCAACTTGGCTTGCAAGGGACGAAGGCCTTCGAGCAAGTTATCGTGCCGCAGAGCGCGGACATCAAGGAAGTGCCAGGGCTGGAGTTTTCGTTTTTCGATCCTGACCTGAGGTCGTACCGCACGCTCAAGCAGCCAACTGTCGCGTTGACCGTGCGACCCGGCAGCGCGACGCCCGCCCCGGTCATTGCCGCTGGCAAACCCTCCGCGACCGAAGCGCCGCCGCCCGCGCAGGACATCGTCGGCATCAAGCAACATTTCGGGACGGTTGTGCTGACGCAGGCGCCGCTGGCTTTGAGGCCGGGCTTCTGGACGCTGAATGCCACGCCCTTGCTCGCGTGGCTGGCAGCGGTCGTCTGGCGCAAGCGCACCGACGCGCTGGCCAACAATCCGCGCCGCCGCCGCCGGAAACAGGTTGCCCAAATCGTCAACGACGGCTTGCAGGAGTTGCGCAAACTGGGTGGCGAAAAGAAATCAGACGAATTCTTTGCCGCGCTGTTCCGGTTGTTGCAGGAACAAATCGGAGAGCGCTTGGACTTGCCGGCTTCCGCCATCACCGAAGCCATCGTGGACGAGCGCTTGAAGCCTGCGGGTTTGGCGGATGGCACTTGCGCGGCGCTGCACGAGCTGTTTCAAGCGAGCAATCTCGCCCGGTATGCACCGGTGCAGACGAGTCAGGAACTCGCCGCGCTCGTGCCACGTTTGGAAGCTGCCATTCAGGAATTGCGGAGGATTGGCGAATGAAGCGCGCCGCGAACTTCGTCCTCGCCATCGCCATGCTTGTCATGGTCAGCACGGGCATGTGCGCACCGGAAGCCGCGCCAAAGGGCGCTGCGTTTGACGCCGCCAACAAGCTCTACGAGGAAGGCAACTTCGCGGAGGCGGCAACAGCATACGAGCGTTTGCTTGAAAGCGGCGTTGTGTCCGAGGCGCTCTATTTCAACTGGGGCAACGCGCAGTTCAAGGCTGGCCGCATTGGCCGCGCGATTGCCGCTTACCGGCAGGCCGAAAGCCTCGCGCCGCGCGACCCGGACTTGCGCACGAATCTCAAGTTCGCCCGCGAGCAGGTGCAGGGACCGACGCTGCGACCCGGTTGGCCCGAGCGGTTTTTCGGCGTGCTCAGCTTGAACGAGGGGAGCGTGGCCGCGGCGTTGGCGCTGTGGCTTTGGCTGTCGCTGCTTGTGATGCGTCAAATCAAGCCTGCTCTGCGGCGATCGTTGCGCACACTGACCATTGCTGCCGGTGCGCTCACGGTGCTTCTGGGTGTTGCGCTGGGCGTGAACTTGCAGGCGCTCCTGACGGACCAGATTGCCATCGCCATCACGAGCGACCTCGCAATCCGCAACGGGCCGTTCGACGAATCGCCCACGGCGTTCACCGTACGCGACGGCGCCGAGTTGCGCGTGCTCGACCGCAAGGACAACTGGTTGCAGGTCTCAGCGGACGCCCGCCGCACCGGTTGGGTGCCACGCACGCAGGTGCTTGTCCGGCCGGGTCGCTGACCGTCGAACTTCTCTTGATCGAACGATGCCAGGCAAGTGGTTCGAGCCTCTGGCCTGCCACGGTGCCGCCAAACCCCAGTAAGGGCGGCGGTCGGACAGTGACACTCGCGGTGACCTGAAGGGACGTCTGGAAGGTGGAAACGCAGAGGCTTGCCCCAGCTGCTTTCAATACTCCCGGGGTGTGGCGACCTTCCTGGAGGCGGAGCGTCCGTCGAAGTAGAGGAAATTGCGCGACGCGCCATGCACGGGCTTGACGGCTGTGGATTCGGACTTCGGCCGGCCACTGGGGCCGCTCCCCAAGCCGGCGGGGTCCGTGACGGCCTTCAAGTCAAAATCGCCCAAAGCCCAAGTCGTGCTCGGCATCGGAATCTCGGTGAGCTTGCGAGATCGTTCCCCCGTGCTCTGCTTGCCGAAGGGCAGGAAGCCAATCTGGTACTCCGTGTTGTTCGTGTTCCTGAGTGTGGAATAGGAAAACGCGTTGGCGTAGCTGTCGGCGCGCGGCTGGTAGTTGGCGGTGGAATTGAGCGGCATGCTCGCCTCGTATCCCGGACAGACAAACACCCGGGCGATGTAGGAAGTCGCCGAACCCACAGCGGCGGGCGACGGTAGCGCCAAGTAGGTGGCCAGGTAATACGGCAGGTATTTGCGGTACGCGTTCGAGTCGTTGTAGGCCGGGGTCTGGCTCTGGTCCAAGCCGATGACCGCGGCCTGCATCGGCACCGGCCCGGGCGGCAGCCAATCGTTGTTGTCGTCCACATACATCCGCAAGGCCGTGGCCATCTGTTTGAAATTGGACAGGCAGTTGGCTTGTTGCGCCTTGCTCTTGGCCTTCGCCAACGCGGGCAGCAGCAGCCCCGCCAAAATGGCAATGATGGCGATGACCACCAGCAATTCAATGAGCGTGAACGCGCGTGTGCGCGCGCGAAATCCGAAATCCGAAATCCGAAATCCGAAAGAAGCTCGAATTCCGAAGAACGAACAACCGGCTCGGTCGCCACCGGGCGGGCAAGTTTCGAGTTTCATCCCCATGTGGTCTGTGCCGCGATTCATGGCCCCCAAGTCCGCAGCGTCTCAAAGCTTGTTCACAACCCGGTAGTAGCGCTGCGGGACGGCGTGGACGCCGCTGTTTGTACAACTGGTTGACGGGCTGGTGGCGGTCGCTGTGGTGTTGCTCACCCAGTCGCCCGCACTCAGCGACTCGCGCGAGTCCACCTGATAAGCCCGGTTGGAGAAGGAATCCCATGTCAACTTCACCGAATCGGCACCCAGCCGTTCGATGGCAGTCAACCGAAACGGCATGGGCACATCCACCACCTGGACGAGGAACCGGGTGAAGGTAAAGGCATCCGCCGTGGTTTCCCACGTGTTAGCCCGGATGCCGATGGCGTCGAACCGATGGTAAGCGTAAGTGTTGTCCAACACCGTGTGCGACCAGTTCGTCCCGCCCCCGGTGATCGAAACGCCCACGAGCGTCGAGGCCGCATTCGTCCGCGTCACTGAAAACACCAGCGTGTAGTCGGTGTCGCTCTGGAAAGCGGGGGCGTTGGTCAGCAGCAGCCCCGCGGGACCGCTGCCAAAGGAGGCATAATCCCCCGTCGTGCCCATGAGGTTGGGCGACTGCAACGCCGAGCGCGCATAAAGCGTCATGGGCGTGTTGACGCTGAAGTTGGTGCCGAAGTCTTGCCCGAGCATGTAACCGCGCACGCCCGTACCGTTGCCCGTGCTCCCGGTGAAACTGCCGGCGTCCGCAGTGAGATGCGTGCCGCCGGCGGCGTAGTCAAACAGGCCAATGCGGAGGCTCGTGCCGCCGTTGCTGACGATGTTGGAGGCTCGGAAGACAAGTGTGGCTTTCAGCGCGCTGCCCACGGCCAAGTGGACAGGGAGGTTGGTAAGCGTGTCATCCGTGAAGTAGCCCACCCAGGCCATGGAACTACCCGAGCGCGGAATGCCCACCATGGCCCCGGAACTAGCGTCCAAGTACGCCGAGTTGTATGACGTAAACCACACCGAGTTGCTGATCCCAACCGGCGTGTTGGCGCGAGAAAAATCGGACCAATTGTCGTCCACCACCAAGCTCGAAGGTGTAATGACATACGGATTGACCGTGACAGTGGCGACGCCGGAAGTCGCCGACGAGCCGCCGCCGCAAGCCACAGCGACACGACAGCGGTACTGGTTGCCATTGTCGCTGACGGCCAGGGGTGGAGTCGTGTACGTCGGGCTGAGCGCTCCGCTACCGTCATTGACGTTGTGCCACGTGCTGCCAGCGTTGGTGCTTACCTGCCACTGGCAGCGCACCGAGGTGCCGGTCGCACCAATTGAAAAAGTCGCGGGGATGTCCGCGGTGACCGTCAGATTGGCGGGATCGGAAGCGATGCCCGCCGGGTCGCACACGCCTGCGGGCGGCGTCACATCGGCCCAATTGGTGCCAATGCGCAACTCGTCAAAAGTCGCGTTGGCTCCCGACGCCAGATAGAACCGGCCCGGGCCTGTGTTGCTGGAGTCCTCGCCGCCGTCCGTGGCGGTGGCACTCGGCGGCGGCACGCTGGCCTCATCCACGCCGAACGTCGCTGGCGGCGGGTTGACCCACAAATCCACGATGTCGTTGCCGGCTCCGGCGATGATCTGATGCCGGTAAACGACGAAGGCTGTTTCACCAGCGTTCAGGTTGGTGGCGGCGAAAGCCGGGGTGCCGTTGGTCTTGAGCACGCCGAATTGGAGCTGACCGGAAACCGAACGCGCCACGCCCTGCAAGGTGTAGGCGGAACCGCTGTTCTGGCGGTTGGCTTGGAAGATCCGCTCGAAGGTGGTGGAAACATCGGCCGCGTTGTTGAAGCGGTAAAGGAACGAGTAATAAAGGTTGGTCGTCCGATTGGCGGGAAACTGGCCGCTATTGGCAAACAGATTATACGTCGTCAGACCGTCGCTGGCTGAGGTTTCGGCTTTGTCGCCCGCGGAAGTAGTCAACCCCAGGCCCGTGCCATCAAGGCTGCCGCTCCCGTTGGTCACGGTCACATTCCCGCTGCTTCCAACCCAACCTTCCGCGGTTCCAACCACGCCCAGGTTCCCCGTGGCAAAATCCACGATCTGGCTGGTCCGGACGGGTGTGGCGTGGACGACCGGAAGCAGGAGGAGACCCACTGCCGCGCTGACCAGCAGGCTCAACTTGTTCACTCCGATTCGTCCGACGCTCGAGGCAACCTTGCCGCTGGAACCATGATGCCGGGTTCGGTTTTGACTTGTTCTCATAGGCGCTCCCCAAAATCACCACGCTCTGCGCGACTTCACTTCCGTCGCCAGCTTCCACAGCCTAAGACTTGATCCCCAATCTGCCTAGCGGAATTTCCCAAGTTCCCCCTCCGTGCTGGCCACCGGAACGCATTCCGCCGATCGCAGGCGCTGTGGACGCCAGGGGCCCAAAAAGCAAAACGGCAGCTCCTGTCTCGGAGCCGCCGTGTGGTTTGACACCAAAGGTGCTCAATGCTTGCGGGCGCGAACCAACATCAGCAAACCGAGCAGCACCAGACCGCTGGAACCCGGCTCGGGAATAACGGAAACAAGATACTCGACGCCGCGGAACGCCGTGTTCGCCGGGGCGGTGGCAAGGACGGTCGCGACCGCGCCCGCGCCCGTGTCGGTGACCGAAATCAGAGTGTTGGCGCTCGTGGCCACACTAGTCGTGGCGAAGAGCATCGCGTTGCCGCTGCCATCCACTGTGCCCGCCAAGCCGCGACAGCCGGTGGTCGTCGTGCCGTTGTTGAGCAGGGTGTACTGAAGCGACCACGTCCCGCCGCTGAGGGTCCACTTCTGGATCCCCCCACTGTTTGCGGCCGAGCCATCATCTGCCAGGTAAAGGGTGTTGGCGTCTCTGAACCAGAAGTCGTAGGCCGAGTGCGTGCCGGTGGTCGGCATCCCAGGCAACGCCGTTGGGGCACCTCCGATTGATGTCGTAGGCATGCCTGTACCGACGGTGCTTACGCCCAGTAATGTCCCCGTAGACGAAGCTGCATATAACTGTCCGTTGTAACTGTTCACCAAGCGCATGTTTGTACTCGTGGAATTCAACTGAACGGACGTGGACGCGCCAAATGTCGTATAGCGAATGCCAGCCGAAGCACCCTGACCGCTTCCACCATTGCCGGACGTCCAGATATTGAAGCCGTCGCTGGAAACAGCGCTGCGGATGTTGCTGCCGTTGTAAGCATCATTCAGCGCCGTGGTCGTATCAATGCTTCCGAGGAGATCAATGCGCCCCACGACACGGTTGACGGCGGAAGGCGTCGAGGTTTGAGGGCTTGCCGTGTCCGGCACGGCCGCGTAACCAGCCATAGTGAGGTATTGACCGTTCACGGACAGCGTGAGGAAACCCTCGGACGTTGCCGTGCCCGAAAGGGTCAACGGCTGGTTGAGACCGGACACGGCGGTCGGCAAGTTGATCGTCTGCATCAAAGAACCCAGCGCCGTGAATTCCAACAAGGAAGCCGCGGTCGCGGACGAACTGAGCGGCGCAGCGCCCGTGCCAACCTGGACGACGACCAAGTTGCCCGGTACGAATGGCGGCGCGAAGACATCAGTCGTGAATAAGACGACGGAGGCACTAATCACCGCAGACAGCCGTCCGCACAGGGGCTTCCTCGAACGTCGTAGAGCAATTGAATGGTTCGCCTTCATACGATCTTTATGCTGAAAAGTTTCTTGAGCGTTGACCCAGACGAATCATACAAAAGCGACCCGCCGGAAGCAAGCGGTTTCTCGGCAGCGGTTCTTCGCAGCGGAAGAAATGCTTCAATTTGGTGGTCTGTCCAGCGGTCGGTTCTCGCCTTCCCTACCTCGCGGGTGACTGCTCCAAACCCACGACCTGAGCGTTGTGGAGCAGAAACGGCTCGCCTTTCCCGGCGGTCACTTTCACGTCCTTCAACGTGATGCCTCTGGCATTGGCGATGGTCAATCCCTCCTTTGCGGCGATGGTGACGTTCTCCAGCACCACATTCTCCACCGAGCTTTCCGGCAGGCCGACGATCAGACCGGCCTCCCGCGTGGATGTGGCGGTGACGTTCTTGATCGTGATGTTGCGAATGCGGGGCGTGGTGTCGGTCACCGGTTGCGCCGGGTCGTCTTTTGGGAACGCCGCGTGCGTGGTCTGTTGATAGTACGCTGCGATGGAAATCGCCGGGTGAACGTTTTGCATCTTGATGTCCGTGTAGGTGACGTTCTCCACCCTGCCGCCGCGCCCGCGCCGCGACTTGATGCGCAAGCCGTTGTCCGTGTCCTCAAATGTGCAGTTCTTCACCACCACGTTGCGGACGCCCCCGACCGTCTCGCTCCCGATGGACACGCCATGGCCGTGCTTGAACACACAATCCATCACAGTGATGTTCTCGCAGGCGAACTCCCGGCCGGCGATCTTGCTCCCCGACTTGATGGCCACGTTGTCATCGCCCACGTCAATGAAACAGCGGGCGATCGTGACATTGCGGCAGTTGCTCGGATCGAGCGCGTCGGTGTTCGCGGCGCCTTCCGGCGCCAGCACGGTCACGCCGTCAATCACCACGTCCTCGCATTCGCTCGGCACGAAATGGAACTTGGGCGAGTTGAGCAACCGGATGCCTGTCAGGCGAACGTTCTTGCACCGCTGGAGCGTGACAAGATTTGGACGAGGCAGCGTGTAGCCGGCCACTTTCTGGCGGGCCTTCTCCGCCTCCTCCCACCACACGGCGCCGTTGCCGTCAATCGTGCCCTTGCCGGTGAGCGCCACGTCTAGAAGGTCCCTCCCGCTCAGCAGCGCGATGAAATCGCCACCGCTGGCGGCTTTCAACCAGTCGCCGGGCACTTTCATGAAGTCGGCGTGATTGGTCGTCGCGAGCAGCGTGGCGCCCTCGTCCAATTGCACCGCTGTTTTCGTGCGGAGCGTGAGCGGCCGGCACAAATACGTGCCCGCCGGGAAACGCACGGTGCCGCCGCCCGACTTGCCGCAGGTGTCCAACGCCTTTTGGATCGCCGCCGTGTCCAGCGTTCGGCCGTCGCCTTTCGCGCCAAACTCGCGGACGTTGTACTCCTTGCCTGTGGCGCACCCGCCCCTCGTGCTCCCCAGGCTGGCCACGAGCGCCATCGCCAATGCAGCGTGTCGTCGGATTGTCTTCATGGTCTGTGGTTCGATTTCTTCAAAGTGGAACGGTGTCGCAACGTCTCCCGGCCCCAGCTTCGCGCGGTAGAAGCGGCGCTCGAAGCTCTCGGCATTCGTGTCAGTCCACACCGCCGGCAGCGCAGGCGACGGCAACGTGACGATGCGACTCCAGTCGGCCAGGTTCGTTGACGCCTCCAACACGTAATCCGGCCCGGCGTCGCCATTGATGACGCCCCCGAACCGGTTGCTCTGAAACGCGGGCGATTCAAATCGCGGGCGGACAGTTCCGCCCGCGCTCCGCTTGTGACTTCCGCCGCGATCCAATCCAGACGCCGTGTTCGCTGCCTCATCTCGACCACAGCATATCCGATAGCTGGGTGGCGAGAAAGCGCGAACCACGCGCCGCTCCCGCAACGGGGCATCTTGATGCCACCACCAAACAAGAATGAACCGCGGAACGGAACCGAGGCTTTTCGCTGTAGCACGAGGCGAGCCTCACTTGGCGACAACCTGCAGGCTGCGTTCCAGCGGGAGTATCAAGTTGCCCTGTCGCCCCTCCTTTGACCACTCAGAGATTGAACCAGCCCTCTTGCGTTCTATACTCCGTGAGCCGAAATTTCAGCGCGACGATGGTTTCAAACGCTATGCAGATTCATTTGTTGAAGTCGAAGATTCACCGGGCCAGCGTCACCGCGGGCGACGCGAACTACGAGGGCAGCCTGGGGATTGACCAGGATTTCATGGACCGCGTTGGGATGCTGCCTTACGAGCGCATTCTGTGCGGCAACATGGCCAACGGCGAACGCTTCGAGACTTACGCCATTCCGGCCAAACGCGGCTCGCGCGCCATCATCCTGAACGGCGCGGTGGCGCATCTTGGCAAACGTGGCGACAAGCTGACCATCATGAGTTACGCCGCTGTGGACGCGGCGAGGGCGAAGAAATGGAAGCCGCGCGTCATTGTGCTCGGCCCGGGAAACAAGGTCGTCAACGAACGCGGAATCTGACGCGGGCAGCTACTGACCTGGCTGAATCTCGAAGCTGACTCGCGCTTTCGCCACCGGCTCTTTCAGGCGCACCGCAATCCGCCGGGGCAGTTCGGACGTGTGCACGTCCTCGTGCAGGACTTCCTCCGTCACGTCAAACGCCAGCCCACCGGTGTCCATGCGCACGCGAACGGCCTCCCTGCCTTCGCCCACCAGCAATTCCTCCGCGGAAACTTTCTTCCACTTCGACCAGGTGATGAGCGCGGTTTCGAAGCTGGCCGGCTTCGCAAGTTCAACATCATCGCGGATCAGCAACGAGGGTTTTTCTCCGCGTGCGTAAACGAACTGCCGTTCCAGCCGCTGCAACTCGGGCACTTCGTAGGCCGACCGAAAGTCCAGTTCCAGCGTGTCCTTTGTTTCGCTGAACTCCGCGCGTCTCACCACCGCCCGCGCCTCGAGGCCCACGCGCTGAAGCTGGCCCGCAATGACCGGCACGCTGTGGCCGAATGAACTCAGCACCTTGCTCTCGTACCGCCGGCTGCTGAACGTGCGCGCGGTGTAAACCTCCGAGCCGGGGTCGCACAGCACCATCGTCTTGCCGCACACGACGCTGAAGCTGCCGACGTCGTTGTGATTGTGATGCTCGGCGTTGTGGCCGCCCTTGAGGCACGCGGCGAACTCGCCCCCACCGGCTGCGGGTCGGCAAATCAGCACGCCGCCGTCCTCGAACCAGGTCCGCAAGCCCAAGTCCGCCGTCGCAATCACATTCGGCAGCGGAGGCAACGTCGCCGGCAGGAAAGTGTACATCGCACTGGCGCAGAGGCTGCGCCCGGCGTCCACAGTGTCCACGTCCTTCCAGCGCGGCGCGGCGATTTGCAGGCGTTCGCAGACATAGTGCATCAGCTTCGCGTCCGGCTGGCTGCCGGGCGAACAGTCGGCGATGGTTGGGTAGATGCCGTTCTGGATTTCGTCACGCAACGCGAACTGCGCCGGCATGCGCGCCGCCGGTTGCGCGAGCAAATCCAGCTTGCCGCCGGTGGCCTGCCGCAGCGCCTCACCCAGCATCACAAAGTGGCCAAAGCCGTAGTTCCAGTAACCCAGCCCTTCGCTGCAATACCCGTCGGGCGTGAAACCGGAGAGGAACGACTTGATGCGCGCTTCCGCCACGGCTGCGAACCAGGCCCGTTCTTCCGGCGAATCCAGAATCGCCAGCGCCGCGCCGGTCAGGCCGCCGAGGCAAACCGCGTTCCAGTTGTTCTTCGTGCTCAGCCAGCCGACCTCCATCCGCTTGCCGTCGAGCATCTCGCGAATCGGCGCAAATGTGCGGCGCTCCAAGTTTTCGCGAATGAGTTTTCGCGTGGCGAGAGGAAGCTTTTCGCCGAGCAACCAATCGCTTGTCGCCAATTCCCAGCTTAGCGCCGTTGAACCAAGGTCCATTGCCATGGTTTCGCCCTTGAAGCTCTTCAAGTTGCCATCATGTGCCGGGTAAACCCAGGTCTTCTCGGTACAGAGGGCGGCGATCGTTTCCTCCAGCGGTTTGAGAAAGCGGCCCTGTTTCTCCACGCACTCAGCCAAGGTGAACGTCGTCACGCGCGAACGACGGGCGGACGCCACTTTCTGCCAGCGGTCCCGGTTACCGGTGCGCGAGTAATCCAGGAACAGGTCGTCCGGTTGCTCGGGCAGGCCTTCATTGACCAGCCGCTCGGCGGCTCTCGGGACTTTGGAAAACGCCGGGTGATGGGCCAGACGGTCCCAAGTATCGCGATCCGAGATGGGCCGGCCAAAACCCGCGGGCTTGGGCGGAAGCATACCCGCGATTTCACGGACGCGGGTGGGGTCAGGGCCGGCAGCGAAGCCCGCAACGAGGCCGGTCAAGATTACGGCGATGGAAAGTGAAAAACTGTTTTTCATTGGGGCTCTAAGTTCACGACGAAGAAGTGGACGGCCAGCGGCAGCGCCCCGGAGGCGACACGCTTGTTTCATGTCTGCTCATACGCCCGCAGGAAATCGGCGCGCGAGATGCCGGATTGCGTGCAGATCGTGCGGAGCGTGGAACCTTTCAACGTCAGGCGGTTTGGCATCGTCAGTGGTGTGCGCGAACCGTCGGGATTCTGGCGCACCATGGCGATGTGTTCGCGCTCGCGCACGAGTTCAAACCCCAGTCGTTGCAGCGCTTGCACGACGCGGCGCTTGGGCGCATCCACCGGAAACTTAGGCATGAGCCTCAGCGATGAAGGCCTCCAGCACCGGCGGTTCACCTTCCAGCACGTCGGGGCCGAAGGTCTCGGCATGAAAGCGGATCGCCGACTGGCAGTCCGCCAACGCCTGGTCGTAAGTGTCACCTTCGCCGACCACCACGCCTTTCAGACCGAGCGGGTACGCCACATAGCCGTCGGGGTGTTTCTCCACAACGATCTTGATTGCATTCATGTGATGCACCTTAACACCGGCGTCCGGCGGGTAAAGCGCGTTGTGCTTCAGCGCAACGCCGCCGCCAAGGCCTCGCCGAGCGCCGCCGCTTCTTTGAGCGGGCCTTTCAACTCATGCCGGCGGACGGCGCCGAGAAACGACACGGCCCTCATGCGCAAGTTGTCGCCCGTCGGTTCGGCGTAGGCCGCGACGGGGCTTTGACAACCACCGCCCATCGCGTGCAGGAAGGCGCGCTCGGCCGTCACCGCTTGGAAAGTGTTGTAGTGATTGAGGCGTTCGCAAATCGTCGCGATGCGCTCGTCGTTCTCGCGAATCTCGATGCCCACTGCTCCCTGCCCGACGCACGGGAGCATCACGTCCACGTCCAGCACCACAGCGAGCAAGCCATCGGGCACAGCGTCACCCTCGAGTTTGCCATCCGGTGAGATGCGGAAGTTGAGCCGCGAAATGCCGGCCAGCGCCAGCACCGTGGCGTCCATCTGCTCGCGCGTGGCGAGTTTCTGCATGCGGGTGGAGACGTTGCCGCGAATCTCGACGACTTTGAGGTCCGGCCGTTGCGCAAGCAACTGCGCCTGGCGTCGGGTGCTGCTGGTGGCGACGACTGCGTTGCTCGGTAAATCTGCAAGTCGAAGCCGCGGTCCAAACCCGCGCAGTGCCGACTGACCTGGCACCCATTCCTCGGTTTGTCGCGTTGCCAACTCGGCGAAAAACTTCCCGTCGCGGTAAATGAGCACGTCCCGCACATCAGCGCGCTTGCCGACCGCGCCGAGCTTCAGCCCCGCAGGCAAATCCGTCGGCAAGTCCTTCAAGCTGTGCACCGCGAGGTCGGCGCGTCCCTTGAGCAATGCGACCTCAAGCTCCTTCGTGAACAGGCCTTTAGGCAGGCTTTGGCTCGGCTTCGCCATCGAGGCGGTTTGCAGCTTGTCGCCGGTGGTCTTGATGATCTTCAACTCGAACGCGAGCTTGGGAAACGCGGCTCGGCACTGCGCGATGACTGCATTGGCTTGCGCGAGCGCGAGCGCGCCGCCGCGCGTGGCGATCAGAATGGGACTGCGTGAATCAGACATTGGATGCGACGGCATTTTCCCCCGGCGAAGTCGAAGGCGGCCGTCCGCCGCCAAGCAACCCCTTCACCTTGTCGCGAATGATTTCCTCGCAGCGCCCCACTTCATCCTTGCGCTGGCGCAACGAATCGTCGGCGAGGCCCTGCAGGTCGTCCACGTTGTAGAGATAGACGTTCTCGACGTAGTTCACTTCGGGCGCGATGTCGCGCGGCACGGCGATGTCCACCAACAGCAGCGGCTTGCTGGGACGGTGCTTCAACAGGCCTTCCAGCTTCGGCCGGTCGAGGATGTAATCGCGCGCCGCGGTGCTGCTGACGACGATGTCCAGTCGCGCGAACTCGTCCGCCCAACCGGCGAACGGCACCGCGCGCCCACCCAGGGTAGTGGCCAACGCCTCGGCGCGCTCCGGTGAACGGTTCGTCACCAGCACGTCGGTGACGCCGCGCGAGACCAGCGCCCGCGCCACTTTCTCGCTCGTGTCGCCCGCGCCAATCACCATCACCGTGCGGCCCGCGAGCGAACTGAAGATCTTTTCCGCCAGGTCCACCGCCACCGACGCCACCGAAATGTTGCCGCGCTGGATGTTCGTCTCGGTGCGGATGTGTTTGGCGACATTGAAGGCGCGCTGGAATGCTCTGTTCAACCGCCCGCCGGTGTGCTTGTGCTGGAGCGCGAGGTCATAGGCTTTCTTGAGCTGGCCGAGAATCTCCGTTTCGCCGAGCACCATTGAGTCCAGCCCGCACGCGACGCGTAAGAGGTGCTCGACGCTGTGGGGCTCGCTCAACCGGTAAATCTCGTCGGTAAGCGGGTCGCGATAGTCGTGGCAGCGCACGAGGAATTCCTGAAGCTCTGCAAACGCCTGCGCCGCCGGCAGTGACGTGACGGCGTAGATTTCGACGCGGTTGCACGTCGAGAGAATCACCGCTTCCTCGGCCAAGCCCGTGTCCCGCAGGGTTTGCAGCACTGCCGGAATACGCGCCTCGCCAAGGGCGAACCGCTCCCGCACGGCAACGGGCGCGGTGCGGTGGCTGAGGCCGAGGACGACGATGGGCATGGTCAGAAGAATCCGAAATCCCAAATCCGAAATCCGAGGTGAGGTGTCATTGGCGGTGCAGCGGCGATAGAAGATTTGTGCCCCAAAAGGTCAGCGCCACGAACACAAACACGCCGACCACGCCCCAAGAAAACCGCCGCGGCGATAGCCCTCGCCAGCGCAGGAGCAACAAGGCCAGGCAGCCCAGCCACAGTACCGCGGACCAAACGACCTTCGGGTCTTCGATAAACCGCACCCCCTCCGGGCGCGGCAGTCGCCCGCCGAAGTGCAGCCCCAGCGTGAGCAGAACCAAACCCACCTGGACCAGCCGCCGCGTCACCAGTTCCAGTCGTTGAATCGGCGGCAGCAGCGAGAGCACGGCGCGGAGCTTGTTGAATTTCAGATTGTGTTCCTGCGTGAGAAACATCGTTGCCGCCACCGCACCGAGTCCCAAAGCGCCGTAGGCGAGCATCGTGAAGCTGGCGTGGAGGCTTTGGAGCGCTCCGCCGAATTCAGGCTTCGGCCCGTGCGGCGGATCCAACGCCGGCATCAGCGCGAACACGCCGAGGCCCAGCAACAACGGCGCGGCGAAGGCGCCGAGAAAACGCATCCGCCGGATCAGGCCGATGGCGAGATACGCCAGCGCCAGCGCCCATGCGGCAAACACCGTCGCCTCGTAGAGGTTTTGGACCGGACAGGACTCGAGCTTGATGCCGCGCATGAACATCGCTAGGGTGTGGAGCGCAAAGGCGAAGAGCAGCAGCACGTAGTTCACCCGGTCGTCGCGGCGGAATCCTTTCCGCCAGAGGAAGACCGAGTAGATCGTGCTGGCTGCATAAGCGACAACGGCCAGCGTGAAACAGTAACGGGCGGTAAACCAGTTCACGAGGTGTGTCCCTGCCAAATAGAGTCTGATACCGACATGACTTCCACGTTTTTGAATGTCAAAAGGCCCATTGCCCGCGCACCCGCGGCAGGGGAAACTAGAGTCTGATGCCGGTGGGGTCAAGGGTGTGGCGCTGACGCGGGAGAAAGCGTAAGGCAAGGTGCGATGGTCACGTGGTATTGGGAATTCCCAGAACAACCCACTTGACTCTGGCGCCACAAGGAGCACGTTGCGGATCGAACCCGGTTTTGGAGCGAGCCCATGAACCCGACAGCGGCCAGCTTCACCACCACCCACTGGAGCGTGGTGCTGGCCGCCCATGCCGACGACCCTGCCCGCGCCCGCGAAGCCCTCGAAAAGCTCTGCACCACCTATTGGTATCCGCTCTACGCCTTCCTGCGTCGGCGCGGCCATCAACCCGCCGATGCCGAGGACCTCGTGCAAGGGTTCATCGCCCACCTGCTGGAGCGTCGGTTCTTCCAGGCTGCCGACCCCCACAAAGGCCGGTTCCGATCCTACCTGCTCGCCTCCCTCAACCATTTCGTATCGGACGCCGCGGATCGGGCCGGGCGACTCAAGCGCGGGGAGGGCAAGCCACTCCTTTCTCTGGACGCCGTGATGGCCGAGCGCCGCTACGCCTTGGAGCCGGCGGATCCCTGCAACCCGGAGCAACTCTTCGAGCGCCGCTGGGCGCTGACGTTGTTGGACACCGTGCTGCACCGGTTGGAGACGGAGGCGGCGCAGAGCGGGCGCGCCGAGTTGTTCCGCCAGATCAAAGGCGCGTTGCTGGGCGACCGCAGCGGGATGGCTTCGCCCAGCTCGCCCCGCAACTGGGCCTGAGCGAAGCTGCGCTCACTATGACTGTCCAACGCCTGCGCCGGCGCTATCGGGAGCTGGTCCGTGAAGAGATCGCCCATACGGTCAGCCGCCCGGTCGAGATTGACGAGGAAATGCGGCACCTCTTCCAGGTGTTGAGCGGGTGAAACGTTAGGTTTCTCCGCCGGCGCCGTAGTAACAATCGCAGGACCCTGTTATGACTACAAAGAAGTATTGTTACGTCACGAGACTCCGGATCGAGTCGCTGCCGGCGGTAGGGCGCGTCACTCCGTGCGCGCCATTCGGGAAGCCGGTGGCCATCTGCGGCGCGCACGGAGTCACGCGCCCTACCAAACCATTTACCGAATGTTCCATGTCGCAGACCTGACTTGAACGAACCAAGTTCCAGTCCAACGTCCGGACCGAAATGCCCCGCGTGCGGCGCAACGCTTGCCGCGGACGCACCGCTGGGTCTTTGCCCCAAGTGCCTCATGCGCGAGGCCCTCAGCGACGATGAGTCCACCGAAAGCGCCGACACGGTGCAATTGGGGAGTTTTGGGAACTACGACCTCCTGGAAGAACTCGGCCACGGCGGGATGGGTGTGGTTTACAAGGCCCGCCAGCGGAGCCTGCACCGCGTGGTCGCCGTCAAAATGCTCCTCGGCGGCCAGTTCGCCGGCAAGGTTGCCCTTGGCCGGTTCCGCGCCGAGGCCGAACTGGCGGCCCAACTTCAGCACCCGAACATCGTGGCCATCCACGAAATCGGCGAGCAGGACGGGCTGCCGTATTTCACGATGGATTTCGTCCCGGGCCGCAGCCTGGTGGACCTCGTGCGCGACAACCCACTGCCCGCCCGTGCGGCCACTACCTACCTGCAAGCCATTGCCAAGGCCATCCACTACGCCCACGAACAAGGCGTGCTCCACCGCGACCTCAAACCATCGAACATCCTCATTGACGCCTTTGATCAACCGCGGATCACCGACTTCGGCCTCGCCAAGCGCCTCACCGGCTCGACCTCGGACCTGACCGTCTCCGGCCAGGCGCTGGGCTCGCCCAACTTCATGCCGCCGGAGCAGGCCGCCGGCAAACACAAGACCAGCGGCCCGACCAGCGACATCTACGGCCTGGGCGCGATCCTGTATTTCCTGATCACGGGCCGTCCGCCGTTCATGGCGGAGAACGCGAGCGCCGCCGTGCGCCAGGTGTTGGAGAACGACCCGGTGTCGCCCCGCGCCCTCAACCCGGGCGTCCCGCGCGACCTCGAGACCCTGTGCCTGAAATGCCTCCAGAAAGAGCCGAAGCAACGCTATGCCTCGGCGCAGGAAGTAGCCGACGAACTGGGGCGGTTCCTGCGCGGTGAACCAATCCAGGCCCGGCCCATGAGTGTGGCCGCGCACGTCTGGCGTTGGTGCCGGCGCCGACCCCAGGTTGCCGGGCTTGCGTCGGCGCTGCTGGTGTTGGGCACGACAGGATTTGTGGCCGTGCTGACGCAGTGGAGGCGGGCGCAGACGATGATGATGGAGGAGGCGCGTCAACACGCGCGCGCGGACCATACCGTGCAGCAACTCCGGCTGCATCAGGCGGCCGAGTATCTGTCCAGTGGACGCGCGGCGGAGGGCGTGGCGCTGCTCGCAGCACAGTTGCGCAACGCACCGGGCAACCGTGCACTCGCCGAATGGGTGGCCACCGAATTGACGCACCGGAGTTTCCCGCTCCCGCTCACCCCAGCCCTCCGTCATGACAAGGAATGCACATTTGCCGAGTTCAGCCCCGACGGCCAGTTCGTCCTCACGGTCGCTCGGGATAATGCGGCGCGAGTGTGGTTGGCGGCGACCGGACAACTGCTCTCGACACCCATGCGCCACGACCCGTCCGTCGTGAAAGGCTCGCTCGTCGCCACCGGCGACAAACCGCTTGAAGCGTGCTTCAGCCCAGACGGGACACTTGTCGCCACTGCTTCGGTGGACGGAACGGCGAGGATTTGGGAGGCACGCACGGGGATTCCGAGAACGCCGTCTCTGCACCATCCCAACTGGGTCAGCTGAGCCCGGTTCAGCCCCGATGGCCGGCTCGTGGCCACCGCCTGCCGGGATGGCCTCGTCCGTCTGTGGGATGTGGCCCAAGGCACGCCAACCGGCCCGGTCTTCCGCCACGGCAAGTGGGTGAACACCGTCGAGTTCAGCCCTGACGGCGCACGGTTGCTCACGGCGGCTGACGACGGCGTTGCCCAGGTGTGGAACGTCGCAACGGGTGCGGCGGTGGGCAAACCCTTGCGGTATGCCTCTGGCGTGAAGATGGCCGCGTTCTCGAACGACGGTCTTAAGGTCGTGACCGCTTCGGAAGATGGCACGGCGAGGATTTGGCTGGCCGCCACTGGAGATCCCGTGGGCAGCGTGCTCGCGCACAGGGCACGCGTGCAGGTCGCCACCTTCAGCCCCGACGGACGCTGGGTAGCCACCGCGTCCGCTGACCAGACCGCCCGAATGTGGGACGCGTCCACCGGAACGCCGGCGAGCGATGCCCTGCGGCACAGTGGCATCGTGCGCTGGGTGGAGTTCAGCCCCGAAGGACAGCGTTTGGCCACCGCTTCCGAAGACCGAACCGTGCGAGTCTGGTCCGTGGCCACCGGCGAGCTTCTGCTAGAACCCATCCACCACCGGAACACGGTGTGGACTGCACGGTTCAGTCCCGATGGCCGGCGGTTGGTGACGGCCGCAGCCGATGGCACTGCCCAAATCTGGGATGTGCTCCCCGGAGCCATTGCGGAGATGACTCTATCGGTGATGAGCCGAGGCAAGAAGGCTTCGTGGAGCTCCGACGGCAGGCGACTCCTGACCGTGACGCGGACGGCCGGGCTATGGCACGCTCACACGGGGAATGGGATCGCTCCCGACTTTCCGGAACGAGACGTGCGCGATGCCCGGTTCAACCCCAGCGGCAACCTCGTCGCGGTTGCCGGCGGGTCTGGAACCGCCCGGGTCTGGGACGGTCACAGCACTGAGGCGGTGAGTCTGCCGATGCGGCATCAAGGCGCCGTGAACAGCATTGAGTTCAGCCCGGACGAGTCGCGCGTTGCCACCGCTTCTGAAGACGGCACCGCCTGCCTCTGGGACGCCCGGCGAGGAATCTTGTCGCTGCCGCCGCTCCGACATCCCGGCGCAGTACGACGAGCCACGTTCTCGCCGGATGGACGGCTGTTGGCGACAGCCTGTGCCGATCCTGAGGCACGCCTCTGGGATACGGCCACCGGCAAGCTGCTCATTCCCACGCTGAGTCATCAGGCCGAGGTACAGGATGTGAAGTTCAGTCCGGATGGACGACGATTGCTCACCGTACTGACGGACTCGACGGTGCAGGTTTGGGACGTGCCGACGAGGCGGCGCTGCGGTCCCCCGCTCAAACACGATGGCCCCGTCAGCCAGGCGATGTTCACGCCCGACTCGCGGCAGGTGCTGACGGCCTCCCACGATTGGACTGTTCGCGTCTGGGATCCGGATTCCGGGAAGCTGGCCGCCCAAACGCTGCAACATGAGGGCGTGGTTGCCTCGCTCGACTTGCGCGCGGATGGCCGGACGCTCTTGACTGCCACGCGGAGCGGGCGACTGGAACTGTGGCATGATTACCGGGAACACCCGCTCAGCACCTCGCTGTGCATTGGTCGGGACTTGTGGCACGTGGTGTTCAGTCCCGACGGCATCTCGGCGATAACCGTAGGCTCGGAGCACGCCGCTCGTGTGCTGCGATTCCCCCGCCTCTGTGATTCGGTGCCCGATTGGTTCCCGGCCTTCGCTGAAGCCATCGTGGGCCGAACCGCGTCTTCGGATGAGAGCTTGGGTTTTGTCGCTCCTGAAGTCCTGCTTGATTTCCGGCAGCGAATCAACGCGCCGGCTCCAGACAGCCTCACCCGTGGTTGGGCGCAATGGTGGCTCGCCGACAAAACTCAACGCTCCGCCGATCCCCAGTGCGGGCTGGATCTGGAAAGCTATGTTGCCAGAGTCATTGACCTTGTCTCCCCCGCCATGCCGGATTGCCTGAGCGCGTTGCGCCGGGCGATGTGCCGGGCGCCGGATCACGGAGGCTTGCTCGCCCACTACGCCCGCATGCTGCTGGAGACTGGTGCTGTGTCCGCTCCCGCAGTGCTCCAGGAGGCGGAATGGTACTGCGCGCGAGCCATCCAGCTTTCCCCGGAAGATGCTGGGGTCTGGCTCGCCCGAGCGGCGTTGAGTGAACACGCGGGCAAGACCAACGACGCGACCTCGGCCATGGAGAAGGTGAAGAAGTTCGGCGCGAGTTCGCCCGTCTTCCTGCTCGCGGCGGCCACCTTTCAAGAACGGGCAGGCCATCCGGAGGCTGCCGATGACGCCTACCGCCAAGCCATCGAGGTCGCACTGGCGCGGGAGGATTGGGCCGACGGAAATCGCCGGGCACTGATGCGCCAACGGGCGGACTTTCTCGCCCGGCAGGGTCGTCATGCCGAAGCCCGGGCTGAGGAACTCCGCGCTCTGGGCGTTCGCGCGCGCAATTCCGCCGCGCCGGACCGGTTGATCAACCTCGAAGCGTTCTACAACGAATCGTTGGATGCGAGCCTCAACCGGCAGGATTGCTTGTGGCTGAACCTCTCGGCCCTGCCGAAGGGCCGACAAATTCTGGGGGAAACGGAGTTCGACATTCGCGGGATCGTGCAGTTGGGTTCCACAAGGCGAAGAGGGACGTCATCGAGAGTTTATCCCGAGCGCGTGGAAGCAATCCCCATCGGTCAACCCTGCCGGCGCATTCACTTTCTGCACGCCGCGGAGGGCGAGGTGGCCGGAGGAACGGTGGTGGCGGTGTATCGAATTCATCTCCAGGATGGCCGGGCCTTGGAGATTCCAGTTGCATACGGAAAAGACGTTCTCGCTTGGGACGATGAAACCGGCCCTGAACCCACCGTCGCCCACGTGGCGTGGCAGGGGCGCAGTCCCGGCACGACCCGACTGAGATTATTCCATACCGCCTGGGAACTGCCGCCGCCCGGCCAGCAGGTGATGCGGTTGGATTTCGTGTCCCGGATGACCGCCAGCGGTCCGTTCCTGATCGCGGTGACGGTAGAGTAAGCCTGTTACCGCAGTTGGACCAGACGGAGAAGTCAAAAGCCACGGATGCACACGGATGCACACGGATTTGAGGCTGCCCTTTTCGCTGACGTCTTGAGCAAGCCGACGGGTTCTTGCGACTGCTCGGTATCCGTGTCAATCGGTGTCCTTCTGTGGCTGAGCGGAGTTTTCTGGTGTGAGGGGTCTCCGCTTTCAGCCCGCGCCAACTTTTTCACTTTGCTTGTTAGGTTTTCCGCCCGATGCCGTAGTACCCGGTAACAGCCCCCGTGTGGGTTAACGCCCACACGGGTACAAACCAAATGACCTATGAAAACAAACATGAAACGGAACCCTTGGTTCCACAATGACCTCGGGGCGCGGGCGCGGCGGATTCGCCGGGCGGGCCTGGCCCTTACCGTGTGCCTGTTGGGCAGCCTCCTGACCGCCCAGGGGCAGGACCCGTACCTGACTAACACCAAATATCCCATGGACACCAACGTCAGCCTGGGGGCAACCGTGAGCTTCCGGGTCTATGCCACCACGACCAACGGGCCGCTGACGTACCAATGGCAGCACGCAGGGACCAACCTGCCGGCGGCCACGAACAACCTCCTGGTGCTCACCAACGTCACGGTTGCCGATGCCGGTGGCTACCAGGCCACGATCTGGAATGCGAGCGCCGACTTCACCAACAGCCGCACGGCAATCCTCACGGTGGACCCCACATTCACCAAGATCACCACCGGACCGGTCGTGGCCGGCAACGAGTCGGGCTGGGCCTGTTCGTGGGCGGACTACGATGGCGACGGCGACATCGACCTGCTGGTCGGCAACGGGCCGGAGGCGGCAGGCTTGGAGTACATGGGGTTCTTCCGTAACGATGGCCCGGCGGGTTTTGTGCGGTTGACCAACGAAGCCGGCAGCCTGGTGAGCGCGCCGGGACGATTCGGAGGCGGCCTATGGGGAGATTACGACAACGATGGAGCGTTGGACTGTCTCGTCATGGATTGGACTGATGCGAGCAGCAGGCTGGCTCTTCACCGGAACCTCGGCAACGGCACGTTCCGGCGTGAGATAGCGTCTCCGCTGACTCAAGGAATTCCCGGTTACTACTCGTGGGTGGATTACGACAACGACGGTTGGCTGGATGTCTTCGACGCTATGGCTTGGAGCGATGCGGGTGTTCCCACCAACGCGCTCTTCCATGCCTCTGGTTCCGGCTCCTTCACTTCCGTGGCGACGGGAATCCTGGTCACGGATCGCTTTGTGGGGGTGGAAGACGCAGCCTGGGGTGACTATGACGGGGATGGGGATCAGGACCTCTTGGTCACAGATCCCCACGCCTGGTGGAACAACCCCTCCGCTTACCCGAATCACTTCTATCGGAACGATGGAGGAGGCGTGTTCACACGCATCACCAACAACGCCATTGCGCTGGATCGGACCAGCTCGCTTGTCCCGGCCTGGGCTGACTACGACAATGACGGAAAGCTCGACGTGTTCATCACTTCGTACAGCGATACAAGCCGTCTGTTCCACAACGATGGCAACGGGCAGTTTACGCGAATTCTTATGGGGCCGGGCGTGGATACCGCGCAACCGGCGTGGGGCGATTTCGACAATGACGGCGATCTGGATCTCTACATCGCCCGCGGGCAAGGTACGGCCACGGCCAACTTGTTCTACCGCAACAACGGGGATGGGACCTTCAGCGCAATAACCAACGGCAGCCCGGCGAATGACGTCGCTCGTTCGGGATCGTGCATCTGGGGCGATTATGACAACGACGGCTTCCTCGACCTGTTTGTTGCGAACAATCGCGGGGAACCGGATTGCCTCTACCATAACAACGGCAACGGGAACCACTGGCTAATGGTAAGACTCATCGGCATTGCCTCCAATCGGTCGGCCATTGGGGCCAACGTCCGGGCTTACGCCAACGTCCAAGGCAAGTTCCAGTGGCAGTTGCGGGATATTCAAGGCGGCAACCGATGCCAGAACGACCCGCGCGCCCACTTCGGCCTCGGGGACGCCACGAATGTCACGGCGTTGCGCATTCAATGGCCGTCGGGGATCGTCCAGGAGTTGCCGAGCGTCGCCGCCAACCAGTTCCTCACGGTGGTGGAGTGTCAGAGCTACACGAACGCCGCGCCGCAGTTCTGCGGAGCGACCAACGGCTCCGGCGGGTTGTGCCTTTCCATCACCGAACCCGCCACCAATGCGCGCTACATCCTGGAAGCGTCCACGGACCTGATCAACTGGACCAAGCTGATGGCGCGAACGAGCGCCGGGGGCACGGCCCAGTTCACCGACACCGGCACGACGAATTATCCCAAGCGGTTTTACCGGCTCCAGGTGCCGTGAGGCCCGACGGCGTAATTCTCCTTCCGCGTGGAGGGACGCGGGTTCTGGTGGTGAACTCCGTGTGTCTGCCAGAACCCGCTGAACAGCCAAGGCGTAAGCGGCAAACTGGACATGTTGGTGGAAGGGAAAGGCACGAAGGCTGAGGGTTCGGGGCTGAAAGGGACGAAGCTGTGGAGCGTTCTCCCTCACCCTGCCCCTCTCCCAGCGGGAGAGGGGCAGGGTGAGGGAGAGCCGTGCAAACGCAAACAGCGGCATTCATTGCTTGGCATGCGCCGCAGTGAAGAATTGAACCGATGCGGATTCGTCACGCCGGTTTTCCAACCGGCGTGACCCCCGCCGACTGGGAACTCGGCGCTACAAGGTTCCGGTTCACGGCAGCGCCGAGGGCCGAACGAAAAAGATCGAAAGCAAGAATCTACCGCCGGAAACGTCAGCCAGAGCGACGGCTGCTGTTCCGGACGCAAACCGGAGGGGAGTGAAAGCTCCTTCTCGATGCCGGGTATCCGGCTTTACCTGCCGTGGTCAAGGTGGCGGGCGGCGCTAGCTGCGCTTCTCGTCGGCGTCAATGAAATCCACGAAGGTTCGGATGTCGTCGCGCTGGGCGAAGCCGCCTTGCTGTTTGCGCTGCTTCAGACGCTCCTGCATCGCGGCGTCGTCCTGCTTCGGATAGTTCAGCATCGCGTCCCGGTGGGCGGCTTTGTCGGCGGCGGTTCGTTTCACGTTTTGGTGCACCCAATCGCAGACTTCGCCGTCCGTGATGGATGCCTTGACCACCGCAACCATCTGCTCGTGCGTGACGCCGACGGCCTTGAGCCAGGCACTGTCGAAACCTTTGCCGAGATTGTCGTGGTAATCGGGATGCAACTTGCCGGCGAGGTGCAGGCGGATTTTGTCAATGTAGCGCGGCAGGTGCGTCCAACCGTCCATGGTTTCGCGCGGGCTGCGCGGGTAAATGATGTTGCTCATGGGGCAATGATTGGCCGGTGTCCGGCGGCTGTCAACCTTCGGGCGAAGCGACACGCAGACTCAGCCTTGCCCCGTGTTCAACCCGACCTGAACGTCCGCGCCCGAGCGATCCTCCACCGGCTGCGGCCCACGGAAGGCGCAGCCAAAAACGCTCGCCGCCTTGAGGCCCTTCTCCAGCAGAATCGGGCGCTTTCCCGCATCCATGAACTCGCAGCCGTTCACCACGAGGCGACCGCTCCCCGCACGGATGCACGGCTCGCCTTTCTTCGCATGATCCCAGCCTGTGAAATGACATGCCGTCAGCACGAGGGAGCTGTCGCCGAAATGCCGCACGTGCTCCCGCGTCAGTTCCGTGCCCCAGAATCCGCAGTTCGCCAGCTTGACAGGCCCGCGATTCTTCGGGCCGATTTCGAGCGTGGACATAAACTGCCCGTTGGCGAACTGCACCCCGGCGTGAGGTTGCGTGCTGTCCACCCGCACCGCCACCGGGCAAATGTCGCTGCCCGACTGCGTGATCACCGCGTTGCCCGGCCCGTGCCCGAAGTCGTCGAAGTGAAACCCGATCACCGGGAAGATGACGAAGCTGTTGCTGATGAATTCCCAGTCGGTCTTGCCGATCTTGAAGCCGACCAGGTTCTTCTCCAGGTAAGCCTTGATGTCACCGCCGGGGAACGCTGGTTTGAGGGCCATGCGCGTCCAGAAGTTCGGGTTGAAGTGGACGTTTTCGATCCGACCGATGTCGGTGCATTGGTCAATGTAAACGCCGGTTTTCAGCGGACAGGCGAACAGGTTGCGAACGAGATGCAGCTCGTTCCATTTCGTGCCCACATCAATGGCCTGGTACGGGTTCGTGATCGTGAGGTCCAGAATCTGGCACAGCTCTCCGTCGGCGCGAATTGTCCATGGGTAGGCGGCCACCTCCGGCAACGTCTGCTCCGGATAGTGGATGATCAGGTTGCGAACCACCGCATTGGGCTTGAGCGTGATCAACGGTTCGCCGTCCGCCTGACCACGCCCGCCGTAAGCGAGCAGCACCGTACCGATGGGATGCTCGCTGTGCGGCACACCGCCCGAAGCGCCGCAAAGCGTCACGCCCGGCGGAACGGTCAGCGCGCCATCCAACCGGTAATGGCCGGCGGGCACGTGGCAGATGGGACCGCTCTTCTGAGCGGCGTCCAACGCCGCCTGCAGAGCTTTGGTGTCGTCGGTCTTTCCGTCTCCCTTCACACCGAACTGACGCGCGTTGACTGAAGCAACGTCCGCCGCTACCGGCGCGGCTTGCTCCGCGCCGAAGCTTCTGGCTGGCGCGAGACCAGCCGCGCCCAGCAAGCCGACGGTGAGGGCCGAGTTTTCCATGAAGTTGCGTCGTGAAAATCGGGTACTCATAACATCGAGGATGGTTGCATTGAATTGCTGGCGAGTGTTATGGAGGAATGCCGATGCGTCCATGCGAAACTGGCGCGGCTTGCCCACTGGTTTCGAGCGACGCGTCGAGGTTGACGGCCAAGCAATCCAATGGTATTTGCCTGCATGAGATGCCGCGCAAGATCCGCCAGTTGGTGTCCGACTTGGAAAGTGCCAGTTTCGTGCTGGTGCCCGGCGGCAAGGGATCGCACCGCAAGTTCCGCCACCCACGCTATCCGGGAGCCGTGATCCTGAGCGGGCGAGACGGCGACGATGCGCATCATTACCAAGAACGACAGGTCCGCAATGCCATCCGCGAGGTGAGCAAATGAAACCGGAAGATCGCTATCTGAAATACGTGTCGTGGAACGACGAAGACAAGCTCTACGTCGGATACTGCCCGGACTTGTTTCCATGGGGCGGCGTCTGCCACGGCGCGACGCAGGAGGAAACGTACGCCAGCCTTTGCGCGCTGGTGCGGGAGGAACTGGAGGATTTGCGGCGCGAGGGAAAGGAAGTTCCTGCACCCGCCACGCGACCGATGCGTGAGGCAGTGCTGGCTTGAGGAAAAGCACGATTCGAAGCAACTCTCTGACGGTTTGTGCGCACCCAGCATGCGAACGAGAAAGACCACGCTGGACGTCTTCTTTCCCCGGGCTTAGGTTCGCGTCATGGAAAAGGACAGTCTTCGGAACTCACAATTAGTAGGGAATTCACCCGGCCATTCTCCTGTGAAGACCAAACTCCTCATCGCGTTGACCGTAGTTGGAGCAGCCGCCCTCGGTTTCTGGCTGGGCTGTTACCGCACGGCCCAAACCTGGAATCGTATTGTGGAAGGCCAAATCCGCAAACTTGCTCGCACGGAAACCAGAAACCGTGCGCAAGTCAACTTGCGGGTATTGAACTATCTGAAAAGCGGCAGCCAGTCTGAGGCGATTGAAATCTTGGAGCGTCAGCTCGATGTGGCAGTTATCGGTTGTGCGGCATACTGGAACAGCGACGCACCGGAGGAACGATCGGGCAACGACATCATGATCATCCGCGACGCTCGCGATTATCGTGCCCAGTTTCCCTGGACAAACCAAAGGCCAGACACTGCAGAAGGAGTTCAAAGGGCTTTCGAACTGGCGAAGTAAACGCGAGGCGGGCCTAGAGCCTCGGAACGGAAACGCCTGTGCAGTTCAGCATGCTCCATCAACAAATGGCACCTTCTCGGACACGTTGTTTGTCCTCACTTGTGATTTCTTGTCTGGCTTTGACCAGTCGCCCATGCTCCCGGCGTGCTGATGAAGAATCGGACTCTCATCTTCTCCATGCTGTTCGTCGTTGCTGCCGCCGTGGCGGCGTTGTTCTTGTTCAACCGACCGGGTCGGCATGCGAGCGGGCCGTTGCGGCATGAGGTCTATGTCTGGCAGCGCGCATGGACGCAGCCGGTGCGCGACGCGGTGCTCGCATGAACCAAACGTGCGAATCCCCGTCGCTTTCGGGAGATCAATCCGCAGTCTTGGCCAAAATCGTGCCGATTCGGTAACCGGCGTCCGCATGCCGGACAAAACAAGCGCACTCCGCTTAGCCCGTTCAGCCGTGACTTCCAATCACATTCGGCGGCTTGCCGAGTCGGTTGCCGGCCATCGCTTCGAGTTTCGCTTCGTGGGCGCTACCGATTCCGCACGAAGAGTTTTCCCGGCAACTGCCGGATCACGCGCTTCATCTCCAAGCTCAGCAACGCCACGGAGGCCGCTGACGCCGGCAGGCCGCTGCGGCGGATCACTTCGTCCACGCTCGATTCCTCCTCGCTCAGTGCGTCATAAACCCTCTGTTCGTTCCCGCTCAACTCCAGCGCGGGCAGCACGCCCGTTTCGCCGGGCGACGGCGGACGGTTGCTCGCCGGGAACAGATACTCAAACTCGCTCAACACGTCTTCCGCGTCTTCGCAGAGTTTCGCGCCCTTCTTGATCAAGTCGTGGCAGCCCTTGCTCCGCGGCGAATCAATCCGCCCCGGCACGGCGAACACCTCCCGGCCATATTCCGTGGCGAAGTTCGCCGTGATGAGCGCGCCGCTGGTGAGGTTCGCTTCCACCACCACCGTGCCGAGGGTCATGCCGGCGATGATGCGATTGCGGATGGCAAACGTCTGCCGGTCGCCGTTGCGATTGAACGGAAACTGCGTCAACACCGCGCCGTTCGCGGCGATGCGGTCGAACAGCTCCTTGTTCTCCGGCGGAAAGACGACGTTGATGCCGGTCCCCAAAACGCAAATCGTTCGACCCTTGGCGCTGAGCGCACCCTGGTGCGCCGCCGAGTCAATCCCGCGCGCGCCCCCGCTCACGACGGTGACGCCCACGTAGGCCAGTTGGTATGCGAGTTTCCGCGCCACCTCCACGCCGTAATGCGTCGTCGTGCGCGAGCCGACCATCGCCACGGAGTTCTTGTCCTTCACGGTGAGCGCCCCGCGGACGTAAAGCACCACGGGCGGGTCATAAATCTGGCGGAGCAATTCCGGGTACTCCGCGTCCGCCTGCGTCAGCACGGAGCAGCCAAACTCCGCAATGCGGCGGAGTTCGCCGGCGAGGTCCACCCCGGTTTCCCATTTCGCAATCGCCTCCGCCGTGTCCTCGCCGATGCCGCGGACGCGCAGGAGTTCGCTTCGGGAGGCGGAAAGTATTCTGGGCGCGTCACCGAAATGTTCGAGCAGTTGCCGGACGCGGACGGGGCCGACGCCGTCAATGAGGTTCAGCGCAATCAACGCCTCGCGCGAGTCCATGCCTGCTGAGATAGCCGAATCCCACTTGCCACCGCAAGCCCAAGCGCTCCGGATCGGGCGAGGGTTAGTCGCCCGGTCCAACGCCCAGAGCGCGCAGCTTTGCCTGAATGCGTTGCCAGTGCGTCCCGCGCCAGAACAACCGGTCGCAGCGGACGCAGACGAAGTATTCTTCGAGCCAGCGGGCGGTGCGCGGCGGAATCCGCGCAGCGACGGCGGCTTTGTCCACAACCCGAAGCTCGCCGCCGCAGGCCATGCAGCGCGGAGGGCGCGGCGTGAGACGCAACTCACGGAAAACCAGCGCCAGTTGTTCCGCCGGATGTCCTGCCGGCGGGAGCCAGACTGTCGGAATCACGCCGTCGCGGATCACGCGGCGTTGGAGGAGTTCGCTGTCAGTCGTCAGCAACGTCGCGCCGCGTTCGCGCGCTTCGCGAAGCAACGCCTCATCGCCCGCGTCCGGCGACCAACTCGCTTCGTATCCAGCCGCCCGCAGCCAGCGCGCCAGGCCACCGAGACCGGCATCGCAGACGAACACAATTGGCGCATCGGGGCGAGCGTCAAAACCCTGCCCAGACCGCCTCGCAGTAAATCTTTCCAACTGGCGCTGCAATCGTGCGTCCAGTTGCGCCAGCGCGTCGTTCAGCGCGATGTGCCCAGCGACGCTCGCCGCGGAGGCACGGGCCAGAAGCAATTCAAGGCCTTTCTCAATTCGGCGGGCACCAAGTTGCCGCAAGCCAGCGCGGAGCTTGACGAGGTAGGCTTTGCGGATGCGGCTCACGGGGGCAGTTTACCACGCCGCGCAACCTTGGCGCAGGTTTGACTTCACCGGAAGCGCCGCCACACTTGCTGCCATGAACCGGCTCCTTTGCCTCGCACTCGTTGCCAGTTGGCTGGGAAGCGCCGCCGAAGTTCTGGCGGGCGACTGGCCACAGTGGCGCGGGCCGCGGCGCGACGGCGTGTGCGACGAAACCGGTCTGCTCCAGTCGTGGCCGGAGGGCGGCCCGAAACTGATTTGGAAGTGCGGCGAACTGGGCCGCGGTTACTGCGCGCCGATCATCGTGGGCGAACGCATTTACCTCACCGGCGACGTCGGCGAGGAATTGCACGTCTTCGCGCTCGACCTCGACGGCAAGCTGGCTTGGAAAGCGAAGAATGGCCGCGCGTGGAACGGCTCGCACCCCGGCGCGCGGGCGAGTTGCACCTTCAGCGACGGGCGGCTGTATCACCTGAACGCGCACGGCCGTGTGGCGTGCCTGGATGCAGCGAGCGGCATGGAGGTTTGGTCGGTGAACATCCTCGATCGGTTCGACGGCAAGGTGATTGAGTGGGCGCTGAGCGAATGCCTGCTGGTGGATGGCCCGCGCGTGATCGTGACAGCCGGCGGAAGCAAGGCGGTCCTGGCGGCGCTCGACAAGCAAACTGGCGAAACCGTCTGGGCCACTGGACCACTGCGGCTCGGCGAAGGAAATCCTCCGGCGCAGGAGCGGGTTCGGGAGCCGACGGGCGAGCCGGACAACGCGAGTTACGCCTCGCCAATTCTCTTTCCGCTTGGCCCGCGTCGGCTCATCGTGGGCTGCTCCTTGCGACACGTGTTCGGCGTGGACGCGGACACCGGCGAGCTGCTGTGGACGCGTCCGTTCTCCACCCGCTACCGCGTCATCGCCACCACGCCGGTGCGCGTGGGCGACGCACTGTTTGTCACTGCGCCGGACGGAGAGGGCGGGAAGTTGTACCGCATGCGCGAGGAAGGCAAAGCCGTGGGCGTGGAAACCGCGTGGCGGACGGAATTGGATTCCTGCCAAGGCGGGGTGGTGTTCGCGGAAGGCGCGTTGTTCGGAGCGATGTACCACCAACCCAAGACGTGGGCGCGCCTCGACGCCGCCACGGGCAAAGTGGCTTCCGAGTTCAAGGGGCTGGCCAAGGGGCCATTGCTTTACGCCGACCACCGGCTGTATTGCGTGAGCGAGGAAGGGGAAGTGGCGTTGCTCAAGGCGGGGTCAGGTGGTCTTGAATCCACGGGACGCTTCCAACTCGTGCCCGAGCGCAAGAGCGACGTGTGGACGCACCCCGTCATCGCCAACGGGCGGCTATACCTGCGCTATCACGACACGTTGTTTTGCTTCGACGGGCGGGCGAGGTAGCCGGGCCGCAGTTCAGGCCGGGGCGCCACCAACCGGCGTGGCGGAAGCGGGCGGCGTGAACACGTCGTAAGCCGGACCGAACTGGGCGAGGTAATGTAGCGCGTAGGCGCGGTTGAACACCAGCACCGGCAACAACAGTACCGTACCCAGGTAGGGAATGGACATCAGGCAGCCGGCACAGCAGCAGGTCACGATGACCACCGCGAAAATCAACAGGCCGATGGCGATGGCGAGCACGATTTGGAAGAGCAGCCACAGGATGAAGTCCCCGGCGTAGGCCGCCAGCAGACGCAGCAGTTCCTTCCAGCACGCGCAAGTTCCCTGGTGCCGCAGATACATCAGCGGCACGACGAAGTCGCGCGTCAACTTGCCTATCAGCGCAAAGACCATGGCCAGCACCAGCAAGATCAGCCCAAGCCCCATCAACTCCAGCACACCCCCGAAGTGAGGCCGACCGTGGTTGAACATCCTCCAGCCAATGCCGATGCCGACAATCACGAGCGGCAGCGTGACGATCAGGCAAATCAAGCCTATGACGAGGCGGAACAAAAACAGGCTGTTCCCTTCGCGGGCATAGCGCCGCCATGGGTCGGCGACTTCCGCGCGATTCAATGCGACGCAATGGAGGAACATGAATCGTCCACGACTGCTCAGCCAGGTGATGACCAGCCCCAACACCAGACCCAGCACCACCAGCGTCATTACCAGCGGCACGATCCAGTGCAGGTTGCTCATCACGTAGTCGCGGACTTGCTCGAACTCGCGATCGAGACGCCTCCCGCGATGGTCGGACCAGTTGAAGGGAAAGTTCGCGTGGAATCCGCCGCCGCTTTCGCCAAGGAAAGCCAGCCAAGCGCAAAAGCCGATGACAAACCATTTGCCCAAATCAAAGGGCTGGAACAACACGAGTTTCACCCGGTCCAGCGCGCGGCTGAGCGGGTCAGTGACGCTGAGGTTGAGAGGTGGTGTTTGCATGATGTTTTGGCGTTGAAACCTTTGCCGAGTTTTGTTCCCGCGTTCAAGCCTTCGCCCATTGCTCGCGCATCAGTTGCGCCGCGGCGGCAATGGCCTTCTCCCGGTTGCCTTTGCAGCCACATTCGAGGCTGATGAAGTTCTGGTAGCCGATGAGCTTCAGTCCGCGCAGGCCGTCCACGTAACTGTCGCCTTCGTCCTCGCCCGGCAGATTGCGCGTCTTGCGGCTGGCGAGGTGGACGTGCTGAAGGTATTTGCCCGCGGCCACAAACGCGGCGAAGTCGCTCGTTTCCTCCCAGGTCATGTGCCAGAAATCGCCCATGACTCCGACGCCGGGATGGTTCACGTCGCGGCAGATGGCGGCTGCGTCGGCCACCTGGCGGAGGAAATGGCATTCCTTGCGATTGAGCGGTTCGAGCAAAATCTTCGTGCCGGCCTTGTGCGCGTGCTCGCCGAGTTCGGGCAGCAGCTTCACCAGCAGCTCGCGCGATTCCTGGTGGCCAAGCTTGGTCTGGCCGTGAAACGCCGGCGCGATGATCATGCCGACCGAACCCACCGCACCTGCGGCCGTGAGTACGTCCTTGATCGAGTTGATCGTCTTCTTGCGGATATCCTCCGATTCGGAAATGAGCACACCGTCGAAGCCGGCGCAGATGGCGCTGATCTTGATTTTGCGACCTTGAAGCGCCTTGCGAAATTCCTCCACGCGCTTGCCGAGACCGCCGCCCCACGGCTCAAGCCCCTCGAAACCGTGCTGTTCGAGGAAATCGAGCTTTTCGGCGAGCGACTTGCCGGGCGCGACGCCTTCCTGGCAAGACAGGCGCAGGCGGGCAGGTTGCGGCGGGTCTTCAAGCGTGAAGGCCCGCGCGGCGCGCGGCAGCGAGGCGGCAAAAGTTGTGGCGGTTGATAGCGCGAGGAAGTGGCGACGTGAAGTCTTCATAAGTTAACAACGCAGAACCCACCGCAGTTGTTTCATGAAAAGTGACCGCTGGCCAGAGAAAACTCGCGAAGCGGAGCGCCGCATGAGGGTTCGGCGCTCCAGGCGCCGTTGGCCGCACGCCAGACCGATTAGCGGCCCGGCAGACCGCATCGGGCCGATTCAAAGCCGGTCACTCACGCGCGCGGCGATCTCTTCGCCGATTGCCAGCGACGCGGTGGCCGCCGGGCTGGGAGCATTGAGGACGTGCAATGCCTGCGGCCGTTCGACGAGATTGAAATCCTGCACCAATTCGCCCGCCGGCGACATGGCCTGCGCCCGCACGCCGGCGCCCCCGGGTTCGAGATCGTCCTCGCGCACGTCCGGCACGAGCCTTTGCAGTGACTCGCAGAACAGCCGGCGGCTAAACGAGCGGCGTAATTCCCCCCAACTCATCCGGCGATGCTTCCCAAGAAACCGCCACAGGCCGGAAAACGTCAGCGCGTCCCAGAGATCGGCGAGGTTGATGTCCGACTTGCGGTAGCCCTCGCGGGCGAACGCGAGCACGGCGTTCGGCCCGGCTTCGATGCCGCCCTGGATCAGCCGCGTGAAATGCACGCCAAGGAACGGGAATTGCGGATCGGGCACGGGATAAATCAGGTTGCGCACAAGATGCTGGCGCGCGGCTTTAATCTTGTAGTATTCGCCGCGGAAGGGGACGATGCGCACCTCGCGTTTCTCGCCGGCAAGCTGGCTGACGCGGTCGGTGTGCAGGCCGGCGCAGTTGATGACGAAGTCCGCCTCGAACGCGCCGGCGGTGGATTCCACCTGCCAGTCGCCGTTCCGCAATTGCAGCCGCGTCACCTTCGCGCGCAACACGACCGATCCTCCGGCGGTTTCAATTTCCTTTCGCATGGCCTCGCAGACTTTCGCGTAGTCCACGATGCCTTCCTGTGGCACCCGCAATGCCGCGATGCCGCCGACGTGCGGCTCGATTTCGCGCATCTCGTCGCGGTTGAGCAAGCGCAGGCCTTGCAAACCGTTTTGCTGGCCGCGGACGTGCAGGTCGCGGAGGCGCAGCAACTCGGCGTCGTTGGAGGCGACCACGAGCTTGCCGCAGATTTCGTGCGGGACGCCGTGCTCGCGGCAGAAGGCGATCATCTCCTGAATGCCTGTGACGGCGAGGCGGGCTTTGAGTGAACCGGGTTTGTAGTAGAGGCCGGCATGGAGCACGCCGCTGTTGTGGCCGCTCTGGTGCTGGCCCACGGCAGCTTCCTTTTCGAGCACGGTGACACTCGCCCCAGTGGCGCGGCGCGCCAGCTTGAGCGCCGTGGCCAGGCCAACGAGCCCACCACCGATGATCAGAATGCGTTTCGCCATGATTCAAAGACCCGTGAAACCGGCCCGCTCCCGGAACGCCCGCTCAACCCGCCTTGCTGCCCGCTTGGCGACGCACGGAAACAACCAGGACGCCAAGCAACAGTGCGGTCACGCCCAGCGCTGCCAGACTGACATACAGCCCGCGTTGCGGCGGCGCGAAACGAAACTCGACGCGGTAGTCGCCGGGCTTTTCCAGAAACACGCCGCGCATGATGAAGTTGCAGCGCAGGAGTCTTGCCGGCTGGCCGTTCAGCGTGACGGTCCAGTCGGGATCGTATTTGTCGTTCAACAGGAGGACCGCCGGGGCGGCGGTCCGTGCGCGGAGTACGAGGCGCTTGGGAGCGTAGTTTTCGAAACTCACCTCGCCCGTGACCTGGTTGGTGCCGGCGGGCGCCGGCAGCGGCTCGCTCAGAAGAACCGTTTGCGCCGGGTCAAACGTCGGAGATGCCAGCTCGTGCAGCGTGGCGAGGTCCACGGGGCTTTGCGCCGCGAGGGACGCGCCCATTTCGACTGACACGCGCGCTTGGATGCCTTTGACCCAGTCCTGAATCGTCGCCGTGTCGTTCGTGCTGACCTTCCACTGCGAGACGAGTTTCGCGCGCGGCAACGCCCCCGTGAACTCGAACAACGCAAACGGCCCCTCGGAGTTGGTTCGCGCGAGAATCGTCCCGCCGGCTTGGTTCTGATAGAACTCGAAGAGCATCAGCGGACGGAAACGCCGGGCCGGATCAATCTCGCTGTTCAGCATGGGGAACAGCCCCGCCGGGCCGAGGAGATACCGCGTGTTGGCCAATTGCCAGCGACGCGCGACGCAGTGAAGCGTGTTGCTGCGGCCATCGCTCGTCAGCGCCCCTTGAAACGCCGCAATGTCCTGGGGCATGCGGGGCATCTGGATGATGTCGAGCGACTGAATGTTGTAGTACTGAAACTGGTGCTGCAACCATTCCACCTGGTAGAGCTGCTGCACGATGCCGAACTGTGGCGGCAACTGGAAGGGCCAGACCGCGACCCGGCCTTCGTGCGGTTTCCGGCGCAGGAACTGGAACACACCGTTATCCGCGGCGTTCAGATAGCGATCCTTCCAGTCGTACGTCATCACCCATCGGCTGCCAACGCGCGCCAGATCCACCACCAGGAACGCGGCCAGCAACACCGTTCCCACCACCACCCGCCGCCCGTTGAAATAACCGCTCAACACCAGCGTGAACAAGCCGAGCGCAACGGCGAGCAGGAGCACGAACACGCCCACCTGGCTGATGCTGAAGCTTGCGATGGCGTTGGCGGCGATCTCATCGAATTGAACTTCCTGAAGATATTCGACCAAGCTGCTGCGGGACCGAATGTAGGCCAGCCAGCCGAGGACACACGCGCCCAACAGTAGTGCCGTGCCTTTCACCCAGCGCTTGTCAAACGCCGACGCCCTGGCCCACCACGATTGTAACTGCGAAACCAAATCGCGCGTCATGGTGGCGGGTGGTTCCATGCAGCTCCGGCCAAGGCCGCTCACACCGTAAGCGAACACAATCAGCAGCGCCCACTGCAGCACGTGGATGAACTTGCTCGGGATGCGGATGGTGGAGGCGTAGGGCAAGGCATAGAAGAATTGGTAGAACGGCGCATTCCGTCCGAAGCTCAGGAGCAGACACACCACGGCGACAGCGGTCCAAAACCAGATGAACCGGCGCTCCGTGAGGGCAAAGACCGATTGCTCCTTGCGAAAGGATTGCAGCAGCGCCCAGAACGCGATGAGCATCACCAGCACTCCCAAGTAACTGCCGCCGCCGCCCCAGCGAATCGGGCCGTGAGGTGGCGGGCCTTGCTTGCCGGATGCGAAGTAGCGGTCCCACGACGGATCCCGTCCGCCCTTGCCCCAATAAGCCTCATTCTCCGGCGCTCCCTGCAAACCCATCATGCGGTAGCCGAACACGCCGGGCACGATCAACCCGGGCACTTCCGAAACTGGAAAGCTCCCCCACGTGGCCTTGTCCCAGCCCTCCGCCTTGGTTTGTGCGTCCTGGCCCGTGCCGGCGACGCCTTTGATTTGGGTGCCGACCAGATTCACCAGCACCGTCGCCGCGATGAACACGGCAAAGCCCGCGAGCGTCGCCACGCGCAAGCCGCCCTGCACGAAACCTTTGACCGGGCCCGGCGTCGTCACCAGCGCATGCACCATCACGAACAGCGCCGTGAACGCGCTGAAGATCGCGCCGATGTCGTAGGCTTCCATCACACCCATGCCGACCGCGAGGCCGGCGAGCGGATAACGCAGCCACGGCCGGAGCGGTTGCGGGCTGACGACCAGTCCCAACGCGAGGTAGTTCAAGCCGAAACAAACGGCCTGCGGGCCGACGCCCCAGCACGAGACGCAGAAAAAATCCGGGGCGAGCGCCGCGGCCAAGCCGCCGAGCAATGCGGCCGGGGGGCCGAGCCGGAGTTGTCGGAACAAGAACCACGCCCCGGCGCCGAGAATCAGCAGCGTGATGGGCGCGTAAAGCTTCGAAAACCAGAGCGGGCCCAGCAGCCAGAAGAAACCGACCGTGATGTTGGGAGGCGCGCCCGGGCTGCGTGTGCCAAAGCCGTTCAAGTCCATCCACGCGCCGGTGAACGTGGCCGGCACCCGGACCTGCGCCGCCATCTGCGCGCCGAGCGGGCCGTCGTTGTTGAACACGACCCGCGCCGGGTCCGCCACCCGCCAGAACAGACCCGCCAGCACCACGCCGAGGACCAGCAGGAAGACCCCCGAACCTCCGGCCTGCCAGCGGCGGGCTTGGCTTTCCACAGCATGCTTGTGGCTCATGCAAAAATGATTCGTTTGCGGCGAAGGCGAATCGTAATCTGTGAACTCCAGAAAGCCAGTCTTAAACAGGCTGCCCGCAAACCGCACAACCAAGATCGAGATTTACATGAGTTCCGCCACGGGTAGCCTGAATCTGCATGATCATACACAAGCTCATCGGGCACCACCTTAAGCATCGCGATGACTCGGATTTCTACGTGCTCCAAGCCCGGGATGCGATCCGGTGGATCCGCAGCAAGGGCGGATCGGTTGGCGGCGGAGTCCGGGCGCTGGATTTGGGGTGTGGCCACGGCGTTTTCGGTGTTGAGCTTGCGAAGTTCGGTTGCGACGTGACCTACGCGGATGAGCAGAATAGCCTGTCCGCCGAAATCCAAGGTGCGAATTTTTTCCGCGTCAATCTGGACCAGGACGACATCCCGAGCTTGGGCGAGTATGATCTGGTGGTCTGCTCGAACGTGCTCGAACACCTGGCCAGACCGGAGCGATTCCTGGCCTCGGCGCATCGGCTGCTCTCAAGCAAGGGGACGCTGTTTTTGAGCTGGACGAACTGGCTTTCGCCGTGGGGCGGACATGAGTTTTCTCCGTTCCATTACCTCGGCTCGCATCGCGGGCATTTGATTTACGACCGGCTCACCGGAAAGCAGCGCAAGCATACGCCCCATGAAAACCTTTTCCCGACTTACATTGGACAAATCTTGATGGTGATTCGCCAAAGCCCCACGCTTCGCGTGCTGGCGGTGGCGCCCCGTTACTACGCCGAGCTGGGATTCCTCATGGCGCTGCCAGTCCTGCGCGAGTTCCTGGCCTGGAACTGCGCGATGCTCATCGGACGGAAAGCGTAGCTTCGCGAAAGAGATGGAATCTCCCTCGCCCATCGGATGGGAGAGGGCCGGGGTGAGGGTGCTTTGCGCTCACCGGGGCGCCCAGCCATCGTTGAATTCTGTCTTTCGGTCGGACCTCAGCCGACCCCTTCCGCTCTCGCTCCCTCGGTCTGCCCGGGCTTCGCGTAGTAACCCGCGAGCCTGAGGTAACAGTTTCCAAGGGGCGTCGGTGTAAGCCGCTTGAGCAGCAATTTGGCGGTGTGCAAAAGATTCTTCCGCAGGAAGAGTGGGGTGATGAAGTGCCGATACTCTCGGTGCGTGAGGAGGAACTTCAGCATGGGCCAGCCCCAAATGTAGAGCGCGCCGCAAAGCCGCATCCGCTCCACCGCGTCCTGCCATTTCTCCTGGCTCCACAGGCGCAGGATGCTTTCCATGACTTGGAGATCACCCACTCGGTCGCGGCGACCACGCTGGTAGTACGTGTTCGAGGTGATCTGGCAAACGGCCAGCACCTCCGGGACGACGCAGATGCCGTATTTGAAGCCGATGAGGTTGTAGGTGTACCAGTCGCTCGCGTACTTGACAGCCTCCGGAAACCTGCCCGCCTCGAACAACGCGGTCCTTTTGACAATCACCGTGTGCCCGGCGATGAAAAGCCGCCCGCGGCGTTCGAGTTCCATCAGGCGTTCAGGAGGAAGATAGGCGGGCTTGTCAGTCATGCCCACGCCCATGTGCCAGTGCAGGCCCGTGTGCAGCTCGCGCCAGTCGCCAATCGTGCAACACAGCCCCGCCTCAGGATGTTTGGCCAACAGCGCCATGCTCTTCTCAAAAAATCCCGGCAGCACGAAATCATCGGCGGCGGCGCCGCAAACGTAGTCTCCAGTCGCCAATTCAAAAGCGCGGTGCACGGTAAACATCGCCCCCATGTTCTTTTCATTTTGAAGGGCCCGGATGCAGGAATACTTTGCCGCGAATTCCTGGATGATGTTCCAACTGTTGTCCGTGGATCCATCGTCAACCACGATGAGTTCGTCCGGCACGCGCTCGCGCTCCACGAGCGACTGGAGTGCTTTGGGCAAGAACTCCGCGTGGTTGTAATTGGGCATTACAACCGTGAGTGTGGATCTTGACATGGTCAACAGCTTGTCAGGTCAATGGGGGGTTGGGAAAATCGGCGGGGAAGATGAACTCCCACGTCGCGGCTGCCGGTGCGGAGGTGCGAACTTTCGCGGCAATACGCTCTGCGTTGTTGCGCGTGAACGGCAGAATCACTTTCAAGCCAACGGGAGCTCGAAAGGGCGTTATGATCGGTATGTTGTCCAGATCGCTGCCTTCACGTTGTTGATCTTCATCAAGTATGCAGACCGGGCGGCGGCTGAGTTGAGTCAGCAGGGCAATGCCGGCCATGCCTGCACCAAAAATCGCGAATTCACCCGACTTCGTCGCCTCGTCGAACTGTCGAACCGTGGCGTTATACCAGTAGAATTGCGACCGGGCTTCGGCCAGCGTCGCGGCATCAGCAGCGAGAGTGCTTGAATCCGGAGCCTTGGCCTTGCGCAACAGCAAAGTCAGGCAGTTGTGGACCCAAGGCGTTCCGTCAATCGCCACCTCGAATCCTGCCCGCCGACACAAGATCTCAAGCGTTCGCCGGCTGAAATGCGATGTGTGGTCAATCACCGCCATGTCGAAGGGCGTGCGCTCGATGTCGGGGACTTGCACCAGGAGAAATCCGCTAGGCTTTAGCAGCTCTCGCAATTCCGCGAGCGGTCCTTGTGGTGAGGGGATGTGTTCCAGAGTGTGCCAGAGCACGACCAGATCGAATTCACGATGCGGCAATTCTTTCAGCGAACCGGATGTGAAGCTTGCCACGCCCGGCAGCCGCAAGATTTCGTCCCGATGTTTGTCATTGAGGTCGTAGCCGTGAAGTTCCCAGCTTTTGAGCAACGCGCCCGCCGATTTGAGCACGGCCCCGTTGCCACAACCCACATCGAGCAACCGTCCGTCGGCAGGCAGAATCGGTGAACATCTTTCAAGTGTGTGCCACGTACGAGGTCTTGGTGGAAGTCCTTCCGGAAACACGACCTGCTCGTTGCCCTGCGCGAGATGGTGCGGGGCGTAGTCGCGGTAAATCTCTTCAATCGCCGCGAGCGTTACAGCATTGTGGTGCTTCTGGAGATGACCGCAGCGCGGGCAGAAATGCACCATCGCCTCCAGCGCACACGGCCAGGAGTCGGAAGTCACCGATCCGGCGCGGATGCCAGCGCGGCCCAGCTCCTGCACGGTTTCATGCTGGCAGGCAAAGCATATCATGCCGCAAGCCTACCGGGCGGCAATGGCCCGTTCAAGATGGCATCGCGGCAACGGAGACAGTCGGGCGAGCAGCGGGTCAGCTCCGGCTGGGAATGGATGACCGGTGTCAGGCAGTCAACCAACTCGCGAAGTGGAGCGGCCTGGGCGAGGCATTCGCCGATGCGTTCAACGCCGAACAAGTGCCGGCAGAACGGGGCGAGCGCATCGAAGCCTTTCGCGCAGCCACAGGTCGCGACCTCTCGGACGTCGCCGTTCGAATCCATGGCCCAACGGATAAAAGGGCGGCGACCAGCGCGTTCCTCGGCGAGATGCACGGCGGTGCAGGACGTGAGGCCGACGCCAAGCAGGAGCACGAAACCACCGGCGGCTGCGAGCGATTCCAGCGGCCGGTTGGCGGTGTCCCACGGATGATCAGCGAGCCAGCGCTCCGCGTGCTCGCCGAAACCAAGCCACGAGTGCCACGGGTGATTGCTGCGGAGCGTGCGGGGTTGGCGCGCGAAGGTCTCGCAAACCGTCCCCATCTTGGGATGCAACGGTGCGTTGTGGACATCGAAGGGGCGCGGCGGGTTGACGAAATCGAAGTGAACGGCGTAGTCGCAACCGTTCTGGCGATGCCGCTTCTCTAGTGGCGGCGGAATCTTGGCCGCACACTGAAAGCCAGGCATCAAGACCGTGGAGCATACTTCCTGCAGCGCGCGGATGACGGTGCCCGCACCGCCTTCCACCCGACCGAAGCTGCGCAAAGAACTGTGAATGGCTACGGGTTTTCCGGCGAGGCCAAGGTGGCGCAGACTTTCAGCGAGCGTTGCGCGGGAGACGGTGGCCATACCACAGGGGAGAGTCAGCTTTGCTTCGGTCCGGCGCAGAGCGCGATGAGATAATGCGCCATCGGCAGAAAACCCGTGTGCAGCACCTCGTCATTCATGCCGAACATGAAGACGTGTTGAAAATATTTCCGACAAATTGCTGCCAAATCTTCGCCGCTCTTGCAGTTGATGTGGCCGGCTTTGGAAGCGGGGGAGGCATAAACTTGCGATTCGAGGGAAGGCGTTCCCAACACAAAAACACCTTGGGCCGAAAGGCTTTTGGCAACATTGCCGAGGTAAAGGTCTTCCTGTACAGGATCAACGTGTTCAAAAACGTCGAGTGAAACCGCCCCGTCAAAGTTCTCCGTGACTGGGCTGTCCAGAATGTCGTGGCCACGAAACTCAATATTCACGGAATAGCCCTTAAAACGACGGAGGCAGCTTTCAATGTGCGGCCGGTAAAAATCCGTCGCCACGAGGTGACCGGCTGCCTGCGCAATGACCAATGAGCCCAGCCCCTCCTGACAGCCAATCTCGAGGACCCGCTTGCTGCCCTGGAGCATTTTGGCGGCGAATTTGTAACGAGCAAACAGGAATCCGACGCGTTTGGCGTCGCCCAGCAAACCGGTCGTATTGTAATGGCCCAGTTCAAAATGTTGGGCGACTTCAGCGATGGGGATGTGCTCGTAAACGTCACGAGCTTTCTCTGAAGTGGCGCTGCCAAAAAAATTGCTCATAGGTTTTCAATCTTCTTCTGCCTGGTCCGACAATATCGCTGCGCTTTGCGGATGGCAGCAACAAAGTTGCGCGTTTCACGGACGCGGCAAAGTTTTCGCTGAGGAGCAGGTTAAATGAAGCGTCGGGGGCGGTGTGATCAATGTCGGTGACGTGGTTTATTGACAGAAGGAACAGGCTGGAGAGGCGGGGCAAGAGCAAGCTGGCCTCCGCCTGCCAGTTCGGCCACTAACGGAAACAAAACCAACTGCAATGCTAGGGACTGCTCGCTGAGCAGTCCGAACCGCGGCCGCCTCGGCGAGGCGACCCTACCTCATGGATCTGGGCGGCAGGAGCGCCGGCGAGCCGGGCGGGCTACGGGACCTGCACGGCCTTGTAAGCGCGCGCGGGCAGGTTCGTGGCCGGGCCATCAATAATCTGTTCCGTGCCGAAGACGTTGGTGACCGTGAGCACTTCCGTCCAGTCCAGCAGGTTCGTCGAGCCGTCAATCCGGTACAGCGCGCCGAACTCGCCAGTCAACGTCAACCGGAAGCCCTGGTCGTTCAATCCGTTCAGGTCCCCGCGGACCTCGAACCGCGGCCTGCGCGTGAAATGCGCCACGACCGCCCGGCTCTGCGTCATGCCGAGGCCCAGCGGATTGTCCGTGCCGGTGGCGTCGCCGCTCCAGCCGAGGAACTGCTGGCCAGCCTCGGGCAGCGCCGTCAACGTGACGCGCTGCCAGTTCTCATACGTGCTCGCCGCCGGTTCCACGCTCACCTGCCCCAGGCCGTCCGGCAGCACCGTCAGCGTGTATTGCCCGGCGCTCAACGGAGCGAACAGGGACGAAACAGTCGGATTCGCGTTGGTGAGCGGGAAGTTCAACGGGTTGCTGTTGCCGCTGCCGGCGTTGCCCCAGAGGACGAAGGAGTTGCCGGCCTGCGGCACGCCGTGAAGCTGCACCGCTGTGCCGTAGGGATAGAATCCGCCGGGCGGCACCAGGAGCACCGAACCGCTGCCGGCGACCGTCGTGTTGAGCGTCGTGCCAAAGCGCGCCTGCACGAACCGGTTCCGGTTCATGGTCACGTTCACCGTCGGGTTCGCGCCACGGGCGTCGCCCCACCAGCCGAGGAACGCCCAGCCGCTGGCCGGATTGGCCGTGACCTGCACCACGGTGTTGCTCACATACGGTCCGCCGGGCGGCACGACCGAAACCGTCCCGCCGCCGGGCGAGCTGGCCGAGAGCGTGTAAGTCGGAATAACGTTGAGCGTGATCGCGTCCAGCTCCCACGACTGGAGGAAATCCGCGCTGTACGTGATGACGCGCAGCGTCGCCGTTCGGCTCACGGCGAACGTTCCAGCGTACTGCGCCGAAGCAAAGGTCGGCGGCGAGCCGTCAAGCGTGTAGAACAGCGTGCCATTGGGGAAGAAGGTCTGGAGCTGGACGTTCACCGGCCCGACGAAGGTGTATTGCGCGTTGGTAAGATTCTGGCCGTTCCCGAAGGCGAAGATGTACCGGACGCTCAGATGGGCCGGCGCGCTCGACGTCGTGTTGACGCTGTTGCTGACCACGACCGTGTAATCTCCGCTGGCCGCCGGCTGGACATTGCTGAGCGTGAGCGAGGCGTTCGTGGCATTGGCGATGAGGTTTGTGCCATTGAACCACCACTGGTAACTGCGCGGTGTGCTGCCGGCGGCTCCAACCGTGAAGGTCACATTGCTCCCAACCGGCACCGTCTGACTGACGGGCTGCACCTTGATCGTGGGCGGAATCCCACACTTGCCCGCACTGCCGGCGGCGTAGATGGCCTGGATTTCGGCAGCAGATAAAGCCCGGTTGTAAACGCTCACCTCATCAACCACCCCCCAGAAACTGGTTGTGAGGTTGTCTCCGCGCGCCCCAACCGCCACTGGAGTGCCGAACGTGAAGACCGTGTTGTACGTCACGGTCTCACCCACACCGTCAACGTAGAATGTCACCGTGCTCCCCGACTTGGTCACCACCGCATGGTGGAAGTTTGTGTCGGTGATCCTTAGCGCCGAGGAGAACACGCCACCGATGTCCACTTTTGTGAGATCTACTCTGCCATCATCCAGCAACGTGAAGCCATAGCCCCCAGTGCCGTAACACAAAATGGAACCATTGATGTTCGCCGGATCTTGCGTTGCCCGGGTTGCGCTGGCCCGTTTCACCCATGCCTCAATCGTGAAATCTTGCAGGTGCAGGTTGGCCGGGTCGCCAATCCGCGCTCCATCCCCATTCCCATCGAAACCGAAGCCTTGCCCAACACGTCCGGCGCCGTAAGTCGTATTGCCCACCAGCGCCCCATTATTGCCATCCGCCGAGTCAAAGGCGTTCTGCTCCCCCCGCCACCAACTAACCAAGCCTGCGGGCGCGGTGATGCACGAAGGGGGTGGCGTCGGCACACACTTGCCTGCGCTGCCGGCGGCGTAAATCGCGGCGATTTCGCTGGCCGCCAACGCACGCTTGAAAACGGCGACTTCGTCAATGAGGCCTTTGAAGTACTCGGTTACTGCCTGGCGACTACCGATGCGAAAATCATTCAACGTCGGATAGACATCGCCGAGAACAGTGGGGCCGCTGTAGTTCTGCACCAAGCTACCGTTGCCATAAATTCTCACGGGGCCGTTGTCATAAACCAACGCCACATGGGTCCAGGTGTTCAATGGTGCCACAAGCGGGGTTGTGGTCCATGTCCACGGCCCCGTGCCGGCGATCGCCCAGCGAATCGTGCCATCGGAAATCCGGCCAATGACATATTCGCCTTCCTTGGAGACGATGATCCCGCCACCGCTCGGCCCATTGCCGGCGCCGGTCGGGTATATCCACGCTTCGACAGTGAGCGCGTTGGACATCACCAGTTCGGGTCGGTCGCCGATCTGCACATAGTCGTCCACTCCATCCAAGCTGAACGCCTGACCGACCATGCCGGCGGCGAAGGTTGCTCCGCCGGCAAGCGTCCCGTTCAGACCGCCAAAGTCATCCCAAGCATTACCCTCGGCCCGCCACCAACCGACCAAACCGGCAGGCGCAGGAACACACGTGGGCACAAACACCACAAGATTGGCAGCAGCGCTATTCGTTGAGCCAGCCGGATTGCTCACCACCACACTGTAAGTGCCGTTGCTGGCTGGCTGGACATTCACCAGCGTGAGCGACACGTTCGTGGCATTGGCAATGAGGTTTGTGCCATTGAACCACCACTGATAGCTGAGCGGTTTGCTGCCAGTGGCAACGACCGTAAACGTCACATTGGCACCCGCCGGCACCGTCTGACTCGCAGGCTGGGATGTGATTACTGGCCGAATGGCGCACTTGCCTGCACTACCCGCGGCGTAAATCGCCTGAATCTCCGCTCCCGTCAGCGCCCGGTTGCAAACGCTCACTTCGTCAATCGTGCCCAGAAAGCTGTTGTCCAAGTTGTCAGCTCGTGCGCCGATAGCCGCAGAACTCGAAAACCCAAAGCTTAGATTGAGTGCCGGTGCCGGATAGGCCACCCCATCAACGTAGAAAACGACCGTAGTCCCGGACTTCGTTGCCGCCAGATGGTGAAAGTTTGTGTCGGTAATAGCGATTGTTGCATCCACTCCCGCCCCGGCAGGGCCGTCAGTTTGACTCAGCCGCGGAGCACCCGCCGAATTCATGCTCAGAGCGTATCCACCGGAACCATAACCGAAGATCAGGGCGGCGCCGACCGTGCCGTAAGAGACGACCGTCGGACTGGACCGCTTGACCCACGTTTCGATCGTGAAATCTTGTAATCGCAGGTTGACAGGATTTCCCACTGAGACGAGGTCCCCGCTGCCGTCGAACACAATCCCAGTCCCCACGCGGCCCGGGCCGTACGCCGTGTTGCCCACCAGCGTCCCATTGTTGCCATCGGCCGAGTCCAAAGCATTCTGCTCGCCCCGCCACCAACTGACCAGACCCGCAGGTGCGGTGACGCACGACGGTGGTGGAGTGGGCACGCATTTGCCCGCGCTCCCCGCGGCGTAGATCGTTGTGATTTCGCTGGCCGTCAGCGCGCGCTGATAAACGGCGACTTCATCAATCAGGCCTTTGAAGTACTCGCCTGTCGCCTCCTGACGTGCTCCAATTCGAAAGTCATTCAGCGTCGGGTAGATGTCTCCGAGGACGGCTGGTCCGTTGTTGGTCTGAACCAAGGTGCCATTGCCATAGACACTGGTCACACCGTTGCCATAGACCAAGGCGACGTGGGTCCAGGTGTTCAATGGCGCGACCAGAGGAGTTGCCGTCCACACCCACACGGGACTGGTACTCGCTATTGCCCACCGAATCGTTCCATCGGAAAGCCGTTCAAGCTCGTATTCGCCCTCCTTGTTGATGATTATCCCGCCGCCGGATGGTCCGCTGCCCGGCCCCGTCGGATATATCCACGCTTCGATCGTGAGCGCGTTGGAGAGGACCAACTCGGGCCGGGCGCCCACTTGCACAAAGTCGTTCACGCCATCCAAACTGAACGCCTGCCCCACCTTGCCATTGGCAAACGTCACCCCGTTCGAGAGCGCACCGTTGAGGCCGTCTATCGCGTCAATGGCATTGCCCTCCGCCCGCCACCAACCAGCCAACCCCGACGGCGCCGGTGTGCATGACGGCGGAGTTGTCGGCACACACTTCCCAGCGCTGCCAGCGGCGTAGATCGCTGCAATCTCAATGTCTGCGAGCGCCCGCTTGAACACAGCCACCTCGTCTATCATGCCTTTGAAGTGCTCGCTTAACATCTGGCGTCCACCGATCCGAAAATCGTTCTGCGCCGGCAATTCATCTCCGACCGTGCTGGGTCCAGTGTACGACTGAACTAGGCTGCCATTGCCATAGATTTTGGTCACGCCACCGCCATAGACCAGGGCCACGTGCGTCCAACTGTTCGCTGGCGCAACGAGCGGGGTCACGGTCCATACCATCGGTGCATTGGGGTCATCAATCGAAAACCGGATTGTGCCATCAGGAATCCGGTCCATCTCGTACTCACCCTCCTTATTGAAGATGATCCCTGCGCCGCCCGGCCCGCTGCCTGCGCCGGTCGGGAAGATCCAGGCTTCAACCGTGAACGCGTTGGACATCACCAGTTCAGGACGGGCGCCGACTTGCACAAAACCGTTCGCACCATCGAAGCTGAACGCCTGTCCCACCTTGCCAGCGGCAAACGTCACCCCGTTCGAGAGTGTCCCGTTGAGGCCACCGACGGTGTCATTGGCATCTCCCTCCGCCCGCCACCAACTGACCAGGCCCGTAGGTGCAGCGGCACAGCTAGGTGGCGGCGTAGGCACGCACTTGCCGGCGCTGCCAGCAGCGTAAATGGCTTGGATTTCGTTTGTGGAGAACGCGCGATTGTAGAGAGACACTTCATCCATCTGTCCCAGGAATGAAAGCGGTCCGTACGGACTCCCGGCGGGACGGTAGCCGATGTAAAGGTCCGAACTTGTCCGTGGCGTAAAAGTGCCCAAGTTTGATTCCTGAACAATGACGCCATTGCGGAAGAGCCGGGCGAGACCTGAAACCTTATCGTAAGTCAGAGCCACGTGTTGATAGGTGTTGGCACTGAGAACACCCGTCGTGGTCTGGATTTTGTTTTCAGCCCCACCAACGCTAACAACGCAGGCATATAGACGACCGGCGCTGTCAGGGGCGTTGGCGTAGAACATCACGGCATAAGCGCCGTTCAGCGCCCATTCCACGATCGGGCCTTGAGTAGTAAGATCGGCGGGGTTGATCCAGGCCTCGATCGTAAGCCCACTGCTCGAGCCCACATCCAGCGTGGAGGATGCCGGGACCCGAACATAGTTGCCCAGCCCAGCGAAACTAAAGGCTTGACCAACCTGGCCGGGGCTGAAGCTGGCATTGGAAAAGGTGCCGTCATTGCCACCTACAGCATCCAGTGCGTTGCCCTCCGCCCGCCACCAACTGACCAGGCCGGAGGGTGCCGGCGTGCAACTTTGCGCCCCGGCAATGGGAGCGAAGGATATCAAAAGCAAGGGCACTCCTGCCACCACCCAAGGACACCGCGCGATAAAGCCAAGCCACCCTGACATTGAGTTTGGACGCTTCATGAATAAACCTTTCCGTGTTTTGCTGTTTGTTCCTCCCTAAGGAGGCAGGGTAACACATATCCGAAACCAGCTGAGAAGTCAATGCAAATAACCCCCAAACCCAGTTCAACCGCGGATGGACCTGGTTCTTAGCTAGCGTTGCGCTATGGAGAAACACGGATGGAGAAAAGCGACCCCGCCCCGTCGGCGGAGCGCGGACTTCAGTCCGCTTCGACGCGTCCGCCCGCGCGACGCATAGCGAGCGAGGCAGGTCAAGGCCCGCGTTCCCTCTGCATCCGTGTCTTTCCGGTTCATCCGTGGTTCAACACTTCTTCCAGCGTGAGCACCGTCGTTGCGAGTTGCTTTTCCGTGATCGTCAAGGGCGGTGTGAAGCTGAGGACGTTGGCGTGCTCGCCTTCGGGCAACAAAATGAAGCCACAATGCAGCATGGTCTTGATGACGCGCAATGCCTCCTCCGTCGCGGGCGAACCGTCGGTGCGGCGCAGTTCCAAGCCCGCCAACAGTCCAAGGCCGCGGGCCGAAGCGCGGATGGACCGAGGAGGATGGAGAATGGCAAGTTCGTCCAGCAGTTTCTGGCCGAGCCGTGCGCTGCGCCCGCAGAGCTTGAGCCGGCGGATCTCGGCAATCTGCGCCAGCGCCATGGCACAGCCGACCGGATGGCCGAGGAACGTGCTCGTGTGAATCGCTTCGCCCGACGACAGAGGCCATGCGGCGTCCATCACATCGGCCCGGCCTACGCACGCGGAGAGCGGAAAGCCACCAGTGAGCGCCTTGCCGAGGCAAATCACGTCCGGCATTACGCCGCTGTGCTCGCAGGCGAACCATTCTCCCGTGCGACCGAAGCCGGTGTAAATTTCATCCAAGATGAGCAACGCGCCATGTTCGTCGCAGAGCTTGCGGAGCAGTGGCAGGAATTCCGCTGGCGGGATGTTGATGCCGCCGCGGGTTTGAATCGGCTCGACGAGGATGGCGCCGACCTTCATCCGACGGAACAAGGCGCGGCTACGCGCCGCCACTTCGTTGCAGCCGACGTGAGGAGGCTCATTCTCTCCCAAGCCCAGTTTGAGCCTCCTCACGTCGGCTGCTACCGGGAAGGGAACGAAGTGTCCGAATTCGCGAAGTTGGGAACGGAACGGACCGCGGAAATGCTGCCGGTGCGTGGCATTCAGCGCACCGTAACCAAGGCCGTGGTAGGCGCTCTCGAAGGCGATCATGCCGCGTTTGCCGGTGGCCAACATTGCGGTCTTGAGCGCAGCTTCGACGGCCTCGAACCCGGCGTTGCAGAAGATGGTCTTGGCGCGTTGAACCGTTGAATCGCCAAACCATTGAACTGGACGCCGATTCGACGGTTTAACGGCTTCACGATTCAACGATGCGCTCCACCGCTCGAACGTGATCCGGCTCAACTCCCGCGCCAGTTGCGCCTTGAGCGCGTGCGGATGCACATCGCCCATCGCGTGCAGGAGCTTTGCCATCTGCCGCTGGCCGGCGCGGACGACGTGCGGATTCGCGTGCCCCGCCGCCGCCACGCCGAACGCTGCGGTCAGATCGAGATACCGGCGCCCCTCCGCGTCCCAAACGTGAACGCCTTTCGCGCGCTCCCAAACGATGGGCCAATCGCCCGCCGGATCGAGGAACGTGACGTTGCGCGATTCGTAGGCGCGGAGCAGGGCCAGTGTTTGCGCTGTGGTCATGGATTCTCAGCCACGGACTGAACACGGATGAAACACGGAAAGGTATCTGTGTTCAATCTGTGTTTCATCTGTGGCTAAACCCCGCGCTGCTTCGGCGGCCAGATGAGCTTGTGCAACTGCGCCTGGAACCGCACCGGCAACGCGTCGCCCACAATGCGTTCGGCCAGGGCGCGACGCGAAATCGGCGTATGCCCCGGCGGCATGGGCTTCAGCGATTTGTCCTGCTGCCCGGGCGACAAGGGATGCACCCACGACACGAGCAGCGGGCAGACTTTCGCAAGCTGGCGTTCGGCGATTTGCCGCTTCGCCCATTCGTAATCCTCGACCGTGCCGATGACGAACTTGATCTCGTCGGTCGCTTTGAGGTGCGCGAGGTTTTCCCAACGGTTTCGCTCCACCTCACCGCTGCTGGGGCATTTCAAATCCATGATGCGGCGAACGCGCGGGTCCACCGGCGCGATGTCCAGCGCGCCACTGGTTTCGAGCAGCACCGTGAAGCCGTCGTCGCACAGTTGCTGCATGAGCGGGAGGGAGTTCGGTTGGAGCAATGGTTCGCCTCCGGTGAGTTCCACCAGAGGCAGTTTCGAGTTTCGGGTTTCGGGTTTCGGGTTTCGGAACGGCCCGGCCACTCGCGAGACCTCCTCGCGCACCTCTGTCATCGCCATCTTGCGGCCTTCCGTGAACGCATACGCCGTGTCGCAATACGAGCAGCGCAGGTTGCAGGTGGTGAGACGCACGAACACGCACGGCAGGCCGGCGAAGGTACTTTCGCCCTGCAAGCTGAGATAGATTTCGTTGACGACCAGCGTGTCGCTCACGGCAACAATTTCGTTGAAGCGTGGAAGCGTGACAACGTTGAAACGGGAGGCGCGCCCGCGAATGACGCGAATGGACGCGAATGAAGAGGCAATCAGCCGTCCCTTTGCGGTCTTCGATGGCTTCGAACCGAGAATCCCAAAGGCTTCTGGCCTTCGACGTCTCCGCCTTTAATCCGCGTGATTCGCGTGATTCGCGGGGACTGCTCTCCGGCCAAACTCAATTCGCGGGCACGAGCTTCACGTAGTCCAGTCCGAACATGTAGCTCTTAACGGCTTTCTCGTTCGCGCCGGTAATTTCGACGCCAAACTTGTGCTCGCCAGCGGACAGTTCGTGTGTATCGAAGTCTAGTTCGCCGGTGGCGATGACGCCGTCGTTGAACAAATCAATCGGCTGGCCGACTTTTTCGCCGTCAAGGGAGAGCTGGACGATGCCGTAGTCAATGGCCTTTGTGAGCTGGGCGAGCAGTTTGTAGCGGCCGGATTTCTCGACCGGCAGCGCGAGCGTGAGTTGATCGCCGAGCTTGGCCCCGATCCACCAGAGGTGGGCGCCATTGCTCCAGTTTTCACCAAAGCCGGCCATGTCCTGCTCCTGCGGATCGCCGCCGGTCTTGGCGAGAATCTTCATGCGCTCGCCCTCGATCACCCCGGTCAGCGGCTTCTTCGGTGGAGGCTGCACGTAGTAGTGCACACGCTCGGCGAGCGGCACCGGTGCATAGGGGTCGTCGCCGCCGGGTTCGAGATACCAATAGACCGTCGAGGCGTAGAGCGTGGGCTTCGCGTTCGGAAAATACTTCTCGATGTCGCCTTCGAAGGATTTCTGGAACGGAACCTGATCGGCAATCTGCCAGCGGTTGACGGAGATGTGGCCTTTGCTGTTGCCGGAGTTGAAGGTCTGGTTGTGCAGCGGATGGAAGAACAACTTCGCGCTGCTCCAGGCGTAACCGAAATAATCTTCCGAGCCGGTGCCAATGGTGGAAGGAAATTTCTCGCCGTCCACGAAGAATTTCTCGTCACCCTCGCCCCACCAACCACCGCGCGGATTCCAGATGTGCAGCATCACGCCGACGAAGCGCCCGCGGCCGGTGGTCTTGAGCATCGGCCAGTCAATGGCGCGCTCCGGTTCGGTCGGCAGGAACTCGTCGCGATGCCACTTGGCGTGGAAGCGGGCGTAGTTGGTCGTTTCCCTAAATAACGGTCCCATCTTCTTGGCCAATTTGACTTTAACTGAGAACGGGTTCTCGTTGCGCAAAATCGTCAGAGCTTGAGTCGCAAAAGGCATGTACCAATGGCAATACCACCAACCATCGGGTGACAGACCGCAAGGGAGGGATTGATATGGGTTCGCGCCGGGAGCAGTGCCAAAGAAGTCGCCAAGGGGCGACCAGACGCTTGGCGATTTCTCACCGTCCCAACGGATTTCAAGCGTCAGCGCCCGGAAGGCATCACGGTCCGCCGGAGGAGCCGGCAGGTCCGCGAGCTTGACCCAAATGCTCGTGATGGCTCCCGGGCCCGCGTTCGTCTCCCGTAGTTCGCCTCCCGCAGGCAGCTCTTTCAACGGACGGTTGTCCGGACTCGCAACGATACCATAATGGTCAAACATGCCGCTGCCGCGCAAAACCAAGTCTGCATAATCGAGCGCAGCATTATCCACCGGCGACAAGTCGCGCTTGAAGGTCGGGACTTCCATGTCTTTCGGAAACGTTGTGTAAACGAAGTGGTAGTAAGCGCCCCAACCTTTGTCGGCGACGATCTTGCAGGACTTCTGGTAGGGAATGGGCGTGTAGTTGTTGTAGCCGTTGGCCGCGGTGGTGTGGACGAGCAATGGCCGTGTGAACGGCGCGTTCTTGCCATTGAAGTAGCCGATGAAAGGCAGATCCACCGCCGGTTCACTCGCACCGTCCAGGAAAATCTTGACGTGGCCTTCCTTCGCGGTCGCGGACCAGATGCGCCAGATGCAGCCCGGGCCTTCCATCTCAGCGAACACTTCCTGCTCGCCTTCCTTGCGGATGATGCCGGCGTTGTCACCGTTGGCGTCCCAGCGGACGTATTTGCCCGTGGTCGCGTCGTATTTGCTCGCGCGGTCGTAGCTGGACCATTGCTTCGTGGTCTCCCCCGGCGCGGGCAAGGTGGCGAGATGTTCGAGGTCGGTGAGCCGCTTGACGAGGTCGGCGTAGGTGAGTTTCTCGGCGGCGAAGGCAAGTTGGATGACACACAGGCCCGACGCGATCAGCAAGATGGCTTTCTTCATAAACACGCTCCTGGTTTACGCCGCCGCATTCCGGCAACACGCGGCACCTTAACGGGCGGCCCGTGCCGTTTCAAGCGCTCGTCGCGTCGTCGGATTCGACGTAGTTGCGTTCCCTGTAGAGCCAGGCGCCGAGGATGAACATGCTGGAGACAACGAACATCGCCACGGCGAAGAACAGGAACTGGCTCGCACCCTCGAAGCGGTTGAGTTTGGCAATGAGCGCGGTGAAAGCGTTGCCGGCGAAGATCGTGAGCAACCAGAAACTCATGATCGTGCTCTTCATGGCCCGCGGGGCTTGCGTGTAAGCGAACTCCAGCCCGGTGATCGAAATCATCACTTCCGCCGACGTGAGGATGAGGTACTGGATGAACTGCCAGCCGATGTTCACGCGATTGCCGTGGTCGAGCGCGGACTGGATCATCGCCGCGATGACGAACGAAAAGCCCGCCAAAACCATGCCCGCGGACATCCGGCGCAAAGGTGTCACCTTCACGCCGAGTTTGCCGACGAGCGGATAGACGCCGAAGCTGAAGATCGGGATCAGCACCATGACCATCGCCGGGTTCAGGGCTGGGATTTGCGAGGCTTCGAGTTGGAGGCCGAACAGGATGCGGTCCATTTGCTGCGCCTGCAAAATCCAAGTCGAGCTGTGCTGATCGAACAGCGCCCAAAACATCGGCACGGTGGCGAACACGCCGAAGATGGCGGCGGCGGCTTTGGCACCTTCGATTTCTTCGGGGCGGAATTTGTCGCGGGCGCTGTCCCAGAAACCTTCGCCCGGCTTGCGTTGCGGCAGGCGGGCCAGCGCGTGGAAGAGCACCGGCAGGAAACCCGCCGCGCCGGATTTGCGCCCCGGCGGCACGATGGTGTAATGCCGGCGTCCCAGCCAGAAAACGATCGTGGCGATGCCCATCAGGATGCCGGGAATGCCGAATGCGATTTGCGAGCCGTACTTCTTGAGAACGTACGGAATCAGCAGCGTCGAAAAAAACGAACCAAAGTTGATGGACCAGTAAAACAAATCGTAGGCGCGCTTGAGCAGGTGGCTGTTGCTGCGGTTGAACTGGTCGCCGAGGAACGACGACACGCACGGTTTGATGCCGCCCGAGCCAAACGCCAGCAGCGCCAAGCCGACATACATACCGGTTTTGCTTTCCCACACCGCAAGCACGCCGTGGCCGAGGCAGTAGAAGAGCGAGATGTAGAGGATGGTGTTGTACTTGCCGAAGAAGCGGTCGGCGATGAACCCGCCGAGGAGCGGCATCAGGTAGCACGCCGCCACGAACGTGTGGAAAACCCCCGTGGCGTCGCTCTTGGCGAAGAGCAGGTGCTGCGTCATGAAGACCACGAGGATGCTCCTCATGCCGTAAAAGCTGAAGCGCTCGCAGGCTTCATTGCCGATGATGTAGCGGAATTGGAAGGGGAATCGCGCTGCCGGTGCGGCGCTGGGACTGGGTTCGTCGGCCATAACGGCGGCTGAGTTAGCGGAAAAGCCGGCGCCGGGCGAGCTTTTGTTGGCGGAAGAAGTCAATCCGCCGCCCTGAGAAGCGGCAGCATCTTCGCGCGCAATTCCTCCGGCAGGCGCTTTGGCTTCTCGCCAATCGTGGTGCAGGCGTGGTGCGTTTCGGCTTCCAACACGACCGGGCCGCCGGGATTCAGGATGCGGTAGGCCAGGTTCAAACGCACGCGCGCGGCGAGCGTGGGCCAGACTTCGATGACGAGCAGTTCGTCATAGCGCGCCGCCGTTTTGAACCGGAGGCGACATTCGACGACTGGAAAGAGCGTGTCCTGGTTTTGCAGCGCGAGGAACGGCAGACCAAGATGGCGGAAGAATTCCCCGCGAGCAGCTTCGAGCAGGCGCAGGTAGTTGCCGTAGTAAACGTGGTCGCCCATCGTGCAGTCGGCGTAAGTGACGCGGTGGACATGCCGGAAGACAGGTTCTGCCATGCGGCGAGCTTAGCCGATGGAAACTGGTTTAACAGGAGGAAACGAAGGGAACGAAGGTTGAGCGCAGCCGAGGCGCGATGCAGACGGGCCGCAAGTCGTCTGGGACTCGGATTCGCTCGTCCTCCTTTGTTTCCTTCGTTTCCTTCCGTGATGACTTATCTTGTTCCTCTTGCGCCAAGAATGCCGCGCAAATGAGTTGTTGCGGGTCTGGCGATTCGCGTTATGTTGCGTTCATGGATTGGCAGCAGGCGGCATCGCTTTTGATTGTGGCCGGAGCGGCCACGTTGCTGGCGTGGGGCCGGCTGCGCCGTCGCAGATTCAACTTCGCGCGGGACTCGCATTGCGGCTGCGCAGGCGGCGGCCCGGGCGGGCCGTCGGGTTCGATTGTGTATCATGCCCGCAAGGGCGGGCGAACTCAGGTGATTGTGAGACTCAGATGACGAACGGTTGCGGGAATGCATCACTTGGGTTAGCTTCGTCACTATTCTAACATGGGCAAAGTCAGTTCGTCCGTCCATTTCATCAGTCGCACGGCCATGGCGGGCACCCGGGACGTGCCTGGCAAGGCGCATTGGGAACCCAACACCGACCTTTACACGACCGACGACGGGCTGGTCATCAAGGTCGAGCTGGCCGGGATGCGTAGCGATAACCTCGAGATCACCGTCGAGGGCATGCGCCTGCGGCTCAGCGGCCACCGGCCGGACAGTTGCCGCTCGCCCCATTGCAATTTCCTCGTGATGGAAATCACGTACGGTCCGTTCGAGAAAATCCTCGAACTCCCCGCCTGCTACGACTTGAGCCGCGCCAAGGCGGCTTACCTGAACGGCTTCCTGCGGATTGACGTGCCGCTGGCGCACGCCCATCCTAAAGGCCACAAGCTGGAGATTTCGGAAGGCACGTGACCGCTGAATTGTTTCGCGGCTCGTGACTTCCAACTCCAAAGCATCACGACGATGAACTCGCCGGACACGGAGTTTGTCAGCATTCTGGGCGCTGCGGAAGCCCCGGAGACGCCGCCGCGTGTCTCCACCCGTTCGCTGCCCGAGGCGCTCCCGATCCTGGGCCTTTCGGACATCGTCATCTTTCCCAGCATGGTCGCACCGCTGCTGGTGGAGACACCCGCAAGCATCAAGCTGATTGACGACGTGGTCGGCGGCGACCGCCTCCTGGGGGTCGTGCTCCAGCGCAAAGCGGAAGTCGAAAACCCGATGCCGGAGGACCTCTACCCTGTTGGCTGCGCCGCGCGGCTGCTTAAGATGCTCAAGTTTCCCGACAACACCGTCCGGGTGCTCGTGGAGGGGCTTTGGCGCATCGAGCTGAAGGACTACACGCGCAAGGATCCCTACCTTGCCGCCCGCTATGAATTGCTCCGCGACGTGAAGGAAGGCTCGGTCGAAACCACCGCCCTGCTCCGGAACGCCCAGGGCCAGTTCCAGGAAATCATCAAGCTTTCGCCCGCGCTTTCCGACCAGGTCAAGGTCGCTGCGCTCAACACCGAAGACCCCGGCCATTTCAGCGACCTCGTCGCCATCAATCTCAACCTCGAACTCGCCGAGCGGCAAAAGCTGCTTGAAACCGCCTCCGTCAAGGAACGCCTCAACACCCTTCTGCCGCTGCTCAACCGCGAACACGAGGTCCTCTCGCTCAGCTCGAAAATCCAGACGGAAGTCGCCACCTCGATTTCCAAGACGCAGCGCGATTACTTCCTCCGCGAACAACTCCGCGCCATCCAACGCGAACTCGGCGAAGGCGAAGGCGGCGGTGGCGAAATCAAGTCGTTGAAGGAGCAGATTGAAAAGACGCCGCTAACCGCCGAAGCGAGAAAGGTGGCGGAGCAGGAACTGGATCGTCTCCAGCAGATGACGCCCGCCGCCGCGGAATACGCCGTCACGCGGCATTACCTCGATTGGATTCTCGCGCTGCCGTGGGAGAAGGTGACCGAGGACAAAATTGACCTCAAGGAAGCCGAGCACATTCTCAACGAGCAGCACTATGGCCTCGAAAAAGTGAAGGAGCGGCTGCTCGAATTCATCGCCGTCATCAAGCACCGGAAACAGCTAAAAGGTCCAATCCTCTGCCTCGTCGGTCCGCCGGGTGTGGGCAAGACCTCGCTCGGCATGAGTGTGGCCGATGCCCTTGGGCGCAAGTTCGCCCGCATCGCGCTGGGCGGCATGCGCGACGAAGCGGAAATCCGCGGCCACCGCCGCACCTACGTCGGCGCGCTGCCCGGCCGCATCATTCAAACGCTCCGCCGCATCGAAAGCCGGAACCCCGTCATTCTGCTGGACGAGTTGGACAAGGTCGGCGCCGATTTCCGCGGCGACCCGGCGTCCGCGCTGCTCGAAGTCCTCGACCCCGCGCAGAACCACACGTTCACCGACCACTACCTCGATCTGCCCTTCGACCTGTCGCGTGTGCTGTTCATCACCACGGCGAACTGGCTGGAACCGGTGCACGCCGCGTTGCGCGACCGGCTCGAAGTCATCGAACTCCCGAGCTACACCGAATCGGAAAAACTTCAAATCGCCCGCCGCTATCTCGTCCCGCGCCAGATTGAGGAACACGGCTTGTCAAAGTCGGACGTGAAGATCCCCGACCCCACGTTGCGCCGGCTCATCCTCGACTACACTCGCGAAGCCGGCGTGCGGCAGTTGGAGCGCGACATTGCCGCGCTCGCCCGCAAGGCCACGCGCAAGCTCGTCGGCGATGGCCGCGTCCCCCGCCCGCTCGTCATCAAGGCGGACGCGCTGACGGATTACCTCGGCGCCGTGCGGTTCGTTTCCGAAACCGCCGAGAACATCCGCGAGATCGGCATCGCCACCGGCCTGGCGTGGACACCGGTGGGCGGCGAAGTGATTTTCATCGAAGCCACGCGGATGCCGGGCAAGGGCAACCTGCTGCTCACCGGCTCGTTGGGCGAAGTGATGAAGGAAAGCGCCCAGACCGCGCTGAGTTACCTCCGCAGCCAGGCCAAGGCGATGGACGTGGACCTTGCCGATTATGGCCGGCACGACCTTCACATCCACGTCCCCGCCGGTGCGACGCCGAAGGACGGCCCGAGCGCGGGCGTCACTCTGCTCGTGGCGCTGGCCTCGCTTTTCTTGCATCGCAAGGTCCGCAGCGACGTGGCGATGACCGGCGAAATCAGCTTGCGGGGCCGCGTCCTTCGCATCGGGGGCGTGAAGGAAAAAGTTCTCGCCGCGATTCGCTTCGGCATCAAGCACGTCATCCTGCCCGACACAAACCGCGCCGAGTGGAGCGAAGTTCCTCCGGACGTGCGGAGCAAAGTCGCCGTGCATTTCGTCAAGCACGTCTCCGAGTTGCTGCCGCTGGCGTTGCGCTCCAAATGAAACGCCTGCTCGCGACGCTGCCGCTGGTGCTGCTCGGCCTGGCGCCCGGCCTTGCGCCCGAACCGCCGAAGATAAATCCCCACGCCGATGCCGACGGCAAAGCCTTGGTGGCGCAACTCCTCGCGCAAACTCCCACCGAGAACCTCACCAACCACGGCATCTTGAAAACCAGCGCCGGCAGAGGCTCGTGGCGCGAAGTCCCGGTCAGCTTCCAAATCTTCGCCACGGACGCCGGCTGGACGAGCGTTTACGAAACCAGAGGCACGAACGCCGCGGTCACCCGCCTCACCATCACGCGCACGGCCAGCGGCGCGCTCGAATACGGCCTCGCGCAAACGACAAACAGCGCCTGCCCGGATTCCGCGGGTGAGGTTTTGGCCGGCGCCGGGACCATGGTGCCGTTCGCCGATTCAGATTTCTGGGTGGCGGACCTTGGCTTGGAGTTTTTGCACTGGCCCACGCAGCGGTTGTTGCGGAAGGAAATGACGCGCGGCCAGTCGTGCAACGTGCTGGAGAGCGTCGCCCCGGCCCGCCAGACCAACGGCTACGTCCGCGTGCTGGCGTGGCTGGACCTTGACACCGGCGGCATGGTGTTCGCCGAGGGTTACGACGCGAAGGGCCGGTTGCTGAAGGAATTCGCGCCGAAGGCGTTCAAGAAGGTCGGCGGTCAGTGGGAGCTGGAGGAAATGGAAATCCTCAACCGCCAGACCGGCTCGCGCACACGCCTCCAGTTCGATCTCGCCAACCCGCCCGCCTCGTCGCGCTGAATTTTGTCCACTGTCGCATGAGCAATGGCCGGCAGCTTTGTCCAACCTCACAGCCGGTACGGACAATCTGCTTGCGGTTTGGCTCGCCGGGTCAGACGTTGTCAGCAGCCGGCCATCATGCGTGTGACAT
>Ga0315277_10000445_pt1 | contig 65923 bp, 50 predicted proteins | sample YL17G05_15_MG_FD_203695 | JGI IMG/M metagenome (GOLD analysis project Ga0315277, IMG submission 203695) | Sediment microbial communities from Yellowstone Lake, YNP, Wyoming, USA - YL17G05_15 | ecosystem: Environmental > Aquatic > Freshwater > Lake > Sediment | place: USA: Wyoming | collected...
GCACCTGTGGTAACTCGCGAAGTGACCAAGATTGAGAATCATCTTGGTTTTGCATCCAGCGATATCTTCGGCTATCGCGAGGATTACTCTCAATATACGCCACGAGGGCACTACACAGAAAGCGAGTTGCTCAAGCAGTATTTTAAGGCTATGATGTGGTACGGGCGGATGGCCTTCCTTCTGAAGGGTGGACCAGGTGCGCTGCTCAATGAGCGGGATGCCAAGATTCAGAGTCTTGGAGCGGCAATGCTCGCTGCGTCGCTCAGGAACATACATATCGCCGATCAAACGGGGCTTGACGTCTGGAACCGCCTTTATGGAGTAACATCATTTTTTGTGGGGTTGGCAGATGACCTGACGCCATACGATTATCTGTGGGCCCTTGATCGGGTGTTGCGAGGTGATCTCGACTTGGCGCGTCTTGTGGAGGATGCAAACCTGCTTTTGCTCAGGAAGGAGTTGGCGCTTCTGCCTTCCTCCAGGATTTGCGGCGGCACGGGTGGTGTTCAGATCGTTGAGCCTTCTGCGCAGGAGTCGTTGGACAAGATTCTGGACCAGGACAAGGGCATGCGTTTGATGGGTCAACGTTTCATACCCGATTCGTATATGTTTGGGCAGCTTGTGTTTCCCGCGACCGGGGAGTTGCGGAGAGGAACTGGCGGATCACCATTCACGGCAGCGGCCGACGCTAGTGGCAGATCATACCGAGGTCATGTTCGAGGTTTGGACCTGATGGCTGTGTTGGGCTCACGAGAGGCATTGAAGATTCTAATCGATGAGGGAGACACGGACTACATTTCCTTTTGGGAGAGGTTCGGCAAGACAAAGAACGAATTTGATTTCCTGACCGTTACAGACTGGAACGCAAATCTGTACTGGTCCTGGTTGTACACGCTGAAGACTCTGTTGGAGCCGGTGCCTCGGGGCTATCCTGAGTTCATGCGTACACAAGCATGGCAGAGGCACATGCTTCAGAGTGCCTTGGCGTCATGGACGCAACTAAGGCACGACACGGTCCTATATGGCAAGCAGAGTTATGGAGGAACAACGAGCAGGGTAGCTCCGCCGCCAGGTTACATCGAGCCGCTTCCCGCTTTCTGGGGACGCATGCTCGCCATGACCAAGATGATGGTCGCAGGTTTGGACAATCTCGGCATGCTGACACCGGAATACCGCTCGCAACTGAATAGCTTGGAGGAACTGCTTCAGCAGATGATTGCGATTGTGCTCAAACAACTCAGTGGCCAGGATCTCTCATCGGAAGATCGGGAGTTCCTTGAAACACTGCCATTCCGATTTGAATGGTTAACCGCGGGAGCAAGGAGCCTCAGCCCGGACACGGGCCTCATCGTCGATGTGCATACATCTCCGGTTGATGGGAACATTGTCGAAGAAGGCGTGGGCGAGGCGAACATCATCATCGTGGCTTGCCCAATGGCCGACGGCAAAGCATTTCTTGCAGCCGGCCCAGTCCTAAGTTATTACGAATTCAAGCGACCTGCAAGTGACCGCCTAACTGATGAAGCATGGCGAAAGCTGCTTGGATCGCCACAGAAGGCGGACCGGCCGCGTTGGTATGCGCCGCTTCTGGGCCAGTAGGAGGGGGGCTAGGGTCAGCCCTGAATGGCACTTCCATAAGACCTATGTTGCATTGGGGAGGATACGGGGTCACACCTACACATTTGATTCCGCTGAGAAACCCCCGAAAGTGGCGAAACCAACCGCCTTTTTGGGGCCAAAAACAGGGGTAAAAAGGTCAACAAGGGGCTATTGCAACGGGGGATACTAGGGGATACTAGGGGGATACTAGGGATACTAGGGATACTAGGGACAGCCACCGGTTTCTATAAGGCGCCTGCGTTTGTAGACAATAGAATCGTGGTCGGAATCGCCTGCTGTGTATTGACGTGTCACCGTGGGGCGGGTAGACTCAGGGCATGGTGCGATGCGCGACAGAGTTTGGATCGGATTCGGGCAGCGACTGCGGGTGGGTGGATTATGTGCAGTCGCCGATGCCCAGCGACTGGAACTCGATCAGTTGCGTCTATGACCCCGGCGGGCGGCGGATCGAGAAGAAATATGACGGGCAGGCCGTGATGAAGTACCTCTATGACGGCGACTCGATCATTGCGGAGTACGACGCCACGGGGGCTCTGGTGCACAAGTACATCTACGACCCGGGCGTCGATCAGCCCATCTGCATGATCGACGTGGCCGACGCCAACGCGACGTACTACTATCACTTCGATGGCCTCGGCAGCGTGATTGCCCTGACGGATTCGGCCGGGGCCGTGGCGAACCTCTACGAGTACAGCATCTTCGGCGAGGTGAGCGCCAGCGATCCGAACCATCCGAACCGCTTCCTGTTCACCAGCCGAGAGTTCGACAGCGAGACCGGCCTGTACTACTACCGTGCCCGCTACTACAACCCCTACATCGGCCGTTTCCTCCAAACCGATTCAGTTGGCTATGGCGCGGGCATGAACCTCTACAGGTACTGCTCAAATAACCCGATGAATTGGAGCGACCCATTTGGCCTCAGCCCTTATGACGGCAATGACGCCAATGATTTCAACGATGTGAATGACTTCAATGATTGGGATTCTTGGAGTCCCTCGCCTCACTATTACGACTCGTCGCCGGGTGATCCTGTCTCCAGTGACTCCACGAACTTCGGCAGTGCTGGAGTCGGTGTTGGCGCGGCCATAGGAGCGGCTGAAACGGGAGGCGCGGCAATGGCTGTAGGAGCTGGGATCGCTGGTGCCGCTGCATTTGCTGTCGGTTACACAGTGGGTACGGCGATAGGCGAACCATATTCCGAGGAAATAGGTACACCCATAGCCGCAGCCTATGTTGCAGGAGAGAATGTTTGTAATGCGGTGAAAGATGCAGTTCAAGATGCGGTTTCTGCAGTAGGAGATGCGATTGCGCGAGCGACAGGAAGGCCGGGTAGTTCACTGCCGCTAAGAGGCACCCCTGATACCACCCTTGTGGAAGATCGTGGCAAAGGCAAGGGCACAATCAGAGACTATGATGGAAGCGGACGTGCCAAAACGGACTATGACTTTGGCCACGACCACGGAAATGGTGATCCCCACGCGCACGACTGGGACTGGCGCGGGCCAAAACCTCATCGCTTGCCTGGACGCCCGATAGGGCCATCTGAATAGGCGCGGTCACTGGAAGAAAGAAGGGACTTAGCAGTGTGGCCAATCGGTTGCCGGAGTGTGACGAGATGAGGAGGTTTGGAGATAGAAGGATGTGCTTTGGTCATCCGCGATATGCCATGCCCAGATGTCGCTTAGCCGACGGCTTTGTCTGTGGTGTTAGGATGAGCGAACGACCTATTTGACCGTGCAGCGCTATTGATCATGTGCAAGTGTAGCGGATGACGATTATAGAGGGCAGCGTATGTACTACGGGTGGCTACAGGATTCGATTAGGGATTTAGTGGAGTCATATTGGAGAGTTTTCAGGGATGCTCCGTATGCCCTGGTGACATGCATTGACAGCTCAGACGACGTGAGATCTCTGACGACAAGTAGGGCGATTGTTCAGTTGGAGGAATCCTCTGACTTCCTGGACAGTTCACTCCTTTTCAGTGGCGGGAAGATCATTGACCTTGCCCGGAGATACGACCTCTTCAATGGGTTTGATGAGATTTGGCTTTACAGAAAACGCCCTGTTGTGGGCAAACCGCACGGCTTTTCGATAGTATCCCCTCTCGATCTGAATACGGAGAGGCCACCGGGGGAGTTGTTAGATTGGTTTACTACGTCCGGCTGTGTGCTTGGATTGGGCGACGGTATAGGTATGAACTATCTGACCGACTCTAAGGATCTCGTTGAGTGGCTCAATAGCCGTCAGCGAGAATTCGACCTGGGAGGGGAAGGATGAGGGCCAGCCCTCAGATTAACAATTAGCGAGTTGTGGATGCGTGGTATCCTCTACGAGAGGCGCAGATTCTCCGTCGAGGGTCATTAGCTATCAGGGATGATTGTCGATGGCAACAAGTGGGAGAAGAGCCAATCCACATCGTGGAGGTAAGGAGAACCACGGTGGTTCAACGGTATCGGTCCAAGCATCGGACTTCTGGGAGAGGCATTTCTGGCTGTCGGCTTGCGGTGTGGTGCTCATCTCGGTTGTCACTCGCGTGTTTGATTTCAGTATTGCTCCGCCGGGATATAATGGGCTTGTCATCACTGAGCCATTCTGCGGGTTGCATAGCTGGGACTTGGCCGACCGTGCCTGGGCGGCCCGCAGCCATGTCAAGTACGGCTTAGGCTATACCAAGGGCCTTCGCACACTGGTAGTGGGCGATCCACCGCCTGAGCACCCGGAGTATTATGTCAGTCATCCTCCTTTGGAGACATGGATTTGGGCGGCCGGGATGCTGGTGCTGGGCACCGAAGACTGGTCGGTCCGCCTGCTCGATGTGCTCTTGGGCGTACCGTGTTTGTTCTTGATCCTGCTTGTGTTGCGGAGGCTTTATGGCGCGGCCTGTGCGCTACTTGCGGGCCTGCTGCTGGTGCTGATGCCCCTGTCAGGCTACTTCGGATTCAATCCCTTGATGGTCCTGCTGGCATTGTGGGCCTTGTACGAGTACCTGCTTCTGACGGGTCGGCTCGGTGATGTGCCCAGAGCCCAAGGGCCGCACATGCTTGGACTGGCGGTCGCGTTGTTCGTGCTCGTGCAGGTGAACTGGGTTGGAGTATTCTACGCCTTTGTGTCGGGGCGCATTACGTCGTGCACTGCCTGATGCGCCGGCAGGTCCGATGGAAGGTGATGACTGCCCTGGCGCTGCTCTCAGGGCAGAGTGGCAGCGTGGGGCCAGCCAGCGTCCCAGGCGAGGGTTGAGATTTTCAGCTCGGGGCGGCCGGTTTGGGCGTGATAGGCGTGGAAGACCAGGTAGTCGCCGCTGAGGTCCTGGAGGACGGCCTGGTGACCGGGGCCGCGCCAGTTGGGCGTGGTGGCTTCGAGGACGATTGTGCCGCCGCCTTCGAGCATGGGGGCGCCGGCCTTGTCCACGTAGGGACCTGCGACATTCTGCGCACGGCCGACTCGAATGTTGTACGTGCTCTTCGCGCCACGGCAGCAGAAATCGAACGACGCGAACAGATACCACCAGCCGTCGTGGCGAACGATGAACGGGGCTTCGATGGCCCCCTCCTGCGGCGGGGTTGCGTCGGGGCCGCCGCGAGGACGCCGCGCCAGGTTGTGCAGCGTGGTGTCGGTGGTCGAGAGCTTTCCTGTCTGCGGGTCGATGCGTCTCATCATGATGCCGCCCCAGAAGCTGCCCCAGCACAGCCACACGTTCTGCTCATCCTGGATCACCAGATTGCCGTCGATGGCGTTCCAGTCGTCCTTGCCCTGGTGCGAGCGTACGACGAGGCCCTGATCGACCCACTTGTAGTCGGGGCTGTTCGGATCGAGCGTGCGGTTGGTAGTCAGTCCGATGGCCGAATCGTTGCGGCCGAACGTGGAGACGGAGTAATAAAGGTGATACTTGCCGTTGTAGTACGAGATATCGGGCGCCCAGGCGCCGCGGGCCCCGGGGATTTCTTTCGTGGCCCACTCGGGCAGGGCATCGAACACGCGCCCGCACAGAGTCCAGTGGTACAGGTCCTTCGAGCAACGGATGGGGACGATCCCCGATCCCCGCCCGACACTAGTGCAGAACACGTAGAACGTGTCGGCCTGCCTGATAATCACCGGATCGTGCACGCGTAGATCGCCGGAAAGTTGCAGGAGTTGCGGGGCCGCACCGGCTTGCCGGGGGTTTGCAGGCCTGGCCGCGGGCTCGGCTGTCCCGCCACGACAGACCACTGCCGTCGTGAGAGTCGCAAGAGCCGCGCAACAGCAAATGACGGCCCGGCATGAGCCTCCGAATGGAACGCCAGGCACGCGCAGGTCTCGAATCATCGTCGCACCTTTCAATTGATCGGCAAATATGTTATGCTCTCTGCGTTCGGCACACAAGGACTGCCCGAAACTTGCCGCGTTGACTTTGGGAGTTGACTATGGCGCTGTTGGTTCTGGGTTTGACGGCGATTCTGGCTGCGGCGTACCTGATCTACGGCCGTATTCTCGGCCGCTACATGCGACTGGATGACAACAATCCGACCCCCGCCTGCCGGATCAATGACGGCCTGGACTACGTGCCCGCCAAGGGCGGTTTCCTGCTGGGCCAGCATTTCTCGGCCATCGCCGCCGCCGCGCCGATCGTCGGGCCCATCATGGGAGGTCTGCTGTTCGGGTGGGTGCCCGCCGTGCTGTGGCTGGTCATAGGCGCCATTCTCATCGGAGGCGTGCACGACTTCATGGCCCTGGCGGCGTCCATCCGCCACGGGGCGTCCTCCATCGGCGAGTTGGTCAAGGAGTATATCTCGCCCTTCTCCCAGAAGTCCTACCTCATCTTCGTCTGGATCACGCTGATGTACGTGATCATCGCGTTCGCGGACCTGACGGCCCACACCTTTACCCAAGTCTCCGGCGAGACCGTGCTGGGGCCCGGCGTCGTGGTCAGCTCGTTTCTGTACCTGACGATCGGCGTCGTTATGGGTGTCACGCTGCGCAAGTGGAACTTGCCCCTGTGGCTGGCGACCGCGATCTTCCTGCCGATGGTCTTTGTGTCGATCTGGCTGGGCACGCGTCTGCCCGACTCCCTGATTCAGACCCTCCAAGGCATGCCGGTCAAGGGCTGGGAGGTCGTCCTGCTCGCCTACTGCTTTGCGGCCTCTCTGATCCCCATGTGGCTGCTGCTTCAGCCGCGAGGGTACCTGGGCGGATGGTTCCTCTACCTGGTGATCGGGATCGGCCTGATCGGCGTACTGTTCGGCGGCTTCCCCATCAACTATCCCGCGTTCGACCTCAAGGGAGGTCTCACCAGTTTCAGCACGGGCAAGCCCCTGTTTCCCATCCTGTTCGTGACGATCGCCTGCGGGGCCTGTTCCGGCTTCCACGGGATCGTCGCCTCCGGCACGACCTCCAAGCAACTGCGCCGCGAGGGGGATGCGAGGCTCGTCGGCTACGGGGCCATGCTGCTGGAGTCGCTGACCGCGATCCTGGCCCTGAGTACCCTGATGATTCTGGCCAAGGGCAGCGAGCTGTCCAAGAGCGATCCGGACCTGGTGTATGCCAACGGCATCGCCGGCTACCTCGGCCTCCTGGGCGTCAACCGGCAGTTGGCCTTGTCGTTCGCGTTGCTGGCCTTCTCCACATTCATCTATGACACGCTGGACGTCAGCACGCGGCTGGCCCGCTACGTGGTCCAGGAATTGTTCTCGTGGAAGTCGTTCGCCGGCTCGATCGCCGCGACGGTCGCGAGCCTGGCCTTCCCCCTGATCTTCCTCATGCTGGCCAAAGAGAAGGGCTACAAAGTCGCCTGGCCGATCTTCGGGACCAGCAACCAACTGCTGGCGGCGCTGACGCTCCTGGTGGTCTCCGTGTGGCTCAGGAAGACCGGCCGCAATCCCGTCCTGACGCTGATCCCGATGCTCTTCATCATGGCCGTGACGCTGGCCTCCCTTGGCCTGCAGATCCGGCCCCTGATCGTGTGGCTCACCCGGCACGGCAAACTCACGGCGACCGACCTGGTCAGCGGCGTCGTGGGGACGATCCTGCTCGCGCTGACGCTGTGTCTCATATTTGACGCCATCGCCAGCTTCCGGCGAGTGCCCAAGCTGGCCGAAGCCGCCGCAAGCTCCTCTTAACGGCCTTCAATAGATTGAGGATTGTGCGGTGCAGGGTGCCTCAGGCTATGTCACCCCCGCACAGGCGGGGGTCCATCTGATGGGCTTCTGGATTCCCGCCCCCGATCAGGTCGAGGGCAGGGCCTGCGCGGGAATGACATGGGAGTGGTGTTTTGCCGTCATTTTGTTGGAGGCTACGGGGAACTGATCTCGCCACGGGTGCCATGTCCACGCTTGCGCGGACATGTTGTGCCCCGGGCGGAGGCATGCTTACGCGAGCGTAAGCATGGCACTCGGCACGTCTGGGCCCAGACATCCTGCACTCGTAGAGACGCAATATCTTACGCCTCATCCTGTAGATTGTTGCCGATGGACGAACGCGTGCGCCGCCCGAAATCTTCTATTCGCAACTATCCTCTGGTTTGTCCCCGCCGGCCGCGGCGGCCTGGCCATCGATCGCGTGTCCCAGCGGTGTGGCGTCATCCCGAGTTCCGTCCATAGGGCGAGCGGAGCACAAAGGGCAACACACGGCGGAAGGATCGGACCGGGCGGCTGCGATCATGTTGTATCGCCTCATGCATCAGAAGCGGCAGCGGAAGCGCGTGCGGATCAAAACCATCGATGTAGGAGAGCATCTGAGCCTTCGGGCTCTTGCGCCCGGAAGTGGCCAGGACGTGAAACGCCCGGTATTCATACTGGACCCAATTCCGCTGGAGATAAGTCGCGTCGCTGGCCACTGCCACAAAGCAGGTGGCGCTCTCCAAGGCTGTGTCGATGGCGCGGGGGTAGTTGGTGTGCCATTGATCGGAACTGAGGAAGATGGTCCTGCCCGTCTCGCGTCGCAGGTAGCGGGCGACCTGTTGCGCCAAGACCTGGTCTTCGTGGGCGAACGAGATGAAGAGGTCGTACGCCCGGGATTCCTGCTCCGGTTCCGGTACTTGTGTGTCCACGGTGCGCCTGAGCTCGCCCAAGCTGACAGGGGGAGTCGGCGGTACAGGCGGGGCCGTATCTTCGAGGGTCTTTGCATGCCGCTTGACGATCTGTTCAGTGACCGGGCACAAGCCGAACTTGGGCTCGTGGCTGTCCCATTCCCGACGGTTCCATTCGGGTCGCCGATCCCCGGCCATACGATCGATGAATTCCTTGATAACGTCGGGCAACCGCTTCGGGTTCTCGTATCTCTTGCATTCGTAATGAAACAGATCCGGCATGAACTCAGAGGCTCCGTTCGCGAGGGCCTTCTGCACCTTGCCGACCTCGAACAAGCCGACGGGCGCCGCCACGCGGGTGTGCCCCATCAGCTCACCGTCATACAGAATCACGTCGGATGGCAAGCCAAGCGAAGCGATACGGTCCACCTCGATGCCAAAATCCTTCGCGTTGATATTGAGGAAGAACCCGTCGAGAGGCGGTTGAGACTTGCGATCAAATCGCAGATGGAGGCTGTCAGGTCCGCTCAACCAGCGCACCGGGACCAGTTGCTCGCCCAGCCGCCCGAGCGGGCAGCGCCTGGCCAGCCGGGGAATCGCTTGCCACAGCACCCTCGCCGCCGCGTACTCGGGCCGCAGTTCCGGATGCCCGGACTCATACTCAAATACATACAGCGTACGCATGTCTCCCCCAAAGATCACCAACTCCTCCCGAAGCTCACGCTCCACGGCACGAAACGGGTTCAGAATTTCCGACAAGGAGTCGGCCCCGCCGTTCGCGATGTTCCAGCCTACCGGGAAAACCTCCCGGTAGATGAAGGCGTAGTAGTCCTTTTCCTTTTCGGGTCCGTCCAGGAAACGGATAATGGGCAGCGTTCCGCCGCTGACATATCGGAAGGGAAACAATGAGTCATCGAAGACATCCCCCCGCTCGCCATCCAGCAGAATTGCATCCAGGAGATCCTGTTTCCTTTTTGCCTTGGTCTTGAACCGGGGTATCCTTCTCTCCAGGTACGACTTGGCTCCGCGCTGCCAGATGGCGAGGGTATCGGGACTCAGGTCCAGCTTCAGAGCCACGCCCGTTGATGTCCGTGTCAGCGCGAATCGGGTAACGAGCGCCTCCAGGAAGTCCATCTCGATGTTGTCAAGGGGACGGCAACGAAGTGCTGGAAGACGAATCATACGAAACCTCCAATTTCAAGTGCTCCCGCAACCACGAATCATCCACCGGTTCTCGCAGCGCACAAGCGACTTGCGCCGCGGCCTGCCGCCAGCTTCCAGAGGTGTCACGTCTCATGTTGTCGGTACCCCGGTATTGTACACGTGGGCCGACGCCAGGCAAGCTTGTTTCTACAGAATTCCAGAAGCCGAAATCAGAATGTTTGAGCCAGCAGATTATGGCATCCCCACTCGGCTTGCGGTAGGATGATGGCGCGACAAGATCCGGACATGAGGACATGCAAGAAAGGAGAGTGCACGATGATGAAGTTGGGCATGCACGTGGACAACTGGCGGCATAACGATGTTTCCTACGAGGTCCCCTGCCAGTTCGCCAAGGACCATCGACTCAAGTACGTCGAGTTTGGGACAATCGATGGCGACTATTTCATTCAGGCCCTGGGGTTCTGCCCGCACATACCGCTGCATTCCGACCCGCTCAAGCTCAAGCGCTACCTCGATTCGCTGGGCCTGAAGATGTCGCAGATCGACGCGGCGTATCCGGTCTCCTGCCCCGAGGGCCAGTACCGCGGCATCCCCTACACGCTGCGGGCGATCCAGTTCGCCAAGGCGGTCGGATGCCCCTGCGTGGACACCACCGACGGGGCCCGCAAGCCCGAGGGCTACTCCGACAAGGAGGTCATGGCCCTGATCAAGCAATACTACCGCGTCGTGCTGGAGTGGGCCGAGAGGCACGACATCATCATCAACGTCGAGCCTCACGGGCCCTACACCACCAACCCCGACACGATGGAACAGATCCTCGGCTTCTTCGACTCGCCGTACCTGCGGATGAATCTCGATACGGGCAACACGTTCATCGCGGGTCAGGACCCGGTGAAATTCCTGAGACGATTCAAGGACAAGGTCTCGCATTGCCACATCAAGGACGTGAGCGAGGCCCTCGCCAAGACAATGCGCGGGGAAGAGACCGGCATCGCGTCCTCCCTCGTGGCCATCGGTGAGGGAGTCAACGCGGAGAATATCGCCGGCTGCATCGAGCTGCTGAAAGACATGAAGTGGAACGGCGTCCTGTCGATCGAGTGCGAGGCCGCCCCGGGCAAGGTCGAGCGAAGCATCGAATGGCTCCGCAAGGAAATCGCCCGATAAGCCGGCACAGGTCCCAAGCGGCTCTCGTGCATAGTCGCGATTGGTGTTACTTTGCGGCGAGCCACTCGATGATGGAGAGGACGGCGTTGGAGCCTTGGCGCATGTTGCGGGCCTGAATCAGGACCTTGCCGTCGGTGGTTTCGCCTGCGTTGATGGGTCGTTCAAGCCAGCGTCCCTCCTGGAAGTTCTCGACGAGGCCGAGGGGCTTGCCTGCCACGGTCACCGTTTGCTTGCGGCCGCCCTCGAAGTTGTCCGGGTCGATCATGTAGAGCCGCAGAGTGCCCCCGGTTTCTTTCGGCACGCTCAGCTCGATCCGCAACTCCTGGTTGTCGGCGCGGCAGTGATAGACCGGCAGATTCCAGCCGTCCCAACTATAGCCGGACTTGACCGCCGCGCCGAATCCGGGCTCGGCGTAGATCACTTCCCGCTCGGGCCGGCCACACAGCATTAGGAACCGGACTCCGCGGCCCTTCAATTCTTCCGCCGACGGCAGCTTCTCTTTTTCGGGCCAGAAGGGCTCTTCCGGCGCCGGCGCACGGTCCGCTGCACCGGCCAGCGCCGGCAACGCCGCGTGAGGTTCCGTCTGGTACCAGTACACGACGCTGGAAAGCTGCAAGGTGCTGCCGGGCTTGCTGAACTCCCGGCGAAACATCGGGTCCTCGTTGGCCCCGAAACCGATGGTGACCCGCAGCGACTTTTCGAACGAGATGGCATCGTTCACGAAGAACCGGTAGCCGCAGGCGCCCTTGAGAAACGGGAAGTATCCGGTCAGCGGGAACAGACTCTCGGTCGGCGGGAAACCCCAACTGAAGCCGAAGGAATCTTCGAGCCCCTGAAATTCGACCGACGCAGTCTCCTCGCCGTCGATGTAGAACTTCTCATTTTCATCGACCGGGTAGCCCGCCCGGCCGGGCCTGCGGATCGTCACGTTCCAGCCGACGAACTTGCCTCGGCCCTGGGCTTCGAGGGCGAGGTAATCCCGTGTTCCGAGGAGCAGTCCTTCCTGCCGCCAATAGGCATGAAAGTAGCCGCCGTGCACAGACGTAAAATCCTGCGTCTCGGCGACGGTGCGGTACATCACGTAGCTATAGCACGGCATGATTTTCCAGAGTTGTTCGCCCGGCTCCACCAGCCCGTCGTACACCAACTCGATTTTGGCTGAGGTCCGGAACGGCATCGGGAAATAGGCGTTGAACCCGCGACGCTTGTTCACCAGGGCCGTATCGACCGCGTCGCGCAGCCCGCCCGGGTCGCAGAAGAAATCGACGAGCGGACAATCGACGCTCGGCGAAGTCTCCCCGTCCCAGTACGCCTTCAGAAGCACGTCGCGATTCAGCGTCAGCGTCTGCGGCATGGCGAAATGAATCATGGTGATGACCGCCGGACCTTTGATCTCGGCCACCACCACCCGCTTCGATGAATTGAATCGCTGGCTCAGGCCGTTCTCGATCCACAGGGCGTTCTCCGCCCGTGTCCGGCCTGGAGTCAATTTAGCCAGGTCGCCCACGCCTGTCAGAAATTCACCCTGGGCAGCCCCGGCCGCCAGACTCAACGTCACGATCTGCACCGCGATGGACCACATCATAAGAAGTCTCCCCTTTCAGCACTGCTCTCAATCCCTGCTCATTCCCGCGCGACAACTGCATGCGCGATCGATCGTCATGCGTGCGGATCAGTGCCCGCCACCGCGGAGCATCAGCATCGCGTGCGGCAGAAGGCCCAGGAACAGGTCGAGACACTCTCGAACCGCCTTCGGGCTGCCCGGCAGGTTGATCACGAGCGTCCCGCCGCGAATCCCCGCCACGGCCCGCGAGAGCACGGCGTTCGGCGTCCGCTTGAAACCTTCCATTCTCATCAACTCGCCGAAGCCGGGGATCATGCGGTCGCAGACGGACGTCGTGGCCTCCGGCGTGACATCGCGAGGCCCAAATCCCGTGCCGCCCGTCGTCAGCACCAGGTCGATATCTCCGCGCCCGGCCAGCCTCACAAGCTCGGCGGCGATTGCGGCCCGGTCGTCCGGCAGAACGCCCCTTGCCGCCACGGCAAACCCGTCGCCCGGCAGCGTTTCTTCGATGGTACGCCCGCTGACGTCCTCGCGCTCGCCCCGGGAGCAACTGTCACTGACCGTCACTACAGCGACTCTAATCATCAATCATCCATCATCAATTATCAATTCAATGACGTCCCCCACCTTGACCCGGCCCGACGCAATCACGCGGGCAAAGATACCCTCCCGCGGCATGATGCACTCGCCCAATTTCTCGAAAATCCCGCAGCGCCCGTGGCACTGCTTTCCTAGTTGCGTCACCATGAGTTCGACGCTATCGCCGAGTTTCAATTTGCTGCCAACCTTCAGGCCGCGCAGGTCCAGGCCCTGGGTTGTGATGTTCTCCGCGAACTCGCCCGGCGACACGGCTGCGCCGCTTTCGCACAGGCGGTCGATTTCCTCGGCGGCGAGCAGGCTGACCTGGCGGTGCCCGCCGTCGGCGTGGACATCGCCCACGACGCCGAGGCCGGCTTGCAGGTCGGCCTGCGGCACGTTGGTTTTCGGTATTCCCTTTTCCTTCGAGATGGATATGGCCCTAATCCGGCCTTTTGTAGTCGCCACTTCGTCCGCCTGTTTTTTCCAGCAGTTGGATGCGGCTGATCGTCATGCCCTTGCCCGTGTACTTGAGCATATCATAGATGGTCAGGCACGCCGCCGCAACACCGTGCAGCGCCTCCATCTCCACGCCGGTCTTGCCCGATGATTTCACCGAAACCGTCACGGCGACGGACGTATCCGCCTCGTCCAGCGTGAAGTCCACCTCGATGCCTTCGATGAGAATCGGGTGGCACATGGGGATGATGGACGGCGTCGATTTCACCGCCTGGATCGCCGCGACTTTGGCCGTCGCGAGCACGTCCCCTTTGGGGCACTCGCCCCGCCGCAGGGCGTCGAACGCCGCCCCGCCCAGCAGGATCGAGCCGCAAGCTTTGGCCGTCCGCACGGTGACCGGCTTGCCGCTGACGTCGATCATGCCCTTCGATTGCGGGTTGCGGATTGCAGATTGCGGATTGTCACGGCGACCTGAATCCGAAATCCGAAATCCGCAATTCGAAATCCTTTCGCCTTTCTTCTTCACGGACCCCTAGCCTCCGATCTGCTGCATGAGGAAATCGCCGGCGGCGGCGTTCAATTTCGTGTGCTGGTTCTTCTCCCGCAGCGCTTTTTGCAGCAGGCTGAGGACCGCGTCGTCATCAGCGCCGGCCCGCAGAAGGCTGCCCACGTCGTAAAAGCACCCGCCGTACAGGCAGGGCTTGATCCTGCCGTCGCTGCTCAGCCGTAATCGCGTGCAGCGATGACAGAATACGGACGACCGGCCACTGATGAATCCGACTGCCCCGACAGCGTTTTCAATCCTGAAATACACGGCAGGTCCCCCGCTGTCGGGCAGCACGAGATCGGAGAGTGGGCCGAATCGCGATTCGAGAATGCCACGAACCTCCCGCGTCGGGACATAACAGCTCGCCGGGCCGGTAAGTCGAGTCGTCGGGCAATATTCGATGAATCGCACCGCCACAGGCAGGCGAAGGGTCATCTCCGCAAGCGGCTCGATCTGCGATACGTTCGCATCCCGCATGAGCACGCAGTTGATTCTCACCGGCGACAGGCCGACCTCGATCGCCCTGTGCATTCCGTCGAGCACCTGCGGCAGCGCATCGGCGCCGACAATTCGCCTATAACAGTCGCGGTCTATCGCATCGAGACTGATGTTGACCCGCTTCAAGCCCGCCTCTTTGAGTTCTTCTGCTATCGGCGCAAGGAGCATGCTATTGGTCGTCATCGACAGGTCTTCAACGCCGGGAATCGCGGCGAGCCTCCGCACGAGCTCGACGATACCTTCGCGCAGCAGCGGCTCGCCTCCCGTCAGGCGGACCCGCCGGATGCCGCACCGCGTGCAAAGCCCGACCACGCGGGCGATCTCGTCGCGGCTCAGAACCCCCCGAGCCTCCGCAAGACGGGCACGGCCGAGCGGATTGCAGTAGACGCATCGGAGATTGCACCTGTCCGTGACTGAGATTCGCAGATAATCGAAGCTCATGACCGCCATAAACTCACGTTCCTGACCTCGGCAGCAGCCTGACACTCACGGGCGCCGCCTTCTCAATCCGCTCGACGCCGATTTCCATACTGATCAGCCCATCCGCCTGGCACAAAGCCAGGATATGACCCGACCCATGATATTCTACCGGCCGGACGGTTGTCCCGCTCGTCAATCTCACCGGGATCCAGCCCTGCCTCTCGGCGTCTCGCCGCGCGATGGACTCGTCGAGACTCATCTGAACGGTAGCGGGCGAGTAATCGTGGCCCATCAAACGATAAAGAAAGGGCCTCACCAGGAGTTCGAACATCACAAATGTCGATACGGGATTGCCCGGCAGCCCAAAACAGTATGCCCGGTCGGTCACGCCGAACACGGTGGGCTTTCCGGGTTTGACGGCGATCTTCTCGAAAAGTAGTCGCACGTTGTTTCGCCGAAGGACGGCCGGCACAAAATCGAAATCTCCGGCCGACACGCCGCCCGAAATGATAACGATATCATGCTCGGCCAGTGCCGTTCTCAAAGCGCCGTCGATCTCAGCCTCGGTGTCTTTCACGATGCCGCGATCATGAGCGATCACGCCCATGCTCCGAAGCTGAGCGGAAAGCTGGGGACTATTCGAATTCCTGATCTGTGACGGTTTCGGCCTTTGTGCCGACACCACTAGTTCGTCCCCACTGGCAATCACGGCCACGCTCGGTCTGCGCGCCACCAGCGGCCGCACATGTCCGAAAGAAGCGAATACTGCAATCTGCTGCGGACCGATCCGGCTGCCCTTGCGCAGGACGATTTGTCCGCAGCAAATATCCTCGGCCTTTCGGCAGATATTGTCGCGCGTCTGTCCGCCCACAAAACGAATGCTGTCGCGGCCGAGCGTCTGCGTCTGTTCGACCATGACGACGCAGTCGGCCCATTGCGGAACGACGGCGCCAGTCATGATCTTGGCGCACTGGTTCGGCCCAACGGTTTTGGCCGGGACAGTGCCGGCCGGGATCGTCTCCACCACCGTCAACGCATTGGCGACGTCCTCCCGGCGACATGCGTAGCCATCGACGGCCGCTTTGTCGAACGGCGGCATATCGGCATCCGCCGCAACATCTTCCGCCAGGACACGATCCAGCGCGTCGTCCATATCGACGCGCTCATTTCCAAGCGGCCGGGCGGCATCCAGGACAATCTGCAATGCTTCTTTCAGCTCGATCATGGCTTCTTCAAGATGACTTGCGGCTCAGCTCCAAAACACATGCGGTAATCGTCCGGTGTGTCAACACTCATCAGCACGCCACGGTCGGGAACATCCATTTCAAGAATCTTATCCTGGTTCGAGGACACAACGTGCCGGGCCCCTTTGTCCGTCGGGGCGTTGACAAGCTCATCGAACAGCGATCGCGCGAACAACGCCGGATGCCCCCGCCGCCCATTGAAGACCGGCAACACAATTTGTTTCCTCGTCTTCCCGAATCCATCGACAAGCCGGTTGACGACATCAGCCGAGATCAAGGGACTGTCGACGAGACACAGTATGATCGCACGCGTCTCCGCCGGCACACTCTTCAATCCCGCAATCAATGACGAAAGCTGCCCCTGACGGTAATTCTCGTTGAGTACCACGTTCGTTCCAGACAGGTCAATCGAGGCCCGTATCACGTCCGCCCGCGCCCCAAGAACCACCGTGATCGCGTCCACGCTGGAGCGCCGGAGCACGGCGATGATCCGCCCCAGGAACGTCGTCTCGCCAAAGCGCAGCAGCGGCTTGGGCATTCCCATCCGCCTGGACTCGCCGGCGGCCAGGACGAGGGCGTGAATCATGAGCAACCCTCACATCGGGACAACGTCATGTGGCTGATGGGCGGCTCATCGCCCAGCCGCCTGATCTTGACAAGCTCACAAACGATGCTCAGGGCAATTTCTTCAGGCGTGACCGCCCCGATGGACACGCCGATGGGCGAGTATACCCGGTCGAGCTGCTCCTGCTGGACACCCTGCTCTCTGAGCTTCCCCAGGAGCGTCAGCGTCTTTCGCTTACTGCCGATCATCCCGATGTATCGGGCCGGGGTCTTGAGGGCCCGTTCGAGGACGGCCCTGTCGCACGTGTGGCCCCGCGTAACGATCACAATGTACGAACGGTCATCGACTTGGATCCTGTCAAAAGTGCGCTCGACATCCTCGACAATGATTTCATCCGCATCGGGAAACCGCTGCGGGTTGGCGTACTCGGCCCGGTCGTCGCAAACCGTCACGCGAAAGTGCACGCCCTTCGCATACCGGGCGATGTAGTAGGACACGTGCCCTGCCCCGCACAGAATCAGCATGGGCGCGTCGGTCTGGTTCTCCTCGGCCGCCCGGGCACGCTCCGCCAGCAACGGCAGAGCGGTCGCGTCGAACGTTTCGATGGACAGTTCGACCGACCCGCCGCAGATTCCTTTCTCGTCCTGGCCCGTCCCAGCCAGCTCGAAGCGAAATGTGCGGATAGCCGGCCGGTCGAGCATCTTGGCGGCTTCCTGAATCATCTTCCCCTCGACCAGACCGCCTCCCACCGTCCCGGCGATGCTCTTGCCCCCGTCAAAGACGAGCATCTTGAAGCCTAGCTTGCCGGGGGTTGAGCCGGTGGTCGCCGCCACCGTGACCAATGCAATATGTTGCCCGCCGTCGAGCAGCGGAATCGCCTTGCGATACAGTTCACGATCATCCATATTTTTTCTCTACACACTTGTACGCGGGCGATTGTATACTCAAAAGCTGTGACAGGAAATCACCTTTTTGCGGCGTTTTGTGTCGCATCGCTTTTGGCGGTCAGGTGGAGTCCTGCAAAATGGATTTCCTTGAATAATAAGCCCAACTTCCATTTTGCAGAACTCCACACTCAGCTCAAAAGGAGGTCGATATGGCAGAAACGATAGGGTTCACACTCAATGGGAAGCCGGTCACGATCACGACCGACGGCCAGCGCCCGCTCCTTTGGGTGCTGCGGACCGATTTCGGTCTGACCGGCACGAAGTTCGGCTGCGGGCAAGCCGTCTGCGGCGCGTGCACCGTTCTTGTGGATAACAAGGCGGTACGGTCCTGCAACCATCCGGTGCGCAACGTCGCCGGCAAGCAGGTCCGCACGATCGAAGGACTCTCCAGCAACGGCGATCTGCATCCGCTGCAGAAGGCGTTCGTCGAGCATGACGCGCTGCAGTGCGGATTCTGCACGCCGGGCATGATCCTCACCGCCTACAGCCTGCTCCAGCAGAATCCGCAGCCCACGCGGGAGGAGGTCATCGCGGGCATGAACGAGAACCTGTGCCGTTGCGGGGCGCACACCCGAATCATTGACGCCATCCAGGACGCCGCAACCCAGATGAAAGGAGGGAAGGCATAATGAACGACAACCCTCACATGGAGATTGATTTCCACGATATCGTCACGGACCCGAATCTCTCGCGCCGGGAGTTCCTCAAAGCCCTGGGCGGCGGGATTTTCATCTTCTTCTGCATCGGCGACAGCTCCGTGCTCGAAGCCCAGCGTCGCGGCGGCCGGGGCTATCCCGAGGACTTCAACGCCTACCTGCGGGTGGGACCCGACGGCCGCGTCACCTGCTTCACGGGCAAGATCGAGCAGGGCCAGGGAGCCATCACCTCGCTGCCCCAGATGCTCGCCGACGAGATGGACATCAGCCCGGACATGGTCGATATGGTGATGGGTGATACAGCTCAATGCCCGTGGGACATGGGGACATTCGGCTCGATGACCATCCGCTTCTTCGGCCCGCCGTTGCGTGCGGCCGGAGCCGAAGCCAGGAAGGTCCTGATTGAGCTGGCGGCCGAGCAACTCCAGGTGCCCCAGGACCGGCTGGCCGTCGAGAACGGCGTCGTGTTCGACAAGCAGAACAAGGACAAGAAAATCACGTACGCCGACTTGGCCAAAGGCAAAATCATCGAAAGACACGCCAAGGAGAAGCCCCCGGTCAAGGACCCTTCCGCATTCAAGGTGATCAACAAGCCGTTCCTGCACCGCGACGCCCAAGAGAAGGTCACCGGCAAGGCGAAGTACGCCGGCGATATGCGACTGCCCGACATGCTCTACGCGAAGGTCTTGCGACCCCCCGCTCACGGCGCCAAGCTCAAGCGGGTGGATACCTCCGCCGCCGAGAAGATGGACGGCGTTTCCGTCGTCCGCGACGGGGACTTCGTGGTGGTCCTGCATAAGAGCCCCGACCAGGCGGTAGCGGCCCTGGCCAAGATCGATTCCGAGTTCGAGGTGCCGCCGGCAACTGTGGACGATCAGACGATCTTCGAGCACCTGCTGAAGAATGCGGGGCGGGAGAACACCACCGCCCAGGGCGGGCAGCTTGAAGAAGGCGAGAAGCTGTCGGAAATCGTTATCGAACAGATGTATCTCGACGGCTACAAGGCCCACGCGGCCATCGAGACGCACACCGCGTTGGCCCAGGTCGAGGGCAACAAGGCGACAGTCTGGGCGTCCACGCAAACGCCCTTCCCGCTCAAGGACCAGGTCGCCAGCGCCCTCGGCTTTAAGCCGGAGGATGTCCGCGTCATCACGCCGTTTGTCGGAGGCGGATTCGGCGGCAAGAGTGCCAACCAGCAGGCCGTCGAGGCGGCACGGCTGGCAAAAGCAACCGGCAAACCCGTGCAGGTCATGTGGAGCAGGGAAGAGGAGTTCTTCTACGACACCTTCCGCCCGGCCGCCGTCGTGAAGATCAAGTCGGGCATCACGAAGGCAGGCAAGGCCACACTGTGGGACTATCATGTCTATTTTGCCGGGGACCGTGGCGCGGCACAGTTCTACGACATCCCGCACCATCGCACCTCCAGCGTCGGCGGCGGTTTCGGCGGCGGACCCAGCGTCCATCCTTTCGCCACCGGCGCCTGGCGCGCTCCCGCCAATAATACCAACTCCTTCGCCCGCGAGTCGCAGATCGACATCATGGCCGCCAGGGCCAAAATGGACCCGGTCGAATTTCGCCTCAAGAACCTGCGCGACGAGCGACCGATCCGCACGCTTAAGGCGGCCGCCGAGAAATTCGGCTGGAAACCTGCGCCCTCGCCGAGCGGACGCGGGCTTGGTGTGGCGGTCGGCATCGACTCCGATACCTTCGTGGCGGAGATCGCCGAGGTCGAGGTGGACAAGCGCACCGGGAAAGTCCGGGTCAGGCGAATCGTCTGCGCCCAGGACATGGGCCTGGCCATCAACCCCGCAGGCGCCACGATCCAGATCGAAGGCTGCATCACGATGGGATTGGGGTACGCCCTGACGGAGGATATCCGCTTCAAGGGCGGCATGATCCTCGACCGCAATTTCGACACGTACGAGCTGCCGCGATTCTCATCGCTGCCGAAGATCGAGACGGTGATTCTGGACCTGCCGAACGAGCCCGCACACGGCGGCGGCGAGCCGGCCATCATCACCATGGGCGCCGTGATCGCCAATGCCATCCACGACGCCACCGGTGCCCGGATGCTCCAGCTCCCCATGACTCCCGACCGAGTCCGAAAAGCGATTGCAGCCATGGCGTGACAATATCCCGCGCGGACATCACGCGTGAGAACCCGGGCACCCGTGCTGGGCACCATGCTTACGCTCGCGCAAGCATGCCCTCGTTGTCGCAACGTGCATGTCCACGCAAGCGTGGACATGGCACCCATGAGAGCCCGTATCGCTAACCAACCGGCGCCAGAGCAGTGTGCGTGAGTTCTCTGTTTATGGCTGTGCGGTAGCCAGTGACAATCACGTCTCGATTTGGCCGGACCTCGACGACGGCGTAGGCGTTGTTGTCTTGGCCGTGACCCTCCACGACGGCCTTGAGCGTGTAGTAGTGGATGCCCTCAATGTATCTATAGCTGCCCTCGTGATGGTGGCCCTGGAAGACGGCGAGGACCTTTCCCGAAGTTCGCAGGACCTGGCGAACGCTGGATGCGTTCTTGACATAGACTGAGCCTGTGCCATCCAGCAACTGGTGGATGAAGATAACAACGGGACTGTGAGATGCAGCGAGGTCCTGTCGGAGCCAGTCGAGCTCATGTGCCGGAATGTTGGCATCCGTCCAGTCGAAGTTGCCGTGATCGTAGGCACCGCCGTCGGCCCGGTAGTTGGCGTCGAGCACGATGCAGTGCAGACCTCTGGCATCGAATGAGTAATAGCTGCGGCTCGCGTCAATGCCGGTATTCTCCACGTGCGCGAGGAACTGCCGCTTCGAGATGCTGTCCACATCGTGGTTGCCAAGGGCATGATACGTCGGCCCACGGAATCCCTGTAACACGGCCTCCACGTCGCGCAGGTATGACAGGGTCCTGGTTTCGACGGGTCGCTTGTCCTGGTCCTTGAGATCGCCAAGTTCGATGAGGAAATCCACCTGCTCGGCATTCATCCGCGCCACGCACTCAGCCAGCTTGTCCAGCGACTCACGGTAGAATCGCGTGCCCACAGTATCCGCATCAGCATAATGACAATCCGTGACGATGCCAAAACGAGCCGGACGCCGGCCGGCAGCGGACCTCAAGCCGGGGGCGCAGGAAAGAGAGGCGAGTCCGCCACCCGCCGCCACAGCAGTCGCATAGCGCAGGAACGTCCGGCGACTGATCGCCCAACACGCGTCACTTCTCTGCTCGCGGGCGCATTGCATGAGATCACGCCTGCTTCAAAACGTCGCCGCGCATCGGCATGGAGCGGATGCGCACGCCCGTGGCGGCAAAGATCGCGTTGCCGATGGCCGGCGCCAGCGCGATGATCGGTGTCTCGCCGCCGCCGGCGGAGGGGATGTCCGTCTTGTTGACCAGGTGGACGTCGATTCTTGGGACATCCGTGAATCTCGGCACCCGATATCCGGCGAAGCTGGCGTTGAGGATCTTGCCGTCTTCAAACTGGATTTCCTCGAACAGCGCGCCGCCCAGGCCCATGACGATGCAGCCCTGCACCTGGGAGAGGAGGTTGGCCGGGTTCTGAATCGGGCCGCATTCGAAAGCCTCGCAGACCTCATGCACCTTGATCTCGCCGCGTTTGCGGTCGATGCCGACCTCGACGCATGCCGCCACAACGGAATTCTTCTCGGTCCCGCAGGCGAGCCCCACGCCCAGTTCCAGCGTGACCTTCTTCCTTCGCCCGGCCCAGTTGAAGTGCTTCGCGACCGTTTCGAGCACAGTCCGGATGCGCGGGTTCTCCAGATGAGCGAGCCTGAAGGCCAACGGATCGGCCCCCGCCGCGACGGCCAACTCATCCATGAACGACTCCCGCGCGAAGTTGTTGCCGGTGGCCGCCAGGCACCGGTACGAGCCTTGCTTCACGGGAGAATCGGAGCCGACGGATGCGATGCGCGTGTTCGGTATATTGTACGGCGTGTCGATCGCGGCGCCGCCGGCGTTGATGTTGGTGAAATCCCAGGCGATCAGCGAGCCTTTCGCGTCGAGCCCGCCTTTGCACTCAATGACCGCCGCCGGGCGGAAGTAGGCCCAGGTAAACTCCTCGGCCCTTGTCCATCGCACATGTACGGGCCGGCCGGCTGCCTTAGCTAGCTGGGCCGCCTCCAGGGCCGCTTCGGCGCTGTGCTTGCCGCCGAATCCGCCGCCCATGTCCGGGATGATGACGTGGACCTGCTCGGCGGGAATATTGAACAGCCGGGCCAGGTCGCCGCGCGCACGGTAGGGTCCGTCGCATCCCGCCCACACCATCAACTTGCCGTCGTTCCACTCCGCCACCGCCGCCCGCGGCTCCATCGGCGTGTGCTGAATGTAGGCCAGCGTGTACGTCTCGCTGAGAGTCTTGGCCGCATCGGCAAGACCTTTCTCAATCGAGCCACGGTTGCTCGGACGGCCCCTGCCCGTCTCCGCGTGCTCCTTGAGATAGGCATGAATAGTCTTACTGGATGGGTGCGGCGAGGTCTTCCATGACGCGGTCTTGGCCGCCGCTTCCATCGCCTCGGTCGCACGCCAGGATGACGGTGCGGCGAATCCCACAAACTGGCCGTCCTGAACGACCACCATGTCCTTCATGGCCTTGGCCGCCGTCAGATCGATGGATTCGAGCATAGCCCCATATGACGGCGGACGCAGAATCTTCCCGTAGAGCATGTTCGGCCGGACGATATCCGAGGGGAACTTGTGCTCGCCGGTGACTATGTCCCGAGCATTCGGCCTGAGAACCGGGCTGCCGAGTACCTTCCATTCATTGACCGCCGTGACTGTGATATCCGAGCGGATATTCTTGGAGAATGCCTCGACAATGTCTCTCGACTTGGCCAAATCCGCGTAGGTGAGCTTCTGCCCTGTCGCCTTGTTCGTGATCGTGCCGTCGCGGACCTCCAGGCCGGCGGCATCCACCTGCCACTGCTTAGCGGCAAGCTGAGTCAGCAGCTCGCGCGCAGTCGCAGCGGCCTGGCGCATCGGAGGTACATTGTACGGCGTCGTCCGGCTTCCTGCCGTGATGCCGTCGTCGGGGACAAGGGCCGTATCCGCCATGATCAGGCGAATCCTCTCCACAGGGACCCGCAGCTCCTCCGCCGCCGCCTGCGAGAGCTGGGCCCGCGGCCCCTGCCCCTCCTCCACCTTGCCGCTCATCGCGCTGATCGTGCCGTCCTCGTTCAGGTGAATCCTCGCCGCCACGGGCATCGAGCCGCCCCGCTCGCCCCGCTGGGCCCAGGCCAATCCGTCCGTCACTGTGATCAGGATGCCGGCGCCGAGCACTTGCACGAACGTTCGCCGGCTGAGCACGGGGTCGAATTCCGCTTCGAGAGATTTCGTCGAGATGTTCCCACTCATAGTCTCTTACCTCCGCATCTTCTGGGCCGCCTTGCGGACGGCGTTGACGATCTTGACGTACCCGTTGCACCGGCAGATGTTGCCGTTCATTCCCGTGACGATCTGCTCGTCGGTGGGGTTGGGATTCTCCTGGAGCAGCGCCGCCGCCGTCAGAATCATCCCGCTCGTGCAATACCCGCACTGTATGGCGCCCTCTTCGAGAAACGCCTCCTGGACCGGGTGAAGGGTGTCGCCTTTGGCCAGACCCTCGATGGTCGTGATGGCCTTCTTATTGGCGAGGGACACGGGCGTGACGCAGGCCAGGGTGCGTTTGCCGTCCATCAGAACGGTGCACGCGCCGCAGCGGCCCTCGCCGCACCCGTACTTGGTTCCTGTCAGGTGCAGGTCCTCGCGAAGCACGTCGAGAAGAGGGCGTTCGGGATCGGTGCTGACCGTCCTCTGAACGCCATTGACCGTCATCGTCACGTCCATAAGCAACCTCCCGTAGGGGCGACGCATGCGTCGCCCCTGCTGCCGGGGTCCGACGCAAAGCCCGAGACCCGATCAAATCCTATTGTAGTGTGTCCAGCAGTAAGCGGACAACCTTTTTGTGGCTGAGGTCGGAACTGGGGGTGTGGCCGACGTTTGGTGGCGGATTCAATACTTCGCGCAGGAGGCGCGGATCGTTCGCCCACGAACTATCCGCGCCAAGGATGCTGGTGAGGGCGACGCATGCGTCGCCCCTACGGAGTGGTCTTGGGCGGTGCGTTGGGTGCGCCGGGGGTTGGCTTGCTCAGCATGACGAAGTCGTATCCGCCGGCGCTGTTGGGATAGCGGCCGAAAGAGACGCCCTGCTCGCAGGAGCCGAACTTCTCCTGCTCACTGTAGCCCGTCACAACGCCGGCGTCGCCGGAGTGCAGATAGACCGTTTCGCCGTTGCGGCTCAGACCGAACGGCTCATGGCAACCCGGCGCGTCGGCGTTGCCGAACTGCTGCTTCTCGTCGAAGACGACAAAGCCGTTGGGATCGATGACTGTCCCGGCGGGAATCTCGTACTTGGTCAGGATGTCGGCATCGTCGCTGAGGAACCAGCCGCCGATATCGACGGCCTGATCGCTCGTATTGTACAGCTCGATCCAGTCGGCCCCATTCGCCGGCGGGTAGGCCATCACCTCGTTGATGGCGATCGTGCCCAGTTCCGGCACCTGCCCGGCGTCGCTGAAGCCCGGAGAGCCGCCCGCCTGGGCGCTCGGACGCCAGAGACTCTTGCCGGACAGGGCGTTGGGGTCGCTGTGATCCGGGTCTTTCACAGTCAGCGAAAAGCCTGGTCCATCCGTCAGATCGTACCAGTTGTCCCGGTATTCGAAACTCTCGATGATCTGGCCGGCCGCATCCCGCAGCTCGATGCGTTCTCCGGCGTTGCTCAGGCTGCCGGTGTATTGGCCGGCGATGGGCAGGCCAGTGCCATACTTCGCCTCGAATGCCTGCATGTCCTTGACCACCAGGATGTATTCGCCCGGCGCCAGATCAACTGTGGGGAAGCTGAAATCGATGCCGTTCGTGAATCGCACCAGGTTGAGATTGATGCTCTGGGCTCCAATGTTCGTCAGCTCGATGTATTCGGTATTCGGGTCGTTCGGATCGCCGGTATCGGCAGGATGGTACATGATCTCGCTGATTCGCAGGCTCTGCGCCACCGGTCCGACGGCAAACGTCACAGCGTTGACCGCGCTCCACTTGCCGGCCAGCGTACGGGCCTTGACCACAGCGCTGCCGGTCAGTCTCATGGGCGTCTTGTACAGAATCGCTGTGGGCGAGACATCGCCCTGGCTGAGCTCATGCGCGACCAGCTCGCAGGAGATCAGGAAATCGTCGTCGCCGGCGGAGGTGTTGAGACCTTGGATGGCGAGCACGTTTGAGCCGTAGCTCAGCGCATTGGCATGGTCGGAGATATCGATCTCCTCAAAGGCCGCCGCGGCGGCATCGGGGTGCTCGCCGCTAGCCGAGGAATTCCACGCGGGATCGCCGTTGAAGTTGCGCCTGGCGACTTCCGTGCCGTTGATGTACGCCACGAAACCATCGTCGTACCGCATCCGCAACGTCACACGGCCCCACTCGGCGTTGCCGGCGGTGAAGGGAATGCGAATGTAGCACGTGCTGTTCTTATCGAGCATTTCGGATGCGACGTTTGTGCCGATGAGCCCGGCATAGCCTGAGCCGGCTTCGTAGCCCACGCCGCCGGCGCCCTGCGCCCAGGTCGAATCGTTGAAGTAGCCGCTGAACCAGATATTGGCCTCGCCGACCTGGATACCGCCGGCCAAATCGCCGACGAGGAAGAACTTGCTCGCATCGAACGCTGCGAAGCTGCCCTTGGCGGCGAAGAACTCCAGTCCCGACCCGCCGCCCTGCTCGTAGAAGACCAGCCGCAGGGTGTACGGCCCGGGCTGCGTGATGTTGAAGGTCGCCACGGTGTCGGCCGGGGCACGGGGGTCCGGGTAGGACATCGAAAAGACCTGGCCGCCTTTGGTCAGCGTCAGGCCGAAGCCGTCGTCGCTGTTGACGCCGAAGGTCCATGGCCCGGCCGCCGGGATGATCAGCGTGGCCGTCACGAGAATGACGAAGTTGTCCACGTCGCTGCCCATCGTCGTGCCGGGGAATGGGCTGTCAGGGGCGAAGTGGCCCTGATCGCCCGTATTGAAGAAATTGATCTCGCGGGTGGTTTGCGTGACCACTCTGCTCCGGCTGGCGGGGTTACTGATGACCGACTCGGCCACGGCGAGACTGCTTACCGCCCCGGTCGCCTGGTAGAACGTGACCTGGAACTCCGCCGGCTTGGTCCCGAGGCGGTCGCCGCCGTTCGCCGGGCTGGGCACGAGGATTCGCTTGGGCGCATTCTCGGCGACGAGCGTCACACTGCCACCCGGCGCAGATTGCGCCACAGGAATGCGAGGTTCGCTGCCGTCGAGGGTATAGAAAATCTGGCCGGCAGGCGCCGTCATTGCCAGGAGACTGCCCGACGCGACCGGGCCAGTATAGGACGGTATGCCGTTGACGATGAACACGGGCGCATCAACGTCCGGGTATAGGCCGGCGCTGCGCATCTGTGCGAGCACGATCGCCGAACGCTGCGGCATATAGGTGCCGAGGATGTAGTCGCGCATGCTCTGCCAGTCGGCCTGCGTATAGGGCGTGCTGCGGGCCATATCGCCCCAACGGGCGGACTCGGCGATGATCGCCAGGGCGACCTGGTCGGCCAGCTTCTTGTATCGCGCGTAGGAAGCATTCGCCGTAGCAGGGCCATTGTTGAACATGTGGCGATGCACGTGATCGCCGAAGAGCAGGCGGAACTCGGTGTTCTGTTTCAGCGTCACGTAGGGAATCGCGGCGCCGTCGCTGACCGTCGTGACATTGGCGTTGAGGTCGGACCAGACCGTGATCGCTCCTTCCGAGTCCCAGTTGAAGAACTTGAAGCCGGTGGCGTTCGGCGGCCGGCGGCAGGCGGCGTACCAGTTGTGCCACGGCCAGTCGCCCGTCCCGCCCCAGAAGTTCGAGAACATGTAGTCGATGTAATTCTCGATGTCCAGCAGGTCGTCATAGGCGGGATTGTCCGCGCCGTTGGGGTCGTTGCCCTGGATCTTCTCGTAGGCGGCCGCATCCGACAGCCCGGCTCCGGCCTGATTCATCATGGCGTTCCACGTCGTAGTATTGCTCTCGGCCTTGGGCTCACCGGCGTTCAACGCGTCCCATTCCTCCTTCTCGCCCCCAAAGTACGTGGCGCAGAACGACGAGGTCGGCCGCTCGGTGGCGTTGTACAGGCCCCAGTAGAGTCCGTTGAGGTACAGGTGCACGAATGTCCCGTGCGCGGAGGGCTGGCCCAGCGCCAACTGCGTGCGGCGCATGAACTCGTCGATGATGTACTGCGTGTTGGCCCCGCCCCAGAAGTTCCAGGCGTCGTTGGCGCCGGCGCGGAGGACGATCGTGTCGAAGCTCGTCGCCGCTTCGGGGTCGTCGAACATCGGGAAGTCCAGCTTGGTCGGGCCGTAGTCGCGCTTGAAGATCAGCCGCAGCGATTTCTTCATACTCAGGCCGAAGCTGCGGAACGCTCCGCCGTAGACGCGCAGACCCGCATTGACCTGGAACCCCGTTGTGCCGTCGCCGTTGATCCACTCGACCGAAACCGGCCGCTCCCAGGTGGGCCCGACGCCGCCCGGATTGCTGTAGATGCCCTGTGCACCGAACAGGCCGTCCACGTCGGTCACGACAGACAGCGTCGGAATCGACAGCAGCGAGGCCCGCATTTGCCCGCGATACCTTGCGTCGTTCACAACCCGCTGGTCCATCTGGTAATCCGCCGCGGTCCCTTGCCAGGAGGTCGGAAAGCCGGCGGGACTTCCAGGCTGCCGGATCACCTGGTCGGGAAAGATGTAGGTCTGCGTATTGATGGAGCTTGAGACCCAGCCCGGCTTGATCGCCACCGCGCGAAGGCACATCGTGCGGTCCACGTGGATGGGACCCGCGTACAGGACTCCGCGCGCCGCTGACGGGGCGCTGCCGTCAAGTGTGTAGAGTATGACGGCCCCTTCGGTGGGTGTGGTGATCGTCACGTCAAACGGGATGTCATAGAAGCCGCGATTGTGGCTGATGACCGTCTCGCCGACAACATCGATAGCGCCGGATACGTTGAATTTGCCCGGCGTGGCCTGCGTGAAGAACTGATGGACGCCGGTGCTGGTGGCGAGCGTCAACTCCGGCAGCACGAGAAACCTCTCATCGGCGGCATTGTCATTGACCGCCTGAATGGCCAGCACGTTGGTCCCCGGCCGCAGCAGGTTCATGCGATCGGAAATATCGAACGTGGCGAATTGCATGGCCAATTCGTCCGGCCGGTTGCTGTCGGCCGAGGCGTTGAACGTCGGGGCCGCACTGAAATTGCTCCGGGCCACTTCCACGCCGTTGAGGTACGCGATGAAACCATCCTCACACTTCATTCGCAGCGTCAGGGTGTCGAACAGCTCCAGGTTGTCGGTGACCTCGAATTTCGCCCGCAGCCGCAGCGAGGCATTGACGTTCTGCATCTCCTGGCGGATGTTCGCGCCGGAGAAGCCGCCTTCCAGCATGAAGACATCGAACGCGTAGGCCTTGCCATCGGGACTGCTGGGATCGGCCTCGGCCCGCACGGAGAACGTGCCGTCGGCGGCCATGATGCCGGTCCATCGGGCCACGTAACCCTCCTCGTGGTTGTTGCCCGTGTTGAAGCGCACCTTGTTGTCCGCCAGGACGGTCACGCCCTCCGTGCTGGCGTTCGTATATGTGTCGGCGCCGGAGAGCGTGTAGATGGTCAGGCGGTCCGAGTAGGCGTTGCGCGCGGACGACGTGGCGAAGGTGTACTCGGTGGCCGGGTCGATGCCTGTGAACGTCAGGTCCACCCACCAGCCAGCGGCGCCATAGTAGATCACGCCGGTCATATCGGCGATGCCGCTGAAGGTCTCGTACGCATCGGTGCCGACGGCGCAGTCGCTTCCACCCGCGCCCGGCTCCGGCTGCCAGTTCACTGCCCCGCTCTGCGTGAATGTCGCCGTGACCCCCATCGGCTCGCCGGTCGACTGGTCGATGAGCAGCCCGGAGGTCTGGCCTGTGAAATTGCTGCCGATGCTGTAGGTCGTCACGTTGTCGCCGATGTACTGGTCGTTGCGGTAGACGCAATCGTTATACGCCCGGCGCGGGGCGCCGCCGAACCCGAAGCCCAGGCCCGTCTTGCCCGCGCTCCAGCCGGAATCATCGAAATCCACGGCCGTCCAGCCGGCGCCGGAGTCGGCGGCCGTGGGGACGCGATAGGAGACGCTTGCCCCCGCCGCAACCAGCGTTTGGGCATATTGCCTCAACCCGTAGGAAACATCGGACAACTGCCTTGGATACGGATCGTACTCGTGCACGACGGTGACGCCGTCGCGGTCGACCAGGGCCAGATTGCCGCCGGTACCATCGAGCTTGAAATTCGTGTGAAGCTCCGCCCCGGCACGATTCTTCCCGGAGGCAAAAACGACAAGAAATGCACCAGCATCCAACGTGACTCCCTCGGGGAATCGCCACTTGGTCAGGTCCCCCAGATCATCGGTCAGGTACCAGCCCCCGAGATCGACGGTCCCGTCGGTCGGATTGTAGATCTCGATCCAGTCGGAGGAATCGCCGTCCGCATCGAGAAGATCGCCCGGGCCCAATGGCAGGCGGCTGCCGTTGCTCGCCATGAATTCGCTGATGAACAGCGTGTCCGTCTGCGCCGAGACCCCGCTGCTGATGATCGCAGGGCCAAGGCCGATGAAGGGACCCGCCCACAGGGGCGATCCGGCAAGGAAGATCAGGGAAACGGCGCAAGGGACAACGACCCGCCTCAGACTCATGAACTCACACCTCTTTCTCCATACCCTCACAGCAGTTTGCCCGGCACAGACGTCCCGGCCGCTGTCGCTTCCCCTAGTGATAATCCGGTCCATACCCGGATTTCATGTTACCATAATCCCCCCCACTGGTCAAGGTCGATTGCCGCCTCCCAAGGGCAGGGACAATGTGGCACATAATACAGAGTCAAGACAACGGAGGTCCTACAGTGCGGATATTTCGTAGTAGACGGCCTTGTAGTCCGGCTTCATCTCCAGAGTGATGGAGTTTGAGGCACTCGTAATCGGGACCTCGCGAACCCTGTTGCCCACGACGTCCAGGGCCCAGGCATTGAGCTGCCCCGCCAGACGAGAGCGGATCTCGATCTGGCCCGTGACAGCTTCGAGCAGCGCCGGGGCTTTGCCCGCCTCGCGCAATCGCCAGTACGGCGTTCCCAGGGGCGACGGCTGCGATGTGGTTTCATACTCCATGCCCGTATTCTTTGCGGGGCCGACAGCCGTCACCAGGAGCCGCTTCGCGGACTCTATCGGCGCATCCGCGTCCATCGCTGTCACGTACACCGCCCCGAAGTTCGTCGTGCTGCGAAGCGTTGTGGCGCCCAGCTTGTGCTGAGCCGCATGGAGAAAACCGATGACGGCCTGAGTTCGCGGCGTATCGACGGTGACAAAGCCGGCAGAGCCGTTCCAGGTCAACTCCCCGGTAGTAGAGCGGGCGATCAATTTCTCCGCGTCCCAGTACGGGCGAATATCCCTGACCACAGGCTCGCGACCCTTCGGCACAAACCGGTATCCGACCTTTCCGATCAGGGCGGCGGCGATGGGCACAGGCTTGCGGTCTTCGTTAAGGCCGAAGACGCTCTCATTGTCGTACAGCGATTCCACCATCAAGTCCGCCTCGCGGATATCCCCGCGGTGCCACATCGCGGCGACGGCGGGGAACTGCAGGATCTGCGGCGGGTTGGCGAGCATGTCGAATGAGCCCGGCCCGAGGCTCTGCCGCCAGTCGGAACTGAAATAGCCAAATTGCAGCAGGCCGTCCCAGCCCTGCAACAGCCCGTACGCCGCCATCAGACCGGTGCCTTCGAGGCTGTACTGGTTCGGCAGACAGGTGTTCCACTCGCTGACCGTCATGGGCAGGCCAAGCACCTGTTCCCAGGCTTTGTCAGTCACAAGATTGCCTCGGCCAAGGTAGATCAGCGTGTCCTGGTCCGCCTTGACGGCCTTGACCATTGGCAGGTTGTGGAACATCGCCGTGGCGATCCGCCACTGGAGGTTGCCTTCGCCGTGCGGATGGTCCCAGTAGCCGTGACGGTCGATGTAGTCGAGCCGGGATTGGCCCAGCATGTGAACCCGCGTGGCGAATCCGTGGGCCTGCCAGTTGGTGGCGCTGATCGGCACGCGGACGCCGGCCTTACGCAGCGCGGCGACGCTGTCGGCCCAATACCTGTCCTCCAGCTCGAGATAAAAACGCATCTGGTCCTGGCCTGCGACCGCTTTGCCGGGATTCGCCTGGAAGTATCTGGCGCTGAGCTGCGCATTACTCAACAAGCTGATCCGCTGTCCCGACCCAAACCCCTCCCCGTCGGCCAGCGGCGATTTTCCACCGACCGCCCAGGCCTTTTGCAGACCGGCATCATCCCCATACTTCTTGCGAAGCCAGTCGGCGAACTTTTGCTCCAGCTCCTCCTGAAACACCGACGGGATCTGGCCCCAGAACATCGAATCTTCATTGAGAATCTCCACCGTCGCGATCGTGGGATCGTCGCAGTAGCGTTTTTTCGTATAGGGATTCATGTGCGTTAAGACGTCGGTCATCCTGCGGTGCATGATGCCGGCGATCTTCTCGTCGAAGAACTGCGCATGGGAGGCGGGTCCGCCCTGCGGCAGTTGCGGAACCTGGTCCCCCGGCTTGAACCGATATGTGAGCGGGTAATGCACGTCGAGGATCAGGTAGATACCATTCTCTCCGAGTTTGGCAATCAGGTAGTCCAGCCGGTCGAACGCTTCGGCGTTGTAGTCGAACGAGGTTTCTCCGCCGCGGCTGGTCAGGCCTTCGAGCCCATGCTGGCGGGTAATGTTGATTCCCTGCCGCCGCATGCGCCGGATCGCGTAGTCGATCTGCTCCTTGGAAAACCCGCCCACCTGGGCGCCCCAGAAGCGTACGGGCGTGCCGTCCTCGAAGACGAAGCGGTCCGCCTTAGCCGTGACAAAGCCGTGCTTGCCGGTCGGAGCCTCCACCCACCGGCTGCAGTCCAGCACATTCGGCCGAAAGTCATCCTTGACCGGCTCGAAAGCAAACCAATTCGGCCCAGTTGCCGACTCCGCCCCTGTGCCCGCCGCACAGAATGAGGACATGATCGATATCGCGAGCACAGCAAGATACTGAGCACTTCGAAGCCCACGCTTTGACAGACTCATCAGAATCTCTCCTACAAGCAACAAAACCTGCCGGCCGGACCATGCAAATCGTCGAGACATGGCTTGGACCTATTGTTCGACATCAGCGGGTCTTTTGCAAGGGTCATGGTAGTAAGTGTGTCGAATGGCAACAGAGAGATTGTCACTTGCGTGCTTTCGACGGATGGGCCCGTATGGTATGATAGCAGCCGTACCGGAGAATTCGTTTCCGTGGCGGCAGAACGATCTGCCGGAGGTGCATGATTGGATTTGTCATTTACGATTTACCATTTGCGAATTGCGGTTGGCGACCCTGTCCGGGCGCCAGCCCAAATCGTAAATCATAAATGGTAAATCGTAATTCCCAGGAGTTTGCCATGGCGGACAAAGGCTTGCCCACAGGCAGGATCGGCAATGTCACGATCAGCCGGCTGATCATCGGCGGCAACCAATTCAGCGGCTGGTCGCACAGCAGGGACTTGAAGTATCTGCGGGACCTGTTCAAGGCCTACGCCACGGAGGAGAAGATTCTGCAGACCCTTCAACTGGCGGAAGAGAACGGCGTGAACGCCATCATCACGTCGGCCTCGGACTACCTGAACAAGTACTGGAAGGAGCGCGGGGGGCGGATGCAGTGGATCGCACAGGTCCATCCGAAGGTCGATGACCTCACGAGCGACATCCAGAGGGCCATCGACAGCGGAGCTATCGGGGCCTACGTCCAGGGCGGCGTCGGGGACAGCTTCGTCAAGGGCGGCCGGGTCGATCTGCTCGGCAAGGCGGTGGAGTTCATCAAGCGCAATCGCGTGCTCGCCGGGATCGGCGGCCACTCGCTGCAGGTGCCGATGGCCGTGGAGAAGGCCGGGATTCAGCCGGACTTCTACATGAAGACCTTTCACCACGGGAACTACTGGTCGGCCACACCGCTGCAGGAGCGGGTCGAGTTCAACGTCGATAGCAACGGTCCCAACGACCACGACAACATCTGGACAATCGACCCGGAAAAGACCATCGAGTTCATGCGGACGGTCCCGCGGGCGTGGATCGCCTTCAAAGTCCTTGCGGCGGGCGCCATTCATCCCCGCGACGGCTTCAAATACGCCTTCGAGAACGGCGCCGATTTCGTCTGTGCGGGCATGTTCGATTTTCAGGTCCGCGAGAACGTCGTCATCGCAAAGAACATCCTCGGCGGCCAACTGAACAGACAAAGAGCATGGCAGGCCTGATTGATTATTGATAATTGATTATTGATGATTGAGAGGGACTCTGGCCGCTCTCCAATAATCAATCATCCATAATCAATCATCAATACCAAACGGGTTTCTTATGGATCATATCGAGCGTCTGGCAAGAGAGCACATCGATGTCACGCGGCGGCACTTCCTGCACCTTGGAGCAGCCGGCGCCGCTCTGAGTGCATCACAATTGTGGGCGGGCGGGGCACAGGGCGACGGTCAGCGGCTGTTGAGCGACGCGATCTCAAAGCTGGAGTACCTGACGCGCGAGGAGGATTTCATCAACTTCGGCCGCGGCACTCCCCCGCCGCATGAGCTGCCGCCTGAGAAGTTGCGCGAGGTGGGGCTGGCGCGAGAGACGTGGCAACTGGAAGTCCTGCCGGACCCGGAGAGCGATGCGAAGGTGGAGCGGCCGCTATCGAAGGTAGCAGGAACGGCCCTGAACTGGGACGGGCTGACGAAGCTTGCTGAGAAACACGCGGTCCGCTTTCTGAGCGTGGTGTCGTGCACGAACGGGCAGCGCCCGTGCGGTATGGGTTTGTGGGAAGGAGTGCCGCTGCGGGACGTGGTGTGGCTGGCCCGTCCGACCGGCAACGTCCGGCGTGTCTTCTATTACGGCTACCACAACGACGACCCGAAGCAGCGGTTTCAAAGCTCTCTGCCGATCGGGCGAGTCCTGGAGGACCCGCCCGGCGAGCCCCCGGTGATCCTGTGCTACAAGCTCAACGATCAATGGCTGACCGTCAAGCGCGGCGGACCCGTCCGGATGCTGGTCCCCGATGGCTACGGCAACCAGTCCGTGAAGTGGCTGCAGCGAGTGATGCTGACGAATATTCCCCAGGCGCATGACACCTATGCGACCTGGAACAATGATACGGACAGCCGGATGAAGACCTGCGCACGTTTCATCCGCGTGCCGGAGAAAGTCAAGGCTGGACAGCCTCTTGCGGTCACGGGAGTGGCCCAGGTCGGCATGTCAGGTCTGAGCAGGGTCCAGTACTGGCTGCATTTGCACGATGAGCCGTTGCCGGCGGACGATCCCTACTTCACTACGGTTCAGTGGACGGATTGTGACGCTCTGCCGCCTCCGCAGCGCTGGGGTGGCGGCCTTCCCGAGGGAAAGTTGCCGCCAATTCCGCGTCAATTCGATCCCGCGACGGGCAAGGCGTACACGTGGCCGATCCGCTATGCCATCGCTCATTGGGCGACGTTGCTCACGATCGAGCGCCCCGGCACGTATGACCTTCGCTGCCGCACGATTGACGCCAACGGCATCGCGCAGCCCATGCCCCGGCCGTTCCCCAAGTCAGGGCACAACGCCATCCAGCAGGTGCGGATCGTGGCTGAATCGTGAAACCGCGGCGATTCAGTGAGACTCGCCCCACCTGATTCTCTGCGAGAGGCGCCTGTACTCATGCGGCAGCAGCGCGATGACGACGATGTCCACTACCGTCAACAATATCAGCACGAGCGAATGGGTGAACACGTAACGGGCGACCTGGTAGACGATGAAGAGGAAGAAGACCGCGCCGGCAAGGGGATATGCCCAGAGCCTCCTTCGCCAGATGGCCCCGACCAGGCCCACCTTGATCACGCCGTGCACGAGGAGATACACGGCCGCGAACGTCTTCATGTCGACGTCCAGGCGGTCGGCCACGCCGATCACGTAGTTCGCCACGAGATCGTGCGGGTCCTCGAACAACTCCTCACGGAAGAACACGTGGACGAAATGGCGGATGAACTGCGTGCTCACCACGAGCAGTGCGACGCCGCCGATTGTCTCGAGGACGCCGTCAATTCCCTTGAAGATGATCCCCGTCCAGAAGACGACGTGGAGCGCGGTGTCCCGGGTGATTCTTTTCATCCTAATGCTCCCTGTGCTGATCCGTCCCGGCGTGCCGGGGCATCGGGACATATTCATCGGGGGACACCTGCTTCTTGCGACGAAGGGGAATGGCAAACAGCCGGCACAGGGCGGCGCCGGCGATGAATCCTCCCACGTGTGCCCACCAGGCGATGCCGCCGAACGCCTCCGGGGAGGACGCCAGCGACATGGCGCCGGTGAGGAACTGCAGGAAGAACCAGAAGCCGATATACACGACGGCCGGCAGTTTGAACAACAGAGGAAAGATGAAGATCGGAAACAGCACGAGGACTTCCGCCATTGGGTAGAAGATGAAGTAGGCCCCGAGCACACCTGCGATAGCGCCGGAGGCGCCAATCATGGGCACCGTGGCGCCGGGGGTGACCAAGGTCATCGTGATGGCGGCTATGATCCCGCAGACCAGGTAGAATATGAGATATCGAACATGGCCCAGGCGGTCCTCCACGTTGTCGCCGAAGATCCATAAGGCCCACATATTGGTGATGATGTGGAGCCAGCCGCCGTGCAGGAACATGCTCGTCAGAAAGGGCCAGAGGCTGTTGGCCGTGAGCCCGACTTCAACGCCCCAGGCAGGATGGGTGAACCTCGCTGGAACCAGCCCCAGGTGATAAACCACGTGCTCGAGAGCCGGCTGCGGGAGAGACAGCTCGACGGCAAACACGATGAAGTTCACCAGGATCAGGAGCCACGTCACAATCGGCACGTGTCGGACAGGCGCGTTATCATGCAAAGGAAACACTTCGGTTTCTCCAGCAGGTTATACCGAGGACGAATGGCCGGCGCTATCGGGGATCGGATTCGCTCATGAAGGCTCGCACGTCACCGGTCAGCTCCCGGAGCGAGTCGGTGGATGTGTAAATCTGGTGGCCGCACTGATAACGCCTGAAGGTGATGTTCTTGCGGAGATTGAGGGGGAGGTCAAGATGGTTAAAGACGTACTCCTGGCTGAGGTACGGCGTGGTCAGATCATAATATCCTGCAGCGGCGAAGACCCGCAGACGGTTGTCCAGGTTCATCGCCTCGGAAAGAATCGGCGCGACGTTCAGATAGCCGTGCTCGCTCCCGCCCCAGTTCCAGGACTGGTTGGCCCGCTCTGAAAGAGATATGTACGCCAGATCGGTCTTGAAGCCCAGTTCCGTCCTGACGTATCCGTTGAATGCGCCCACGAACGGCCCCTGGACCAGGAAGAATGACGGGTCCGTCCAATCGTGCCGGCGCAACCAGGCATTTACGACGGTCACCCGGCTGTCCAGCAGTCCCAGGGTCCTGTTCTGGACCCGAAGTAGTTCCTGAATGAAATCCCCGTTGCGGATCCGCAGGTGACTGGTGGCGATGATTTCCTCTGGCAGGCCCGTGTATTCGGCGAGCCGGCCCGCTGTCTGGCGGAATTGTGCTTCTGAGAGCAGCGAGCCTTTGGCCAATGAAACGATGTATTCGTCCAAGGCCCACGTTTCAACTTTCTCCAGGGTCCGCCCGAACGCATGCGGGGTCTTTTCCCCCAGTCTGCCGTGGTACTTTGCCGCCGCCGCGTAAGAGGGCAGGATCAGAACGTAGGGCAGATCGTTGCCGGGATCGAACGATATCGTCCCCATGTTCAGCGCCGAGGACAGAAGCACGAGGCCCTCAATGTAAAGGCCGTAGTGTTCCTGGAGTCGCCGCGCCATGGCCACCGCTCTGGCGGCTCCGTAGCTTTCGCCCGCGATGAACTGCGGCGACAGCCAGCGCTCGTGCTCCGTCACGAACAGGCGAACGAATTCGCAGGCTACATTGACGTCCTCCCGGACCTCGAAGAACCGGTCTGCATCGATTCCCGGCGCCGCGCGGCTGTATCCGCTGCCCACGGGATCGACGAACACCAGGTCCGTAAACTCGAGCCACGTGTACTCGTTGTCCTTCAGCCTCTCTGAGCCGGGCAGGGTCGTTCCATCTTTTGGCAGGACGGCCCGTCTGGGTCCGAGACCTCCCACGTGCAGCCAGACGGCGGAGGAACCGGGGCCGCCGTTGAACGCAAACGTGATCGGCCGGCCTATGTCGGGGGAGGAAGCTGCACCCTGTCGCTCGTAGGCTACAAAGAAGACGTCCGCAATGACGCGGTCCGCCTTGTCCCGGATCGGCATCAATCCGGCGGTCGCACGGTACTGGATTGGGTTGCCGTTCACCGTGACCGTGTGACTGGTCACGGATACTCCTTGGGCAGAAGACTCGTTCTCCTCCAGGGCGACCGGGAGAGGCTCCACAGTCTGTGGTGCGAGCGTTTCCTGACCTGACCCCGGAGGTCCGAGGGGCACGGCTGATAGCGACATCACGATCAGAACACGTGCGATCAGTGCGGCGATACGCAATCCGGAACCTGAGGCTGTCATGCGGATGGAGCTCCCTGCAGGTAGCGCAGCAGAATGATGGCGGTGAAATCCTGGAGGAAGTGCAGGACGATGGGCGTCACGAGGCTCTTGCGCCAGAGGTAGATCAGGTTGAAGATCAGTCCCATGATCCCGATGGTCACAACGCCGAGAGAACCCTCGTACCCATGGCCTATGGCGAAGATCGCCGCCGATAACAGCACAGCGACGGCCGTGCTCTTCGTGGCGGTCTGCAAACGAACGAAGAGATACCCCCGGAAGATCGTCTCCTCGGAGATGGCGACGACGGCGACGAGAACGACCGCCAGAGCGATCTCCCACCGGCCCCGAATATCGAACATGGAGGGGGCAGGCACGGAGGGTTGCGACAGTCCCGCGGCGACCAGCAGTTGTTCCACCAGGCTGATGACAAATACCAGCGGCAGATACAACACGAGGCCCATGAAGATGTTGCGGTCGAGCTGTCTCGATGTCCATCCCAACTTGGTCACGGGCTCGGCGTTGCGCCAGAAGAAGAAGAGAATCAGGCAAACGAGGGCCAGGTCGCGGAGGATCGTGGAGGCGGCCACGAAGACGAAACCCACCTTTCCCTGGCGCGTGACAAAGAACGACAGCGCCATGGACGGTACGATCAGAAAGAGAAACACGCCAACTTCAAGAATCGCCTCTTTCCTGACGGATCTCGCCGGAGCCGCGGGAATATTGTCCCGACCCGTATTCGCCGTCAGCTCGTCCAGCATTGGGGGAGAAGTCATTGCCGATCCTTTCCTTTTTATCCGCCGGTCCTGAAGCCCGGATAGAGAAGCATTCCACCGTCCACGAAAATCGTAGTACCGGTGATGTAATCGGCCTGATCGGACGCCAGCCACACGGCGACCAGCGCGACATCCGTCGTCTCGCCGATCCTGGCATAGGGAATGAGCTTGCACATGGACGCGACCCCCTCCGGATTGCTCCAGACCGACTCATTGATCGGCGTCTTGATCGCCCCGGGCCCGATACTATTGACGCGGATTTTCTTCGGGGCCAATTCCTGTGCGATTGTTTTCATCAGCATCATCATGCCACCCTTGGAGCTTGCATAGTTGGCGTGGCCGGCCCAGGGGATCACCTCGTGCACGGAGCTGGTGAAGATGATCTTGCCCGCCGCCTTCGAGCGTTCCGGCACGACGCCTCGCCGCAGGAATTCCTTGACCGCCTCCCGGGCACAGAGAAAGCCGCCGGTCAGATTGACGCCGATGACCGCATTCCATTGCTGCAGGGTCATGTCGGCGAAGGCGGAATCCTTCTGAATCCCCGCGTTGCTGACCAGGATGTCGATCGTGCCATACGTCGCGATGAGCTTCTCGAACATGGCGGTCACCTGGTCTTCGCGGCTGACATCGGCCTGCAGCGCGATGGCTTTGCCGCCCGCATTCGTGATGTCGCTCACTACGCGATCCGCCTGGGGTTTATCGAAAGGATAGTTCACACCGACGTTGGCTCCGGCGGTAGCCATGGCCCTCGCCACCTCCGCCCCGATGCCGGAGCTGGCACCGGTGACCAGCGCCGTTTGCCCTTCCAGTAGTCTCATACTCTCCTCGAACTTTTACCGACGAGCCAAACGATGATAGCCGTCGCACAGATTGCGATAAATGCAACGATAACCCACACGACGAAACGCATCGGCGACATGCCCGGATCGATGATCCGGGCTCGGTCGATGCCGTTGAGATCCAGGATGTACGCCTCGATAGCGGCGATCTGCGGCTGGGTAAGAGTCATGCCGTCGCCATAGGCCGGCATGTAGATGGGCGGATGAGCGCCCTTGGGCATGGAGCCATGCTGAATGATTCTGTCGATCCTCGCCGCGAAGACCGACGGATCGTCGCTCGCGAGGTTCGGGTCGATGGGATTCAAGCCAGGCACCATTGCTTTGTCCGAGCCCGGGTTGAGGACTTTGTCCGTGCCCTGTGGCCCGTGGCAGGAGCTGCAGTAATCTGCGAACAACATTCGCCCGAGCTTCACGCCGCCGATCAGCGTGGCCGCCTCACCCGGAGGCCCTTGTTTGCCGGAGGCCGGCAATTGCTGACTTTCCGCCCCCCTCACAACCGGCGGTATCTCCTTTTTCTCACCGGCAGGTTGTGCGGCCGCAGGTTTCTCGCCGCCGGCGCGAAGGCTGAGCATGTAGGCGACCATGCTCTCGACCTGCTCCTGGCTGAGGGAAGGATAGGGCGGCATGATCGAGCTGGCGTTGTGCGCCTTGGCATCCCGAATCTGCACAGCGAGCCAATCGGCGGATCTTCCTTTGTTTGCTTCATCGGAGAGGTCAAGACCTGCCGGGCCGCCCTGTCCGTTGATCTTGTGGCATGCAGCGCACCCCTGGGCCTGGTAGAGTTCCGCGCCTTTCTGAACGCTGGCGGAAGAGACCTTCTCCGAAGAGGCGACGGCAGACTTACTGGGCTGTGCCGTCGTATTGGGCTCAGCTCGTGTCCCCTGTCCGGCAGGAGTCTGTTTCGCGGGGGCCGACCCAGCGCTCGGCCCTTGAGTCAGTGGATGGGAAAGCTGCCCCAACACGGTCAGTGTAAGAACCAGAACAACAAAAGCTAATCCTCCGGTCGTGGCAATCGGGCGTCTGCCGGGATTTCGCTCCGGCCTGCGGTCGCAAAACGGCAGGAAGAACAGCAACAGAATCAGCGCCAGAGGCACGCCGACCGTTCCGACAACCTCCCAGGGCCCCTTGAACGACTTGAGCGCCTGGTAGAGGAACAGGAAGTTCCATGAAGGCTTGGGAGTGAGGGATCGGCCCAGCGGGTCCGCAACGCCGGTAATGGGCGCTCGCCAGAAGACACAAAGACCTGCCACGATGATGACGACCAAGGCGGCAACCAGGATATCCTTATACACCTGGTCCGGCCAGAATTTGCCGATCTGCTTGCTTTTCTCCGGGTCCCACGGTCCCACGCTGCCAAACTGCCGAAACGCCGCCAGATGGATGATGATGAAGCCAAAAAGCAAAGCCGGCAGGATCGCCACGTGAAGAACGAAGAACCTGGAAATCGTCTGCTGGCCCATGGTCTCGCCGCCCCGGGCGAAGCGCTGCAGAAAATCGCCGATCCACGGGACCGTGCCGGCGATGCTGGTGCCGACCTCGGCCGCCCAGTACCCCAACTGGTCCCAGGCCAGAAGCGGCCCCGTAAAAGCGATGGCGGCAACCAGAAGCAGGAGAAGTACGCCCGATGTCCAGGTCACCTCACGCGGATTCTTGTATGCACCCCACACGAAGACCTGGGCGGCATGCACGCCAACCATGACGAGGAACGCCTGCGCGCACCAGTAATGCAGCCCGTGGACGAGCCAGCCGAACGGTACCCGCAGCCGCAGGTAAATCACGCTCTCGTAGGCATGGTCCGTCGTCGGCACGTAGAAGAATAGTTGCAGGACCCCGGTGACCACGAGCAACAGGAAGAGGATCAGATTGATGCCGCCGAAAACATAGGCAAAACTGGCGCCGCCGGGGACAGGCTCTTCCAGACCCCAGCGAGCGACGGCCGAGACGGGCAACCGATGATCGATCCACTTTTTGCCTGGCACCCACATGGCAGGACCTTAAACGACGATCTTCTCCGAGACTCCGGCCTGGAACCTTTCCTGCTTCACGTAGAGGACGCCGTTCTCGATCCGGGAAGGAAGAGTATCCAGAGGGCGAGGCGCCGGGCCCGCGAGGACTTTGCCGGTGATCGAGAAATAGCTGTTGTGGCAGGGGCAGACAAATTCGTTCGCCGAGGCCACCCACTCGTAATGGCAGCCCAGATGGGTGCAGATCGGCGAGAATACAGTCACGTCGTTGTCTGAGTGTTTGACGACCCAGACTTCCTGCGTCACCGTCTGCCGGATGAAAGCATCTGTGCCCTGGAGTTGAAATCTCAGGCTGACCGGCTGCTCCTTCGGCAGCAAGCTCACATCGGCTGCCCTGGCGTAGGGAGACTGACTCCTCCTGTAGGTCGGCGTGATGAGAGCCACCACGAAAGGGATGCCCAGAAGCAGGCTGATGATCGCCGACACGACTCCCGTCGCGAGGCGCAGGAATCCCCGGCGCGATGCTCGCACCTTTCGATGGTGACCGCACGCGTTCAAATCACACATGGCTCTTCGTCGCCCGCAATCGATCCGCCCGCCCTGACGTGCGGCTTAGCCGGACAGGTCAGTTGCTCGCTTGGAGAAACACGAGTATGTCTTTCTGCTCCGGGCCGGTCAGCGGGACGCGTACCCGCATGTGGTGCATGGCCACCGCCCACTGGGCGTCGCTGTACTCCGATGGCGGGCGGAGATTGTGACACTGTCCGCACCTGCGCGACCACGTCGTCCCTCCGACGGCAATCGGGGAGGAAACAGTCGATACTGTCTGCCGGCCCTGCATGGTCCTCGCAGCCGCTGCACCAGTCGGAGCGGACGCGGTTTTGAGGCTCAGCATGTAGTCCACCAGATTGTTAACCTGCTCATCTGACAACGTGGGGTAAGCAGGCATGATGGACTGCGGATTGTCCGCCTTGGGATTGCGAATCTTTGTCGTGAGCCAGTCCCGGGACCGGCCCTTGTTGCCCTCGTTTGAGAGATCGGGTCCCGCCAGGCCGCCCTTGCCGTCGGTCGTGTGGCAGCCCGCGCACCCGGTCGTGGCAAAAATCTTTTGGCCGCTCTCCACACCGGCGGGCGACGAATTCGGATCGCCCGGGGCATTCGGGGGATCAGCCCGCGCAGGGACGCTCGAATCGCGAGCCTGCTGCCCGCTGCCCAGATACGTATTGGAACAACCGGCGATGATGAAACCGGGGATCACAACAGTCGCAGCCAACCATGCAAGAATCCGTTGATTTGAATCACCGTGTATCATGGAAATCTCCTGCTCAAAAGCCTGTAGCGAATTGAAGTGCGAACATATCTGGAACATCCCCGCTCTCGCCGAATGCGTACGCCGCTTTGAGGACGGTCCGGGACGTCAGCCAGTAGTCGATGCCGGGGGTCCATTGCCTTTGCGTGCCTCCGCCGGGCGCCGCGGACGGGATTTCGAGCCTGTCGTAGCGCAGGGCAAACTCGAGATTCCGCAGCCACCGTTCCCCGGCATCGGTCGGACGGTAGGCGACTTCGGCGTATCCGCCGTTGCGGTCGTTGTCGAAATGCACCGGCCCGAATCCCAAGAGACCCGTGGGATCGTAGGTCGCGTCGCTCAGATTCGACCAGATCCACGCGCCCCGTGCCGTCACCTGGCCCCGGACAGCTTCACTGTGGGCGAGATAGTTGAGGTCCACGCCGTGAATCGTCGAACGGACCGTTTGGAAGCCCGGCGGATTGGGCCTGGAGAACTCGAATGAATAGCCGACCTCCAGTTGAGGGATGGGCAAGCACGCGACTCGAAAACCCAGCGCCTTGTTGTTATTCAGGTCGTTGAAGTTGTCGAAGTTCAAGCTGCCGGCCGCATCGGGATCGTCCGTGATCAGGGCCGGACCGTTCGTCACGAAGGCCGCGTACGTGAACACCGCCCTTCTGCAAGGCACCGCGCCGGTGACGAAAGCGCCGACCCCTGTGTCGGGCGCGATTCCGCCGTCCCCATAGACCAGCGGGTCGGTGGGCAGCCTGTTGATCCAGCTTGGATCGAGATGGTTGTGGTACGCCGTGAAGGGCACGACAAATTTTCCTGCAGCGACCAGGACATAATCATTGAGAATGTAGCTCAGATAAGCCAGGTCCAGCTCCGCCGCTGTCTCCGACCCCTCGCCGTTCAGGTCCGGACCTTCAAGCGCCAACTCCAGCTCGCCCTCGAAGAAGAGCCGCTCGTTCAACTGCCACAGGAGCATGGGATTGAACTCCGCCGTGAACGTGCTGGACCCGTCTTCCGGATCGAAGTAACCCGCCGCCGCACTGCCGGTGATCAGCAGTTTCGTGTCGCCCAGACCTGAGCCTTCGGCAATTTGCAGCGCTCTGGCCACTTGCCTGTCCAGCCTGTCAATGTCCCGTTGGATCTGCTCTTGCGATTTCGGCGCCGCTTGCTGCGCTGCAGGCGGGTCGTTCAACGTCCCGGATTCTTTCTTAGCGCCTCCCACTTCGTTCGGGTCCGGCGCTCCGTAAGCACATACTCCCAATGCAAGAATGACTATATGCCTAAAGAATAGTCTTCTCCACCTCATACCGTTCTCCCCTTTCTACGGTCCTACGGTCGGACATCTGCGGCCACGTCCCTGTGTGTGGCCTATGTGATAATCATTCGGCTCCTTCGGATGGCATAAGGAAAATGCCTAATTCGACCTAGGCAATTGCCTGCCGGATGGTGGGTTCCACGGAGGCTCAGCCGCGCACGCGCGTCTCTGTTCTCGTGCTCAATGCGCTGCGGGCATCTCGCCCTTGCGGCTCTTGACGCTCTTCAGCAAGAACATAAGAGGGATGAGCACGAGGGAGATGACGCCCAGGATTCGAAAAGTGTCGTTGTACGCCAGCATGGCTGCCTGCTGATGGAGGGCGCGATAGATGACACCCAGGGCGCGCACGGGCGCCTGGGACGGACTGACCCCTTGCTGGATCAGAGTCGCCTGGATGCCGGCCACCGCCTGGTTGTACACCGGATTCAGAGGGGTCAGGCGATCGACCAGGTAGCTCTGGTGCAACTGCGTGTGGCGGGCGAGCAGCGTCGTGACGAATGCAATTCCTGAGCTGCCCCCGACGTTGCGGATGAGGTTGATGATGGCGGTGCCCTGGCCGGTCTTCTCGCGAGGCACGAAATAGAAGGCGGCGGCGTTGATCGGCACGAACAGGAAGGCCAGTCCCGCGCCCTGGATCGCACGGGCAGTCACCGCGATCCAGAAGTCGATCTGGAGATTGAAGCCGGCCATGTAGAACATGGAGTACGCGACGATCCCGAGGCCCAGCATGATCAGGTATCGCGCCTGGACCCGGGCGACCAGGGCGCCGACGATGGGCATCATGACCAGCGTCAGGACTCCCCCGGGCGAGAGCACCATTCCGGCCAGGGTAGCCGTGTAGCCCAGAAGCTGCTGCAGCAGCACCGGCAGCAGAAGGATGCTCCCGTACAGCACGAAACCGAGCACGAACATCGTCAGGACGCCCATCGCGAAATTCCGGTCCTTCATCAAGCGCAGGTTCACCACCGGCGACGAGTAGACCAGTTCCCAGATGATGAGCGCCGCCAGGCAGACGAAGCCGATTGTCCCGGTCACGAGGATGAGTCTCGATGCAAACCAGTCTTCGGTCTGCCCCTTGTCGAGGAACACTTGCAGGCAGCCCAGCCCCAGGCTGATCAGACCCAGTCCCACATAGTCGATCTTGACGCCCCCGAGGCGCTTGCGCTCCAGGTACGGCGGATCGGAGACGAACAGGGTGGTCAGAAACATCGAAAGCAGGCCGATCGGGATGTTGATGAAGAAAATCCATCGCCAGCTATAGTTGTCGCTGAGCCATCCGCCGAGCGTAGGCCCGACGATGGGCGCGACGACGACGCCCATCCCGAAGACCCCCATGGCCATCCCCCGCTTCTGCGGCGGGAAGCTTTCCAGCAGGACGGCCTGGGAGATCGGCTGCAGCGCCCCGCCGCCGATGCCTTGGAAGACGCGGAAGATGATCAGCAGCTCCAGGCTCGGGGCGATGCCGCACAGGAAGGAGCTGAACGCGAACAGCCCCACGCAGAACAAGAACACGTTCCTGCGGCCGAACAGCGACGCCAGCCAGCCGGTCAACGGCAGAACGATCGCGTTGGAGACCAGATAAGAGGTCAGGACCCAGGTGCTCTCCTGCACGTCCACGGCCAGCCCGCCGGCGATGTGGGGCAGCGCGACGTTGGCGACGCTCGTGTCGAGGACCTCCATGAACGTCCCCAGCATGACGGTTATGGCGATGACCCACGGACTGACATCCGGCCGATATTCCTGCGACGCAGCGATCAGTCTTCATCCCGCTTTCAAAACACGATCTACTTGATCCTGACCTTCGGTCGGACCGACATCCCAAGAACGAGGCGGTGATTCGGATCGGGCGGCTCATTGAACACGATCTTCACCGGCACCCGCTGCACGACCTTGACGAAATTGCCGGTCGCGTTTTCCGGGGGAAAGAGGCTGAACGCCGCCCCGGTCCCCGCCTGGATACTATCGACATGAGCGTCGAATATGACGCCGGGATAGGCGTCGACCTTGACCGTGACCGGCTGGCCCGGACGCATGTGCGTCAGTTGCGTCTCCTTGAAGTTGGCGACCATGTACATCTCGTCGGGCACGATCGCCAGCAGCGCCTGACCGACATTGACGTACATGCCCTCCTCGGCCCTTTTCTGGGTGACGTGTCCGGCGGTCGGAGCGGAAACCTTCGTGTACGACAGTTGCAGGCGGGCCTGCTCGACATCCACCCTGGCCTCCGCCGTCTTGGCGGTAAACGAGGCCTGGCGCTTCTCGGCCGCGTTCAAGCTGGCCTGGGCGGACCTCGCTGCCACCTGGCTGTGCTCCAGCACTTGGGTGGTGATGGCGCCTTGTTTGGCAAGTTCTTCGTTGCGGCGAAGGTCCTGCTGCTGTTGGGTCCATTGGGCCCTGGCGACCTCGACATCCGCGGCGGCCTGCTCCTCGTCGGCCCGTGCGGACCGAACGGTCGCTTCCATTTTCGCCAGGCGGACCTGGTAATCGCAGGGATCGATCTCCACAAGCCGCTTACCCTGCTCCACCCACTGATTATCCGTCACGTAGACGTGCACAATATTGCCGGCGACACGAGCGCTGACAACGACGGGATCGCCTTGCACGTACGCGTCGTTGGTGGACTCGTAGAAGGTGGAGTGCCAGTAGTAGATGGAGCCGACAACGATCCCGGCCGCCAGAATGAGCACGCCGACGATGAGCAGGCGGCGTCGGCGTCTGGACCCGGGCTTGCGGCTGTCACGGTCTGGAGTCTCGGCTGGCGATTGTGCAGACATAGAATCTCGCAATCCGGCTTAACGGCGCGCCACCCGAACCGAGATCCTTGCCCTGGTCCGGCGTGTACGCGCCGGCCGGCCGGACTTCCCCGCTGCGGGCGTCTCCAGCCCCATGTTCGCGAGCACCCCGACGGTCTTCTCCAGACTCTCGTGATGAATGCTGCGAATCCCCAGGTCCCCGGCCACTTCGACGAACATCAGGCGGTCCTCCACATAGACCGCCCGCTCCGGCGGCACCTGGGCGATGTCCAGGGCGAGTCGGAAGATATCCGCATCCGGCTTTCGGAAGTGCACGAATGAGGAAGTGATGAAGAAGTCGATGAGCTCGATGAGGTGGAACTCGCGGATGCGATGAATGGCCAGCTCGCGGCCCTCGTTGTTGATGGACCCGACTCGCAGGCCGTTCGCGCCCGCGATCTTCTTGAACACCTCGATATTGTCGCCGATAGGCTGTGACTGGCGGAACATATAATCCTTGAACTGCTCCGGCGTAAACGCCCTGTCCCGATAGAAGACGACCCGCCTGAGGTACTCATCCAGGCTGAGCAGGCCGCGCTCATACGTGTCGAACGTCAGGTGGTGCCGCTCGTTCATCTCTTCCAGATCGAGCCCGAACTTCTCCGCGGCCCGCTGGCGCGTGGCACGATCCCAGCCGTTCGTCAACAGCACCCCGCCAATGTCCAGAAACAGTACGTCGATGTCGAGAGACCGTTTCACTTCTGAACGAGCTTTCTCGCGTGATCTACGATGTTGTCCGCGGTGAATCCGAAGTGCTTGAAGTTTTCCTTGGCGGGGGCACTGGCGCCGAAATGATCGATCGTGATTGTGGTGCCGTGATCGGTGACATACTTGCACCATCCGAGCGAGGCTCCCGCCTCCACGGCGATCCGCGCCGTCACATTGGGCGGCAGGACCTCGTCGCGGTACGCTTCCTCCTGCTGATCGAACAACTCCCACGAGGGCATGCTCACGACACGGGTGTGGATACCCTCGTTTTCGAGGGACTCCTGCGCCTGCAGGATGAGCTGGACCTCGGAGCCGCTGGCAATGAGGATCAGGTCCGGCTGCTCGGCCTTCTCCCTGGAGAGGATATAGGCACCCTTGAGCAATCCGTCGGCCGAGCCAAGCGATGAGCGGTCGAAGATCGGGATTTTCTGCCGCGTCAGGAGGAGCATGGTGGGACCTTTCTTGCGCATCATGGCGGCCCGCCAGGCCCAGGCGGTCTCGTTCGCATCGGCCGGCCGGATCAGGCACATGTTCGGCATCGCGCGAAACGAGGCCAGATGCTCGATGGGCTGGTGCGTGGGACCGTCCTCACCCAGCCCGATGGAATCGTGGGTCATGATGTAAATGACCGGCAGTTCCATCATGGCGGCCAGGCGAATCGCGGGGCGCGCGTAGTCGGTGAAGATGAAGAACGTGGCCGCGTACGGGCGAATCCCGCCATGTGCCGCCATTCCGGAGGAGCAGCCACACATCGTGTGCTCGCGCACCCCCCAGGCGATGTTGCGATTCTGATAATGTCCCGCCTCGAAGTACCCCGAATCCTCGATCAGCGTCTTTGTCGAGGGGGCCAGATCGCCGCTGCCGCCCATGAGCCAGGGCACCTTGCCTGCGATCGCGTTAAGCGCTTTGCTGCCGGCGTCGCGCGTCGCCATCGGGCCCTTGTCGGGCGGAAACTCAGGCACGCTGCTGTCCCAGTCCTCCGGCAGTCTCGCGTGGAGAGAGGACTCGAACAGCTCGCCGAGGTCCTCATATCGCTCCTTGTAGTCGGCCATGGTCGCGTCCCAGGTCTCCTCAAGCTCGCGGCCGCGGTCCACGGCCTGTCGCATATAGTCGAGTACCTCCTGCGGAATGAAGAATTGCTTGTCCTCGGGCCAGCCGTACGCCTTCTTCGTCAATCGCACCTCGTCCTCGCCCAGAGCCTGCCCGTGCGCCTCTTTCGTATCCTGCATGTGCGGGGCCCCGTAGCCGATGTGCGAACGAAGGATGATCAGCGAGGGCCGGTCTGTCTCCGCCCGTGCCTCGTGCAGAGCGTCCGTGATCACCGCGACGTCGTTCGCGGACTCGCCGAGGTTCTGGACGTGCCAATGATAGCCCTCGAACCGCCGGGCCACGTCATCCGAGAACGTGATTTCCGTCGGACCTTCAATGCTGATGTGATTGTCATCGTAGACGAAGATGAGCTTGCCGAGCTTCAGGTGTCCTGCGACCGAGGCGGCTTCGTGCGAGGCGCCCTCCATCAAATCGCCGTCACTGCAAAAAGCATACGTGACATGATCGACGATATCGAATCCCGGCCGGTTGAAGACCGCCGCAAGGTGAGCCTCGGCGATGGCCATGCCGACGGCGTTCATGAACCCCTGTCCCAAGGGCCCGGTCGTCGTCTCGATTCCAGGTGTGCGGCCGTATTCCGGATGCCCGGGCGTCTTGCTGCCCCACTGACGGAAGTCCTTGATGTCCTCCAGGGTGACATCGTACCCGGTCAGGTAGAGCATGGCGTATTGGAGCATGGACGCGTGGCCGCAGGACAGAATGAACCGGTCGCGGTTGAACCATTTCGAATTGGCCGGGTTGTAGCGCAGGAACTTCGTCCAGAGCACGTACGCCAGCGGCGCCAGGGCCATCGGCGTGCCGGGATGTCCGGAATCCGCCTTCTGGACCGCGTCCATGGCCAAAGTGCGGATCGTATTGATGCATAAAGTATCCAAACGCTCCTGGTCGATTTCCGCTGTTGAGGTCTCAAATCCGGTCGATCTCTTCGGTCTCATAGTAACCCCCGTTCGGTCTATCTTGCGACTGTGTACTCGATGAAGTGAATCACCGGGCCCGGATAGACTCCGACCCAGATCAGTGCGAGCAGAAGCACCGCCAGGACGATCCCGCCGATGAGCGAGCCCGACGGCACAAGCGCCAGTGGACGTACTGCTCCGCTTTCCTCCGCTGCCGATGAAACAGGCTGATAGAGTGCAATAATGACCCGTAAATAGTAGAACAATCCGATCACACTGCTGGCAACAAGGACAAAGACGAGCAGCCACAGGCTTGATCGCACGCCCGCGAGCAACGCGTAGAACTTGCCCAGGAACCCCGCCGTCAGAGGAATTCCCGCCAGCGAAAACAGCGTCGCCGCAAACATGGTGGCCAGAACCGGGTGCTGCAAGACCAGCCCGCGATAGTCCTGGATGCCGCTGAAGTCCCGCTCCTTGCCCGACAGCGCGGCGATCACCCCGAAGGCCCCAAGGGTCGTAATGAAGTAGGCGAGGAGGTAGAAGGCGACCGCCGTCACTGCCAGCCGGCCGCCGGCCAGAAAGGCCACGAGCAAGTAGCCCATATGTGCGATCGACGAGTAGGCCAGCAAACGCTTCACGTCGGCCTGAAGCAAGGCCAGGAGATTTCCCACGAGCATGGTGGCGACCGCCACCACGGTGAAAACGGAAAAGAACGGGTTGGCCATCTCGACACGCAGGGCGCCGAAGTAGCGAAGCAACAGGGCGAAAATCGCTCCCTTGGAGGCCGTGGCGATCAGCGCCGTCACCGGGGCGGGGGCGCCTTCATAGACGTCTGCAGCCCAGAAATGAAACGGGATCAGCGCCAGCTTGAATCCGATGCCGACCAGGATCATCCCGAGACCGATGAAGGCGACGAGACTGCCCTGCTGCCAGCGCGCGGCGACAAGGCCCGCCAAGTCCGATAGCGCCATGGTCCCCGTCTGCGCGTAGACCAGCGCCATGCCAAACAGCAGAAACGCGCTCGACGTGGCGGCCGGGATGAAATACTTGATGCCCGCCTCGACGTCCGTCTGCCGCGAGCGATTGTACGCGATGAGAACGTACAGCGATACGGTCAGCAGCTCCAGCCCCACGAAGAAGGAGATGAAATGTGTGCTGGAGACGAGAACCGCACAGCCGAGCATGGCAGTGAGTATGAGGACGTAGAACTCTTCCCGGACGGTGTCGCGCCCTCGCATGTATCCGTAGGCCATCACCGTGACCGCGATTGCGGCGGCGAAGAGAAGTCCCATGAAGAAGATGGCGTAGCCGTCGAATCGAATCAGCGTGGTGACATACTCATCGCCGGCCCGCCACGGAATCCGCAGCGCAATCAGAGCAAGGACCAGGGTGCACAGCGTGAGGACAAACGTGCCGATATGGCTGCGGCGGGCGGCAATGCCGAGCATGCCGGCGATTGCGCCAGCCGCCAGAACCGCAAGAGGCAGAATTTGGTACAGATCTGTGAGCGTCATAGGTCGCTTTGTGCAAGCCGGTCGGCGGCGGCCGGAGCCTTGAAGGAGACTGTTTGCGACTGCGCACTCGGCTCGCCTTCCGCACGCGCGGCTGAGTCTACCAGCGACTCCACGAGTGGTCTGGCGGTGTTCAGAACCGGCTGAGGATAAACTCCCAGCCAGAGGATTGCGGCGATGATGAGGCTGAAAACGACCATCTCGCGAGCACCCAGGTCCAGCGCTGCGACGCCCTGCCGCTGGGGGCCCTGAAACACCCGGTAGACCAGCCACAGCGAGTAGACCGACGAGAGAACGAACCCGACCGCGCCTATGGCCGCCAGGGCGGGACTGACGGCGAATGTCCCCGTGAGCACGAGGAACTCGCCGACAAAATTCGCCAGCCCCGGCAAACCCAGCGAGGCCAAAGCCAGAAACAGCGCCACTCCACCCATACGGGGCATGGAGGACCAGAGCCCGCCAAGCTCATCCAGTTGGCGGGTGTGAAGGCGTTCCTGCAGGGCTCCGACGACGATGAACAGGCCGCCCGTGCTCAGCCCGTGCGCCAGCAGGATGACGATTGCGCCCTGCAGGGCCAGATTCGTGCCCGCGTAGATGCCGAGCAGAACGAAGCCGAGGTGACTGACGCTGGTATAGGCGACGAGCCGCTTGGCGTCCGGCTGGGCAAACGCCAGGAACGCGCCGTACAAGATGCCCGTGACGCCTAGAATCATTGCGGGCCAGGCGATCTCGGCGCTGGCTGCCGGAAATAGCGGCAGCGCGAACCGCAACAGGCCGTAGGCGCCCGTCTTGAGCAGCAGTCCGGCGAGCACGACGCTTCCACCCGTTGGGGCTTCCGTGTGCGCATCCGGCAGCCACGTGTGCAAGCCGACGACCGGCAGCTTGACGGCAAAGCTGACGAAGAAGCCCAGCATGAGCCACCAGCCGATGGTCCCCGCCGGCTCGGCTTGCACCCACTGACGGTAGTCGAAGCTGTACACCCCGGTGTTGCGGCCGTGGACGAAATACAGGGCCAAGATCGCCACGAACATCAGCAGACTGCCGCCCTGTGTGAAGAGAAAGAATTTGATCGCCGCCCGCACGCGGTTTTCGTGCCCCCAAACCGCGATGAGAAAATACATCGGGACCAGCATCAGCTCCCAGAAGAAGTAGAACAGGAAGAGATCCAGGGCCGTGAAGACGCCCATGATCCCGGCCAGGGTCAGCAGGAGGCAGAGATGGAAAGCCCCCACGCGCGCCTGGATCTCCGTCCATGAGGCGCTGACCGCCGCGATTCCCAGGAAGACCGTAAGAGCCAAAAGCAGCAGGCTCAGGCCATCAGCCGCAAGGTGAAAGCGGACGCCGAGCGGGCCGATCCATGGCCAGTCGAATTCGGCGATCCACTGCCCGCCGGGCGGCGGTTGCTGTGCCGTCCACTGCGGCGCCCAGAGAGCAAGCAGCAACACACAATCGGCCAACAAGGTGACAAGCGTCGCCCAGCGGCTCGCCGTAGTGCTCCACCAGCCGAGCACCCAGACGGCAATCGCCCCCGCGACAGTCACGATGAGCAGCCATAACAGGATCATAGAATCACCACAAGCCCAAGCACAATGACTGCACCGATGACAATCCAGGCGACATACCAGCGGACATTGCCGGTGACCATCAGAGAAAGGATGAAGCTGACGACCCGCGAAACCTGCGCCACGGCGACGTAGAAGATGTCGACGAAGTCGCCGCGATTCAAACGAGCCAGCCGGACGTAGGGACCGACGATGACCGTGCGGTAGAGCCGGTCGAATCCCCACCCGGCGAACAGGAGCTGATGCAGTATCGATCCGGCGGGAGTCGAGACGAGGGAGCGGACACGCTCCGGGGCATGACAGTAGAGAAAGTACGTCAGACCGATTCCCGCCACCGAGACCGCCACGTAAATCCCCTGAAAGAGCAGCTCGCCGCCGGCGAAACCGAAATCCCGTACTGGCCCATGCATGGCCGATTGCAGGTAAAGGTAGAACCCCTTCATTCCGAAGAGCAAATTCAGCAGCTCAGGCACTCCGACAAGACCTCCCACCAGGGATAGCACGGCAAAGGGAACCACCATCCACAGGGAGGGCCTGGCGCCGGGCTTGCCCTGCCCGGGGCCAAAGAAGACGACAAACACGATTCTGAATGTGTATATCTCCGTCAGGAGCGCCCCCACGACTCCCAGCAGCCAGAGCACATCGCCGCCTCTTTCGGACAGCCACACCTGGTTCAAAATGAGGTCCTTGCTGTTGAAGGTAAGGGTCAGGGGCGGCACGGCGGCGAGCGTCAATGCAGCCAGCAAAAAGGCCCCGAACGTAACCGGCAGACGACGGTACAGACCTCCCATCTTGAATATGTCGTGTTCCCCGCCGAGGGTCTTGATGACGATCCCCGCTCCAAGGAACAAAGCGGACTTGAAGAACGCGTGCGTCAGGAAGTGGTAGATCGCCGCCGCCCAGGCCCCCACGCCCAGCGCCAGAAACATATAACCGATCTGGCTGATGGTGGAATAGGCTAAGATGCGCTTGATGTCGTTCTGGACGATGGCGCTGCAGGACGCCAGCAGAAGCGTGGCCGCCCCGATGATCGCCACAATAAACAGGACCGTCGGGGCTCTCAGAAAGAGCATGTGCATGCGGGCGATGAGGTACACGCCGGCCGTTACCATCGTGGCGGCGTGAATCAGCGCGCTGACTGGCGTCGGGCCGGCCATCGCATCGGGAAGCCACGTCTGCAGAGGAAGTTGAGCCGACTTGGCGACAGCCCCCACCAGAAGCAAGGCGGCCGCCGCATTGCACAAGGCCGATCCGACAGGATAGCCTGCGACCTCCCGGAGGATCGGCTGGATCTGTAACGTCCCGAGTGACGTGAACAGCAGGAATATCCCGACCGCGAACGCCGTATCGCCGATCCTTGTCACCCAGAAGGCCTTCATTGCCGCCCGAACATTGTCCGGGTCCTTGTACCAGAAACCAATGAGCAGATAGCTGCACAGCCCGACGCCCTCCCATCCCAGGTACAGCAGGAGCAGATTGTCCGCCAGTACGAGGATCAGCATCGAGCCTACGAAGAGATTCATGTACGCGAAAAACCGGCTGTACCCCTCCTCGGGCACCATGAAAGCAGTCGAGTAGATGTGGATGAGCAGGCTGACGATGGTAATGACCAGGACCATGGTCAGGGACAGGGCATCCAGCGAGAACGTCACTGTCGGCACAAAGTCGCCTAGACGCATCCACTGCCACAATGTCTGCGAGTAGACGCCGCCCTTGGGAGCGAGCCAGAAGTGCCTCACGCTCACCAGGGTCGCAAGGATGGTGGAGAGCCCCACCGAGCCGACGGCCACGGCCGATACGATTCTCCGCGGCAGTCGGCCCCCGCCGATGGCGAGGACCGCAAAGCCTGCCAAGGGCAAGGCCGGCACAAGCCACAATAGACCCAGCATCTTATCCCCGCATCCTGTTGACCATATTAGCATCGAGCGAGCCGAAGTGGTGGTAGACTTGCAGCACAAGGCTCAATCCCACCGCCACCTCGGCCGCCGCCATCGTCAGGATGAAGAAGTACATCGCCTGACCGTCGGGCTGTCGCCAGTATGAGCCGGCCAAAACAAACGCAAGCCCGCATGCGTTGAGCATGATCTCAATGGACAGCAGGATGAATATGACGTTGCGTCTGACGAGGACCCCCACCAGGCCGATGCAGAACAGGGCGCCGGCAATGACAAGGCCGACTTCGATCGGGATTGCTGCCATCAGGACCGTCCTCCCGTGAACCTGAGCACGCCCCGGCCCAGATGATACGCTCCAAGAAGGGCAGCCAGCAGAAGCATGGACGCCAGTTCCACGGCCAGCAGATAGGGGCCGAACAGGGCTATGCCCACCTCCTGAGGCGGTACCACGTGTCCGGCGGCGACGACGCTGCGGTAGTGCGTGAGACTGTAGATCAACTCGACGATGAGCACAGCGCTGAGCAATGTCGGGACGATCCATGCGCGAGGCCGCAGCCACGCCGTCTCCTGCTTGGCGGATTGCGGGCCGAGGTTCAGCATCATGACGACGAAGACGAAGAGCACCATGATTGCTCCGGCGTTGATGATGACGACCAGAGCCGCGACGAAGGGCGCTCCCAGGACGAAGAACATAACGCCTGTGGCCAGAAGCGAGCAGATAAAATACAGCAGTGCGTGCACGGCGTTCACCCGCGTCACGGCCAGCACCGTGGCGGCGATCGCCAGCACGGCGGAGAGATAAAAGATGACGGTCATTGCAGAACGGCTTTCAGGCTCTTATGGCATGAGCGTATGCAGGTCTACCGGCGGGTTTTCCTCTTCGGCCTGGCCCTTGTCCTTGCCCGCGATGGACAATCCGGCGACCCGGTAGTAATTGTAGTCCGGGTATTTGCCCGGGCCGCTGATCAACAGGTCCTCCTTCTCGTAGACCAGGCTCTCACGCTTATATTCGGACATCTCGAAGTCCGGCGTGAGCTGGATCGCGTATGTTGGGCATGCCTCCTCGCAGTACCCGCAGAAGATGCACCGCGAGAAGTTGATCCGGAAGAACTCGGGATAGCGCCGGCCGGACTCATCCTGCGTGGCCTGCAGTGCGATGCAATCCACCGGACATGCCACGGCACAGAGGTAGCAGGCGACGCACCGTTCGCCGCCATCAGGATCACGGGAAAGGATGATACGCCCGCGCCAGCGAGGTTTCAGATGGGGCTTCTGCTCCGGGTACTGGATCGTTACCCGCCGGTGAAACGTGTGCAGCAGCACCCGCCAGATCGCTCGGACCAGACTGATCATGCCAACTCCTTTTCAGTGCCGCATCTCACGCGTCTTGCCGACGTCCGTGGAAGAGATTCCTTCGTCGCCACGCTCCTCGCGATGACATAAAAAGCCACTATATGTCATTGTGAGCGAGGCGCAGCTGAGCGCGGCAATCTCGATCGTACGATATCCCAAACCGGGTTAAGTCCGGGCGAGAAGGACCCCGCCTGTGATGATGAGATTGAGCAGGGCCGCCGGGAGCATCAGTTTCCATGCCAGGGACATGAGCTGGTCATATCGGGGCCGGGGCAACGATGCCCGCAGGACGATGAACAGGCATACGAAAGCCATCGTCTTGATGAAGAACCAGACCACGTCCGGCAGCCACGGGCCCAGCCATCCGCCGAAGAAGAACGTCGTGGTCAATGCGGAGATCAGCGTAATCCCGATGTACTCGCCCAAGAAGAACATACCGAATTTCATGCTGGAGTACTCGCTGTGATAGCCGGCGACGAGCTCGTTGTCGGCTTCCGGCAGGTCGAGCGGCAGCCGGTGCGTCTCGGCCAGTCCGGCTACGAAGAATACGCAGAGACCGAGAATCTGCGGGACACAGAACCACAGCGGTCTCTGGGCCTCCACGATGTCCCGCAGGTTGAAGGAGCCCGCCAGCATGACGACGCCCATGAGCGACAGCCCCATGAACAACTCATAACTGAGCATCTGGGCCGCCGCCCGCAGCCCCCCGAGCAGAGAGTACTTGTCGTTGGAGGACCACCCGCCAAGCACGAGGCTGTACACGCCGAGAGACGACATCGCCAGGAAGAAGAGCACGCCGATGCCCAGATCGACTACGGTGATTCCGGGGGCGATCACGATCACGGCGAAGGACATCAATGTCGTGACCACGGTAATTGCCGGAGCGATGATAAAGACCGGCCGATCCGCAAACGGCGGGATCCAGTCCTCCTTCATCAGGATCTTGATGACGTCAGCGAGCACCTGCAGGAGGCCGAACGGCCCCACGCGATTGGGGCCATAGCGATCCTGCCACAGGGCCAGCAGGCGGCGCTCCAGCCAGATCAGCTCGCTCGCGAGGCCCAGGATGACCGCAAGGCCGCCGAAGACGATCAGCAGGGATGTCACTACCTCCCACACGACACATCAGCTCCGCAGCAGTTTCTTCCACACCGGCTGGCCGTTCCACTGAATCCCCGGCAGCCCCATCGGCACCACCGCCATGCCGTGAGGAACACCCGGCGTCACTTTCACCGGCAGGTAATGGGAGATGTTCGAGAATTCCACCTCCACCAGGCCGTCTTCATTGACGGTCAGCGATCCCACGTCTTCAGGACTGACGGCGATATAGGGCTTCGTCACGAGTTCCGCAATGGCCGGCGACAGAGCGCTCAGCTCTTCCGATCCAAAGACGTGGTAGCCCGGAACCACGAGCAGATGGCCGTCCCGCTTCTCGAACGCATCGGGAATTTCGGTGAAGTACTCGTGCTCCCCATCCTGTGCAGGCTCGATCAATCGCTTGCCCGGGTTGCCCCCGCGCAACGGACCGCCCACCTCCTCCTGGAACTTGTTGACCGACTGGACTGAGTTCCAGCCCGGGGCCCAGAAACGGGGAACCAGGGAAGGGGGTGGTTGGTTCGGATACCCTTCCATAGAGAAGGATAGAGGTGAGTCGGGGTCCACAGGCGTGGGGGGCTCATGCACGCTCACATTGGCATGCATGGCGGTACGCCCGCTGTATCGATGCGGCTGGCGCGGAATCCGATCACTCACCAGGCGAAAGCTCGCCGGGGGAGCTACCTGAGCAATGGGTGCGAGAACCGGCGATGCCTGTGCAAGATCCCTGACAATATCATCGAAGGTCCGCCACGGCGAGGAGGGGCATTTCCCTGCTGCAATCATGATGTCGCCCACCCATCGCCAACTGTCCTGCACGTCGCCGGACGGCTCCATGACTTTGAAGAATCGCTGAGCCCGGCCTTCATTGTTCACCAGGGTCCCGGTGGATTCGGCGAACGTGGCTGCCGGAAGCACGAAGTCCGATTTGCCCGTCGTCTTGTGGCTGATGTGGTCTATGGCGATGACGTGATTGGCGGCGTGTAGAAGCGTGTCCGCTTGCGCGATGTCCAGGTGGCGGTAAATATCGTTTTCCACGATGATGACCGTCACGGGAGACTTGACCTTCAGGGCGTTCATGACAGAGTCGATGCGTTTGCCGCCGATGAGCCCCAGGCCCATGCTGTTGCACCAGGGCACGGTAAAACAGATTCGCGTCCCCTCCTTCTTCCGGCGGAGGGCGTGTGCGACATTGGCGGCCGCCTGAACGATCGACTCGCTGCCGCAACTGGTCCCCGCCAGGATCAGCGGACGCTCGCAGTTCATCAGCTCGTCAGCGATCTTCTGCGCCAGCTCGTCTATATCCTGCGCGAGCTGCGGGACCGCCGGTGCGTCCGCCGCCACTTTATTGGCCACGGCGAAGCCCAGACGCGCGATCTCCTGGGGCACGGCGTGATATACATGCGTCGCCGCCTCGTCCAGAGCCGTCCCATGCGTCGTCGCAATGAATAGAGGGCCGCGCTCGGTTTGGAGCGCCTGCCGGACAGCCGCATCGTTCCAAGGCTCGATGCTGAGTTCCCGGGCAATGGCACTCGGCTTGCGGAGGATGGATCTCCGCAGCGACAATTCGAGCAGCGGCGCCACGTTGGAGACATCCTCGCCCAGCACGAGCACCCCGTCGGCGAGGCTGACGTCGCTCATGGATGCGGAGGGAACCGGGCTGTTGCGCAGAATGTCGGTCACAAGGGAGATCAGTTGAACCTCCGCATCGGCCACCCCCATGAAGAAGTTCTCCGTTCCGACAAGGTGGCGCAGTGCGAAATTGGACTCCATGGAGGCCCTCGCCGAGCCGATCCCGATGACCCGCTCGCTGGCCGCGATCCGCCGGCCGATCTCCGCCAGTACCGCCTCTTTCGATGCAGAGGCGAAATGGCCATCGTCGTCGCCGACGAGTGGACGTCTGATTCTCACAGGGCCGTTCACGAATTCGTAGCCGTATCGGCCCCGATCACAGAGGAAATAGCCGTTGACGTCGCCGTTGTAGCGGTTGCGGATGCGGCGCAGCATCCCGTAGCGCTCGCCGGGAATCGTGTTGCAGCCGAGGCCGCAGTGAACACAGACCGAAGGCGCCGTCTGCAAATCCCATTTGCGCGTGTAGTGGCGGGCGAGCGTCTTGTCGTCGAAGACGCCCGTCGGACACACCTCCACGAGGTTGCCGCTGAACTTGTTCTGCAGGACGCCGTCCTTATGGCGTCCGAAATAGACCCGGTCGTGCCAGGCCAGCACGTCCAGGTCCCGCCCGCCTGCGTAGTCGATGTAGAACCGGACGCACCGATAGCACTGGATGCAGCGATTCATCTCATGTGTGAGGAACGGGCCAAGGTACTGGTTGCGGTGCGTGCGCTTCTTGAAGCGCGTTCGGCGATAGACGTGGCCGCACATCTCCGTCATGTCCTGCAGATGACATTCGCCCCCTTCATCGCACACGGGGCAATCATGCGGATGACTGAGCATGAGCCACTCGATCGCCGACTTGCGGAATTTGACGGCCTCAGGGTCTTCGATGGAAATCCGCGTCCCATCTTTGGCCAGCGTCATGCAACTCATGACGATTTTGCCCTTGGTGTCGTTTTCATCTTTGAACAGCTTCACCGCACACTGGCGGCAGGCCCCCACGGAGTGCATGGCGGGATGCCAGCAGAAATAGGGAACATTGAAGCCCAGGGAAAGACAGGCGTGAAGCAGGTTCAGCCCCTCGGGTACTTCATATGGTTTGTCCTCTATGTAGATTGTGTGCACCGCCTACCTCCAGGGGCACCGATGCTGCCGGACGTGGTTCTCGAAATCCTCGGGAAAGTATTTGAGGGCGCCGCCGAGAGGCATCACCGCTCCGGGGGCGAGAGCGCAGAAAGTATGGCCCAATTGGAGCAGCCAGGTATGCTCGTGCAAAATCCCGATGTCCTCTGGAGTGCCGTTTCCGCGCTCGATCGCCTCCAGCGTGTTTCTCACCCACGGCAGTCCCTCCCGGCAGGGCGTGCACCACCCGCAGGACTCCCGCGCGAAGAACTGCTCCAGGTTGAGGACCATTCCGACGGGGCAGGTCTTGTCGTCGAGCACGATAATCGTGCCGGTGCCAAGCCGGCTGCCGGTCTTGTCCATGGAGGAGAAATCCATCTTGGCGTCGAAGTGCTCCTCGCGCAGAAAGCTCGTCGACGCGCCGCCCGGCAGAAGGCCCCGGAATGTGTACCCGTCGATCATTCCGCCGGCATGCTCGTGAAAGATCTCGCCCAGAGTGGTCCCCATCGGCAGTTCCCAGACGCGAGTTCGCTTGACTCTTCCGCTGATGCCGTAGAGTTTGGTGCCCCCTTCGTCGGTGAGGCTCAGGGCCTTGAATGCCTCGGGGCCGCGCCTGATGATGTATGGGACGTTGGCGACGGTCTCGACGTTGTTGACCGCCGTGGGTTTTCCCCAGAGGCCGACGGTGACCGCATGCGGCGGCTTGGTTCGCGGGATCGGCCGTTTGCCCTCGAGCGCGTTGAGCAGGCCGTCCTCCTCGCCGCACATGTAGCGGCCCGCGCTGATATGCAGGTACATTTCGAGACTGTAGGGGGAGCCGAGAATATTCTTGCCGAGATACCCCCTCTCGTACGCTTGGGCGATGGCCTTCGTGAGCCTCCGGGCGGACAGCTTGTAGGCCCAGCGAAGGAAGATGTAGGCCACATCGGCCTCGATCGCGTAGGAGGCGATGATCGCGCTTTCCACCACCAGGTTGGGGTCTCCCTCCATGAGCAGCCGGTCTTTGAACGTGCCGGGCTCCATCTCATCGGCGTTGACGGCGAAGAACTTGGGACGCCGGGCCTTATCCCCCATCGGCACGAAGCTCCATTTCTTTCCCGTGGGGAATCCCGCGCCGCCGCGGCCCTTAAGGTTCGCATCCGTGACCATCTGTTGAATCTCTTTCCGGGACATCTGCACGGCCTTTCGCAGGGCCTGGTAACCGCCCGCCTTTTCATATTCGACGATGTCCAGCGGCTCGCGATCCGGCCGGATATTCTGTGTCAGCGGCTTGTCCGTCGAAGTCATCGGTACTGGTCCAGGATTTCGTCGATCCGCGTGGGGCTCAAATCGGCGTAGAGTTGCTCGTCAACCATCATGGCCGGGGCCTTGTCGCAAGCCCCCAGGCAGGCGATGGGCAACAGGGTGAAGCGTCCGTCGCTGGTGGTCTGCCCCAGCTTGATGCCGAGCCGATGCTCCATGTGCCTGAGCAACGGCTCGTAGCCCATGATCCAGCAAGTGACGCTGTCGCAGACCAGGATAACGTGTCGGCCCACCGGCTTGCGAAAGACGAGGTTGTAGCACGTGGCGACGCTGTCCAGCTCGTCGTCGGTCATCCCCAGATATCGTGCGACGTCCTGAAGGCTTTCATCGGAGACCCAGCCCCGGTGTCTCTGAACGATCTTGAGCGCTTCGGGACCGGCCGCACGTTTCCTGCGGTACTTCCCGATCTCCTCGTCGATCTCTCTCTTCTCTTCATCCGTGAGCATACTGTAGTTCTTCCCGCCTCCGCCTGAGAGCTTCTAATAGAATTAAAAGAGGAGCAACAATCACTTGCATGTCATTGCGAGCGCAGCGAAGCAATCTCCCACGCCGAGGATTGAGATTGCTTCGTCGCTGCACTCCTCGCAATGACATAGTAAGCCTCATCCTGTTAGAGGCCCTATGACTCTAACGATCCACGTCCCCCAGGACGAAGTCGATGCTCCCGAGAATCGCGATCAGGTCGGAAACCATGAGGCCGCGTGACAGCAACGGCACGATCTGGATGTGGGGAAACGACGGGCTGCGAATCCGGGTGCGATACGACGTGGTGTCGCCGTCGCTGATCAGGTAGTATCCGTTGTTGCCTTTGGTCGCCTCGATTCCGAAGAAGGCCTCGCCCGCCGGGATCACCGGGCCCCAGCTTACGTTGAGGAAATGGTCGATGAGCGTCTCAATGTCGTGCATCGTCCGTTCCTTCAGCGGCGGAGTGGTCAGCGGATGCTTCGACTTGTAGAGCCCCGGCGGCATGTTATCCACGCACTGCTGGATGATGCACAGGCTCTGGCGCATCTCCTCTACGCGGACCGCCGCACGGTCATAGCAGTCTCCGCAGCGGCCGATGGGAATGTCGAACTCGAATTTGTCGTATCCCGAATACGGCATCTTCTTTCGGAAATCCCACTCCAAGCCGCAGGCCCGCAGGTTCGGCCCGGTGACGCCCCACTCGATCGCCTCGTCCACAGTGAGGGCCCCGATCCCCTGCGTCCTGGCCTTGAAGAGGCGGTTGCGCATGACCATCGTGTCGTATTCGCGCAGCCGCGCCGGCATATAGGCGAGGAAGTCCCGCACGAGGCTGTCCCAGCCCTGCGGCAGGTCTTGGGCCACGCCGCCGATCCGGAACCAGTTCGGGTGCATTCGCGCGCCGCAGACCGCCTCCACAATGTCGAATATCCGCTCGCGGTCGGTGAACATATAGAAAACCGGAGACAGCGCGCCCAGGTCCTGGGCAAAAGTGCCGTAGAACACCAGGTGAGATGCGATTCGAAACAGCTCGGACATCATAACCCGGATGACCTTGGCGCGGTCGGGCACTTCGATGCCCGCCAGCCGCTCGAGGGCCATGAGATATGCCAGGTTGTTCATGACGCCGCCGAGGTAATCGACGCGGTCGGTATAGGGAATGTACGTGTGCCAGGACTGCCGCTCTCCCATTTTCTCCGCGCCCCGGTGGTGAAAGCCGATGTCCGGGACCACGTGCACAAGCTCCTCGTCCTCCAGTTGGAGCACAAGTCTCAGGACCCCATGCGTACCGGGGTGTTGCGGTCCGAGGTTGAGGAACATCAGATCCATCCCGTCCTTGTGCTCGCGGAGTCCCCAGTACTTCGGGTCGAACTGAGACTCTTTCTCGTATTCATCGCGCTGGTCGTCGGTCAAGTGGAACGGCGGCAGCTCCGTGGCGCGAGCGGGATGCTCCTTGCGAAGAGGGTGGCCCTTCCACCAGGGAGGCATGAGGATGCGTCGGAGGTCGGGGTGGCCTTCTACCCTGATGCCAAACATGTCCCACAGCTCGCGCTCGTACCAGTTGGCCGAGGGCCATAGATCGGTGATGGTTCGGATTGCCGGGAACTCGCCTTTGAGTGCCACTTTGATTCTGACGTACTCGTTCCGGTTGAATGACAGAAGCTGATAGACGACGGTAAAGTCGCTGTCAGGCTGGCCGGGACGGTTCTCCCGCGTCCGCTCGTCGATCGCCGTCAGATCGTACAGCATGCGGTAGGGCCTGGGCGCCTCGCTCTTCAAGTAGCGCAGGACCCCCGCCACGGCATCGGCGCCGATCCAAATCGTCGGCACGGCATCCCGCGTCGCCTGCTCGGTGATCGCCTCGGCCCCGAACTTCTGCCGCAACTCTTCGATTATCGTGGAATGGACAGCCATCCGGATTCCGGAAAGAACTGAGAGACTATCTCAAAACGGTGAATGTCATTGCGAGGAGCGCAGCGACGAAGCAATTTCAATCCCAGAGGTGGGAGATTGCTTCGCTGCGCTCGCAATGACAGGCCGCAGTGCGGTTCTGAGATCGTTTCTGAAGGCTTCAACTCAGATCGTGTCGGGAGAGCACAGGTGCTGCTCCTTTTGGCGATCCAGCCGCTTGATATCCCTCTGGCTGGGCATCGTCGGCCGGTATGTGCCCTGAGGGCCCACGACCCAGCTCAAGGGACGCCGTTCGGCGCCGATCGCCTGCTGGAGCAGCAAAAGCCCTTCGATGAACGCATCGGGCCGCGGGGGGCAGCCCGGTATGTACACATCGACGCCGAGAAACTCGTCCACTCCCTGGACGACGCTGTAGATGTCGTACATCCCCCCGGAGTTGGCGCACGAGCCCATGGAAATGACCCATCGAGGCTCCATCATCTGTTCATAGAGCCGCCGGATGACAGGCGCCATTTTGATGAAGACTGTGCCGGCGATCACGATGAGGTCGGCCTCTCGCGGCGTGCCTCGAATCACCTCGGAGCCGTAGCGCGCGATATCGTACTTGCTCGTCAGGCTGGTCGCCATTTCCACGTAGCAGCAGGAGAGTCCGAAATTGAACGGCCAGACCGAATTCTTGCGCGCCCAGGCCACGAGGTGCTGCAAACGCGTGAAGAGGATGCCCCGCCCCACCGCCAGATCGAGAGAGTCTTCGCGCGTGGCCGGCTTGTCAGGAGTGCGGTCCGTCAGATCGTCTTTGTGGATCGGCATGCGTTTTCCCTGTCTCGGCGCACCTTCTTCTGGAACCGAACCGTTCCCCAATCCAGCGCTCCCAGTCTCCAGAGGTATACCAGCGCCGCCAGCAGGATTCCGATGAAGACGAGGACCTCGATGTATCCGGCCCATCCCAGCTCCCGCCAGGCAATTGCCCAGGCGAAGATGAAGATGGACTCCACGTCGAAGACGACGAAGGACATCGCGACCAGGTAGAAATCGATGGAGAACCGCAGGCGCGCCGAGCCCGTGGGCGGAAAGCCGGACTCATAGACCTGGCCGGTGGCAGGCTCGCTGTGGCGCTGCCCAAGCAGATAGGAGACGACGACAATCGCTCCGGCCAGAAATAGAACCGCGGCCGCATAGACCACCAATGGCCATAGTGGGACATCCATAGACTTTACCACCGTTTACTGCCTGCACAGATAATCCACGTGCCACGACCATCCACAACCGGCGTGAGAGGCCACCGATCAGTTCCTGGTCCGGGGCCGGATGCTTCGCTTCGCTCAGCACGACAGACGTGGCGTGCGTCGCTTCATTCGAGCGTCTGACGGAATGAGGCTTGCCTTGTCATTGCGAGGGCGCAGCGACGAGGCAGCCTCTCCCAAGGATCGTCGCGGGACCAGCGGAATGGGGTACTACTGACCGAATTGCACTACGATGAACTGCGAGAACTCGCCCCGCCGGATCAACAGAAGCGCTTTCTTCTGGCTCCGCGCCGCGCTGATCACCTTGCGGAACTGGTCCGTGGATGTCACGGCCTGCCCGTTGACGGCAGTGACGAGATCGCCCGGCTCGATTCCGGCGTCGTCGGCGGGACTGCCGGGAACGACGGCCGAGACGATGACGCCCGACCCGGGCGCGTAGCCGAACTGCTGAGCCATGTCCCTCGAGAGATTCTGTACCTGCACGCCGAGGGTTACCTGCTGCTGCTGTTGTTCCTGGGGGGCCTGTTGCGCCTGGGCCACTTCGCTCGGCCGCTCGGCCAGAGTCAGCGCAACCTGCGAGACCTTCCCCCCCCTGGCAACGGTAAGCTGAATCTTGGTGCCCGGCGCCATGGTTGCGACCTCGTTTCTGAAGGCGTCGTACGATTCGATCTTCTTGCCGTCCACCTCCAGGATCACGTCTCCAGTCCGTAGCCCGGCAGCCGCCGCCGGAGAGTCGGCTTCCACCTGCGACACGATAACGCCCTGCGCCTGCGGCAGTTTCAAAAGTTCCGCGATGCTTGGCGTCACGTTTTGAGCGAGCAGACCCAGGTAGCCGCGAACCACCCGTCCGCTCTTCTTCAACTGCTCCTGGATGGTCTTGGCCATGTTGATGGGAATCGCAAAACCGATGCCCATGTATCCGCCGCTCTGGCTGGCAATGGCGGTGTTGATTCCAATGGCCTGGCCGTCCAGGTTGATGAGTGGGCCGCCCGAGTTGCCCGGGTTGATCGCCGCATCGGTCTGAATGAAGTCCTCGTAGGCGGCAATGTGAACGTTGCTGCGCCCGACGGCGCTGATCACGCCCACGGTCACCGTCTCCGTCAGGCCGAACGGATTCCCGATGGCAACGACCCAGTCTC
>Ga0315277_10000446_pt1 | contig 65864 bp, 67 predicted proteins | sample YL17G05_15_MG_FD_203695 | JGI IMG/M metagenome (GOLD analysis project Ga0315277, IMG submission 203695) | Sediment microbial communities from Yellowstone Lake, YNP, Wyoming, USA - YL17G05_15 | ecosystem: Environmental > Aquatic > Freshwater > Lake > Sediment | place: USA: Wyoming | collected...
TCCGGTTCGAGCACAACCGGCTGTTTTGGCCGACCTGTCGTCATGGGTCACCTCCACCACGAAGGATGCACCCATGATACCCAGGCCACCATCTTTAGTCAAGTTAGTTATGTAACATCACACTAGCCCCCGGCCGGCTCCCACGCCCGCGAGCAGCCGGCGCCGAAAACAAACCGTCCGCCCAGATGTGGGCGGACGGTTGCATGGCCGAGAAGGCGGCACGGAATTGCGCACTCTCAGCGCACGATCACCTGGCCAAAGACCTCTTCGGCCGTGAGTTCGATCTTAGTGGCGGCGCTGTCGTAGTTGGGCGAGTAGAACCAGTCGCCTGCCCGGGTGTAGCCGGAGGGCACGGATGAGCTGCCGAACACTGCCGAGACCTTGACCTTCACGCCCGCGTTAGTTGGAAGCGTGACGATCGTCTGCCCGAACACGCCACTCACGTGGGCGCGGTAGCTTCCGGCAGGCAGCGTGACCTTGGCCTGGCCGAACACCGACTCGACGTCCAAGGATTCGATCTTCAATTGCGAGAAGTCGAGCAGCCCTTGCCCGGCAATGATGTTGAAGTGCAGGTCCAGGGGCACATCGCGATTGAGGTTCAGGGTCCATCTCATCGAGTCGTCATCGTTGATTGACGGGCCGAACCATGAGCCGTTCATGCGCAGGGTAAGGCTGGCGGTATCGCCTGAAACCGAGGCCGCCTTGGTGAGATCGGCCCCGCGCGGGAGGGCGATGTTGCCTTCGACCAGATTCTTTGAACCGGCCTCCAGCGCGCCGGCTTCGACAACCCCGATCGCCGGATCGACACGCACCATGCCGCGCGTGGCGCCGCCCAGCGGCTGCGCCACCGCCTGGCCTTCAACCCGCTGTCCGCGTTGGATGCTCCCGATGCGCACGCCGCCAATCCACAGCCCGCCGGCCAGGACGGCCAGGATGAGTACCAAGGCCAGCAAGCGGCCCCACAGCGAGCGGCGCCCGATAAGCAGGTCGACGCCGATGGCGATAAGGATCACGGGCCAGATACGCAGCAAGACTCCCCAGATGGACGTCGACAGCATGCCCAGGTTGGTCAGCAGGAAGACCAGCCCCAGGCCGATGAGCAGGATGGGGCCGACCAGGCCGCCTCGATCGTGATGACTTTCCATGGCTTACTCTCCTCTCAGGTAACGCACGATGACCAGCACTCCCGCGGCGACCAGCACCAGCGGCCAGAGCAGGTCCACCTTCAGCCAGGCCAGCCACGGGATGTTCAGGTTGTTGAGAAAGACGATCGCCCCCACCAGAATCAGGCCTGCGCCGACGACCATCAGGCCGCGGCGATTGGCCCCCGAGTCCGGTGAGCGCAAGTCGGCGCCCAGCGTGCGCGCGCGCTCGGCCATCTCTTCGGCGCCAGCGCGAATGCTGGCATCGAGGTTGGTGGATCCGGTGGCCCCTTCGGCCGGCAGGACAAACCACAGCACCAGGTAGATGAAGACACCCGCCCCGGATCCGAGTGCCATGAGCACGAACAGCAGGCGGATGATGGTGGCATCGATCCGCAGATAGGCGGCCAATCCGCCGCACACTCCGCCCAGCATGCGATCACTGCGACTGCGCATTAGACGCGATTGCATTCCACACCTCCAGCGAACACTGCGCGGCTCAACGCGGCCGCGCCGTGCGCAAGATGAGATACAAGCCGGCCGCGACCATCACTACCGCCACGGCGATGCCCGCCTTGTCGATACCGGCCCCGATCATCACGACACCCATCAGGCCGAGTACTACCGCCGGGATCCACGGCCACTTCATGCGGCCCTGCGCGGTCGGCAAGAGCGCCAATGCGGCGAAGGTCAGGCCGAGTCCTAAGAAGAGCACGCCCGGCACACCCACGTCATCGATGAAGAGGCGGTCGGCTACCGTCACCAGCGCCAGCGTGAACAGCGTGCCGGCGGGAATGATCGCCCACCAGAAATCACGGTGGGAGAGGTAGATCAGCAGGAAGCTCAAGCCGATTCCACCCAGGACAAACACACCGGTCAGGAAGTCGAGCACGGGGAAGAGGCTGCCCAGCAGGATGCCTACACCGATCCCAGCCAGCGTGCATCCCGGGATGAGCGGCCACCACTGCTCACGTTGGGCGAAGTACACATACAGGAACACCGCCCCCGCCACCATGAAGGCCAGCCCCCAGATCCAGCCGCCGATGGCGATCAGGTCAAGCGCCTCCAGCAGAAAGAGGGCGCCCCCCAGGATTAGCACGATGCCGAACAGAAGACGAAAATCAACTTTGCGCATGTTGTTCTCCTCTTGGCCATCGCGTCGATCGCCCCGCGGCTAGCGGATGTCGACCGACCCGGCGCCCATGGTGATCTCGAAATCCACTTTGTTGGCGGCGCTGTCGAAATCCGCCGATCGATACTCATCGCCCGAGCGCGCAAAACGCGCGCTGTCGACCGTGGTGCCCGTCAAACCGGTCACCCGGAACCGGCCGGCCACGCCCGCCGGGACGCGCAGCGCGAGCGAGGCGGCTCCGGCCTCGACCTTTCCGCGCACCAGTCCGGCCGCCGCCGGCAGGCTGATGGTCGTGTTGCTGGCGCCGGACTTCACGCGCAGGTCCGTCACGCGCAAGTCGTTGAGGTTCAGGCGCGCCTCGTTGGCGCCCATCTCGAGATCGAGTGTCAGCGGTACCTCGCGCGTGAGTTCGACCGTCCAATCCAATGACCGGCCCGGTCCCCACATCCACGGCGAATGTCCGAAGACATCCGCCGGCACGGAAAGATCCGCTTCGAGCACGTCGCCCTGGCGCCTCTCGCGATGCGCCAGACCGCCCACGAAGGTGCCGCGCACGAGTTCCCCGCTCGCCGCGCCCGAACCGAGCGTCAGCCGTCCGGCCCCGTGGCGCAGGCGCAGCGCCGCCCGTGAGCTTCCGCCCAGCGGGATGGAAGCGGCCTCGCTCGCCATCTCACGGCGGAACACGCCTCCAAGAAGGAACCACACTCCCAGCACGATCAACATCACCGCGGGCACAAACGCCCACACGTTGACCGAGATCACACCCAGATTGTTCAAGAACAACAAGCTGCCGATAACGATCAAGATGATCGCCCAGAACATTGCTCCCCAGCGCATTGTTTCCTCCTGCGGAAATTGGGACTCAGTGAACCGCTCAGCGTCGCCCAAAGAACGAGCGCAGCAACACCACCACCCCCAGCCCGATGAGCAGCACCGGCCAGTACGGCCCGAACAGGCCCAGGCCGCCGAACACCGAACCGAAGATGAAGAAGAGAATCAGGCTGATGAACATCAGCCACAGACCGCCGGTGATCGATTCGCGCGGCTTCTCCCCCAGGATGCCCATGAGCAGCGTGCCCAGCCCGACGAACCCGAGGATGAGCGTCCACGCGTAGGCCCAGCTGCCCCAATTGCCGGTGGCGTTCTGCCAGTACAGCAGCCCGCCGATGCCGCCTACGATGCAGGCCGGTACAGCCAGGCCGGGCGCACCGGTCATAAGGCCGAGGATGAAAAGGAAGGCGCCCCAGCCGATGACCCACAGCGGCCAGGAGTACTCGATGCGCAGCCAGCGCGAGAACTCGGGCACGATCTGTCCGACAAGGAACATCACACCGAGCACAATGAGAATGATCCCGCCTGCAAGAGCCGTTCTGCGTTTCTGAGCCATGGAAACCTCCAGTCGTGCAGATGTCAGGTTCGGTCCAGAGACAACCCCAGGGTCAATCCAACCCTCGATAATGTAACCCTGCCGCGGCGGACCGGATGCAACGCGACGGGTGTTTTGCCTAGGCTACATGCTCATTTACGCTTGGCGCGGGTGACAGTTGCGGGAAACTCGAGAAAGATGTCATCCGTCATCTCATTGTGCGGGCCCACTGACATCATCTTACGGCTTGCCGGGTGAGCCTTCCAGCGACAAAAGTGCCAGTCGACGGAGTCTCTCAGGCCAGAATCGAGAAGCGGAATTCCCTCAAATGATGGAGCAGGGACTGGGGTGTGACCCCGCCAATTGTTATGATTATGGTCGGAATCCTCTTCAACGATTACCCGTCCTGCAAGCTCGACGAATGGAGCAACGAATGACGCAAAGGAAGTTACAGGCAGCCCTCGGCGTGACACTCTTGGCGATGATGGCCTGCAGCCTGCCGTCTTTCCACCTCGGCGGGGACAGCCAACCCACTGAACCTCAGAGCCAAGCTCCATCAGAGGCGGCCGGCACTAGCGCTGCATGCCTGGTCGGGACGTGGGAGTTGGCGGATCTCTCTGAATTCATGGCCTCCGTGCTGCCTCCCCAGAGCGAAGGTACGCTGACGTACAACGGCACCACCGGCACGGCCTACTACATGTTCAATTCCGACGGGACGGCCGGGGTCCAAGCCGATGATCTGAAGGTCGATTACCAGCTCGGCGGCGGCCTCAACCTCGATATCCAGGTGGGCCTCAATGGCACCGGCACGGCGGATTACACCGGTGCGGAGGGCAACCTGCTCTCAACCACCAACGTCAATATCGACAACCTGGCGATGACTCTCACCATGGGCGGCATGCCCGCCGGCGACAGCACAACTTTGGGCAGCATGGTTCCATTCTTTGGCGAAACGGCCACGGCCAAACCCTTCACCTGCACTACCACTACGCTGACCTACACGCCGGTGACCGAGGGCGCGCAGGCGGTTGTCTTCACCCGCATCACCCCTTGAACTGGAATTCCCGGAAGATAGATCTCGGGGCAGGTCTGAGACCTGCCCCGAGCCGTTTGCCGCAATCGAACTTTAGAGGAATGGCGGCCGACCGCCGACAGGCACGGCCGGCCACTCTGCAAGCGGACTACTGCGGCCGGCACACCAAGGCCTCCACCCCGAGCCCCCACAGGCTCATGCTTCGATGGGAAACGACCTCGAACCCAGAGGCAGCCAGCCAATCGCGAGGGCGGATGGGCCGGCAATCCAGCACGCGCGGCCAGCGCGTGTGCGCCCAAGCGTAGACGGTGTTGACGGCGGAAGACCCGGCCTCACTCGACAGGCAGACCAGGCCCATCCGCCCGCCGCGGCGCAGCACGCGCCGGCACTCAGCGAGCGCGATGGGAATCTCCGCCTCTTCAAGCAATTCCAGCGTGAAGGACAGAAAGAGCGCATCCATGCTCGCGGGGCGAAGCGGCAAGCGCAGCGCATCACCGCAGGCCAACCCGATGCAGGATGGGCGGCGTGGGTTGCGCAGTCGGCGCTGCGCCACGTGTGCCATCCCCCACGAAAGATCGACGCCCCATACGGTGCCGGCTTCGGTCACCGCCTCGCCGATGCCAACGAGCGCACTCCCGGTTCCAAAGCCCACTTCCAGGACGCGCTCGCCCGGCTGTAGGGCAAGTGCTTTGATTGCGGCGGCGCGCACTGCGTTCTCCTGCCCGGCTGTCAGCAGGTCGTACCATGGGCTGAGGGCATCGTACAAGCCGCGCGAGCTGGCATGCGTGCCGATCTCTGCCGGCCGGGAGGGTTCTTCACGCCCGATCTCGTTTCTCATTGCCACATCCGAGGCCGGGCGGCTCACGCGGCACTCACAACGCAATGACCTTATCGGCTTTCCATTGCGCCTCGAGGATGTCGCCCATCCCTCCGACCACGCCGACCCGAATGTCATCCGCCAATTCGAAGAAGTTGACACACGTCGAACAGGCCACCAGGTGAACACCCTTGGCCTCCAACGCCTTCAATTCCTCGATCACGGGAGAGGCGGAGCCCACCAGGTGGACTCCAGCCCCATAGAAACAGACGGCTCGCGGGAGCATCTCGTTTTGCAGGAGCAGGCCAAAGTAGCTCTTGATGAGCCTGTGGCGCAGTTCGATAGGCGCCTCGCCCATTCCATCGCGGGCAACCACGATGACCGTGGCCAGGGCTTTCTCATTTGTTGGCATCTCGCCTCCTCACTTCAGATTCTCCTGGCGAATTGATGCGACCACCCGTGCCTGAAGCTGCTTGTTCAAGTCCCGCCCAAGGGTCTCGCCGTAAACCCTGAGCGGTAGGTACACGAGTGGGGCGGCAATCGCCGCCCCACTCGCATCGTTTTCTTCTCTCCGGCACACCCAGGGATGCGCGGCGGCTCAGGCGGGCGCGAAGTGACGGATATCGTTGATCGATCCGCTGCGCTCCTTGGCCGGGCGAAACACCGCCTTCACCCCCAACCCCACGCGCGCGTCTTCTAGGGTCACACCCTCCAGGTTGTGCATGAGCACGCCGGAGGCTCCGCGCAGCCGGACCAGGCCGACCCACCGCGGCTTTGCCAGCGGTTGGCCCGAAGGGTCGATGTGCACCTCGGTGAATGAGAGCAACTCGCCCTCTACTCCAATCTCCAGCCAAGCCTGCTCGCCGAGGTGCCCCAAGCAGCGCTCGCAGTACATCCGCGCGGGCACGTAAGTGTAGTTGCAGCGCGCGCAGCGCGTGCCGTAGATCTTGCCCTCTTTCAGCCCACGCAGAAAACGCTCGCCGGCGACCCCGGCGGTATAGCGGTGCTCCAAGGGGATCGAGCCGTGCCACACGCCGGCTTGCACCGGATGCTCGAGCGAATGCAAAATGCCCATCAGGTCTTCTCCCATTCCGCCGGCAGGCTCAGCCGATCGGCTTGAAGTAGCGGATGTCGGTGATCGAGCCCTCGCGTTCGGCGGCCGGCTTCCACACCGCCTGTACGCGCATGCCGATCGCCACCGCCTTGGGCTCCACTTCACCCAGCATGTGCAGGATGCCCATGCCGGGAGAGGCACCGTCGATGACCACCACGGCGGGCATCTCGGGCTGCTCGAGGCGCACCATATCCCAGCGCACATTCGAGAGCGAGAAGGTCTTGACCCATCCGGTGTTTTGAAGCTCGACCCAGTCGTCCGTCGGGCGGAAGCACTCCTCGCAGAACATGCGCGGCGGGATGAGCGTTCGACGGCAGCGGTTGCAGCGCCGGGCGAGGAGCTTGCCCCCTTTGAGGCCTTGCAGGAACCCGCCAATCGCTACACCGGTATCCCAGGCATAGTCCGCCTTGAGGGCCCAGTGTTCGACGAGCACCTTGTGCTCGCTGAAGTCTTTCTCCGATAGCCCGCGTGTCGGGAAAACGTGTTGTTCCATGGCTCCCTCTCTCAGCGCCCCATGACCACGACCGTGCCGACTTGCATCAGATCGCCCCAAGCCTGGGCCACACCGCGGCGCGGGTCACCCGGCACCTGGCGCGCACCCGCCTCGCCGCGCAGCTGCCAGAACAGTTCGGCGACCTTCATCAACCCGGCCGCGGCAATCGGGTTGCCCACACCCAACAGACCGCCCGAGGGACACACCGGCAGGTTGCCGGTGCGCTGGGTGACCCCGGCGGCGGTGGCTTCGGGCGCCTTGCCCTTGGGGAAGAGCATCAGCCCCTCCAAATGGTGCAGCTCTTTGTAATCGAAAGGATCGTAGGGCTCGGCAATCTGGATCTCTTTGTGCGGCTCGGTGATGCCGGCCATGCGGTAAGCCATGCGCGCGGCTTCTTCCACGTAGGTGGGGTACGCCAGGTCGCGGTCGGTCCAGTAGGCGGTATCCAGGTTCCACCCCACGCCTTCGATCCAGACCGGCTTGGAGGTGATGCGCCGGGCGACGGCTTCCGAGGCCAGCACCAGCGCCACCGCGCCGTCCGTCACCGGGCTCACGTCCAGGCGTTGAACCGGCCAGGCCAGCACTTCCGAGTCGAGAATGTCCTTGAGGGTGATGTTGCGATCGCCCAGGAGCGAGGCCGGGTGATCGGCCGCGTTGCGCTTGTTCTTCACCGCCACTTGGGCGATGTCTTCCTTCTTGAGGCCGTAGCGCTGCATGTAGGCGTTCATCTCCAGGGCGAAGATCCACAGCAGGTTGGGCCACAGCGCGCGTTCGGTGAAGTTGTCGAAGATGGTGAGGAAGGCGCCCTGCGGGTGCGGCTGCACCGGCGACATCTTCTCCTCGCACACGACCAGGCAGATGTCGAACAGGCCCGAGGCCACGTGGTACCAGCCCTGGGCCGGGGCGAACACTCCCGTGCCGCCGCCCACATAGCCGCGCATGTAGGGTTTGCCCCATGCGCCGGCGCCGTCGGAGAGCCATTCGGCTTTCATGTGCACGCCGTCAAAAGCATCCGGGGCCGTGCCCATGACCACTGCTTCAACCTGATCCAGTGTGAGCTCGCACGATTCGAGCGCCTTGCTCGCGGCCTCGAAGGCGAGTTCGCGTCCCGTTTCGAGCGCGCGGCGGACGAATTTGGTCATCCCCGCGCCGACTACTGCCACTCGTCGCATTCCCATGCGTCCCTCCAGGATCTCACTCAAGTGCTTCTCACCACGGAGACCACAGAGATTACAGAGTGCTTATTATTCCATTCACCAGGCGCACGACGCCTTCTTTGAGCACGCGTACGTTGAAGTTGATCAACAAACCAATCTTGTGGCCAGAGAGCTTGAGATAGGAGAGCAATTGTGCGCGGTGCACAGGCAAGACGGTTTCGACCGATTTGACCTCAACAACTACGCAATCATTCACAAGCAGATCCAATCGATAGCCGCACTCCAGTTGCACCTCTTTGTACCGGACCGGCAGCGGCACTTGCTATGCCACACGCATTCCGCGCTCCCTCAGTTCATGAACCAGGCAGGCCTGGTAGGCTGATTCGAGCAAGCCGGGTCCAAGCGTACGTGAACATCTATTGCTGCCCCATTCACATCCCGTGTAATTGAATTCGGTTCCTCGTGTCCGACCATTGCATGCCCTCTGCGGCCAAGGCCGCGCACCACCGGCCCCTGAGGCCTGTGGCTCCCCCACCGAAGGCGCCCTGCGTTTGGCTTACTCTCTATCCAGGTTGATCTTCCCCATTCCGTCTCTGTGTGCTTTGTGTTCTCTGTGGTGAAGACTCTTCAGACTCCGAGCACAACCGCCGCGCCGCTGGTGGTGGGCAGGCCCCGCCAGGCAAAGGCCAAACCGGTGTGCACGCCCGTGAGCTGCCGCGCTCCAGCCTCCCCGCGCAATTGCAGGACGACCTCGAGCGCGCGCGCCAGACCGGTGGCATCTAAGAGCCCGCCCTCACCCAGGCTGCCGCCCGAAATGTTCACCGGCAGCGAGCCGCCTATGGTCGTGGCTCCGCGCAGCGTCTCACGCCCGGCCGCGCCCGATGCCATGAGCCCGAGCGCTTCCAGGTGCAACAGTTCCTTGTGAGCGAACGTGTCGTCCACCTCGGCGAAGTCGATCTCCTGCTGCGGCGCGCGGATGCCGGCGGTGCGGTAGGCCATCTCACCCGCCAGACGCGCATAGCGCGCCTCGCCCCAGGCGCGCGAATCCAGCGCCGGAGTATCGTTGGCCCAGCCGACCCCGCGTACGCGCACTGCCTTGCCGCGCAAGCCGCGCGCCGCCTCGCTCGAGGCCAACACGAACACGATCGCCCCGTCCGCGTGCGGCGCGGCCATCAGGCGTGTCAGCGGCGCGGCCAGCATCTCCGCCCTCAAGACATCCTCCACGCCAATCGTCGCCCCATAGGCCGCGGACGGGTTGGCCAGGGCGTGGCGCTTGTTCTTGGCCGCCACGGCGGCGCACTGTTCGGCGCTCAGCGCCCCCTGTCCAACAAGCCACTGCATCTCCAGCCCGGCCAGGGCCACCGGGTGCAGGCCGAGCGGCCGCTCGTACGTCGGGTCTTCAGCGAAGGCGGTGATCTCGGGCAGGGTCAGGACGTTGGAGGCTTTTGAATGGGCCTCGACCACCACCACCTCCATCAGCTCCGAGGCGATCTGCATGAAGGCCGCCGCCAGCGCGTGCAGCCCGTCGCCGCCAATGGTGTGCATCGGGCGCAGCGCCCCGCCCAGTTGGTCGGGCGTGTACTCGTCGAAGATGCTTGTGCCCTCGTGGTAGTCTTCGGCTGCGGTGACGAAGCCGCTCACGTCACGACGCGGGTCAATGCCGGCATCGGCATAGGCCCGCGTCGCAGCCTCGTAGACCAGCTCCTTATAGGAGAGGTCCGGCGTGATCGAGCGAAAGCCGCTCCATCCAACGCCGACAATCTCCACCGTGCGGTTCATCCGCCCTCCTTTGGATGGTCGAAACGGTGAGGACGACGAACGCGTGCGTTAGGGCCCCGCCGGGTTCCTCACCGTTTCCGCTGTCGTTCGGCTACAGCGGCGAGGCCGATGCTGAGGAAGTAGAGCACGATCATGGGCGCCATCACCAGGGCCATGTTGACCGGGTCCACGGTGGGCGTCACGGCCGCCGAGAGCACGGCAATGCCCACCACGGCAATGCGCCACTGCCGCCCGAGCTGGCGCGCTCGCACGACTCCCAGACGAGCCAGGAAGTACACCACCAGCGGCATTTGGAAGGACACACCGATCCAGAACAACAGGCCGGTGACAAAGTTGATGTACGAGGAGGGCCGCACCTTAACCGGGATGTTGAGGAAGCTGACCAGGAACGGAATGGCGGCCGGCATCATGACGAAGAAAGCGAAGGCCATGCCGGCCAGGAAGAGCACCGTGGCCGAAGGGATGGCCAGCGCCACCATCAGCCGGCTGCGCCGGTGCAAACCGGATTGGACGAAGGCGAACAATTCAAAGGCGATGTACGGGAAGGCCAACGCGAACCCCGCCAGGAGCGAGACGCGCATGAAGACGCCGATGTTCTCCGTCACCTCAATAGATTGCAGGTTGCTCAACCCGCCCAACGGGCGGGTGAGGAATTCGAGCAGGGGTTGGGCGAATGCAAAGGAGAAGGTCGTGGTGATGGCCAGAAAGAGTATCGCTCGCAAGAGGTGGCGGCGCAGGGCGTCCAGATGTTCCAGAATCAGATTCGGGCTCTGCACCGCGCCGGCGAACGTATCGGCCAGCGGTGTGTCTTCCGGCTCATAGGTGAAGAAGGCGCGGATGGCGCGGGCCAGCGCCCCCAGCGCGCGGAAGGGTGCCGAGAGCACTCGCCCGATGGCCCGCATGGCTTTGCGCATGCGGCCGCCTAAGGCGCTCCCTCGGCAGGCGGGCCCGAAGGCGCGTCGTCCGCTGCGGTCGTGGAAGCCGCCGGGGAAGGTGCGGCCGCTGCGCTGTCGCCTGTGTCAGGCTCCGAGGCTGGGGGCGGCGGGGTGGGGTCGGTCAGCGGCGCCGCGCCCTGATCGGGGTGCGCGGCCCACGGCGCATAGGCCGTCGTCTTCAAGTCCGGCAGGGCCATTTCTTTCTCAAGTGAGTGCAGTTCCTCCAGCTGTGCCTCGCGCGCCAAGCGGCTCGGCAGGTTCTGCAATTCACTGGAGGCCTGACGGAAGATGCGCCACGAGTCGGAACGGAACATGCGGTTGAGGAAGCGGCCGATCGAGTGGCCTACTTTGCCCAACTGGTTGGGCGGGATCACGAGCAGTGCAATCACCAGCACCAGCAACAATTCGAGCGGGCCGATGCCCAGGAATTCCATAGGCTTACTCTCCGCCTCGGGCGGAGCGGGCGGACTCGTCCACGTGTTCGGCCAGGCTGCCCAACACGCCGTTGACAAAGCGCGGTGAACTCTCCGATCCGAAGACCTTGGCCACTTCCACTGCCTCGTTGATCGCCACCCTCACCGGGGTTTCGCGCCCGATGGCGAATTCCCACAGCGCCAGGCGCAGCACGTTGCGGTCCACCAGCGCCATTTGCGCCACCGGCCACTCCGGCGCAAAGCGGGCAATCATTCGATCGAGATCGGCGCGATGCTGGAGCACACCGAAGATCAGGCGCTGGGCAAAACCACCCAGATCCTCCGTGAGCGGCGAGGCCTCGAGCCGCTGCTCGAGCACCGTCCCTGGAGGATGATTGGAACTGTCAACTTCGAAAAGAACTTGCAGCGCCAGCGCGCGTGCTTTGCGACGACCCTTCATACATCCTGTGGCCCGCCGCGCGGCGGGCCCTTTCATTGGGTCTGGATCAGCCCTCGGCCGCCGGCGGTCCGGCCGGCGCCAGGTCGATGTCTTCCAGATGGATGTCGAGCCGGCCCACTTCCAGCCCGATCAGATCGCGAATGGCCCGCGCCACCTCGTGCTGAACCTGGCGCGCGACCTCGCGCACGTTGTAGTCCTGCTCCACCACGAGATACAAGTCGGCCGAGACCGTTTCGTCGTTCGTCTCCAGGCGCACCCCGTCGGCCGTTCCGCGCCGAAACAACTGATTGACCCCGCCCGGCACCGGGCTCATGCGGGCCACACCCGGCACGCCGAGGGCCGCCAGTTTGGCCACGGTGATCAGCACCCCCGGCGAAATGAACGTCTTGCCTGCAGCGCTTGAATTGTCCATGGTCCCTCTCACATCATCGCCATGCCGCCGTCGACGCCCAGCACTTGCCCGGTGATGAAGGACGCCCGGTCGGATGCCAGAAAGGCGACTGCGTAAGCCACTTCTTCGGGTGTGCCCGTGCGCCCTAGCGGGGTGAGCTTGATCATTCCCGCGCGGATGTCCTGTGGCACCTTGGCCCAGATGTCGGTCTCGATGTATCCAGCCGCCACCGCATTCACCGTGATGTGGCGCGAAGCTACCTCGCGGGCCAACGATTTGGTGAAGCCGATCTGCCCCGCCTTGGAGGCGGCGTAATTGGCCTGGCCGGCATTGCCCAACTGACCGGAGACCGAGGTGATGTTGATGATGCGCCCCGATCGGCGGCGGATCATGCTCTTGATTGCCGCGCGCGAGCAGTTGAAGGTGCTCTTGAGATTAGTGCGCAGCACCTCATCCCAATCGGCCTCGCCCATCTGCAGCAGCAACATGTCGCGGGTGATGCCCGCGTTGTTAACCAGAATGTCGATTTGCCCGTGGGCCTGCACCACGCCCTGCACCAGAGCTTCGGCCTGGGCGAAGTCCGCCACGTCGGCCTGCACCGCGGCGGCTTTTCCGCCCAGCGCCTGGATCGCGCTTACCACCTCGGCCGCCGCATCGGCGCGCGAGTTGTAGTTGACTGTCACCACCGCGCCGGATCGAGCGAGCTCGAGCGCGATCGCGCGGCCAATCCCGCGCGAGGCACCGGTCACCAGTGCCACCCTGCCCTCCAGCGTCCGCTCCACTCCGTCCTCCACACTTCAGTCGACTGCCTCAGACTCCGGCGCGAGCTTCATTCTAAACCACAGGCGACCCGGGCTGCAAACTTGGCGCGCCCGCCAATTCCGGCTTGCGGCACGCCAGGCGCAGGTACTTGGGTTTGCTCTTGATCTCCTGCGATTCCAGCCCGCCGCGGCGCAGCGCCGCCTCGCCGCCCGTGCCCGGGCGCACGTCGATAATCAGCCACCCTCCCGGGCGCAGCGCGCGAATCACCTCCGGGAGATAGGTCTCCACTGGGAATTGAAACCCCCATGCCCGCAGCGAAATCGCCAGATCCACATCCTGCGCGGCGACCGCGAACCCCTCTTCGGCCGGTATCAGGCGGATGCGATCCGCCGCTACGCCATTGGCCAGCAGGAGCTCGCGGGCCACCTCCTGGCTGTTGTAGAAGTGGCCGCGGCCGGCAAATCCGTAGCGCGGGCGCGCATCGGTCTGCGTTCGGTCGAGCAGCGAGAAGGTGAGCGCCGCATGGCGGCGGTAGTGCTGGAAGAGAAGCGCATCGATGCCCGCCACCCCGCAGCCGATGTCAAGAATGTGATCGACCTGAGGTGGTAGGAACGGCGCGAGGATGGCGTACTCACGGCGCATAAGTGCTATGAAAGCGCGCCGGATGTCTGCCGCCCAGACGCGCGCCTCGAGCCTCGCCAGCCACGCGTAATACGGCTGGCGAAAGAGATCGGTGATTCCGGAAAGACGCTGCAGCCGAGTCCGTTGCAGAATGACGAATGGCAGCGCGCGATCGGGCACGACCAGGTCGAGCGATTCCGAAGGCAGCGGGAGGAGAGCGGAGGTTGACATGAGGTGGGTGTGAGAGCGGGATGAGGCCGGCGGCCGGGCGCCGCGGCAGGCGTGCTAGGCGGCCGCGCCGCCGAATGCCGTCAGGTCTTCGGGCGTGCCCAGGCTTGTGGCCGAGGCCTCCGGCAGAATGCGCCGGATGAGGCCGGCCAGCACGTCCTTGGATCCCAATTCAATGAAGGAGGCCACCCCCAGGGACTGCATGCGCTGCACCGACTCGGTCCAGCGCACCGGCGAGGTGAGCTGCGCGGAGAGCTCGGCCTGGATATCGGCCGCCGCGCTGATGGGCGCTGCGCTGGTATTGGCCACCAGCGGCACGCGCGCCGTCCGGATCGGCGCCTGGCGCACAGCCTGGGCGAATTCTTCAGCCACGCTTTTCATCAGCGGCGAGTGTGCGGCGATGCTCACCGCCAGGCGCACCGCGCGCCGTGCGCCGCGCTCGCGCGCCAGGGCCATCGCCCGCTCGAGCCCGGCGGCGCCGCCCGAAATCACGATTTGCCCCGGGCAATTGTCGTTGGCCACCACAACCATCTCGCCCGTGGCCTGTGCGGCCTCCCGGCACACCTCGGCCGCGAGGGCAGGCTCCAGGTTGAGGATGGCGGCCATGCCGCCGGGCGCGGTCTCCCCGGCCCGCGTCATGAGCCGCGCGCGTTCGCGCACCAGCGCGAGCGCGGCCTCGAATTCCAGCGCGCCTGCCGCCACCAGCGCCGAGAATTCCCCCAGCGAGTGCCCGGCCACACAACGCGGCTCGAAACCCGGGTGCTGTTCCAGGAAGGCGCGCCATACCGCCACCGAGTGAGTGAGCAGAGCCGGCTGGGTGTGCAGCGTCTGGTTGAGCTCGGCTTCCGGCCCCTCCCAGCACAGCCGCGAAAGCGAATAGCCCAGCGCCCGGTCGGCGGCGGCGAAGGTCGAGGCCGCCGATAGATAGGCCTGCGCCAAGCTGCGCCCCATGCCCAGTTGTTGTGATCCTTGACCAGGGAAGAGGAAGGCGGTCTGCGCGGGGAGAAGTGCCGTGGTCATCGCCCTATATAGATGTAAAAGGCCGTGCGGCCACGGCCTTTGCGCGGGGCTTTAGGTCGACTTCTTCTTTTTCTTCTTCGGCTCGAACACCTGGCGCCCGTCGTAGTAACCGCAGCTGGGGCACACGGTGTGCGGCGTGACAGCCACGCCACAATTGCTGCAATTGATCAGCTCGGTCGGCACGAGCGCGTCGTGCGCGCGGCGGCGGTCGCGGCGACCCTTGGAATGTTTGCGCTTTGGATGAGGCGGCATTGCCCAACTCCTGTTGATGTGGTGCGCCTGCCCCGGCTCGAGCCTTCTGGCCGCACGGGATGTGCCCGGAGCTAAGCCTGCGAATTATACCTGCCGTGCTGGATCGGGTCAAGGATTGGGCGCGACTGGGGGAGAACCTAAGGGCGGGCCATAACCGAGTGCGGGCCCAGCCTCAGGCCGGCGCCATGGCCGCTTCCTGCAGACCTTCGTCGGAGCCGTGCAGCTCGCCAGCCTCATCCGTGAGCAGCAAGCGCTCGCGGGTAAAGAGCAGGGCGGTCCCTTCCAGCCCGAGCGCTTCGGCCACCTCGTCCGGGCGGCCGGTGGCGCCGGCCTGCAGCCTGAGGCGCATGCCCAGGCTGGGCACGCCCGCCTCGCGCACTTCAAGATGAAGGATGAGCGGGCGCAGGTCGTAGCTCTTCTCGCGCCGCTCACGGGGCAAGCTTTGGCAGGCGAGAACCCGGCTCACTCGCTCGCCGATCTCGGCCGGCAGCCCGCCCACCACAACCGCTCCGCGGTACTCGCCCGCCACGAGCCACTGCTCGAAGTGCGGCTTGCCCGTCGGCATGCGCTGGATGCGCCGCAGCCGCAGGCCCGGCGGAAGCACCGCCTCCAGTCGCTCTTCAAGCGCGCCCGCCGGCAGATCAACCTCCAGCGACAGATCCATCAACTCCGCCGCGGCCGTGCAGCCGAGCGGCAGCGCGGCGGCGATTTGAATGCGCGGGTGCGGGTGGAAGCCCTTGGAATATGCCAGCGGCAGCTCGGCCCGCCGCAGCGTCCGTTCCCACGCGCGCAAAAGGTCCAGGTGCCCCACATACCTCATGGCGTGGGTGATGGCGAAGGTGATCCGGTAGCGTGCTGCTTCCACTTCGGTCATGGAATTCGATTCACCACAGAGCACACAGAGAGCACAGAGACATCGACCTGTGAGGGCAGAAAGACCACAGACCACTGACCTGCCCAGAGGGAGGCGAAATGAGTCTGATGGTCGTTGGAGGCGGAGATCGCCAGGGAACACCAAAGCAGCAATCCATCGGACCCGGGAAGGCGCAAGATCGGGTCTTCAGTAGGATTTCTCCGTGATCTCTGTGGTCTCTGTGGTGAGATGCTCTTTCGGCACATGCCTCTTGGCCACCGGGCAGAACCACGCCTCGCGTGGCTGCTCCCCACGCAACCCTGCGAAGGCCGGCATGATACCGCAGGCGTAGCAGCGCGTGCGGCAGTCGATGCGCGGACGGCCCTCCAGGCTCCACAGATAGTCTTCGGTCAGGAAGCGCTTGCGCAGCCCGCTGTCGATATGCTCCCACGGCAGTCGCTCATCAATCGGCCGCTCGCGGTGGAGATAGAACTCCGGGTCGAGGCCGCAATCGCGGAAGGCCTCCGTCCACGCCTCAAACTTGAACTGGTCTTGCCAGGCGTCGTAGCGCGCCCCGCGCCGCCAGGCGGCCTCGATCACGCCGCCCATGCGCCGGTCGCCGCGCGAGAGCCAGGCTTCCATTTGCGTTGCCTCGGGCGGGTTCCAGTTGAGCTTCAGCCCGCGGCCGCGCATCTCCTCCATCAGCAGGCGCTGCTTGGCGCGGATGCTCTCCACCGAATCCAGCGGCACCCATTGGAACGGCGTGTGCGGCTTGGGCACGAACGTGCTCACGCCGGCGTGCACCTCCGCTCGCCCACCCAGCACCTGGCGCCCCTCGCGCAGGACGCGTTTGCAGAGTTCGGCGATGGCGCGCACATCCTCCAGGCCCTCCTGCGGATGGCCGATCATGAAGTACAGCTTCACAGTCGGCCAGCCACGGCGGAAGATCTCGCGCGTCACCGCCAAGAGCTGCTCATCCGAGATGGCCTTGTTGATGATCGTGCGCATGCGTTCGGTCGCCGCCTCCGGCGCCAGGGTAAAGCCGGAGGAGCGGTTGCCGCGCAGCGCTTCCATCAGGTCTACCGACACGCTTTCGATGCGCAGGGAGGGCAGCGAGATGCGCAGGTGCCGCCCGGCGTAGCGCTCGGCGACGGCCGTCACCAGTTCACGGATGAGGCGGTAGTCGGACGAGGACAGCGAGAGCAGCGCCACCTCTTCGTAGCCGGTATGGCGCAGGCCTTCGTCGATCGCCGCCAGAATCTCCGCCACGCTGCGCTCGCGCACCGGGCGGGTGATCATGCCTGCCTGGCAGAAGCGGCAGCCGCGCGTGCAGCCACGCATGATCTCCACCGGGAAGCGGTTGTGCACTGTGTCGATGTAAGGCACGATGAGCTTGGTCGGCGTCGGGGGCAGCGCGCCCACGATTCGTTTGAGGATGTGGGCCGGCGCCGCCTCGTGCAAGCGCTCCACCTCGCGCACGGTGCCGTCCTCGTTGTAGCGAGGGGCATAGAAGCGCGGCACGTACACGCCCGGCAGGCGCACCAGACGCTCCAAGAGCGCCAGGCGCGAAAGCTCCTCGCGCTTGGCCGCGCCCACCGCCTCGACGATCTCCTCGATGACCTCCTCGCCCTCGCCGATCACGAAGGCGTCGACGAAATCGGCCATCGGTTCCGGGTTCATCGCCGCATGCCCGCCGGCAATCACCAGCGGGTGGCGCTCGTCGCGCTCCGCCGCCCGCAGCGGCAGCCCGGCCAGGTCCAGAACGTTGAGCAGATTGGTGTAAAGCTGCTCGTAGGGGATGGAGAACCCGATCAGGTCGAAATCGCCGAGGGCGTGATGCGTCTCGAGCGAATAGAGCGGCAGACCCGCCTGGCGCATCTCGCGTTCCATATCCGGCCAGGGGGTGTAGGCGCGCTCCGCCAACGCCTCCGGCCGGCGGTTGACGATCTCGTACAACACCGCCAGGCCGAGGTTCGACATGCCCAGGTCGTACAAATCGGGAAAGACGAACGCCGTTCGCACCGGCGTGCGCGCCCAATCCTTGACCACCTGGTTGAGCTCGCCCCCGGTGTAGCGTCCGGGCTTCTCGACCCGCGGCAGAATGCGCGCCAGCGCCGCGCTGATTTCCTCAGGTGTTTGCATCATCCCGTCATTTGCCTTATTTGGTAAAATATGTGATAATTATAGCATTGTCAGCAGGGCGCTCCGTGCCTTGCTTCTGGTACGTCAGCGTCCATTGTACGGCGCGCATCAGATCGTGCTGACACCATTCACCTTTAGGAGGCTTGTCGTGCAAAAGCAATCCACCCGCGGCGGAATCCAGATCAGCGATCCGCCCTTCATGCTCTCCCTCTTCGGCAACACGCGCTGGTCGTGGTTGTGGCTCATTATCCGGTTGTACATGGGCTACACCTGGATCACTTCGGGCTGGGGGAAGATCAACAACCCCGCCTGGGTGCAGACCGGGGAAGCGCTCAAAGGGTTCTGGGAGCGCGCGGTGCTCATCCCCGAGGCGCCTGCCCGCCCGGCCATCACCTTTGGCTGGTACCGCGTCTTCCTGCAGGCTATGCTCGATAGCGGAGCCTACACATGGTTCGCCAAGCTCATCTCCTTCGGCGAGTTGCTGATCGGGGTGGCACTCATTCTGGGCGCCTTCGTCGGCTTCGCCGCGTTCTTCGGCGGTTTCATGAACTGGAACTTCATGATGGCCGGGTCGGCCTCGGTCAACCCGGTGCTGTTCACCCTCGCCATCCTGCTGATCCTGGCCTGGAAGACGGCCGGTTGGTGGGGCGTCGATCGCTGGTTGCTGCCGATACTCGGCACGCCGTGGCAGCCCGGCAAAGCGTTTAGTGGTAACACGAACAAGATGTAGAGGGGGGTGAGCCACTCCCACCTTGTCGCAGAGCAGAGGGCGAGGCATGCGCCTCGCCCTCACCGATTCTGGCGCGGCGGCAATCCCCTCGACAATTCGTCCGCCCGCCGCCAAATCAATCCATCTTTCTCGGAGACATCCCATGATCTACCTCAACTTGTTGCTGCGTGTGTTGCACATCGGCGCAGGTGTGCTCTGGGCCGGCGGGGCGATCGTCTTCGCCGGGTTCGTTGAGCCCAATGCCTCGGCCCTCGGCCCGGCGGGCATACCGTTCATGCAACGCCTGGCCGGCTCCAGCGGCTATTCCAAGTGGACGGGGGTGGCTGCGGCCGTCAACACGCTGGCTGGCGTATGGCTGCTCTGGCTGAGGTCGGCGGGGTTCTCGCCGACGTGGTTCTCGACCGGCTTTGGCTTGAGCCTCACGCTTGGCGCGATCACCGGCATCGCCGGCGCGTTCGTCGGCTTCCTTGTCCAAGCGCCCACTTCGGCGCGCCTCGGACGAGTCTCGCAGGCGGTCGCCAAGGCAGGAGGCCCGCCGACGCAAGCCCAGCTCGTCGAGATCACCGCCTGCCAACGGCGCCTGCGCTTCGGCGGCCGTCTCACCGCCGTTCTGCTCGCGCTCACCGTGCTCTTCATGGCCGCCGCGCGATATATGTTGTTCTAGCCACGGGTTGAGTTGGGCAGGAGAGCATTCACCACGGAGATCACGGAGACCACAGAGTCTCCAATTGGGAGGAGCACAAACCGGCGCCAAGTAGGTGACTCCGCGCGCGGGAGAGGCCGAGCTCTCCTTCGTCACACGCGTCAGCGACGAGCGATGAGGGCACCCACGCCTCGCGCCGATCTGGTTTGGGCGGCCCGTCGGGGCGGGTCTGAGACCCGCCCCGACGCGGCCCGAATCACCACGTATCACTTGGGAGACACGATGAGCCAGACTCCACCCTTCGACCCCGAAGCCGCTCACCGCTACTTCGCGCCGCACTGCTTCAACAGCGCGTGGGCCCTGATCGACCAGCCCACCCGCAGCGCGGAGGAGGATGAGGCGATGCTCCTGCTCGCCATGGCCTCTTTGTGGCATTGGAGCCAGCGGCCGGATGTCACCGCGCGCAACCGGTCGGTCGGCGCGTGGCAGGTCTCGCGAGCGCATGCGCTCGCGGGCCGCGGCCTGGAGGCGATGCGCTACTGGGAGATGAGCCTCGCGGCGGGAACGGCGGAGCCGCCCTTCTACCGCGGGATACGCGCACGAGGCGATGGCCCGCGCCTGCATGGTGCTGGGCGATGCCCAGGGCACGCGCGAGCACTTGGCCGCGGCCCATCGGCTGCTTGGCGAGGTCACCGACGCCGAGGAGCACGAAATGCTCGAGAAGGACTTGAAGACGATCGAATAGCCTGAGGCTCTGTTGCCTGCGGGCGAGCTCTGACTGCCGCGCAGCATGCAAGCTCGCCCACCTCCAGGATGGCGAGTCACCTCACAAAGGGGAGACCCATGAAGAATCTCGTACGAGCTCTTCCACCGTTCCTGATCGCTTTGTCGCTCGCCATCGGCTCCTGCGTGCCGAAAGCCACCCCGGCCCCCAGCCCTTCGCCGACGGCCACCGGCACCGGCCTGCCCGCCATGTTGGTATCGACCGTGCCCGCCGCGACCGCGGCCTCAACCCAAGAGATCACCTTGGAGGAATTGTGCGACAACGACTACATGCCTTCCGACGATGGGGCGGTGTGGCAATTCGCCGGGCAGAACAGCAAACTCGGAGCCTACACGCGCACCGATACGGTGACCGATTCGCGCGACGCCGGGTTCACGATCACCACCGAGCTCAAGGATGTGACCTACACCGAGGAGTGGGTCTGCACTGAAGCGGCTCTCATCGACCTTGAGCCGGGCCAGCAAACGCTGGCCGCGGCCTTTTCCGGCCCGAGCGGAACGGTGAGCGTCACCCGCTCCTTCAATTCGGGCATCACCCTGCCTCGCCATATCGATCCCGCCATGTCCTGGCAGCAGGTGTTTGGCTGGCAGGCCACCAGCCCCGATATCTCGTCCAATGGAAGCTTCACCTACCAGTACACAGCCATGGGGCCGGAAGCCGTCACGGTCCCGTTTGGCTCGTTCGATGCCATGCGCATCGACGTGGAGGTCGAGCTGGAGATGGGCGGGCCTTCCGGGATGAAAGGGACCTACTCGCAAAGCGTGTGGTTCGTCCAGGATGTGGGCCTGGTGAAGGCCGAGGGCGAAAGCCACATCAAGGGGGTCGAGTTCACCGATTCGATGGAGCTCGTGTCGTACGACTCACCGTAGATGAGATTCGCGTGGGGGCGGGTCTGAGACCCGCCCCGACCGGCGACTAATCACGAGAACAACAGCAACCACAAGAAGAGCTGCCGCGATCAACGCGCCGGCCCAAACACTTAAAGGAACGCCTCGCCTTGCCTCCGGCTGCGCCTCGAACGCCAGGCTGGCCTCACTCCCATGAGCAGGCAACAAGGCCTCAATTAGCTCCCAATCGCACATAGGATCAGCGCGCGCATCCCATCGTGTTCAGCCCCTCGCGCTTCCGTCACTCAAGGAGGCCTTTCCCAAGGGCAAGCGCCTGCAACGTGGCTTTGCGTCTGTCCACTTGCTGTCAAGCCATCCAGAACACCGCGGTATAGTTGCTTATGCAATCTCGCGGTTTCCTGGATAGGGACAAGCCATGTTCTCAAGACCCCTCTTCGCCGGCTGGGGAGATATGGACTTCAACTCCCACATGCGCAACACCGCTTTCCTGGATAAGGCGGCGGATGTGCGCATGATGTTCTTCGCCGAAAATGGCTTCGCCATGGAGGAATTCACTCGCCGCGGGTTCGGCCCGGTGATCATGAAGGACGAAATCGAATACCTGCGCGAGGTGCGGCTGCTCGAAAAGATCGAGGTCGGCCTGGCCGTCGCCGGCCTCTCCGAAGATGGCAGTCGCTTTCTCCTGCGCAACGAATTCCGCACCAGGGACGGCAAACTGGCCGCGAAGGTCACCAGCCTGGGCGGCTGGCTCGACCTCGCGCGCCGCAAGCTCGTCGTCCCGCCAGAGGCTCTGCTAGAATCCATGCGGCGGCTCTCAAAGCCCGACGACTTCACGGTGCTGCCTTCAAGATTTGGTGTTGTGGTTGTGGCGGGGCTGTCGCGGGGGGTAAAACCCCCGCCTCGACACTCCGCAGGACACGAATGAACGCGAGGTGCACCATGCTTCGTAAATCTATCACTCTCGTCCTTGCTCTGCTCCTGGCCTCCTGCAGCTCGCTGTGGAATGTGGCCACCAGGGATCTGCTCCGCAGCGGCATGGTCGAGGTGCTAAGCCCGATCGGAACCACCGCCGATGATCTCGAGTGCGAGATGATCGGCAGCACGCGCTCGGGGTATTGCCTGCTCGAAACCACCCCGGAAATGGTCATGACCATCGCCACATCACTCGCACTCGACTACCGCGTCGCCAATCCCGACGATCCCCACACCCTGCCGCCGATCGCCGGCGAAGGGAAGACGGGATGCCTGTCGAGCGAGGTGTTCGGCGAGATCCGCGGGCTGCCGGCCTACTGGATCGCCGGCCGGCCGGAGCAGTTGCAGGTTTCGGGCGGCGGGCAATTCGAGTACATGCTGCTCCTTTTCAACCAGGGCACAGGCCGGAGCTGCATCCAGGTCTCGTACGCGTACGGATAGTTGTTTGAGAGACTCGCTTCGCCTGCGTAGGGAGGCAGCCATGAAGACGTGCCGCTGTGTGATTCTCTTCCTCACCATTGCCGCCCTCGTCGCCGCCTGTTCGCCGCGCTCGACGCCCACCCCAACCCCGGCACCCACCTCGCCCACGCCGACCATTCCTGCGCCCACCCTAATCCGCCCAACCGCGGTGCCCGCCGAACATCGAATCCGCATCCGTACGGTCAACGGAGTCGCCGAGTTCTACGACCGCGAGACAGATTCGACGTTCGTTCCGCGAGGCTCGAACTACATCCGCCTGGCAAACCTGCAATCCACCTCCGGCGGGTTCTTCAACTATCACTCCACCTTCAACGTGGGGCTGTACGACGCCGAGCGGGCCGAGGCCGCGCTGACGCGCATGCAGGCCGACGGCTACAACACGGTGCGCGTGTTCCTCACGCCTTCTTGCCTATCGGGTTGCCTCGGCGATCCGGCGGGCCGGCTCTCGCAGGAGTACGTCGCCAACCTGGCCGACTTCCTGCGGCGCGCGAAGTCCCACGGCATCTACGTCATCATCACCACCGACAGCGAACCGGATAACCCCTATTACCTCAACATCAAGGATTCCACCTGGAGCGACGACTTCGGCGGGACGAACTCCGAATACCTGCTGCTCGGCGGGATCATGGTCGGCCAGCAATTCTGGAGCGACCTAGTGCTCGCGCTCATCGCGCAAGAGGCGCCGCTGGACGCAATCCTGGCCTACGCCATTCGCAACGAATTCTTCTTCGAGACGAGTGCAGCCCCGCTCAATTGGAGCTACGGGCGCGTGACGACGGCCAACGGCACAACCTACGACATGGCGTTCGAGGAGGACAGGCAACGCATGATGGATGAAGGCGTGGTGCTGTACATCGACACCATCCGCGCCGCCATCCTGCAAGTGGACCCGACCGCGCTCGTTACCATCGGCTTCTTCCCGCCCGACCGGCCGAACACGTGGAACAGCGCGCCACGCCGCATCCGCACTTACCCGGCCATCTGGAATTCGAGCGCGGACTTCATCGACCTGCATCCCTACCCCGGCGGCTACAACCTGGGCCAGCTGGTCGAGAACTTCGAGATGCAGGACTTTGCCGCCAAGCCTGTGCTGATGGGCGAGGTGGGCGCGGCGCGCAGTTCGTACGCCTCGGCAGCCAGCGCGTCGCTCGCGCTTCACGATTGGCAGGTGGATTCATGCAACTACGGTTTCGACGGCTGGCTGCTGTGGACGTGGGACAGCACGGAGCAGGCCGATTTCTACAACGGCCTGGACGATGGCGGCTTGATCAACCAGGCGCTCGCGCCGGTCAACCGGCCCGATCCGTGCGCGGCGCGCGCTTTTGAATTCTTCGAGCGCAACCTGGCTCTCACCAGCACGGTGAGCGCCTCGCGCTGGCTGGGCAGCAACCCGGCCTCGTACGCCGTCGACGGCATCGGTATGGATTGGTGGAGCGCCGGCGCCTTCACGCCGCAGTGGATCGAGATCGACCTGGGCCAGCCCGCCACGGTGCGCATCATCCGCCTGGTCGTCTCGCAGTCGCCGCGCGGGGAGACGAGGCACGAGGTGCGCGCCGGCGCCGAGCACGGCAACCTGACCCTCGTTCACACTTTCGAAGGGGTGACGGACGACCTGCAGATTCTCGAGTGGCGGCCCGAGACTCCGCTGGAAAACGTGCGCTACGTGCGCATCACGACGCGTACGAGCCCGTCGTGGATCGGTTGGCGGGAGATCGAGGTGATCGCGGAGTGAGGGCGTGGAGCCTGGCGCCGCTCAATCCAAACCACGCACGCCCGGGTGCAAGTAGCCGAGCAGGGCCAGCGCCATCGTCGCGCTGCCACCGATCACGAAAACCATCGCCGGGCCGATGCCGTCGGTGAGCACGCCGGCCAGGGCAAACCCAACCGGCATCAGCACGAACGACCCCAGCGCGTCGATCGAGGAAACGCGCCCGAGCTTCTCCGGGGGCACCATCTCCTGCAGCGTGTTGGTCCAGATCAGCCCGCCCGCCGAGAAAGACACCCCGTAGATGAGTGCCACGCCCAGCAGCAGCGCGAGATTCGGCACCAGCCCATAGAGCACGACTGTTAGCCCGCCCAGAGCCAGCGCGCCGTACATCAAACGGCCGCGCCGGCGCATCTGTTTCACTCGGCCAAGAAAAACGGCACCCATGATCGAGCCGATCGAAAAGACCGAGGCCACCAGCCCCAGCGCTTCAACGTCCAGCCCGAGATGATCGTGAATGAGGAACGGCAGCGCGATGTTGCGCGGCCCGGCTTCGGTGACGTTGATGAAGGCGAATACCAGAATCGACACCCATAGCCAGGGCGAGGCCAGCACGGTGCGCAACCCCTCGCGCATGTCCGAGAGCGGCGAGGCGCGCTGTTCGGCGGGTGCGGCCGGCAAGCGGATGAGCCGCAGCGGGATCAGGCACGCGGCTGAGATCAGGAACGACAGGCTGTCGAGCCCGAAGGCGAGCGAGGTGCCTCCCGCGGCGATGATGATCGCGCCCAGCGTCGGCCCGATTACCCCTGAGAGCTGCCACGAGAGGCTCGAGAGCGAGTTGGCGCTCGGCCGGTCTTCGAGCGGCACCACCTGCGGGATCGAGGCGTTGTAGGCCGGCGCGAAGAACGCCTCCGCCAATCCGAAGACGACGCTCGCCGCGTAGATGTGCCACAGCTCGAGCCGGTCGGTGACGGCCAGCACGGTCACCAGCCCGACCACGGCCGTGTTGACCAGGTCGGAGGTCAGCATGATGCGGAAGCGCGGCAGACGGTCGACGACCACGCCCCCCACCAGCAGGAAGAGCAGCATGGGCACGAGCGAGAAGACCGCCAGCAGGCCCATGGCGGCCGCCGACCCCGTCTTCTCGAGAATCCACCACGTGAGGGCAATGCGGTACAGGCTGTCGCCGAGGCGCGAGATGGTCTGGCCGGCCCACAAGAGGGCAAACGAGCGAATTCGCAGTGCGCGCAAGAAGCTCATGGGGGCGGATTGTATCGTGAGTGAGGCCATGCCTTGGCGCGCGCGAACTCAGGCTGCACGCGAAGCGCAGGTGAACCCATTGGCCGCACACCAAGCCCTCCAGCGCCCGCGAATCCAGTGGCCGATGAGGTGGGTCCTTGGCGGATGGGCCATCGGAGACGGTAGAATGGTGCGGGTGCTGCGCAACGGTTGGCAATAGCGGATCCCGTGCGCGCCCAGATCTCCGATGGCCGGCACCATCGGGTTGCGCATCATCGTGCTCGCCTTGGTCCCGTCGGTGCAGAGACGCGATTGCCTGGAGCGACGCTGTGCGCAGCCCGTCAGTGCAGCGCATCGCGGACGCGTTGTACAACGCACGCATGGCCAAGCCCGGGTGGCTTTAGAATATCCGTGCCGCCAGTTGGGCGTTCGAACCCCACGCGTGACGGCCTCGGCTCGAGACACGCAGTTCGGTATTGCCGCATGGGTTGGCGGAGCGGAGTCTTCCGATGAACCGTCCGTACGTGCGTATCAATGTGGCCATGACCGCCGACGGCAAGATCGATAGCGTCGCGCGCCGCGGCGCGAGTATTTCCTCCGACGCCGACTGGGCGCGGGTGGACGAGTTGCGCGCGTGCTCCGACGCGGTCGTGGTCGGCGGGCGGACGTTGCTCGGGGATGATCCGCACCTGAATGTGGAGTCGCCCGAACTTCGCGCGGCGCGCCTGGCGCGCGGGCTGCCGGAGAACCCGGCCAAGGTTGGCGTGGTCACAGTCGCCGAGCTGCGCCCTAACAGTCGCTTCCTGACCAGCGGGCCCGCGCGCCGGCTGCTCTACACCACCGCCCACACCGCGCCCGAGCATATCGCCCACCTCACCGCTGCGGGGGCCGAGGTCTTCATCCTGGGCGCCGAGCAGGTCGACCTGCGCGCCGCGATGGCCTCGCTCTTCGACCTGGGTATGCGCCAGGTGCTGGTCGAGGGCGGCGGCACGCTCATCGCCGAGGTGCTGCGCCTGGATCTGGCCGACGAGTTGACCATCTACCTCGCGCCGCGCATCTTCGGCGGAGCCTCCGCACCGACGTTGGCCGACGGCCCGGGCTTCGCGCCGGACCGCGCTCCTCATCTCGTTCTCGACTCGCACGAGGTCCTCGATCCGCAGGGCGGCCTCGTCTTGCACTACCGCATCCAACACAAGGAGTAGACGATGGGACTGACCCATATGCAGATCAAAGAGCTGCTCGACGAAAACCGGGCCCACGAGTGCGAGGGTGTCGGCCCGGGCAAGGTATGCGTGCGCATCGCCGCCATCGCCGAACTGCCCTCGCGCTTCGGCTTCTTTCAAATCGTGGCCTTCTACAACAACAAAGACGGCAAGGAACACGTGGCCGTCGTCCACGGGGATGTGTCCGGGAAGGAGAACGTGCCCGTGCGCGTCCATTCTGAGTGCCTGACGGGTGACGTGCTCGGCTCGCTGCGCTGCGACTGCCGCGACCAGCTCGAGACTGCGCTGCGCATGATCGGCCAGATGGAAGGCGGTCTACTGCTCTACATGCGCCAGGAAGGCCGCGGCATCGGCCTGGTCAACAAGATCCGCGCCTACGGCCTGCAGGAGCACGGATACGACACGGTGGAGGCGAATCTCGCCCTCGGCTTCCGCGACGACGAGCGCGATTACAGCGTGGCGGCGCATATGCTCGAATCCCTCCACGTGCGCTCCATCCGCCTCATCACCAACAACCCGCGCAAGATCGAAGACCTGACCCACCTGGGGATCAAGGTCAGCGGGCGCATCCCCCATGTGATGCCGGTTAATGAATACAACCGCTTCTACCTCGAGACCAAAGCCGTCAAGTCCGGCCATCTGATCGACCTGAACGGCAAAGAACGCCTGGCCGAGCAGGCCGACTACCCGTTCGTGGAAGGCATGCGTGAAGAGGTGCTCGAGGTGCTGCTCGCCTCACAGGCATAACGGGAGGCACCTCCGGCTCGCCACGACCGGCGGGTAAGGCAGGCGCACATGCCCGCTCGATAACAGGAGCGGGCGCACTGAACGGCGCCAAGCGTCCCCTGTTCGGTGGGTCCCGTTAGTTCATCGGCACAGCGATACGGCCTCGTGCGCTCTGTGGCGGAGTCCCTCCGGTTCGCTGCGCGTCCAGGTATCGCCCGGTGGGTTTATCATGACAGGGCGTGCGCCGACCCTTGCCGCCCGCTCTTCGACCCCCGCACGGCTTGAGGCTCATGGATGACGATCGCCGACTGCCCGCTGGCCCGCCAGTGGATCGACTGGGACGTTGACACCGAAAAGCGATTCCGCTTGCGCGGCACGGAGGAGCGCCGCCTGGCCGTCGAAGCGCGCGAGGCGAGGCGCGGCAGACAGGTGCGCCGCATCGCCGCCGAATGGGAGGTGGCCAACGACGATGCCTCGCACGAGGCGCCTCCCGCAGACATCGACTTCGAGCCAGGTTCGCCGCGCCACCTGCACGCCCAGTTCGACGTCGACAACAACCTGGTGCACGTCGACTACGTGGCCGCCGAATTCGTTTCTCCGCCGCGTCGCTACGTCGAGATCCGTATTTTCGTCCGCGGGCTGCTGGCCGGGCGCGGCGGCGCCTCGTTCTCCGCCATGGGCTCCTCCGACAGCGCCGACCTGCCGGCACTGGCGCTAATCGGCAGCGAGCTGCTGCTCGGCGTGTGGGACGATCGTTCCATCGTCCTGTGGCAGCGACTGTAGCCACTGTTCATAGTGCGCCTGCGTTGCGCACAGAGAGCGAATTGACCAATCAATCCGCACCGGGTGAGAAGTTCGTGCTGACCGGCTGGATCTTTTTTCTCGTCGGGTGCGCCATGTTCGTCATCGCCGGCATTCGCGCGCGAGACGTGATATCGACCATCGCCAGCGGGCTGTTCTTCTTGGGTTGCGTGTTCTTCCTCATCCCGCTGTTCAAGAAGGGCTAGGCATATCCCGCGCGGCGGGAGATCGAAGATGCTGTGGCTGCCCTTGGTCGTTGCATCGGTCGTCTGCGGCGGGCTCTTGTGGTTGCTCGGCCGTACGTTGCTGCGCGGGCTGCGCACCGGGCGCATGCCCCACAGCGACACGACTCAGATCGCAGACAGGCGCACCTCGCCCGTCTCCTTCTGGTTCCTAACCCTCGTGTTTACCGGGATGTGTGTGGTCATTGCTGCGGTGTGGATCGACACACTGCTCCGTATGCTGGCCGACGCGTAGCCGGATAGATGGGGCCGGCTGCGTGGGTAACCCCAATTCGTGCAGGCTCAAGGAGCAACGGTGATCCGACTGCGGCCGTTCTCGCCCGCGGACTTCCCGCGCCTGATCCAGGCGATCGATTCGCCCCGCCTGTTGGTGCAATGGGGCGGGCCATCCCAGTTCACCTTCCCGTTGAGCGAAGGGCAACTGGCCGATTACCTCGCGACGGCCGTGGGTTCGCATGCCCGCGCGCGCATTTACACTGCGCTCGATGAGACGGGCGAGGCCATTGGCCATATCGAACTCGGCTTCATAGACATGAACAACGCAACGGCTGCTGTCTGCCGCGTGCTCGTGTTCGCAGCTGCGCGCCGCCGAGGGGCGTGCACGCCGATGGTCGGCCGCCTGCTCGAGATCGGTTTCGGCGAGATGGGATTGCGGCGCATCGAACTGCGCGTGTACGCCTTCAACACGCCCGCCATCCGCTGCTACGAGCGAGCGGGTTTCGTGCACGAGGGCGTGCTGCGCAAGGCCCAGCGCGTGGGCCATGAGGTGTGGGACCTGGTTGTCATGGGGATTCTGCGCGAGGAGTGGGACGCACGAGCCGCGAGGTGAACCGTGCTCCGAATCCGTGCGGGTATACAATAGAAGAAAGCTCGCCGCGCGATCCATGCACTATCGGCCGAAGGGGGACTGCTACAGGCCGTGCGCGCACTATCTCGTTCGCTGCTGCTCGCCTCGCTGGCGCTTGCCCTGTGGCTGGTCTACGCCGAGCTCGGCCCGGGCCAGGACTTCCTCGGCTACCGCGCCTTCGCCCTGAATCTGGCAGACTACAACCTCTCGCGCGGCATGTATTCGCCGCCGTGGCTTGCCCTTCTCATGGCGCCGCTGGCCGTGCTCCCCGGGCGCTGGGGCTACCTGCTGTTGCTCGGCCTGACCCTGGCCGCAGGCGTGTTTGCCGCGCGCACGCTGGGCGGCAAGCCGCTCGTAGTTCTTCTCTCGGCGCAGATGTCGTGGGTGTTATGGTGGGGGCAGATCGATGCGCTGACTTTGGTCGCGCTGGCATTGGCCGTTCTCGGCCACACGCGCCGCTCGTGGCCTCTGCTCGCGGCGGGGCTCGTGCTGGCGGCCATCAAACCGCATGTCGTGGCCGTCCCAGTCATCGCATTATGGTGGTGGACCCCGGGCTCCCGCACGAAGTCGCTCGCCGCGGCGGCCGGCGTCACGGCGCTCAGCCTAGCCGTCTGGGGTAACTGGCCCGCGGTGCTTGCTGAGCGCCTGTTGCCCTTCAGCCTGAGCACGACCTACCGCCCGTGGAACGCCACGCTCGGGCCGATCGCATTGCCTCTTTTCGTCCCCGCACTTCTTGTGCCACTCGAGCGCCCGCAGCGGCTGCTGGCCCTCGCCGCCACGGCCATGCTCGTCTCACCCTACATGCCGTACTACAGCACGCTGCTCTTGCTCGTGTTCCCCTTGCCGTGGCCTCTCCTCGCGCTCGCCTTCCTCGGCTATCTGCCCAGCCTGATCGGCACAACCCTGGCCTGGAAGGGCGTGGTGCTCTTGCCGCTGGGCGTGCTGGCCTGGGTCTACCTGCGTGCCGCTCGCGCCTCTTGGAAACCCGAAGCATCCAAAACAGTCGCGGCACGAATTGATGCTGCCTGAACATCTCTTGCCGAGAGCAGGTTGCGGCTTCAAATCTCCGCTCGAGTCCTGATCCTCGTTTGAGGTGAGAACGTCCGCCTCGCCCCGATCCATCACCCTCACCCGGCGCTGGCAAATGTCCGCCGCATGAGGTCCATGTCAGATGGCGCCGGTCGGCGGCCGCATGCCGATGGCCAAGATGCGCAGTTCACCCGTTAGCAGGCAAATTGGCCGCCTCGCCCTCTTCATGAGTGACAACCCCGTGCATTGTCGGCCGTGAAGGCGGCTGCGCTTCTGGATCGCGCCCCAGGCAGACTACAATAGGGTGCATGTCCCCTGTCCGTCTTCGTCGTCGCGCAGGTCGGTCCTTCCCCATATGAATCGTTGGTGGGTCACCCTTGCTGGGGCAGGCACCCTGGCCGTGGTGCTGGCCACGGCGTGGATCCTGTGGCCGCGGGCGGCAGGCACGCCGCGCACGGTCGAGGACTTGCCGCGCATCAGCCTGGACGGCCATCAGCGATTGCTGGTGCTCGCCCCGCACGAGGATGATGAGACGCTCGGGTCGGCCGGGCTGATTATGGCTGCAAAAGCACAAGGGCTCGCCGTGCGAGTGGTGATCGAAACCAACGGTGACGGCTACGTGTTCGCCACGATGCAGGAGTTCCACCGCCTCTTCCCCACCAGCCGTGATTACGTGCGCATGGGCGGTGTGCGCCAGGAAGAATCGCTCGCCGCCCTGGCTGCGCTCGGGGTGACCCCGGACGAGGTTATCTTCCTCAGCTACCCGGATCGCGGCACAGCCTCGCTCTGGAACTCGCACTGGGATCCAAGCACGCCGTTTCGCTCGCCGTACTCCAATCTGGACCGCAGCCCGTATGCGCGCACCTACAACCCGAATGCGGTGTACTGCGGCGCCGACCTGCTGGGCGACCTGCGCTCCATCCTGCGCGACTTCCGTCCGGACCTGGTGGTCTATCCGCATCCCTTCGATGTGCATCCCGACCACTGGGGGCTGAGCGCCTTCGTTCAGTTGGCGCTGGCGCTCGAGCAAAGCCGCGACGCGGCCTTCCGCCCAGACTCGTATGCCTACCTTATCCATCGTCCCGATTATCCCGAACCGGGCGGGCTCAAGCTCGACGGGTCTCTGTTCCCTCCGTCGGCGCTCATCGAGCTCGGCGGGCCGTGGCTGCGCATCGATCTGGGTGCGCCGGAAACGTTGCGCAAGTGGCAGGCCATCCGAAACTACCGCTCGCAGCTACCGCTCTTGCGGGGGCTGCTCGAGCGATTCGCGCGGCGCAATGAGCTGTTCGCGGTGGTGCCGTCTGCGGTCCTCGCGCATTGGGCCGAGGGCAACCCCGCCGACCCGACGACGTGGCGTACGGCCGACGGGCAGCCGGTGGCGCCCATCGAGCGCGACCCGGTGAAGGACTTCATCACCCGCGACGCGGTGCCCGCAGCGGACTTGACCGCGCTCTACGCTGCCGCCATGCCGGATGGCCGCCTGATGGTCTGCAGTCAAGTGGACGGCCTGGCCTCACGCGAACTGAGCTACTTTGTCAGAGCGCTGGCATCGGGAGAGTCCGGTATTGTTCATCGCACACAGAAAGCCAGCCAGGCGCGGCGAACCAACGAGACGCCGACGACTGAGGGACACTTCGTGTGCGGCCAGTTCGACCTGGCCGATCTGGGGCACCCCGACCGGATATTCCTCGGCAGCGACGTTCACGGAACGGGCGTGGGCATTCTCGACCAGACGGCATGGCAGATGGTTGAGGTCAGGCCGCCCGAGGCGATCGCGGCCCCCTGACCCAACGGAGCATGGTCGCGCGGAACATGGCCGCCCGTGCGCGGTTTTCCCGGGCCGAACAACGAAACCGCAGGCGATGTGGAGGCTCTCATGGATTTCGCTCTCACCGCTGAGCACGAGATGGTGCGCCGAACGGTGCGCGAATTCGCGCAAGGCGAACTGGCCCCGCTCATCAAAGAGGCCGACCGGAGGCAGGAGCCGCCCGAAGAGATGCTGCCGCGCATGGCTGCCCAAGGCTTGCTGGGCATCTGCCTGCCCGCGCGCTACGGCGGGCAAGGGTTGGATTACCTCGCGCTGGGCCTCGCCTGCGAGGAGCTGGAGGCGGTCGACACTTCGCTGCGCGTGGTGATGAGCGTGCACGTGGGGCTCAACTCGCTCGGCCTGCTGCAGTGGGCAAGCGAAGCGCAGAAACAGGCGTTTCTTGTGCCGCAGGCGCGCGGCGAGCGCATCGCCGCCTTCGGCCTGACGGAGCCGGGGGCGGGCTCGGATGCCGCCGCGATCCTTTCCAGTGCCCGCCGCGAGGGCGAAGAGTACATCCTCAACGGGGAAAAGATATGGATGTCACTCGCCACCCGCGCGCACCACGTGCTATGGTTCGCTCGGACCGACCCGCGAGCGGCCGATCCGCACGACGGGCTCTCGGCGTTCCTGGTGGAGACCGACCGCCCGGGTGTGACCCGCGGCGATCTGCACGGCAAGCTTGGGGTGCGGGCCGGGTCCACCGGCTGGGTGCATCTCGAGGAGGTGCGCGTGCCCGCGGCCAATCGCATCGGGCAGGAGGGGGAGGGCTTCGCCATTGCGATGTCCTGCCTCGACAATGGACGTTACACCGTGGCGGCCGGCGCCGCCGGGCTGCTCCGCGCGGCGCTCGAGCTTAGCGTAAAATACGCCCTCCAGCGCCGCACCTTTGGCAAGGAGATCGCGCGCCATCAACTCATCCAGGAGAAGATCGCGCGCATGGCGCAGCAGTACGAGATCGCCCGGCTGCTTTATTTGCGCGCCGGCTGGATGAAGAACCAGGGACTGCGCAACACACGCGAGACTTCGCTCGCGAAGTGGACGGCCACCGAGGCGGCCTTCGAGGCCGCCCACCAGGCGCTGCAGATTCACGGCGCCTACGGCTACAGCGACGAGTTCGAGGCCGAGCGCCTGCTGCGCAACGCGCGCGGGGCGACGATCTACGAGGGCACGAGCGAGATCCACACACTGTTGCAGGCCGGCTACGCCCTCGGATACCGCAGCGATCGCCCGCTGCGCTGCGAATTGCCGGCCCACCAACCTGGAATGTGACCCTCGCCGCCTCGCGTGCGGCGCAGGGAGAGCAGAAGAACGACCCGCACTCTAAGCAGACAGCGCAACACCGCGCGATAAGAGGAGGCCACTTTGAACATAGTCGTCTGCATCAAACAGACGCCCGATTCGGCGGCCAAGATCACCGTCGAGGGCGGGCAGGTCGCCTGGGGCGATGCGCCCCTGGTGGTCAACCCGTGGGACGAGTTTGCCGTCGAGGAAGCCCTGCGCACCAAGGAGAAGCACGGCGGCAAAGTCACCGCGGTGTGCATGGGCGCCGAAACGGCCAAGGAAGCGCTCAAGACCGTCTTGGCGATGGGTTGCGACGAGGCCATTCTCGTCACCGACCCGGCGCTCAAGGGTTGCGACAGCCTGGGCACGGCCCGCGTTCTGGCCGGGGCCATCCGCAAGGCGGGCGAGGTCGACGCCGTTTTCTTCGGCCGCCAGGCGATCGACTCCGACACCGGGATGACGGCCGGCCAGGTGGCACGCCTCTTGGGCTGGCCGGCGCTGACCTACGTCGCCGCCATCGCAGAATGGAAGCCGGCTGAGAAGGCCGTGAGCGTGCAACGCATGACGGACGAAGGCCGCCAGGTGGTCGAGAGCTCGCTGCCGGCGGTGATCAGCGTGGTCAAGGAAATCAATGAGCCGCGCTATCCCTCCTTCATGGGCATTCGCAAAGCGTCCAAGACCATCATCCCGCTCTGGTCGCTGGCGGATATCGGTGTGGCCGCCGACCAGGTGGGCGAGAAGGGCGCGCGCGTCGGCTGGGCTGAGATGTATGCCCCGCCAGCGCGCAAGGTGGTGTGTGAAATGATCAAGGGCGAGACGCCTGAGGAAACCGCCGCGGCGCTCGTCGACAGACTGATCGCGGAGAAGGTGATCTGATGGGCAAAGAAATCTGGGTCTACATCGATCAGTTCAAAGGCAAGGCCCTGTCGGCCTCGTGGGAATCGGTTGCGGCGGCAAAGACCCTGGCCGGCCCCCTGGGCGGATCGGTTGTGGCGCTCGCACTCGGCCCCGGCGCGCAGGCACTGGCGGTGGAGGCGTTCCACTTCGGCGCCGATGCGGCCATGTGGGGCGACGATGCGACCCTCGCCGATTTCCGGCCGGAAGCCTACGGGCTGACCGTGGCCAAGCTGGCCAAGGAGAAAGTGCCTCAGCTCGTGATCATCCCGGCCAGCACTCGCGGGCGCGATTTGGCGGCGATGGTTTCAGCCGAGCTCGGCTGCGGCGCGGCGGCGGATGCCACCGGGCTGGAGGTCAAAGACGGCACGCTGCGCATCACCCGGCCGGTGTATGCCGGCAAGCTGTTCAGTGTGGTCACCTTCACCGGCGGCGAGACGAACATCATTTCACTCCGCCCGCGCTCCTTCCCGATGCCTGAGGCGGACGCCGGGAAGAGCGGCAGCCCGAGCCAGGTGCAATCGGCGGTGGCCGAGGGCGACCTGAAATCAAAGGTCACCGGCTACGTGGCCTCCGAAGCCGGCGTGAGTCTGACGGATGCCAAGATCATCGTCTCCGGCGGACGCGGCGTGGCCAACAACCCGGCCATCACGCCCCCGGCGGAGATCACCGATGAGAAGCAGAAGGAAGTGTGGAAGGCGCAGCAGGGCTTCGCGCTCATCCGCGAGCTGGCAGGCGTGCTCAAGGCGGCTGTTGGCGCAAGCCGCGCCGCTGTCGATGCGGGCTACATCCCCTATTCCAACCAGGTCGGCCAGACAGGCAAGGTCGTGTCGCCCGACCTGTATATCGCCTGCGCCATCTCCGGCGCCATCCAGCACCAGGCCGGCATGCGCACCTCGAAAAACATCCTGGCCATCAACAAGGATCCCGAGGCGCCGATCTTCGGGCTGGCGCGCTTTGGCGTGGTCAGCGACATGCACAAGTTTGTCCCGGCGCTGACCGCGGAACTCAAGAAGCGCCTGGGACGGTGACGGACCGGGTGGACCCACAAGGGCGCGGCTGAGCCGCGCCCTTGTGATTCGCTTCAGCGGCGCGTCGTGACGCGCCCCAACATGTGAGAGGGCATAGCACGCCTTACGATAATCTGACCGCGAAAGGTCATGGCAAACTGGCCGTGGGCGTAACACGTCTTCCGTGCCCATGCGACGGCTCGCGCAACATCTCTTCCATCATTGCGAGCTGCGCCGCGCCTCGTTGAGATATACGGACTGCAATACGCTTTTGCGTTAGCTTGATCGGTATCCGCGGTCGATTGCCTGAGCATGCGGCGCGGTAGCCGAAGGCCTCTGTAGGGGCACGCCATGGCGCGCCCCTACAGAGGGCTATGAAACCAAGCCACGATCCCCTCGGCACGCCGGCCGGGGCCGCCTCGAGCTCGGGATCGTGGGATCTTTTGTGCCAGAGGCCCTGCTGTGCTCCTCTCTCCGTAGCCCTCTCGGCGTTCTCCGCGTTCTCGGCGGTGACGACTCCTCCCCCAGTTGTGCTAAACTTAGCCCATGCCTCGATCCATCCTGATCGCGGATTCGAATTTCGGCTTCGCCGGAATGCTGCAACAAGCTATCGTCGAAGCCGGCTTCCCCTGCCAGACTGCCGTCACCGCCCGCGAGGCGATCAACATGGCCTCCGCCTCCCAGGTCAGCCTGGCCATCATCGATCTCGACTTGCCCGATGCGGTGCCGGCGGCGTTCGTCTCCGAACTGCGGCGTGCTTCGCCGGGCGTCATCTTGCTCGGCATCCTTCCGGACGACGAGGCCAAAGCCCGCGAGGTTCCCGGCCTCGGGTTGCAGGGCACGCTCACCAAACCCTTCTACATGCCGGACTTCATTCCGCAGCTCAAAACGCTGCTCAGTGAACCGTCTGCGTCGCTCAAAGAGGCGGCCACACCGGGGCTGCTCGCCGCCGAGGAGAAACTCCTCGAAATGCTCGGCATCGGCGGGGCGGAGAAACCGGTCTCGCCCATGACGCCCGAACTCGCCGCACCGGGTGCCGAGCTTGCGCCGCGCGAGTTGACCTTCCCCAACGCAGCGCGGGCTTCGGCCCTCATGGCGCGGCTGATGGCCGGCACGGCCACCCGCACCTCGCTCCTGGTGCTGGAAGGCAAGTTGTTCTCGTTCGCCGGAGAAAGCCCCGCGGAGCATGCCGCTCAGGCCGCGCGCCTGGTGGCGGGTGGGTGGAACCGCCATCAACGCGGCGTGTGGCTGCGCTACTTCCGTTTGTCGGGGACTGAGGAAGATCTGTTGCTCTACTCCACACCCGCGGGAGGCAAGTACATCCTGGGGTTGGTGTTCCCCGGCCCGACTCCGGTGCGTGAGGCGCGCAGCGCGACCCATACCATACTCGAAGGCCTGTATCATAGCGGCGCGGCGGTCGCCGAAGAGCAGCTGCTCGAGCCGGCGCGCGCGGGCAAGACCGCTGTCCTGCGCTCGCGGGAGGAGGAGCCCGTCCAGGCGGTGGTGGTGCCCGCCAAGACACGTCGCCTCGACGCGCGCAAGGCAGCCCGCACCTCCGCAGCCAGCCCGTCCCCAATGCCCGCCGCCCCTGCCCAGCCCGCCTCCCCTGCGCGCCCGGCCGCCGCCAAGCCTGCGGCCGTTCCGGCCGGTCAACCCACCACCGGCGAGGTGGCGCGCATCCGCCTGAACTACAACATCGTGCTGACGCCGGCCGACCCGGCGCAGCGCATGCTGCCGGAGATCGCCTCCAACCTGGAGGGTTATGTGCGCAGCCTGATCGTCAGCCACGGCTGGCGCGCACAGCGCATCACCGTGCGGCCCGACCATTGTCTGATCTCGCTCTCGGCACCCGCCTCCAGCCCGCCCTCGGATATCATCCGCCTCCTGCGCGGCGAGACCTCCGCTCACATTCTGGCCCGATTGGCGCCGGCCGGCGGCCCGCCCTCCGCCGGAGAATTCTGGACCGCGACGCATTTGCTCACCACGCAGGAGCAGCCACCCACGCCCGGGCAGATTGCCAACTTCATCGCCCAGACTCGCAAGTCGCAGGCCCCGCCCTCCGCGCCGGCCGCCGGCTGAGCCCCGCCCACGCACTATGTCGCCACGACTGTACCTGATTGACGGACATGCGCTGGCCTATCGCGCCTACTTCGCCCTGAGCGGCGGTGGCACGGCCCCCGCGCGCTGGATCACCTCCGCCGGCGAGCCCACGGCCGGCGTGTTCGGCTTTACCTCCATCCTGCTATCGCTGATCGAGAAAGAGCAGCCCGAATACCTGGCGGTGGCTTTCGACACCGGTCGTACCTTCCGTGACGACCTGTACCCCGAGTACAAGGCCACCCGCGAGAAGATGCCGGAAGACCTCGGGCCGCAAATCGAGCGCATCCGTCAGGTGGTGCACGCCTTCGGGTTGCCGATCCTGGAGGCCGAGGGCTTCGAGGCCGACGACGTGCTAGGCACGATTGCCAAACGGGCCGCCGCCGAGGGATGGGAGGTGGTGATCCTCACCGGCGACCGCGACTTGCTGCAGCTGGTGGATGACCGGATTCGCATCCGCCTGGCCGGGCGCAGCCTGGCGGAGGCCGCGGACTATACCTCGGAAATGGTGCGCGAGCAGTATGGCGTGAGCCCCGAACAGTTCGTCGACTACAAGGCGCTGGTCGGCGATAAATCCGACAACATCCCCGGCGTGAGCGGCATCGGCGAGAAATCGGCCGTGGAACTCTTGCGCGCGCACCCGACGCTGGAGGCGATCTACGCCAACCTGAACGATGTGGCGCCGCGCTACCGCACCAAGCTCGAGGCCGGGCGCGCCAGCGCCGAGCTCTCGCGCACGCTCTCGGCTATCCGCTGCGACGTGCCCCTGGCCCTCGAACTGGAGCGCTGCCGGGTGGGCCAATCGCGGCGCGAGGAGGTGGTTGAGCTCTTCGGCCAACTCGAATTCCGCTCGCTGCTGGCGCGCTTGCCGGGAACGGCCTCCGCGGCCTCGGCCGCGCCCGGCCGACAAATGGCGATGTTTGCCGAACCTGCGCACAGCACCTCCCAGCCTGCGACGCAGACCCGGCTGGTGACGAGCGAGGCGGAGCTTGCCGCATTGGCCGCGGACATGGCGCGCGCCCCGCTCATTTCATTCGATGTGGAGACGACCTCCACCGATCCGATGCGCGCCGAGGCCGTGGGCCTCTCCGTATCCATCGCGGAGGGCACGGGCTACTACATCCCGCTGCGCCACGCCGGCGGGCCCAACCTGCCCGAGGCCTTGGTCGTCGAGCACCTGCGCGGCCCGCTCGGCGAGGCCGGGCCGCCCAAGACCGGCCACAACGTGAAGTACGACTACACCATGTTGCAGCGCATGGGAGTGCAGGTGGCGCCGCTGCGCTTTGATAGCATGCTGGCCGAATGGTTGTGCAACCCGGCCTCGCGCAACCTGGGGCTTAAGGAGCTGGCCTTCGTCCGGCTGCGGGTGGAGATGACTCACATCCAGGCGCTCATCGGCAAGGGCGCCAAGCAAATCACCATGGACGGGGTGCCCGCCCAGACCGCGGCCGAGTACGCCGCCGCGGATGCTGACATGGCGCTGCGCCTGGTCGCGCCGCTGCGCGCCGAACTCGAGAGCAAGGGACAGTTAGCCCTGCTCGAAGAGCTCGAGATGCCGCTGGTGCCGGTGCTGGCCGAGATGGAAATGGCCGGGGTCAAGCTCGACCTGCCGTACCTCGACCACCTGCAGACGCGCATGCAGGCCGACCTGCATGCCATCGAAGAAGAGATCCACCAGATGGTGGGCTACTCATTCAACATCAACTCCACCCAGCAGTTGGCGGATGCCCTATTCGGCAAACTCGGCCTGCGTCCGCCGGACCGATCGCGCAAGACGGCCGCCGGAAAATTCTCCACCGCCGCGGACGTGCTGGAATCCCTGCGCCATGAGCACGTGGTGGTCGAGCAGGTGCTGCGTCACCGCGAACTCTCCAAGCTGCTCTCGACTTACGTGGTGGCCCTGCCCAGCGCCGTGAATCCGCACACCGGCCGGGTGCACACCTCCTACAACCAGTGCGGCACCGTCACCGGCCGCATCTCCTCCTCTGACCCGAACTTGCAGAACATTCCCACCCGCAGCGACGATGGGCGGGGCATCCGCCGCGCCTTCATCGCCGAGGCGGGTCACGTGCTGGTGTCGATCGACTATTCGCAGATCGAGCTGCGCATCGCGGCCGCCATGGCGCAGGATGCGGCGATGACGGCTGCCTTCGAGCGCGGTGAGGACATTCATGCGGCGACGGCCGCCGCGGTGTATGGGGTGAAACTGGGCGAGGTGACCTCGGCCATGCGCCGCCACGCCAAGGCGGTCAATTTCGGCCTCTTGTACGGGCAGAGCTCATACGGCCTGACGCGTTCAACCGATCTGACGCTGGCCGAGGCCGAGGCTTTCATCAAGGCCTACTTCGAACGCTTCCCGGGCATTCGCGCCTACATTGAAGCGACCAAGCGCAGTGCGGCCGAGCTCGGCTATGTGGAAACGCTGCTCGGCCGGCGGCGCTACTTCCCCGAGCTGCAACCCGGTTCGCATCTGGATGTGGCCGCCCGCAACCGTGCCGAGCGCGAAGCGATCAACGCTCCCATTCAAGGCACGGCGGCCGACCTGATCAAGCGCGCGATGATCGCCCTGCCACGGGCCATCGGCCAGGCCGGGCTCGCGGCACGCATGACCCTGCAAGTGCACGACGAGCTGGTCTTCGAGTGCGAGGCGCACGAGGTGCGCGACCTGGCGCGCACCGCTGTGACAGTGATGGAAGGTGCCTACCCGCTCAGCGTGCGCCCGCGCGCCGACGCGAAGGCCGGCATCAACTGGGAAGAAATGGAGACCGTCCCGCTCTCATGAGGCCTTCCGCGACACATCACCCGGCACGCCAGGCGCTGCAGATGGCCCTGGCATGTGCCATGCTCGGGGCCTGCGCACTTCCGAGTGCCATGCCAACTTCCACGCCCGAGCCAACCCTCACCCCCGCGCCCTCCGCCACGCCGACTCCCAAACCCACGACGGTATGGATCGACCCGGCTATTCCGCCCGAGGTGCGTCAGGCGATCATTCTGCCGGCCGGGTACGTTGCGGCTGGCGAGGGGGCCGCGGCCGACCTGCGCATTCACCTGGGCGCGGGCGAGCCTCTCGCGCAATGGGTGTACGCCCTGGCGGCCCGATTCCCGACCGTGATCGACGGCCTCACGTTTGACGAATTGCGCGCCGCGTGGCGCGGCCAGCCTCCGCAGGCGATGGGCGGCCAGCCATTGCTCCTCGACCAGGCCACCTTGGAGGCCGTCCGCGCAGTGTGGGAAGCGCCTGCAGCCGGCGCCACGCTGGTTCTGCCATCGCAGGAATTGCTCGACTACGCCTGGGCACACCCGGGATCGCTGGCGGTGATCCCGTTCGAGGCGCTCGAACCGCGTTGGAAGGTCCTCACCGTGGATGGACAGTCGCCGTTATGGAAAGCGTTCGACCCGCCAGCCTACGCGCTCACGCTGCCCGTCGCGATCGAGGGCGATAGCGGCCGGGCGCAGGCGCTGGCGGAGGCGATGCGTGGCAGCCTGCCTTCCACCAACCGCGATGCGGGCAAGCTCACCACGGTCGTGATGACCGGAGTCACGGCTCTGGTGCGTGCCACGGCTTGGACCATGGAACAGAAAGGCCTCACCTACCCGGCGCGCGACATCGGCGCCTGGTTGGCGGAAGCCGATATCACTCATATCAGCAATGAGATCGCCTTCTCGCCAGATTGCCCGCCGCCCGACCCCAGTCAGGAGGCGATCCGCTTTTGCAGCGACCCGCGCTACATTGAACTGCTCGACAGCGTGGGCACCGACGTGGTCGAGCTCACCGGCAACCACATGCAAGATTGGGGATCGGCGGCGATGCTCTTCACGCTGGATCTCTATCGCCAGAAGGGGTGGCAGGTGTTCGGCGGCGGCGCGACTCTCAGTCAGGCACGCCAGCCCGCGCTATTCGAGCACAACGGCAACAAGCTGGCCTTCCTCGGCTGCAACCCGGCCGGCCCGGAGAGCGACTACGCGACCGATACACGTCCGGGCTCGCTGCCGTGCGATTACGAGTGGATGCACGCCGAGGCAGCCCGCCTGCGGGCAGATGGCTACCTCCCCATTGCCACGTTCCAATACTTTGAGTACTACACCATGCCGCCGCGGCCGTGGCAGGAGCGGGATTTCAAGGGCATGATCGAGGCAGGCGCGGTCATTGTCAGCGGCAGCCAGGCGCACCATCCGCAGGCGCTAGCCTTCGAGAGGGGCGCCCTTATCCACTACGGGCTGGGCAACTTGTTCTTCGATCAGATGATCTACATCAACCCGTTCGATCAGGTGGTGCCCGGCACGCGCTGGGAAACGATCGACCGGCACGTCTTCTATAACGGCAGGCATCTCAGCACCGAACTCCTGACGGCGATGCTGGAGGACTATGCCCGCCCACGGCCGATGACCGCCGAGGAACGAACAACCTTTTTGACTCAGCTCTTCGCCGAGAGCGGCTGGTAACGGCTGCAGCTCTCAGAAGAGACACCTTGATCGATATGTGCGAGGCCAACCAGGATGATTGCCGAAACCATCGCCGCCGCATTGCGCCAGGCCACTGACACGCGCGAGGTTCTGATCGGGGAGGGTGTGCTGGGCGAATGCGCTAACGTTTTCCGCCGCAACTTCGGCGGTAGCACCGCAGCGTTTATTGCCGATGAGAATACCTACCGCGCCGCAGGTGAGACCGCGCACGGCGTCCTGCTTCAGGCAGGAGTGCGCCTGGATGCCACGCATGTATTCCCAGGCTCGCCGCGCCTGCACCCGGAGATCGAGCGGGTCGAGCAGGTCAGGCGCCTGCTCGGCGAATCGCACGCCATCCCCTTGGTCGTGGGCTCCGGCACGCTCAATGATATCGTCAAGCTGGCCGCCCACCAGGTGGGCCGCCCCTACATGGTCGTGGCCACCGCCGCCTCCATGGACGGCTACACCTCCTTCGCGGCAGCTATCACCCACGCGGGCGTGAAGCGCGTGGATGCGTGCCCCGCGCCGCGCGCACTGCTGGCCGACGTGCAGGTGCTGGCCGGCGCGCCGGCGGAGCTGACCAGCTCCGGTTACGGTGACCTGGCCGGCAAAGTTATTTCCGGCGCAGATTGGATGATCGCCGACGCGCTCGGCATGGATCCGATCCATCGCCCGGCCTGGGATCTCATTCAGCCGCAGCTACGCGAGTGGATCGCCGAGCCGCAACGCCTGGCCGACGGCGACCCTGCCGCGCTCGAGCGCCTGCTGGGTGGCCTGGTGATGGCCGGCTTGGCCATGCAAGCCGCGCGTTCGTCATGGCCGGCCTCTGGCAGCGAGCATCTCCTCAGCCACTTGTGGGAGATGGAGGGACTTCCGCACGCCGGGCGCGAGGTGAGCCACGGGTTCAAGGTTGCCTTGGGGGCTGTGGCTTCTGCGGCGTTCTACGAGAAGTTGCTCGCGACCGATTTCTCCAGGCTGGATGTTCCGGGCCGTGTGCAATCGTGGCCCGCGCACCACGACCTGCAGGCCGAAGCGCGTCGCGCGTTTTCCCTCGCAACCGTGGCGGACAGCGCCGCGGAGGAATCGCTCGCCAAGTATGGCGACCCGGGCCGCGTGGGGCAGCACCTGACATACATTCAGAAGCACTGGCCCAAGATGCGCGAACGCCTGCGCGCCCAGTTGATGCCGGCGGCTGAGCTGGCCGGGCTGATGGCCCAGGCCGGCTGCCCGTCCACACCGGAGGCGGTCGGCCTCACCCGCGCCGACCTGCGGCGGGATTACAACCGCGCGCGCCTGCTGCGCCGGCGCTACACCGCACTGGATCTTGCCTTCGAGGCCGGTGTCTTTGCGCAGCTCCTCGAGGCGCTCTTCGCCCCGTCCGGCTTTTGGGCGCAGCACTCGCCGTAGCATTACGCCATCGATGTCTCTCCGTCTTGGGGACTGCCTGCCGTCCACCCAGCCTCATACGTTTTGCCCCAACACCCTCAAATGCGTAGCGTCCTTTCCGCCGACCTCGCTCTCGACCCTCCGGGCGCCGAGGCCATGTCGGCCATCGACGGGAACCTTCGAATCGGAGGGAGGTGCACGATTTCCGGCTGAGGATACGGGGTTTTAAAGGCAGGAGCGCCGACTCGGTAAGCCTCGCAACACTCGGGACCCAATCCGACATCTAATGTCCTCTTGCGCAGCATTCGCGAGGATATTCGTGTCAGCCTCTCATTAGTTTCGTCCATTGAAGAGCCAATCTCGCCATGGTAGCCTAACCGAAGCCAGACAAATCCAGCCCAAATACGAGGTCTGACCCCATGGCAATGAAGATAACCGAAGAGTGCATCTCCTGCGGTGCGTGTGAGCCGGAGTGCCCCACCAAGTCGATCACCGAAGGCGATCCGGTGTATGTTATCGATGCGGCGACCTGTGTCGAGTGCAAAGGTCACCACGACTCGCCGAACTGCAAGACGGTGTGCCCCGTCGATTGCATCGTCCAGGCCTGAGCCGAGAGTCTCGTCCCGGTTTGTGGAGGCTCCCGCCGGCGGGGGAGTTTTGATTCATCGGTGTGCGTGAGGTGCCGCGCGATGCCGAGTGAAGCGATGGCGATTGCCCACGCGGCAGGGTTCCGCCAAAGGGAGAAGACTCAATGAAGAAGATGACCGAGGCCAATCTCCACTCTGCCTTCGCGGGCGAGAGCCAGGCCCACATGAAGTACCTGAACTTCGCCGAACGAGCCGAGAAGGAGAAGCTGCCCAACGTGGCACGGCTGTTCCTGGCCACAGCCTATGCTGAGAGGGTTCACGCCAGCAACCACTTGCGCGCGCTGGAGGGTATCGCCGGCACGGCGCCGAATCTGGGCGAAGCCATCGCCGGCGAAACTTACGAGGTGGAGGAGATGTACCCGGCCTTTACTGCGGTCGCCGAGCGCCAGGAGGAAAAGAAGGCCCTGCGGTCGATGAGCTGGGCCCTCGAATCCGAGAAGGTGCACGCCGCGTTGTACGGGGCGGCCAAGCGTGCCGTCGAAGGCGGGACGGACATTCCCGCGGCAGACGTCTTCGTGTGCGGCGCGTGCGGCTTCACGGTCGAGGGTACAGCCCCGGATGTCTGCCCGGTGTGCGGTGCCAAGCATGAATCCTTCCGCAAGTTCTAGCGCAGACCGAGTCGGGCAAGACCTCCCGCGCCCTGCGGCTTCGCAGGGCGTGTGTGTTTTTGCGTCTCCGCTGACCCGGGGACATGCGCCATTTTCTGCAGCCGGAGATGGCTGCACCGCTTCTCCCCGAATTGGGACGCAAGCTGGGTTTAGAATGGGGCCCGTGCGATGGATCCTGGCTGCACCGTCGCGGCACCACGCCGGCCGGGCGGATCGATATGGGAGAGAATGCCTTATCCGAACTGAAAGAGATGATCCGCGCTCGCGCGGCGGAGCTGGGTTTCGCCTTGTGCGGATTTACCACCTCTGGACCCCCAGCGCACAAGGCAGCCTACGAGGCTTGGCTGGACGCCGGACGGCACGCCGGGATGGCCTACCTCGCCACCGAGCGCGCCCGCAGCACACGCGTCGATCCGCGCCGGCTGATGCCTGCCTGCCAGACCATCATCGTCTTGGGTTGTTTGTACCCTCCACCACTTCCACCGACGGATGACCCGCTGGGCGGCCGCGTCGCCGCTTATGCCGTGGGCGACGACTATCACGACCTCCTCCCGGCAAGAGCCCGCACTCTGGCCGAGTTTATCGTCGCCCAGGTCGGCCTGCCCCTCGAGTGGCGTGCCGTCAGCGACACGGCCCCTCTCCTCGAGCGGGAAATCGGCCAGCGCGCCGGTCTGGGGTGGATTGGCAAGAACGGCATGCTCATCAACCCTGGGCATGGATCGTACTTTGTGCTGGCCGAACTCCTAATCAACCTCGAGCTGCCCCCCGACCCGCCGTTCGAAACCGATCGCTGCGGATCGTGCCGTCGCTGCCTGGAGGCATGCCCCACGCAGTGCATCCTGCCCGACCGGACGCTCGACGCAAGCCGCTGCGTCTCGTACCTCACTATCGAGCAGCGCGGTGACATTCCTGAGGCGTTGCGGCCCGGCATCGGGCGTTGGGCCTTCGGCTGCGACATCTGCCAAGAGGTGTGTCCTTGGAATGTGCGTTTCGCAGGACCCGCGCCTTCCTCCCCGATCGCCGCCCGCCGGCACTTCCCGCTGCGCGACTTAGGCGCCGAGCTCTTGGCCGACGAAGTGGCCCTGGCCGCCCGCTTTCGCCGCAGCCCGCTGCGCCGGGCCAAGCGCGCCGGATGGAAGCGCAACCTGATCATCGCTCTGGGAAATTCGGGCCGGCCCGAGGCACTACCGGCACTGGAGCGGGCGCTGTCAGATGGCGACCTGTTGCTGCGGCGTCACGCCGCATGGGCGGTTGGCCAGATCGGCGGGATTGCAGCCGGGCGCATGTTGCGCGAGGTGTTGGAGGCAGAAACGGATGCCGCCATGCAGGCGGAGCTGCTGCATGCCTTGGATCACCTCGTTCGCGCCGCACCCCGCTGAGGGGCAGCCTGCCCAGCCCAGGTTCGGGGTAGAATTGCAGTTCGCGGGGCAGATTGCCGTGCGCGGCGAGATGAGCGCGGGGGCACTCGCCTCGCGGGGGAGGCACGCATGTCCAACCCGATGGATCACGATATCGGTCACACTATCGAAGGCTATCGCCGGCGCCGCGAGCGTATCGGCAACATCCTCATCGGCGCGGTCGCGGCCGTCCTGGCTCTGGTGGGAATTGTGTTGATCATCGTATGGGTCGGCGGCCCGCTGCAGATCCGCCTGCCGTTCCTTTCGACGCCCACGCCCACACCCACCGCCACATTCACCCCCAGCCAGACGCCGAGCATCACGCCTACGCCCAGCATTACCCCCATTCTGCCCACGGATACGCCGTCCGGGCCGACCAGCTACATCGTCCAGGCGGGTGACGTGCTGGCCACCATCGCCGAGAAGTTCGGCGTGAGTGTGGTGTCCATCATGGCCGCCAACCCCACCCTGACCGACCCGAGCACGATCTTCATCGGGCAGAAGATCCAGATCCCGGCCCCGGGTGCCACGATCACCCCCACCCCGCTGCCCACCAACCTCAAAGCGGGCGACACGATCACTTACCTCGTGCTGGAGGGCGACTCGCTGCAGTCCATTGCCTCAAAGTTCCGCTCGACGGCCGAGGATATTCAGCGCGTGAACAAGATCACCGATGCCAACACGATCTATCCCGGCACCTACCTCAAGGTGCGCTATGGCATCGCCACACCCACACCGACCGTGGTCACCGGCACGCCCAGCCCGGCCGCCACCGTGACCCGCACGCCGACCACCGGGCCCACCTCCACCCGTGCGCCGTGAGGCGGCTCATACTCCCGGAACAAAAACATCCCGCGGTCTGCTCCGCGGGATGTTTGTTGCTGTGCGTGGTTCGGTGAGATCTAGTACTCGGGCATCTGCGGCGCGGCGGACGGTCTGTCCTTCTCCGGCTTATCGGTCACCAAAGCCTCGGTGGTGAGGATCATGGCCGCGATGGAGGCGGCGTTCTCGAGCGCCCCACGCGTGACCTTGGCCGGGTCGATGATACCGGCGGCCACCATATCCACGTAGGCTTCTTTGATCACGTCGTAGCCGATGTTCTTGTTCTTGTCTTCGTGCTGCTTGCGGCGCACGCCTTCGACAACCACCGCACCGTCCTTGCCGGCGTTGGACGCGATGCGGCGCATCGGCACCTCGAGCGACTTGCGCACGATGGCCACGCCGATGGTCTCATCTTCGCCGTCAATCTTCACCTTGTCGAGAGCGGCCATGGCATTGATCAGCGCCACCCCGCCGCCCGGCACGATGCCTTCTTCTACAGCGGCACGCGTCGCCGAGAGTGCATCCTCGACGCGGTGCTTCTTTTCCTTGAGCTCGGTCTCGGTGGCCGCGCCCACCTTGATCACCGCCACGCCGCCGGAAAGCTTGGCCAGGCGTTCCTGGAGCTTCTCTTTGTCGTAGTCGGAGGTGGATTTGTCGATCTCGACCTTGATCTCTTCGATGCGGCCCTTGATTTTCGCGGCGTCGCCCTTGCCGGCCACGATGGTCGTGTCGTCCTTGGTCGCGACGACCTTATCGGCGCGGCCCATATCAGCCAATGTGGTGCTTTCGAGCTTCTTGCCCAATTCCTCGGTGATGACCGTGCCGCCGGTAAGAACGGCAATGTCCTGCAGCATGGCCTTGCGCCGATCGCCAAAGCCGGGGGCCTTGACCGCCAGCACGTTGAGCATGCCGCGCAGCTTGTTCAAGACCAGCGTCGCCAGTGCTTCCCCGTCCACATCTTCGGCGATGATCAGCAGGTCACGCTTGCCCGTCTGCACCAGCTTCTCCAGCACCGGCACGATGTCGGTGGCGGCCGAGATCTTTTTGTCGTGGATCAGGACGTACGGTTCGGTGATCACCGCTTCCATCGTTTCGGGGGTGGTGACGAAATAGGCCGAGATGTAACCGCGGTCGAACTGCATGCCCTCGACGTATTCCTTCTCGAACTCGAGCCCTTTCGATTCTTCAACCGTGATGACGCCGTCTTTGCCCACCTTGTCCATCACTTCGGCGATCAGGTTGCCGATCTCGCGGTCGGCGGCGGAAATAGCCGCGACATTCGCGATCTCTTCTTTGGTCTCGATCTTGGTCGACATCTTGCGCAGAGCTTCCACGGCCGCCTGCGTGCCGCGCTCAATGCCCACCTTGAGCAGCATCGGGTTGGCACCGGCCGCCACGTTCTTCAAGCCTTCGGTGACAATCGCGTGCGCCAGCACGGTCGAGGTCGTGGTGCCGTCGCCGGCAATATCGTTGGTCTTGGTGGCAGCTTCTTTCAAGAGCTGGGCACCCATGTTTTCGTACGGATCTTCCAGTTCGATTTCCTTAGCCACCGTCACGCCGTCGTGAGTAATGGTCGGCGCACCGAATTTCTTGTCGAGGGCCACATTGCGGCCCTTCGGTCCGAGCGTGGTGGCAACGGCTTGCGCAAGAAGATCGACCCCGTCCTTCAGGCGCCGACGGGCGTCTTCCCCAAAGGCAAGTTGCTTAGCACCCATGTTTTATTCTCCTTCTTCTCTTTCGGGCAGATGAGATGTGATGAGTGAGGTTCCGCTCGCAGGCCTCAGCCCACAACAATGGCCAGGATGTCGGTTTCCTTGAGGATCAACACCTTCTTGCTCTCGATCTTGATCTCGGTGCCGGCATACTTGGCGAATAGCACGGTGTCGCCCGTCTTGACGTCCATGGCGATGCGCTTGCCCTCCTCATCGCGCGCGCCCGGACCGACCGCCAGGATCTTGCCCTTTTGCGGCTTCTCTTTGGCCGTCTCAGGCAGAACGATGCCGGACGCAGTGACCTCTTCTTGCTCGAGCGGTTCAATGACCACTCGGTCACCCAGCGGCTTGAGGTTCATTGCCATTGGTGCACCTCCGTACGATGATTGGTTGGGATTTTTCAGGACTTAGCACTCCGGTAGGCGGAGTGCTAACCTGGGTCAGTATACGCAACTCGCCCTATTGTGTCAAGAGCGGCTGCCGCCGGATTCGGGCCCGCAACCTCCCCAGGTATAATCCTCCTGATGCTCACGAATCCGATGGACGGACTCCGCGCATCCGGGCACCTTCTCGCGGATTCTCCATTCCTCCAGCCAAGCCCGCGCACGTCTCCCGCCCGACCGGGCGCCGGATGTGGCCGCGGCCAGCTCGCCCTGTGCGGGTTTGCACTGGGGATTCTCCTGACCGGCTGTTCCCAGGAGGTCCCAGCGGCCGTCTCGACCGCCACGCTCGCGGTTTGGATGACCCCGACCCCCAGCGCGACGTCCACGGCCGCGCCCGCCTCCCCGGCCACCTCCACCCCGCCCCTGCCCAGCCCAACGCCCTTCACCTACACCGTGCGCGAAAGCGACACACTGATTGGCATCGCGGTTCGCTTTGGGGTCGGCCTGGACGATCTACGCGCGGCCAACCCGCTGGTCAATGAGCGATTCCTCTCCATCGGCCAGACGTTGACCATCCCTTTGGCTTTGGCGGCCAGGCCCCAGGCGGCAGCCGCGACGCCCTACCCGCTGCAGCTCGATCCGCCCCGCTGTTACCCGCAACTCGGGGGAGCGGCCTGGTGCATCAGCCAGGTTCACAATCCAGGCGGGGCTCCCGTCGAAAGCATACTGGTCGAATTCAGCGTCTATGACGCGCAGGGCAAACCACTGACAGGACAACAGGTGACGCCGCCCCTCGCCCGACTCACGCCCGGAGGCACACTGCCGGTGGGCCTGCTCGTCAGCGGGCCTTCCGCCGGCATGCCGCGGGCCGAGGCCCGCCTGGTGCGCGCCGTGGCTGTCGCCCAGCCCGCAGACTCCCTGCCCTCGATCGAGGTCGTGGAGGCCGCCGCCACTCCGCTCCAAGGCGGGTTGGAGGTGCGCGTGCGAGCGCGTGTGGCGCCCCAGGCGGCCGGCCCGGCCACTGCAGTGCGGGTGCTGCTGGTGCTATACAATAGCCAGGGTCAAGTCGTCGGCTGGCGCACGCAAGACCTGAGTGGCGAGTGGGCCATCGGCCAGGCGCACGACCTGCAGGTACGCGCTTTCTCGCTGGGAGATCCGGTGGCTCGTTACGAGGTCCTGCTCGAGGCGCACCCGTAAGGCAACGCACACCTCCCTTATTCCTGTTCGGCGGATCAGGCCATGTACGAATTCCTGCGGGCAATCGTCGGCGTGCTGATGAGGGTCTTCACCCGCGTGCACATCCAGGGGCAGAACCACATCCCGCCGAGCGGCTCCTTTCTGCTGGTCACCAATCACCTCAGCCGCTTCGACCTGCCGCTGATCTTCATCGGCGTCCGGTGCAGGATGGTCGTCTTCATCGCGCGCAAGTACCACGAGGTCTGGTTGTTGAGGGTGCTGGTGGAGGCGGCCGGTTGCATCTGGGTTCGCCAGAACGAACCGGATCTGGGAGCCGTCAAACAGGCCCTGGCTCACTTGCGTGGCGGGGGCGCGCTGGGCATTTCGCCGGAGGGCACGCGTAGCCAGTCGACCCACGCACTGATCGAAGCCCGCGACGGAGTGTCGTTCCTCGCCGCGCGCACGGGCGTGCCCATTCTGCCGGTCGCCGTGTGGGGTACCGAGACCATTCCGCAGTTGCTGCCGCGCCTGCGGCGCGCGAGGGTGTTCCTGCGCATCGGCAAACCCTTCAGCCTGCCAGTAAGGCCGCACGCACGCGGCGAAGAGCTCGACCGTTACACCGAGGACATCATGTGCTCCATCGCTGCGCTCCTGCCGCATGCCTACCGCGGAGTGTATGCCGATCACCCGCGCCTGGCTGACTGGGAGGCGAGGCTGGCAGCGTGAAGATCGTTGCGCTGGCCGCCGATGAACGCTCCCGCCTGTTGCGGTTGCTCGATGAGCGCGACGTGGGCGACGCCCTGGCCTGCTACTACGCGGTGCATCACGCCGCATCGCGCGTCCACCTGAGCGGCGCCCTTTCGCCGGAGGGCGGGCTGATGGGTTTTTTGGCCCGCGCTCAGACAGGGCAGGATCTTTTCCGTCCTCTCGTCACCGGGCGCGCTCCCGATTTCCCCACCCTGACCGCATTGGTGCAGTTCGCGCTCGCCCCGGGGCAGCCGCTCTACTTCTCACTCCCGATGGTCAACGCCTCCTGGGCCCGGGCACTGGTCGACTGGGCCTCCCAGACTCGCCTGCGACTGTATGTGCTGCGGCGCGAATCGTTCTCGCCCGTGGTCAACATCCTGGTCACGCGCAGCTCCTCTCCCGACGGTCTGCCGCGCTACGAGATCCGCCAGGGCGAACGCCTGCTGGCCGCGGCCGGTTTGAACTGGCGTTCGCCGGCATTCGCTGAGGTCTTCGCCCACACCGACCCGGAAGTGCGCGAACGCGGTCACGGCCGCTCGGTTGTGGCCGCCCTGTGCCTGGAACTGCTGGAGGCCGGTTGCACCCCGCTGTATGCCGCCGACGAAGCCAGCCCGGCCTCCCAGCGCCTGGCCGAATCGGTCGGCTTCAGCGATAGCGGGCAGCGTGAATTCGTGTGCACCGGCACCCTGCGCCCGCCGGCGGTGGCCACCTCGACCAGCCCGCACGCCGAAGGAGCCGCTGATGGCTGAAGCCGCATTCCACTTTCCGCCGAACTTCCTGTGGGGCACGGCCACCGCGGCCCACCAGGTGGAGGGCAACAATACCGGCAACGACTGGTGGCAGTGGGAACTCGATCCCGGGCGCATCATGCGCGGCGATCGATCCGGGTTGGCATGCGATTGGTGGGGCGGACGCTGGCGCGAGGACTTCGACCGCGCGGCCGAGGCCGGGCAGAACGCGCACCGCCTCTCGGTCGAATGGAGCCGCATCGAGCCCCGACCCGGAATATGGGATGATGCGGCCCTTGCGCATTACCGTGAGATGCTGCGCGGGCTGCATCAGCGGGGGCTGCGCCCGATGGTCACTCTGCATCACTTCACTAACCCGCTGTGGCTGGTCGAACAGGGCGGCTGGGAGAGCGAGAGTGTTATCGGGCGCTTCGAGCACTTCACCCGCAAGGTGGTCGAGGCGCTGCACGACCTGGTCGATATGTGGTGCACAGTCAACGAGCCCAACACGTATGCGTTTTTGGCCTACACCGTGGGCGCCTTTCCCCCGGGGCGGCGCGATATCCGTGCCATGTTTCGGGTCATGCACAACATGCTGCTGGCGCACGGGGCCAGCTACCATGCCATCCATGATATTCAGCCCGCGGCTCAGGTGGGCATCGCCCAGAACATCCGCGGCACGCAGCCTGACAGCAGCTCGCCGCTCGATGGCGCGGCCGCCCGGTGGCAGTCGCGAGTTTTCAACGAATCCTTCGTCCTGCCCCTGTGCGACGGGCACGTGCGTTTCCCCTTGGGGCGCGGGCGTGAGCGGTCTCTCGCAGGAACCCTCGACTTCCTCGGCCTCAACTACTACACGCGCGATCAGGTGCGCTTCGACCTGCGCTTGCCCGGGCAGCTTTTTGGCAGGCGCTTCTTTGCCCCCGGCGCGGAAGTCAGCCCGACCGGCTTCATTGCCAACGAGCCGGAAGGGCTTTCTGCTGCACTGCGCTGGGCGCACCGCCTCGGCCTGCCGATCTACATCACCGAGAACGGGGTCGAGGACGCCGCAGACCAGCTGCGCCCGCGGTATTTGCTGCAGCACCTGCACCAGCTATGGCATGCCGTCAACTTCGCCTGGCCGGTGAGGGGCTACTACCACTGGACGCTGGTGGACAACTTCGAGTGGGAGCGCGGCTGGACCCAACGCTTCGGCCTGTGGGCGCTTGACCCGGAGACGCAGGTGCGTACCGCCCGGCCTTCGGCGCACCTGTACGCCGAAATCTGCAAGGAAAACGGATTGACCAGCGCGCTCACCGCTCGCTACGCTCCCGGACTTCTGGCGCGCCTGTTTCCCGGTTGAGATCCGTGGGCAACGGGCTCGACGCTCATCGCGACCCGCCTGATTGACCTGCCGCGTCTCGGCCCGCCGAACCCGCAATCTTCGCGGGGCGCCGAGGCATGATCAGGCCGGGACCCTCCTCCCCAATCCGTACACGGAAAAGCGCTGGGCTGCCTCAAGCGGGCAGCCCAGCGCAGTTCGTATCGCGCCTTTCAAAATTCACTCAAGGGTATATCGCTTCGCACCGATTGAAGGTGTCAGTACCGCCTCCGGCATAGCATTCATCGCCCGCGCCCTGGCCCCCATCGATGTCGTCGTCGCCCGGGCCGCCCAAAATCACATCGTCGGCCTGGTTGCCGTTGATCGTGTCGTTTCCGCCGCCGCCCAGGATGCAATCTTGTCCTTGCCGGCCATCGATGTTGTCCGCGCCCGCGCTGCCGAGGATCAGGTCATTGCCGCTCGTTCCGCTAATATTGCCCGAGCCGACAATCAGGTTGGCCACGAAGAACGCGCTGCACTGCGAGGGTTTCTTGTCATTGGGCGTGACCGCCCGGGTCGAATCGCCGAGTCGGGTGGACGGCACCGTATTGGCTGCGGCCACAGCCGTGGCCGCAGCCACGAAAATGAGCACGGCCATCAAGACGAACCCCAGACGCATTGATTTCCAAATCATCATTAACCGTCCTAGCTCTTACGCCGGCGGCGCGCGGGGGTGAGAGCCAGCGCCCCTTGGTTTAGAACCACCTGCACTTCTTCGGCTGGCGCCGGCCGCCCGAAGAAGTAGCCCTGTGCCATATCGATCTGGCCTTCCTTTAGGTAAGTCACTTGCTCCTGCGACTCCACGCCTTCCGCCACAACCTGCAGGTGAAGGCTGTGGGCCGCCGATATGGTGGCCTGGGTAATGGCCGCCTCGTCCGCATCGGTCGCCAACAGGCCGATGGAGGCATGGCCAATCTTTACTCCGTCGATCGGCAGACGGCGCAGCGCCTCGAGCGAGGTCTTGGCGGTGAAATTGTCGATCGCCACGTGCACGCCCATCTCGCGCAATTCGCGCAACTGCCCACCGATCTCCTGCGGCGCGTCCATCAGCAAGCGTTCCGAGATCTCCAGGTAGATCCGCTCGGGGTTGACGCCCGTCTCGCGCAGCACGCGACGAATGGTCGCCGGACCATCACCCGCTAGCTCGCGCGGCGAAAGATTCACCACCAATCCGAGCTGGGTGTGGCCTATCTTATGCCATGCCGCCAACTGGTTGCAGGCCTCGCGCAATGCCCATTCCCCGATCGGGACGATCATGCCGCTTTGTTCGGCGGCCGGGATGAATTCGGCCGCCGACACCAAGCCGCGCTGCGGGTGGCGCCAGCGCAAGAGTGCCTCCACCGAACTGACTTGGCCGGTGTCGAGCGAGCGGATGATTTGATAATGCACCTCGAACTCCTTGCGTTCGAGGGCCAACTCGAGTTCGCGCGTCAGCACTCCCGCCTGCCCGGATGGGATCCCGGCCGGCAGCACGTGCAGCAGATAGCGGTATATCGTCTGGCCATCCTGGACGAAATACCAATGCCCCTCGGGGCCGGCGCGATGCAAGATCATCAGACCGTGATGCTGGGCCAGCCGCGCCAGGTCGTCGACCGAGCGCACGTCCACCAGGCGCCCGCCGCTCGGGTCGCCCCCGCGTCCGACACCCACCATGAGTGGGCCGTACTTCAATTCAACCAGTGAGGTGCGATCGACGCGCGAGGCCCTCAATACCACCGCCGCAAAGGTCCCCAGGCCGGCAGCCGCGAGAAGCAGACCGGCCAGCGCGATCCACCGTGCGCGCAGGACCTCAATCTTCCATCCGAGGATCGACAGCGTGCCGACTTCCACTCGCGTCCCTTCCAGGACGCCCTCTTTCACCGGGCGCAACGGATCGACCTCCGGATCGCCGCGCAGGAGCTGCGCTTGGGCCGGGTCGAATTGGAAGGTCAAACGCGGCTCGAAGCGATCGTTGATCGGCCGCCCGCCCAGGCTGCCTTGCGCCGTAACCTCCGGAATGATGGCCAGTTCATAGATCGAGCGGCGGATTCCCGTCTTCTCCTCCATGGTTTTGATGAAGCCCTGCATGTAACACAGGTTGAGCGGGCTTTGGGTGGAGAAGGAAGCGCCGTTGAAGGGTGTGCTGGGATGCAGCGAGAGGGTGCGCTTCCATCCGCTGGTGTCGCTCACCTCCGCCACCATGGAGTAGGTCCCGCCCAGCTGTGCGGGCGTGTCGGACACCAGTCGGTAGTCGAAATCCACCCGGATGAGACAGGTGAGCGGAGTGAAAACGGGTTCGCCGGGCTGCACAGCCGGCAGGTCATACAACCCGGGCGGCGCCGCCGCCGTGTAGCGGAATTGACCGGTGTGCGAGTAAGCCAGGTCGTCCGCTACCACCTGGGTCGGCGACCGCAGCAGCGAGGCTACGCCCAGCAACAGGGCCGCCAACCCGATCGCCGCGGAAACGAACAGCACCACTTCTTTGTGATCACCAATGGACTTCATTTCAGGACTCGCTGTCTGCGCCGGCCGCGGCCGGCGACCCCCGCGCCACTTGGGGCGCGGACGGTAACGCATGACCACCGCCAAGCCCACCCCCACCACCGAGGCAGCCAGGGCCATGTTGAGCGGCAGGCGCAGCCACAATATCTTATCGCCAATGCCCGCCAGGTGTAGCCAGGTGCGTCCGATGATTTCCGACTCGCGCGGGCTGTACGAATCGGTCCACCCGTTGTTGTCCCCCTTCATGATGAACCGCGTCCCATCGCGCTCCAGGATGCGGTGGAAGACCGGCCGGCCCAGGTCCGCATCGTGAAAAGCGACCACCTCCCCGACGGTGTAGGGTGGATCGCGGCGAACGATGACCAGATCGCGGTTGTGGAAGGTCGGCTCCATGCTGTTGCCGGTGATGATGACGTAACCGGCCGGTCCGCCAAACTGCTGCGGCGCAAAGAGCAGCCACACCGTGCTGGCCAGGACCAGCGCCGTGGCCGAGATCACCGGCCGCCACCACCGCCGCCAACCGACCATGAGCAACTGAGGCAACCCTCCCCTCATAAACAACGAGCCTGCTCGCGCCGCCCCGGCGGCCATGTGGCCTCACGGGGCTCCTCGCAAGCAAGCTCGGGCGCCGGCCGCCTCGCGCGTTGGGACGACCGGCGTGTTGTGAACGCAGCGAGCTCCGGACCGGCGCGCTTACTGCGCGGCAACCACGCGCAGGTTGGCCGCCAGCAGGGCGGTCAGGCCGGTGGTGGTGCAGCTGACCGAGCCCGCGGTGTTGGTGCAGTTGTACCACGTGCTGCCATTCAACTGCACGCGGACCACGCCGCTGGTCGGGGCGATGGTGAACGAAACCGAGTCAACGTTGCCCGGGTTGCTGGCATTCAACGCGTAGGTCACGTTGCTGACGGTGTAGCCGCTGATCGCGCCGCTGCCGTCGCCGGCCGTGGTGTCGGGCACGGTGTTGGAGGCCGCGAAAGCGAAGGCCGCCGTGGCAAACACGAGCGAGACAATCAGGGTAGTGAAGATGGTGATCGCGCGACGAGTAAACATGTTTCCAATCCTCCTTACAAGATGAGTCAGCCGGATCGATTTTGAATCAAGACTTGCTTGCCCACAGTATAGAAGAAGAAGTGGCGCGAAAAGTCTCGGCCATTATTCGGCAAGGGAATAGTTATCGAGCGGCCATCCGACACGTCCTGTGAACAAGCTGTCACTGTTCGTTCACCCGCTGGCGCGTGTCTCGCACAGCATGCGGCACGCACAAGACGTGGCTGCACACTCCATGCCAGGCATACAAGGGAGGCTGGACTGCCTGGCAGCCTTCCTCGGGAGTCGCCAGACGATTCCCAACAACAATCGCACATGGCCCCCGACTGGGGAGATGGGGGCATCAGAACGTCTGTTCCTTTCGGGCTCTCGAACGGGAATCCCGCTGGCACCTGTCAAAAGCTCTCACCGGTGCCGCCTGTCCACCCTCGGGTTGCAGGCTTAAGCGTGATAGAGGTTGGCAGTGCCGCGTGAGTACCATTCGCATTCTCAGCGGTTCTAGGCGCGGTGCTCTGTCGTGCGGTCGCCGCTGGCATGCGACAATGGCGAACTCCCGTCTTCCCGGTTTCTACCGCAAGACTTGGCAAGAGCGACTGGCGCTCCTGGCGGAGAGAGTGCGCCTCACGCCTGAGGAGATGGAAGCGTTGCGCCTGGGCGGCCTCGACCTGGAGAGCGCCGACCGCATGATCGAGAACGTGGTCGGCTTGTATTCCCTGCCTTTGGGCATCGCTGTCAACTTCATAGTCAACGGACACGACGTGCTGGTGCCGATGGCGGTTGAAGAACCCTCGGTTGTGGCGGGCGCCTCCTTCATGGCGCGTTTGGCGCGTGAGGGAGGAGGCTTCATCGCCTCGACCAGCGCCCCCGAGATGATCGGCCAGGTGCAGATTCTCGACGTCAGCGATCTGCGAGCTGCGCGCCTGGCGCTCCTTGAACAGCGCGAGCGTATTCTGGCCGCGGCCACGGCCGCCGACCCGGTGCTCGCTCAACTCGGCGGCGGCGCGCGCGATCTCGAAGTGCGGCTTATCCCGGCCTCGCCCGCAGGGCCCTTCCTCGTCGTGCATCTCATCATCGACACGCGTGACGCGATGGGCGCCAATGCGGTCAATGGCGCATGCGAGGCCATTGCTCCGATGCTGGAAGAGATCACCGGCGGGCGCGTTCTGCTGCGCATCCTGTCCAACTTGGCCGATCGCCGCTTGGCGCGCGCACGCTGCAGCATTCCGTCGCGCGCGCTGAGCTTCGAGGGCTACAGCGGCGACACCGTGCGCGACAGGATCGTCGAGGCCTATGCCTTCGCCGCGGCCGACCCCTATCGGGCGGCCACGCACAACAAGGGCATCCTCAACGGCGTGGACGCAGTGGCCATCGCCACCGGCAACGACTGGCGCGCAGTGGAGGCTGGAGCTCACGCCTACGCCGCCCGCTCGGGCAGCTACACCTCGCTCTCCTCGTGGGGGCGTGACGCCAAGGGCAACCTGGTGGGAACGCTCGAGATGCCTCTGGCGGTGGCCACGGTCGGCGGGTTCACGCGTGTGCACCCGCTCGCGCGCCTGGCACTCAAGATTCTGGATGTCCAGACGGCGCGCGAGCTGGCCGAGGTGGTGGTGTCGGTTGGCCTGGCACAAAACCTGGCGGCGCTGCGAGCCTTGGCCACCGAGGGCATCCAGCGCGGGCACATGACATTGCACGCGCGACAAATCGCCCTGGCCGCTGGCGCCAGCGGCGACCAGGTGGAGCGCGTCGCGGCACAGCTTGTCCGCGAGCAGGCTATCCGCCTGGATCGGGCACAGGCGATACTCAGAGAGTCCGGCGCGGCGCGCGGCTAACACGTCGCGCCTGCAACCGAGGGAGTGCGAGTGACGGAACGGGCACACACACCGGCGACACCCGGCGAGGGCAACGCAGCCCCCCGCCCGGCACGCATCATGCGCCCTACCCGCGCCGTCGGGCTGGTGGGCTATGGCGCCTACGTGCCGCGCCTGCGCTTGCCGGCCAAGGAAGTGGCGCGTGTGTGGAGTGAAGGGGCCGCCCTCCTGCCCATCCGCGAGAAATCCGTCCCCGGCCTGGATGAGGATGTGATCACCATGTCGATCGAGGCCACGCGCAATGCGCTGGCCCGTGCGCAGATCCCGGTGGAAGAGATCGGCGCGCTGTGGGTCGGGTCCGAGTCGCATCCGTATGCGGTCAAGCCGACCTCCACCGTTGTCGCGGAGGCCATTGGCGCCGTGCCATACCTTCTGGCCGCCGATTGGGAATTTGCATGCAAGGCCGGCAGCGAAGCGTTGCAGGCCGCGATCGGCATGGTCGGCGCGGGGATGATGCGCTATGCCATCGCCGTCGGCATGGACACAGCCCAGGCCCGTCCGGGCGATGCACTCGAGTACACCGCCGGCGCGGGCGGTGCAGCTTTCATCGTCGGCCCGCAGGAGGAGGCCCTGGCCGAGATCGAGGCCTCCCTCTCATTCGTCACCGACACGCCGGATTTCTGGCGTCGCCCGGGTGCCAAGTATCCCCAACACGGCCAGCGCTTCACCGGCGAGCCGGCCTACTTCCGGCATGTCACGACGGCCGGGCGGGAACTCATGCAGGCCCTCGGCCGGACGCCGGCCGATTATCGCTTCGCCGTGCTGCATCAACCGAACACCAAATTCCCGCAGCGTGCTGCAGAACTCTTGGGCTTCAGCCCGGAGCAGACCCGCGCCGGCCTTTTGGTGCCGGAGATCGGCAACACGTATGCCGGCGCCGCGCTCATCGGCCTGACAGCCATCCTCGACGAAGCCGAGGCTGGCGATCGGGTGCTGCTGATCTCGTTTGGCTCGGGGGCCGGGTCGGATGCCTTTTCGCTACAGGTCACGCCGCTCCTGGCGGAGCGCCGCACGGCAGCGCCGCGCACGCGCGATTACATCGCCCGGCGCAAAGAGATCGATTACGGCGTGTACGTCCGCACCCGCGGCAAGCTTAGCATGTAGACATTTGCGGCGGCCGGGGCCGCTCTGCCGGGTCCGCCCATGAGGAGAGAACGTGATGGACATTCCGCGCAACTGGCGACTGAGAACTCAACGCTACGCACTGGTCGGCGAAGAGTGCGACCACTGTCACAGCAAGATCTTCCCCCCGCGCGACATCTGCCCGGACTGCGGGCAGGAAGCCAAGGCGCACTTCGCCTTCAGCGGCAAGGGGGAGGTCTATTCATTCACTGTGGTGCACGATCCACCGACCGGCTACGAGGACCAGGCGCCGTATGCCATCGCGTTGGTCAAGCTGGAGGAGGGACCGATCGTCACCGCCCAGCTGACGGATGTCGATAGTGCGCAAGTGGCGATCGGCATGCCGGTGGAAATGGTGACGCGCAAACTGCGCGCCGAGGGCGATGAGGGCCTGATCCACTACGGCTACAAGTTCCGCCCGACTCTGGCCCGCGCCTGATGCCATCCAGAGCCTCAATCCGACCAAGGGTGGGTTGAAACGATGCGTCCGGTGGCAGTTCTCGGGATCGGCCAGACCGCGGTGGGCGAGCACTGGGAGCGCTCGCTGCGCGACCTAGCCACCCAAGCGGGGCTGGCGGCGATGCGCGACGCGGGCCTCGAGCACGTGCAGGCCGTGTTCGTCGGCAACATGCTCTCGGGCCTGTTGACCCGCCAGGAGAACCTCGGGGCGCTCGTGGCCGATTGGCTCGGGCAGTTGCCCGCAGAAGCATTCAAGATTGAGGCGGCCTGTGCTTCCGGTGCCGCCGCCTTTCGGGTGGCGCACATGGCCGTCTCGTCCGGCGAAGTGGACGTGGCCCTGGCGGTGGGCGTCGAGAAGATGACCGACACCACCAGCGGCGAGACGACCGCCGCATTGGCCACCGCCTCTGACGCCGACTACGAACTGGTACATGGGGTGACCTTCGTCGGGCTTAACGCGCTCGTGATGAGGCGCTACCTGCACGAGTTCGGCTGGAAGCACACGGACTTTGCCCCGTTCTCGATCAATGCCCACGCCAATGGTGCACGCAACCCCAACGCGCGGCTGCAAGAGCCGATCAGCGAACGCGACTACACCCGCGCCCGCATGGTGTGCGATCCGATCAACTTGCTGGATGCTTCGCCCATCGGCGACGGTGCGGCGGCAGCGGTGCTCGTTCCGGCCGAGCGAGTCTACGACCGTCCGCGGGCGCGCGTGCTCGTGGCCGGCTCGGCCAGCGCCACCGATACGCTGGCCGTTCACGATCGCAAGGATCCACTCTTTCTCTCGGCGGCCTATCACTCGGCGCGCAAGGCCTATGCCCAAGCCGGGCTCGAGCCGGCGCAGATCGACTTCTTCGAACTGCACGACGCCTTCAGCATCATGAGCGCGCTCTCGCTCGAAGCGTGCGGGTTCGCCGAACGCGGGCAGGGGCCACGCCTGGGGCTGGAGGGGCGCATCCGCTTGCAGCAGGCGCTGCCCATCTCCACCCAGGGCGGGCTCAAGGCTCGCGGCCACCCGGTCGGGGCCACCGGTATGTACCAACTGGTGGAGGTCGTGCAGCAACTGCGCGGCGAAGCCGGCCCTAACCAGCTCGAGCGCGCGCGGGTGGGCATGGCCCAGAACATCGGCGGCTCGGGCGCGATGATTGCCACCCACATTCTGCGCGTGGCCTGACTCCTCCTTTCCGTCCCTTCGTCGCTCAACAACCTCTCTGGCATGCCTCGTGCACCTCAAGTACGCGGGGCCTCCGGCGCGTCTCCTGAGTAATGCCTCGCCTCGGCGGGCGCGGCCCTGACCAAACCCGCTGGAGGAAGTCATGGGAGCCTCACGGGAGACGCGCCTCGCCCCCTGGGCCGCGCGCGACCGATTGGTTGCGGCGCGATAGTGCTTGTGCTAGGATTGACCGTTGAACTCGTGCCGTCCTGCGCGGCGGCAGGCGATCCGCAAGGATCCAGGGAGGACTCGATGTCGAAAGCTATACGCCAGGTCATTCTGCTCGCCGCCGTGGCGGCTCTCGCGGCGTGCACCCGTTCGGTCGGGCCGGGGGGGCCGACCAGCGCGGCCACGACGGCGCTGGGTGCCACCTCGCCAGCGGAAGCCACGATGAATGCCATCCGCTCGGCCTTCCTGACCCAGACGGCTCAGGCCCACGGCGCCACACCGCTTGTGGCCGCCACGCCGACCTTCGTCTCGTTGGCCACCCTGCCGGTGACGCAGGCGGCCACGAGCGCGGCCACCTCTGCGGCGACGGTCGTCGGCGCTTCACCCACCGTGCGCCCGCTGACTACAGCCACCTTCCCGGCCATTCCCACCGCGACGCCCGGCGTGCCGGCCTCCTACACGCTCAAGCAGGATGAGTTCCCGTACTGCATCGCACGCCGCTTCAACGTGGACCCGGAGGAGTTGCTCAGCCTGAACGGCCTGAGCCGCACCTCGCTCTATTACGAGGGTCTGGCGCTGCGCATCCCGCAAAGCGGCGTCAAGTTCCCTGGGGCGCGTGCGCTCGTCGCGCACCCGGCCACCTATGTCGTCAAGTCGGGCGAGACGATCTACTCGATCGCCTGCATGTACGGCGACGTCGACCCGAATGCGCTTATCTTGGCCAACAGCCTGACCTCGCCGTATACCGTGACCCCTGGCTCAACGATCCGCGTTCCGTAGCCTCCGTCAAGGGGCAAGGGCAACCTTGCCCCTTCTTCTTTCATCATCCCGCAGAGCCGGCGGCGGCTCGGGAGGGGCTCCGTGGCGATCTCCGTACTCTCCTCCGACTCCCTGTATGAAGGACAGGCGGTGACGCTGCGCGCCGACCGCATCCGCCTGGAGAACGGCCACGAGACCCTGGTCGAGGTTGTGCGCCATGCCGACTCGGTGGTCTTGGTGCCGGTCGACGATCAGGGGCAGGTGTGGTTCGTGCGCCAGTATCGCCACTCCGTCGGGCGCGACCTGCTGGAACTTCCGGCGGGCACGCTGCGCGGCGGCGAAAACCCTGGCACCTGCGCTGCGCGAGAACTGCGCGAGGAAACCGGTATGGGTGCACGCGATGTGTTCTCGATCGGCGCCTTCTACCTGGCGCCCGGCTACGCCACGGAATACATGCACGTTTACCTCGCGCGCGGCCTCTTCCCCGACCCGCGCCCTGCCGATGAGGATGAAGTCATCACGGTCGAGGCCGTGCCGCTCGAAAAAGCGCGTACCTGGATGCACGGCGGCACGCTCCAAGACGCCAAGTCCATCGCGGCTCTGGCGATGGCACTCCCCTACCTCAGCCTGTGAGCCCTGTGCGATGATTGATCCCGAGCTCGTCCGACCACGTTTCCCGGCTCTGGCCTCGGGCGCCGTCTTCTTCGACAACCCGGGCGGCACCCAAATCGCGCAGCCGGCGCTCGACCGCATGGTCGAGTACCTCGAGCGCTCGAATGCCAATCACGGGGGCGCCTTCCGCACGAGCCGCGAGTCGGACGCGCAGGTGGAAGAGGCCCGCGCGGCGGCGGCCGACTTCCTGGGCGCCGCCCGGCCGGAGGAAATCATCTTCGGCGCCAACATGACCACTCTCACCTTCCATATGAGCCGCACGCTGTGCCGGCGGCTCGGCCCGGGCGATGAGATCGTCGTCACCCGTCTCGACCACGACGCCAACATCGCCCCCTGGGTGCTGGCCGCGCAGGAGCGGGAAGTCGTGGTGCGCTGGGTAAATTTCCGGCCCCAGGATTGCACACTCGACATGGACGAGCTGGCGCGGCAGATCACGCCGCGCACCAGGATCGTGGCACTGGGTTATGCCTCCAACTCCGTCGGCACAATCAACGATGTGGCCCGCGCCGTCGAGTGGGCGCATGCCGCGGGCGCCCTGTGCTACGTGGACGCGGTGCACTACGCCCCCCACGGGCCGATCGACGTCGCAGCCATCGGATGCGACCTGCTGGTGTGCTCGGCTTATAAGTTCTTTGGCCCGCACCTCGGCCTGTTGTACGGACGCTACGACCTCTTGCAGGAATTGCCCGCCTACAAAGTGCGCCCCGCTCCCGACCAACCGCCGCATAAGTTTGAAACCGGCACCGGGAATTTCGAGGCCATCGCCGGCCTGGGGGGGACGATCGAGTACTTGGAGTGGCTGGGGAGCACGTGCGGCCAGGAGTATGAGGAGAGCATGGTCACCACACTGAGCGGGCGACGCAGGCGCCTGCGATGCGCGCTCTCGGCTATTCGCGCCTACGAGATTGACCTTGGGCGCTACTTGATCGAGCGCCTGCAAGCGATCGATGGATTACGGATCTACGGCCTACAAGAGGCCGCCCGCCTCGACCGGCGCGTCCCGACGGTCTCCTTCACCCTGCGCGGCCATGCTCCGCGCGCCGTGGCAGAGGTCCTGGGCCAAGCGGAGATCTATGCCTGGGATGGAAATCATTACGCGCCCGAGGTCACCCAGCGCCTTGGGGTGGAGTCCAGCGGGGGGATGGTGCGCGTCGGCCCGGTGCACTACAACACGCGCGCCGAGGTAGACCGCCTGGGTGAAGCGCTCGAGTCGTTGAGCCGTGAGTGAATCCGCCGCCGGGGTGGGACCTGCGCGCCTGCAGAGATTGACGTAGAATTCTCGACAGTCCGCGGGAACTTGATCGCCGGAGAGGGGGTCGGTGGAAAACCGCCGGCCCGTCGGCCAAGTGCCAGATGAGCGCGACCCGCATCACAACTGCTGAACGTCCTCGATTGCTCTTCGTGGGCCCGGCTGCGGCCCTCTCCCCGAAGGCCTCGCGCCTTCTCGAGCAGAGCGGTCTCACCGTGCGCCTCCTCCCGCCGGCGCGCTTCCGCCAGCGTCTGAGCCCGCGCGCCGGCAGCACAGGCGCCCCCCTCCCGCGTCAGAATGCGGGAGGTCCGCCGGCCATCTCGTTGTACGCACCGCCGCCGATTTCGGGCGAGCATATTCAGGCTGCACTTAACGACCAGAGGCGCCGGCTTGGGGTGGAACTCCGCCGTGCGATCGAGGCCGGGGCGGGCGTTCGTCTTGCAGCGGTCGTGTTGAGCGAGGCCGAGGGCGCGTCGCACCGCGTGCTGGCCGCGCGCGGCCCTGCCGCCAAGGTCTTTCCCGCCCGCGTGAGCGAGGCGGAATTCCCTGTGCTCGTGGCCGCCGAGAGGCTGGAAGCCGGGCTGGTTGTGTCCGACCTTGAGCGCGCCGCCCCCTGCCCGCTGGCCTCGGCCATCGGCGCGCGCGCCCTGTTTCTCTTCCCGCTCGACCTGAGGCGCAGGCTGGGTTACCTGCTCATTGCGTGCGACAAGCCCGGGCTTCCGGATATCGCTCATCTCGGAGTCTTCGTCCAGCTGGCCGCTTCCCTGCGCGCCATCACCGACGCGGCCGCGCTCGCGATCCAGTTGGCGGCCACCCAGGCCCGTTACCGCAGCCTGCTCGAAACAATCCCATTCCTGATGGTGCTGCTCGCCGATGACGGGCGAGTGCTTGAGCTCAACCGCCACATGCATGCAGAACTCGAGCGCCAGGGGCTCGACCCGGCCCAGGTGCTTGGGCGCAACGCACTCTCCGACCCCAACGTGCCGGAGAGCGTCCGCACCCTTTTGCGCGATTCGCTCGAGCGACGCACGCCGCTCTCGGCGGAAAAGGTGGACCTGGCCATGCCGCGCGGCCAGGAGACGCTGCGTATCCACAGCGTGCCGCTGCCCGACCTGGCGCGCGCCAACTGGGGCCTGATGGTCATCGCGGAGGTGACCACGCGCTATTCTCTGATCACCGCCGAGGCCGAACGCACCGAGCGCCTGGCCGCCATCGGGCGGGTGGCCGCATCGCTCGCCCACGAGATCAACAACCCGCTGCAATCGCTGCGCGCCCATCTCGAGCTCATCCGCCGCTACCGCTTGAGCCCGATGGAACGCGAGCAGTCGCTGCGTATTCTTGAGGGCGAAGTGGAACGGCTGGATGAGATCACCCGCCGCATCCTGGGCTTTGCCCGCCCCACGCCGGACGTGCTGCAGCCGGTGTCGATCTTGGGGGTGATCGAACAGACTCTGGCCCTCAGCCGCAACTACCTGCAGAACCAGAACGTGGAGTTCGTCATTTCGGCACCCAAGGCGCTGCCCCCGTGCATGGCCTCGCCGGGGCAGCTGATCCAGGTCTTCCTCAACATCATTCTCAATGCGGCGCATGCCATGGAAGGCGAGGGCAAGCTCGAGATCCGCGTGCGCACGCGCGGGGAGATGGTGGAGCTGACCTTTACCAACAGCGGGCCGCCCATTCCGGCCGAATCGCTGCCGCACCTTTTTGAGCCCTTCTTTACCACCCGCGCCGAAGGCACCGGCCTCGGCCTGAGCGTCTCCCACACTATCCTGCAGCGACATCACGGTACAATCCGTGCTGCCAACCTGCCGCAGGGACGCGGGGTGGTGTTCACTATCAACCTACCGTTGATCCACGAGAACCCGCCCGCCGAGTGAGCCCATGGAACAATCTATCTCTGCTCCCTTGCTCCCCGAAGCCCGCATCCTCCTGGTCGATGATGAGCCGCA